>Ga0272443_10003533_pt1 | contig 18293 bp, 16 predicted proteins | sample SSMAcet12_FD_193581 | JGI IMG/M metagenome (GOLD analysis project Ga0272443, IMG submission 193581) | Marine sediment archaeal communities from Little Sippewissett salt marsh, Falmouth, MA, United States - SSM-Acet-12 | ecosystem: Environmental > Aquatic > Marine > Wetlands > Sediment ... | reverse complement strand
ACCGGGCAGACACACGTTGTAATCCCGTCCTTCTGCAGGGGAGAACAATCCACGGAAGGAAAGTAAAAACACCAGCAGACACTTTCTCCCCCGAAAGAACAGCAGGGAAATTCTCTTCCGCAGACAGAGCATGTTTTCGCCGGCGCAGTACCCGTTATTTTCGTCATCCGCCTTTTCTCCTTACCTCTTTACAGGAGCGTCAATACGCCTAACGGAATCGAGCAGCGTATCAGACAATCTATCCCTTTCCCGTGACAGGGTTCGAATGTTCCGACAGCGTGCTATTCCATTACATCGTTTATACCGAGCGATCTTCGCGTAATACCTCTCTCATCTCCTTGGCGGCCAATACCATATTTTCAAGCGACTTCAAGGTTTCAGGCCACTGGCGGGTTTTGAGGCCGCAGTCAGGGTTGATCCAGAGCCGCTCCGGAGAAATAGATCGAAGCGCCCGTCCGATCAAATCGACAATCTCTTCGGTTGAAGGCACACGCGGGCTGTGAATGTCATACACACCCGGTCCGATATCATTCGGATAATCAAAATTCCGAAACGCGTCGAGCAATTCCATCCTGCTGCGACTCGATTCTATGCTTATCACGTCGGCATCCATTTCGGCGATGGAGCGGATTATTGCATTAAATTCACTGTAGCACATGTGCGTGTGTATCTGCGTCCGGTCGGAAACGCCCGAAGAGACCAGCCGGAAAGCGTCCACCGCCCAGCGCAGGTATCCTTCCGCATTCCTCTGCTTCAAGGGAAGTCCCTCGCGAAAGGCCGGCTCATCGATCTGGATAACCACGGCCCCGGCCTTTTCCAGATCACGGACCTCGTCCCGGAGCGCGAGGGCGATCTGTCGACATACTTCCGGATGATCGAGGTCATCGCGAACAAAACTCCAGCACAAAATCGTCACAGGGCCGGTCAGCATACCTTTCATCGGTTTCATGGTGAGTGATTGCGCATAGGTAAACCACTCAACAGTCATCGGGGCCGGGCGGTACACATCGCCGTAGATAACAGGAGGCTTTACGCAGCGACTGCCATAGCTCTGAACCCATCCGTTCTCCGTAAAGCAAAAACCGCCCAGCCGTTCCCCGAAATATTCGACCATATCGTTTCTCTCCGCCTCCCCGTGAACCAGCACATCCAGATCAAGGTTTTCCTGTATCTCCACGATCTTTTTTATCTCGTTTTTGAGAAAGGATTCATAGCTCCCGGAAGAGAGCTCCCCCTTTTTGAAAAGCAGACGGTTCTTTCGTATCTCAGGCGTCTGGGGAAAAGAACCGATGGTCGTCGTGGGAAACAGGGGAAGATGCAACCATGATTGAGATTTCTTTCTTTCAGAATACCCATTCTTACGAAACAGCATATTCTGCCTGATGCTTTCGCACGCATCTCTGACCTCCCGATTTACGGTCAGGGGACTTTTTTCGCGCGACAAGATCGCGGAAGAATTGGCGCGGAGGTCTTCATGACGTGTTTCACCCAACATAATTTCGCCCAGCAGACCGATTTCTCCGCATTTCTGCACGGTAAACGCCATCCACTCCTTAATTCCGGGGTCGAGTTTTGTTTCCAGATTCAGGTCCATCGGGCAATGCAGCAGCGAGCATCCCGAGGCTATCAAAATTCTGTCCTCCCCGATACGATCCTCAACACCAGTCAGAGTCGACAGAGCGGAATTCAGATCCGTTTTCCAGATATTGCGTCCCTCTACCACCCCAACCGACAGGCTCATGGTGTCGGGGAGAGCGTCGAGAATCCTTCCGAGATTTTGGTCTTTTGTAGCCGTCAGATCGATATGCAACCCGCCACAACCGGAGGATAGGGCCAGATCGAGATTATCATCGAGGGCTTCGAAGTATGTCGTCAGTAAAATAGTTGCCTTCCCGGCCGACCGGTTGAGCTTTTCATACACACCGGGGAAGACTCCGCGTTCCTCATCCGTCATATCGCAACACAGTACAGGCTCATCGATCTGGATAAGATCGGAAAGCATCCCGAGTTCGGCAATGATTCCGGCATAGATATCGACGATCTCCTCGAGTCTATCCCACGGATTAACATCCCCGGTTACCTTTGCCAGAGAAAGATAGGTAACAGGTCCGACGAGAACCGGTTTCGGGGAATACCCCAACTCAAGGGCACGACGGGTATCGTCCAAAATTGATTCGGAGGAACGAGAAAAGACCGTATCGGGGGATATCTCGGGAACGATATAGTGATAGTTGGTGTTGAACCATTTGGTCATTTCCATGGCGGAAACATTGTTGAATGCATCGCCTCTGGCCATCTTGAAATAGGTCTCGAAGTGAGTTTCCGGTGAATAGGTCCCGAAGCGCTCGGGAACGGCACCCACCATGACCGATGTGTCCAGCATATGGTCGTAAAATGAAAAATCTCCCGTGGTAACATGGGAAAGTCCCGACTCGTGCTGAATCTTCCAGCTGGATGCCTTCAGAGAGTCGCCTGTCGCCAGCAGTTGTTGAGAAGATAGTTCGCCTGACCAGTACTCTTCAAGGGCCTTTTTGAGTTCGCGACGGTGACCGATGCGCGGGAATCCTAAAACGTGTGTCTTCATTGAGTTACTCCTTTCAGCATGGTTATCTTTAAAGGAGCAACGACATGTCCGGCCAAACACTGCAAGAAAAAACAGTGATCCGCATGGTCATTGTTGGGTGACACTCGATTACGTTCCTGCCTGTTCGCGAGACAGCCGTGCTCTGTACAATCAGGTCGTCTCCTGGCTTCTGACCGCTTTAACGTCCCAGCCTTCCCGCCGTACAACAAGCAGTGACTGAAATCAGCTTTCGTCAGTTACAGTGGCGCGCCCGCGACGGATTTACACCGTCTTCCGTGCCTGATCACATTATGTAGGCATCTCGACTACTAGAAAACAGATGAAATGGCAAGGAGAAATATCATACAGGGAGGGCGTATATTCTCATTTCAACCACCCTTCTTTCAATATATTCCGGGCGGCGTATATGGTACGAAGTGACAAATGGTACGCCTGTACCAATACTAAAGAATTTTCCGCTAATATATGCCTCGTTTTTTAATCCTGAATGTCTTGTACGTCTCAAGAGGAGGGGTATGAATAATTACCCGGTATTCCCCATCCATCTTAACCGCTGTTCTTGCTGACAGGATTGAATACCAGTCACCGATATCATTTCCCCTGTTATCGAAGATATCGAAGCCGTGCATTATTGAGCCATATTCCAATGCCATCGACCGCATGTTTTCCACGAGACTCCCCAGTTCAGCACCCGTAAAATCTCTTTTCTTCCACAAATCCGATACAAGAATGTACCTCTTATCAATACCCATGATGGCATTAGGTACAACATCGGAACCGCTTATATAATAATTAAGATTGTCATTCACTGTATAGGATTCAAACGATTCAGTTACTTTTCCACTCGGTTCCATTGTCCCGTATTGGCTGCGAGTTTTCAAACCATATGTAGAACAGGAGACCAAAAAGAGGAGAACACACAGAGGACCCAGGATACTCTTTAATAGTTTCTTTCTAATAATGCGCATTTGATAACCCCCGACAAAAATCCTTTTTTAATTGGGTATCGACACCATCATACCGTGAATTGATCTGTCGCAAACAATAATCTACCCCCGCAAACAGCTAACAGTGCAGGAAAATATAAAAATGAGAGTGGAACTACCTTGTTTCCGCACTCATACTATATAATGCTGTTCTGAAGATGAGTGCGGTCATAGTGTACATTTGCAAAAGTCTTTGAAAATACACCAGAATGAGAAATGGGCAAAAAACAATCTCAGGTGGAGCTCCAGAATAGCAATCAAAAATTTGCCAAACAAAAGAGAGACGGCTCATTCCGGATAAACTGTTGACAGTAGATGGTGCCTGGGGAGAGAATCGAACTCTCACGATGTCAAACATCGAGGGATTTTAAGTCAAAAACTTTAGCCAGGCGATTTTCCACCATTTTTAATGACTTATATATTAAGTATTTACAGAAGTCAAATTCGATTATTTTAGGTTTTGTTAGGTTATCTTAGGTTTTGACGGTTACATTTTTAGTTACATTTTTGATCCTATAGCACATAGGATTTTCTATCCCATGCGTTGCCCTCAGAAAAAAATCCATGACATATACTAGGAAAAGACTCTGTCTCACGCGTGCGTATCGTGGAGGAAAAATCTTTTTTTATAACCAACCCCAATTTTTACCGGGTAAGAAAATTGCGTTTTACACGAAAATATTTCCTTTTTTGTGGTGGGATCCGTTGCCTAAAATTGTGTAAGAAACCGAAGTAATGAAAGTTTTTTCGTTTCTGCTGGTGACTTGTGGTGACCTCTTTTTTATAGCATTAGACGTTAATCCTGGATCGTCTAAGCGCATTAAATGATAAGTGTTTTGTTTCCATAACCGCTAATATGAATAATCTCTCTTTTAGGTTTTTTTGTTAACCTGCATAATGAAAATTTCTTGATCTCTTTATCCTGAATGTTTTACCCAACAACAAGCCGACAGACTTTTGCGATTCTTGTTGCGTTAATCTATCAGTCAATTTCGGAAAACCCCTTTTTTCTTTCTTCAATCTATAGGACTGGATATAACACTAATAGCAAGGGGGCATAGGGGACATACTCCCCCATTGGGCAGCTTAATTTTATACAGCTTGACTTGAAACAGACCGAAGGGGCAGTTTCGAACTAATTTTCGCAAAATAAATGAAGGGCAATACAACTCACGCTCGTATCGTGGGGTAAAACTCTCTTTTTTTATCGAGTAAGGAAACTCTTTTTCGATCTTTCCAAGTTGCGATAATCGATAGAACAGAGGCCGTCATCAGTTTGTTATCATTGGTTATCTAATCGCTATAACAACATAAATTTATCTTGCGTTTTATCTTGCGGGGTTTGCGCTGTATTTGCTGTTAAATATCCCCTATCTTGTAGTATTGGTCCCTTGACATAGAAGATCTCATTTCCTATATTTTGCTGTAGTACAAGAAGTTATGATCAATTCGATGAATACTTCTGAAAGGAGGCTAACTCCAATGCCAAGAGGAGATAGAACAGGACCAAGAGGCCAAGGGCCAAAAACCGGCAGAGGCATGGGCGGCCAGGACCAAGGTGGAGGCCGAGGTCGTGGAGGTGGCTTTGTAGAGGGCTCCGGCGGATATTGTGTCTGCCCCAACTGCGGCGAGAAAGTAGGACATCAATTAGGAAGACCCTGCAATGAGCAAAAATGCCCTAAATGTGGGACCATTATGAGACGTGAATAGATGCTCTCTTTGCCCACTGAATCTTTGTCCTCAGTTTAATGATAACACTTACAAATACGAAGCTTCACTTTGGTTGATCGGGGCAGATCATTAAATACGGGATGAAAGGTGCATTTTTAGGAGAGCCATTTTTCTGATGATAGGGGCTGTTTTTAACTTCCTGAAACAAACAAAACTTGAATGCGACTGTTTATTGTAGATTACAATTGGCAATCAGCAACAAGAGTCAGTGGCAACTTTGATTCCGATATTTACTTGTCAATAATTAAGTGTTGTGTCCCCCGAATTCCCAGAAAAATTGGCCACTCCACTAAGTTACACACGCTTTTAGTTCAAATTCTGAGGGTAACCAGCACCTAGCAGCCAGTTTTCATTTGACATTACCGCGGATACGCGGCATCATCTTCAATAGTTGAGACATATCCAATAAGCGCTTTTCCTTTCTTTCCATCGGTAGTCGTTTCTCACACTACAGGAGTAAACGATGAATGATCAATCCAAGACTAAGCAGGTACTGATCCAGGAACTGACTCTATTGAAACAGAGAATTAAAGAGATGGAACGATCGGAATCTGAGCATCAGCAGGCGGAGGAGGCGCTGCGGGAGAGCGAAGAAAGACAGAGACTGGAACAGGATCGTCTGGAGTTGATCCTGAAGACGGCGCAGGACGGCTTCTGGCTGGTGGACGCATCAACCGGCAAACTCGTTGAGGTTAACGAGGCCGCTTCTTCCATGCTCGGGTATACCCGCGAGGAATTGCTGACGAGCGGGCTGACCGATATTGACGCGCAGTGGTCGCCCGAAGAAATCGGCCCGAAAATGGAGAAGATCAAGACGACCGGCAATGCCCTCTTCGAGACACGCCATCGCACCAAGGGCGGCCAGATCATTGATGTAGAGATCAGCGTCAATTACCTGCCGACCACCGATCAGTTCTTCTCGTTCATCCGCGACATCACCGAGCGTAGGCGCACCGAAGAAAAGATTCTGTACCTAGCCACACACGACACCCTGACAGAACTGCCCAACCGCTCGATGTTCAGCCAACTGCTAAATCATGCCATTACTGCGGCGCAGCGTTATCAGCGTCAGTTTGCAGTGTTATTCATCGACTTGGATCGCTTTAAGATTATCAATGATACCTTGGGGCACGAGGCAGGAGATCAACTTCTGCAAGAAATCGCCACGCGGTTGAAGCAGTCGCTGCGAGCATCTGATGTTGTCGCCCGTCAGGGAGGAGATGAGTTCGTTATATTGATCGAGGAGGTAAGCGATTTAAGCCAGGTCTCCACCGTAGCGCACAAGATCCTTACCAGCATTGTCAAACCCGTAACGCTTATGGGGCAAGAATGCCATATCACCGCGAGCATCGGCATCTGCATGTATCCGAAGGATGCGGAAGATGAAGAATCCCTGATAAAAAATGCCGATATAGCCATGTATCTTGCCAAAGAGGAAGGCAAAAACAATTACCAATTCTACTCCAAAGATATTCAAGCAAAGTCGTTAGAACGTCAATCGATCGAAGCAAACCTGCGCTTTGCCTTGGAGCGTAATGAGCTCTCTTTACATTATCAGGCAAAAGTTGACTTCAAAACGAACGCGATCACTGGCGTAGAGGCGCTCCTTCGCTGGCAGAATCCATATCTTGGTTCGGTAACCCCCACGCAATTTCTTCCGGTGGCCGAAGAAACGGGATTAATCTTTTCTATCGGTAAGTGGGTGATGAAGGCCGCGTGCGCCCAAAATGTTGCCTGGCAACAGCAGGGGCTTCCCGCTGTCTGCATGGCGGTAAATTTGTCGCTGTTGCAACTCATGGATGACAATCTGATAGATGATATCAGAACAGCGCTGAATGATTCCGGCATGGCGCCAAACCTGCTGGAGTTGGAAATTACCGAAAGTATGGTGATGCATAACCCCACACAAATGATCACCGCGTTAGCCAAGATCAAAAGTTTGGGCGTGCGGCTGGCCCTTGACGATTTCGGCACCAGCTACTCTTCTCTTTCCAAGATCGAGCACTTCCCCATTGATACGCTCAAAATTGACCGATCTCTCATCCGTAACGTCCCACAAGACGCGGAAGACAAGGCAATTACTGCGGCGATTATTGCCATGGGCAAAGCTTTAAGTCTTACTGTCATCGCCGAAGGCGTAGAAACAGTAGAACAAAGGAACTTCTTAAAGGACCACTCCTGTAATGAGATGCAGGGATATTACTTCAGCAAACCCATTATTCCCGAACAATTTGCCGATCTGCTGCGGAAACATGTGACGTGAGTAAAAGCGCCAGAGATCCGGTGAAGCCGATCTGTTTCAATCTGTTGCAACTGGCGTGAAACAACGCTCCAAGCGTTGAGGAAGGGTGATACAGTTGCGCGTTTTGGGGCGATCTTCCCTGAGCCAGGACGAGATGGAAACGCGATCAAGGTTGCACAGAAGATCGTTGTCAGTTTTCGTAAGCCCTTCCTCATTGACACCCATCAACTCGTTGTCACGACGAGTATCGGTGTCGCAGTCTATCCCGACGATGGAACAGATGAAGATACCCTCCTGAAAAATGCCGATATCGCCATGTATCAAGCTAAGCAAGCGGGGCGGGACCGATACCAGATCTACAACAAGACATGAAAATGCGCTACTGATAGCATTATCTGTTAAAAAGATTTCAACTTAAAGATAACTGATTTAAATGGTACTCATCATCACAATTCTGAACTGAAAATTGTTGAATTTGTAGGTTGATAATAACTGGCTTTTTTACTTTTTCTTGGATCGCTCTTGCGCATTACGGGTTGAACTCTGCTACACAGATGCTTTTCCAAAATATCTCAACTTCAATAAATAACCTATATTCCTGTTAATAACACCAAACTATTAAACGGGCTTTACTTTTACTCATGGGTCTGGTAGACATCGCCGCATGAAATTCTTTAAGAAAATATTTACAAACAATGAACCGGAAGCCATTCCAATCCTTGGTAGAAATGATCTTTGCTGGTGCGGAAGTGGAAAGAAGTATAAACGTTGTCACATGGAGAGCGATGACAGAAAGAGATCCCAGCTGCGGGCCAAAACATGCACCGTTGCAACCTGACGCAGTTGATGGGATGAGTTACATTCCAAAGCCGTTCAGAAATCTGAGTTGCTTTTTACTCTTCTTTTGAATCTGGCCTTGTGAGACCGAGATAAGCCTTGGGTAGCATGAACTGTCCGAGGCTTTTCTTTTTTCTTACAATGCCAATCACTCTTTAAAGCTCAACCTCATATAGTCAGCCTGAACTTCCTCAAGCTTGGTGAAATACTCCTCGTCGGTAATAATCCCTTTCTCCATGAGAACCTGAGAAAGGGCAGCGATCTGAATTGCGTTTGCTGTCAATAACTCTTTAAACGAGACAACCTCGTTGGGATCAAGTTTTTCTGGCATTTTTTGCTCCTATGTGCTTTCCAGGTTATTTTTTAGCAACAACCGTTTCTTCTCTGGTCGCAACCGCTTGATAGCGGCTTCACGCTCTAATGCGGCCCTATGGCTTTCCGCTGGTTCCTGATAGACCAGCACGACTGGTCGTTTGGCCCGGGTGTATTTGGCACCCTGTCCTGCGTTGTGCTGCAATACCCGGGCATCAACATCTTTTGCTATACCGGTATAGAGACTACCATCAATACATCGAACCATATATACATGCCACAATACTTCATTACTTTGAGTGGTCATTACATTTCCTTGCTTGTGGGGGTACCCTTCCTACCACAGCTGATTAATCTGACAGGGTCTTTTTACAAACGGATTCTCATTCCCCTGAAGCTTCTCTATCCTCTTGCATCGTTCGCATTCCCACCTGTCCACCGGATCTTCTTTGTTCCATATCTGGAAAAGTTTCCTATTCTTGTTGCTGATAACACCATGCCCCGGATATGCCCAGTCCATATACCAATATGTACGCGCGATGTTGCCCCTCTTCTCCGGAGGTGGTTCCGCTTTTCTATCTTCAATCTCCATGTCACAGTTTCCAAACTCCCTTTCCTCACCGGAAATCATTCCAAAGCTGTAATTAGAGCGTAATCCGTTTATTTCCCCTACTGCCGGCACCAGGTTATACATATCCGATTCCATGTACCTGAAAGTAATAGCCATCTTTCTGGCACAGTTACGACCCTTGAACGGCTTTCCTTTACTATTGACACATTTGGGGTGTCCGTCTCTCCATTCAGGGAAACTTTGTCCGAAAGCATGAGCGGGAACTATGTGTTCCCATTCAACTCTTTTTGCACGTTTCGATTCTTTTTTCGGGGTGTATTTGTCTGATGGGATAATCTTCTTATCGATAGTGAAGGGGCAATTACAGTAAAACGTTATCCTGTGATCATTGTATACATTTTTGAGAAGGAGTTTCTTTGCCTTGTTGAATGACTGAAATGTTGCGTTACCTCTGTCTGCAGCATAAGAGAATCCCCCTATTATACAGAGCATTGACAAAGCTATGAGGAATGATGCAAGCCTCTTCATTGTTTTCCTTGTCGGAATAATTTGAGATAGTATATTTTCATCAACCGTTAACTCTACCCCTTAACCTTGCAGAAGCCTTGAACGAGGCTATCTTCCTCGACGCTATCATGAGTCTTTCACCGGTACGAGGGTTTGTTCCGTTCCTGGCGCTCTTTTCCATGAGATAAAACTTCCCGAATCCGCTGATCATGACCTCCTCGCCCTTTGCAAGGGTTTGTTTTATTATCTCCAGGAAGGATTCTACGATATTTGTGGATTCGTCCTTAGGAAAGCCAAGCTGGGTTTCGATGGATTTGATTATGTCCGTTTTCCTAAGGGTCATGGGTATATATCTCCATTTATGACAAACAAAGTACTATATTCATGTCTTTAATACCGAATTACTTCTGTGGCTTTATTCTGTCAAGGGAATAAAGATCTTACAGCTACGAGTAAATTTATGTCTTAAGTAAAAGCAAGATTTGGTTTCCGGGTAAAATAATGAATTAAGATTATGGACATTATCTTAAAAATATGGGGTATTTTGCGTATAACTTCCTGTAAGTGCTAGATCTAATTTTGTTGAAGACATGCAAGGCTTCAAATGGTAATGATCGAATTTACGGACAGCATGAACCATCGAGGATAAAGATCTGACCCCATTCCTCCCCTAAATTAATCTGAAAGGTTTCATAAGGCAAAAAAAAGATGTATATTTCCGATAGTTATGGTATGCAATTAGCGAAAAAAACGCTGGAATAAAGCTAGGCAGGTAAGCGATGAGCGAATCAACAAGCGTGGATATAGGCCACAAAGCATTAATTCCAATACTGGAAAGATGTCGTGAATTAAATTTAGCTAATGCAAACGAAGCAGAAACGCGATTAAAGATTATTAATGAAATTATATTTAATGTCCTTGGATGGACCAAAGAAGATGTATGCGTAGAAGAGAGAGTTTCGGAAGATAGTGAAACAGCCTATGCTGACTATATTCTGCGAACAATCTCTACCGGAGTAGTAATAGAAGCAAAAAGAATAGGAGCAGCTTTCTCTTTGCCAACTAAGAGAACTCGGCTTAAATTAGGCGGCGTGCTCAAAGAGGGTGAAGTAGGTGCTGCCATAGTACAGGCGCGCGATTATTGTCGAAAAAAATCTATACCTTTTGCAGTGGCTACAAACGGAGAATCTTGGATTGTATTTCCAGCAGTAAGAACCGACCAAGTCCCCTTTGAGAAATCAGAAGCTCATATTTTTCGAGATCTTAATGATATTAAAGATCGATTTGTTGCCTTTTGGGAGCTCCTATCACGCGAAAGAGTTCTTGATGGTAACTTAGAAAATGAATTTTTTAACCCGGCTTGTCTTCCAGAAACATCTAGACGATTGAGAAACACATTAGCAGAACCTGGTTATCGCCTAGGGCGAAATGCTCTATATGATTATATCGAACCAGCAGTTGTGAAAGCATTGACGGATGAAGCATTGTTGGAAAACATAGAGGCATTGAATGCTTGTTATGTTAAGACTAGTGAACGTTTGAAATACGATAGTCGCCTTCAGATGCATATAAGAGACCCAAAACCACCGTTGGGTCATACAACAGTTCGCGCTAAAGGGAAAAAACAACTACGAAAAGTTGAAGTAGCAATTGAAAGTGTCCAAAGCCTCGGGCCACAACGATTCATCGTAATACTTGGTTCTGTTGGTGCTGGAAAAACAACATTTCTCCATTACACAAGAAAAATATCTGCTGCAAAAGCAATCGATGGGAACGTTATATGGCTCCAAGTGGATTTCAAAAAGGCAACCGGCGCAGATGATCCGAGGAAATTTATTTTTCGAGAGCTTCTCAGTTTAATTGAGAGCGATACAGACTTTAATTTGGGTGACTGGGCTTCAACAATTAAAAATGCATACGCTGATATGATTGAGGCACTAAAGCGTGGCCCGCTATTTTTAGTTGCAAAAAACGCTGCTGATGAATTTGAAAAAACAGTGGCGGAAAAAATAATGAAGGACCGCGAGCAAATAGAGCCGTATGTCGAAAAGATACTGAAATATTCAAGCAGTAAATACCCATGTTTTCTAATTATTGATAACGTGGATCAAATCGAAGAACTGAAGCTCCAAGAAAACATTTTTATTGAAGCTCAGGCAATAGCTCGTCGGATAGGGTTTAGCGTGATTATGTCATTACGGGAAACAACTTATCTGAAGCATCGTGATCGACCCGTATTTAACGCATTTCAATTTGATTCTTTTTACATCGACCCACCAAGTGTGTTACCGGTTTTGTCTCATAGATTTGAATATGCAAAAAAAGTATTAGGCCAGCCAGAACTAAAATTAACAACAGAGAAAGGAATAGCAATTAAGATCAATGACTTAAGTCAGTTCTTTGGTATAGTTGCAACATCTGTTCTTCAGGGTGAAGCTGGGCTAATGATTGAATGTTTATCTGGTGGAAATATCCGTCGAGGGTTGCAACTTGTCAGGGAATTCTTGGCAAGTGGTCATACAAACGCAGACCGGGCAATAGCTGCATTTCTAACTGATGGGGAATATAGGTTTCCTCGCCACGAGATTTTTAAAGGGGCAGTTCTTGGTTCATTAAAGTATTTTAATGACTCTTATTCACTGATGCCTAATATGTTCGACTCTAAATTGGGTACGATTGGGCAACAATTGCTTCGTCTTCAATTGATTGATAGGCTTGTCTCGACTGCTGATCAACAACCATCCCAGGGGATTTCTATTGCCCAGATGTCGGAGGAACTGCATAAGATAGGAGTAGTACAAGAGGTCTTAATGAACCTGATAGACAATTTAACAACCCGTGGCTTTTTTAGGACAACAGATGGCTTAAAGCTTAACTTTGGTTCTACCATTTTTCCCACTCGCTTAGCTGGCTTTTCCTTGCGGCAGCTTTGCAGGGAATTCTCGTATGTAGAAATGTGTAGCCTTGACACTATAATTCATGACTCTGATTATTGGGCAAAGCTTGACGATCTAACATCGGAGATAGAATCAACACAGTCGCCCTATAATAAAATGGTGTTGCGGCAAAAGAGAATAGAAATATTCCTTGAGTACATTGCAATGTGTGAAGAACGATGGATAGTTGAATGCCGACGAAGGGATCTTTCGGGATTATGGGATAAAGAAATCATTACAGGAATAAAGTCTGCCGTCATAGGTGATTCGAACAAAGCGTTAGAATCGGCTGAACGTATTTATGGCAGTGGTTCCAGTGGACGCGCTAACATTGTATTGGGGACAATTATAAAGGTGTGGCCTGACAGAGATTATGTTTTTATTCAAGATGATTCAGGAATCGAGTGGTTCAGTCACAAACAATCTTTTAAGTCGGACAGTGACTGGGATAATCGTCGAGCGGGGCAATCTTGCGAATTCAAAAAAAGTGAATCTGAGGGTAAAAAGAGAGCCTACGCAGTATCTATCGTTATGGATGGGACTCGGGGGAAGCCTAAATAAGACCAAAAGCTAGTAACAACTGATCAAAAGAGCTCTCCGCTTCTGTATTTTAATCCTTGCCAAATTCCCCAAATGAACATATTCGAAGAAAAGGATTCTATAGCTCATTTCTCTTGGTAATACCCAGTGCATCTAATATTCAAAATCGTTTGCTTGTAGGTGAACTCAAGATCTAGGCAATAACATTTATCCATTAATTGCACTCATACACTTTTCAGCATTATCAAGCCTAAAGAATATTCTTCCGTGTGCGCAGCAACGATCCCCTTATTCCGCTACTCGTTGCGTGTTTGATGCTTCACACCCCTTTCTCTTATAGTTACCTCCTGTCACCCTATAGTCAAATCCCGTTCAGTTTCCTGCAAAAAAATTACTAAAACTTTTTACCCCGTGTGTTGTGCGCTAGGATCCCTATATGGGACCCATCGGATATAGTGATTCTGCTCCTCCCCCCCTACTATTACAAAACAATAAATTACAACTTTTCATATACTTAATTTAATGGTAAGAATCTCAGCAGTTATCCCGTTAACAATGAAATATTGAGGGCATAGGGAGTTCACCCCGAAAAGCGGTTTTCCCAGTGCCTTGCCCTTTCCTATCGGGGGAAAATTGGAGATGATTCAATGGCAACCATAGAGGAAATTGAAGATGCTATAGCAGGGTATTTGACGCCGGACTACAATCATTACAAAAGAATGGAATACTGGACACTAAGTGAGGCGTGCTCTTTACTTGCAGATCTGAAGCCGACAGACAAGCGGACGATAACCAGTGATAGAGCGGTATCTTTTATTGAAATGCTCCTCTTTCCACCATTTGAAGAGACAGAAAAGAATAAGCGGATCATCGAGCGCTGGGTTGACGAAAAAAAGAATGATTGCTTAGAAATTGAGAATTTAGCATATAGAGCACTTGACTCATATGAAACAGGATTCACAAGTCAACCACCCTTTAAGTTTGTCAGAATGAATAACGGTCTTCCTGATCACCTGGACTACCCGTCGCCTCTAGGACTAGAAGATATTCCCCCATCTGATTATATCCGGATTTCACCCCCCGATTTTCTAAGCTGGGCCTTTGAAAAGGGGTTCCTTGTTCCGGAACCGCTTGGCGAACTTATAACTGATAAAGAAAGTTCTTTGTTACCATTGCCCATCATGGCTAAAGATACCCCATATTATCCAGAAGAGCTTGAAATGGCAATGGCCGCCTGGACAGATCTGTATGAAAACGGTAAAATTAAAAAAAACAAAGGTTACAAAGATCAGATAAGAAAATGGCTGAAAGAACATTATCCCAAAGCCAGCAATGCAGCAATAGAGCGTATCGTCATCGTTGTTAACCCCAACAAAAAGGGGGGCGCACCTTCAACGAATTGAGAAAAAACCTGCACTTTAGAAAAAACCTACACACCTATTTATTCCATTATAACAGAAGGTTAATAAACCTACCCCCCTGTTTAAATCCATAACATCCCAAACCGTTCAATCTATTCAACAACCCGTTTTTGTTTCATAATCTATCCCGAAAGACAATAATTTTTAAGGAGGGATGTTTTATGGCAAAGCTTCAAGAAAGAAGCGAATTTGTTCGCAGGAGGAAACAGTATGATTTGTGACTTCTGCGGCAAAGAAACCGATGTAGAGAAAATAGAAAAATCAGCGAAAAGCTACGTGTGCGGCAACTGTCTTGCGTACCTAGTGAATCTCGACCAGGAGGAATTGCTGAAGGGGTACCTTCTTGCGCTGGAGAAGGAATATTTTAACAAGGCGAGAGCAATAGCATCATTTTTGGAGGAAAAAACAGATGAAACCAGAAACACTAGACGGAATATGGGCAGAGCGAGAGTTAGCAGAAAAGCTAGACCTCCCCGTCACCGCGTCAGGGCGTAGCCGCCAGTTATCGAACTGGATACGGGGCGGGTTACAATACATCGAAAAATCAGACCGGAGATATTTTGTTGAGTCTGACGTGATCGACTATCTTTATAAGCATCACGAAACGGGTCACGGGTCAAATGACTGAGATATGCCTCATGGGTGCTCCATGGGTATCTTGTGGGTGCCTTAAGGGTAGGTTATTTTGGGGTTGGTATGATTGTATAGGTTTGGGGTTTTGAGCATGAAAAATCAACAAAAAGTGGAAACAGTGTTAGGGAATAAGGTCTTGCCTAGGCATATGTTTCAGAGGAGGGAACGTTGAGCAATAATACAGCTACCGATCTTACAATACCTGGGGATGAGTTCATCGCTCCCGAAAGGCGGCCTCTCATTGCAGAGGGAGCATATGAAGCCCAGTGTATCAAAATCGAAAAAGCATACTCCCATTCAAGCTCCCGAAAACTTTTTCTTCACTTTAAAATATTCGATGTGAAAAACTTTAAAAATCCCCCGGTACTCTTTATGGCCATGAATGATCCGGGCAAGAAGGTTTCTGCGGCAACAAATTATTATAAGAACTGGGTGATCGCAAATGGCAATAGAGTACCCAAGAGAAAGGACAGGATGCCCTTGAAGGTTTTTCAAAATGGCATATTTGAGGTGCGTGTCGAAACTGTGAAACCGAGGTTTCCCGACGGAGAAGAGAGGCCAGAGTGTTTTCACTATTCCGTAGTACGCTACATCAAACGGAGGTTGGCCGGTGGCAATTAATTCCTTCTGTCAAATTGGCAGCTATTACAAACACTACTGTTACTTATACTTGTACTTATACCTATACCGGTACTCGTACCATTACCACTACTTATACCCACACCAACTACCCATGAAAAGAAAAGCAGTGAGAATAAGCAATACAGGAAAATCGATGGCAAAGCAGCTTCAGCATAATGAATGGTTTTTCGGTGGGTACTTCATTCACATTATCCACCAACTCCTCCTGGCATGCTTCAAGCCTCTGCCGGGAGGAGAACCCATCTTTAGAATAGGGATGCATTGTTCAGAGGTCCTTTTGCCGGTTCGAAAAATTATCGTCATGCTTCACGTGCGCGTATCGTGGAGGAAAAATCTTTTTTATGGATCAAGCTGGTGACTTCAGAAGGTATAACCACACAAAATAGCAAAGGATTACTTGCTTTAGGCTGTGGTTTTGTTGATTGTGCTCTGACCCCTTTTTGTTTTTTCAGTCTACACGGCTGAATATATCGATAGTAACAGGGGGTACGGGGGACCATACCCCCCCCTCTGAGCAGAAAAATAATGTGGGTGTTTAAGGCTAAGGAAACATCATTTATCACCGTTATCACGGTTACAAAGTGGTTACATGGCTAATAAAACACAGACAGACAAAGGAACACAGAAGGCACACGGGATAAGGAATCCCCTGCGCAAGCGCCTTTTTACGCTGAAAGAGGCCGCCGAATATCTTGGTCGTGGAGATTATGGAATGCGTGAGCTTGCCTGGGATGGTGACATACCGGTAGTGAAACAAGAAAAAGGCCGCAAATGGTATTTCGATCTTGTTGATCTGGATGCATATATTGAAAAAAATAAGAGGAGATACCAATAATTAACTTGACATATGAACAAGTCATCTGTAGAAGGAACATATGGTGGAAAATCGTCTGAAAGACATTCTAAACAGGGAAAAGGTAACAGCACGACAGCTCAGCAGAGACGTGGGAATTGATGAGGGTCAGCTCTCAAAATTCCTGAACAGCAAGATTAATATCTCGCTGAAAAAGCTTGAGCAGATCGCTGATTACCTCGGCTATGACATTCAATTTGTCAAAGTCAATACACCCAAGAAAGGGGGAAAGTAATGGGATGTATCTACAGACGAGGAAAGAACTACTCAATCAAGTATTATAAGAATGGGAAGCCATATGTCGAATCTACTAAAAGCGATAAACTGGAAGTTGCCAAACGGCTTCTGAAGAAACGCGAAGGGGAAATTGCGCAGGGAAAACTTCCCGGTGTTGTGTATGACCGTATCCAGTTTGACGAACTGACAGAGGACTACCTGGTGGATTACCGGATCAATGGCAAACGCACAATTGAGAAGGCTGAACGGTGTGTCCGATATCTTCTCGATGAGTTTGGTGGAATGAAGGCAGTGGACATTACCACGGCACGCATTAAAAGCTATGTTGAGAAGAGGATGGAATCGGGAATTTCCAATGCCTCGATTAACAGGGAACTCTCCGCAATAAAGCGGATGTTTAATCTTGCAGCACAATGCACACCGTCAAAGGTTGCTCACGTTCCCTATGTCCCGATGCTCAAAGAGAACAATGTGCGTAAGGGGTTTATCGAGCATGGGGACTTCCTTGCGCTTATAGAGGCCCTGCCCTCCTATCTCAAGCCGGTCATAACCTTTGCCTATTTCTCCGGCTGGAGGCGTTCTGAAATACTCGGTCTGCAATGGAAAAACATCAATATCCGGGAAGGAACTGCCCGGTTAGAACCTGGAGAAACCAAAAACAATGAAGGCCGTATCCTCTACATGGAAGATGCCCTCTGGGCACTGATGAAGGGCCTTCACGGCAAGCGAAGGCTGGATTGTCCCTTTGTGTTTCACTATAAAGGGAAACGACTGTCAGATTTCAGGGGATCATGGAAGAAGGCATGCCAATCCATCGGCTTCCCCGGATTGCTGTTTCATGACCTGAGAAGGAGCGGTGTCAGAAATATGATACGGGCCGGGATTCCTGAACGGGTAGCCATGACTATTTCAGGCCATAAGACGAGAAGCGTTTTTGATCGGTATAACATTGTCTCTCAGGAAGACCTGAAGGAAGCTGCAAGGAAACGGCAACTGTTCAGTGAGGAGCAAGCAAGACAGTTACAAAATGGTTACATTCGGCCCAAAACACAAAAAAAGGTTGCGACCCTAAAAGCCGCAACCCCTTGAAATCATGGTGCCTGGGGAGAGAATCGAACTCTCACGATACCAGGTATCGAGGGATTTTAAGTCCCTTGCGTCTACCAATTCCGCCACCCAGGCACACTCCATATAACCGAAAGGCTCTGCTGCTATAGTATTTTTAAAAAAACATGTCAAGAGTATATCCACGCGTCTTTAT
>Ga0272443_10003532_pt1 | contig 18295 bp, 11 predicted proteins | sample SSMAcet12_FD_193581 | JGI IMG/M metagenome (GOLD analysis project Ga0272443, IMG submission 193581) | Marine sediment archaeal communities from Little Sippewissett salt marsh, Falmouth, MA, United States - SSM-Acet-12 | ecosystem: Environmental > Aquatic > Marine > Wetlands > Sediment ... | reverse complement strand
TTCCATTATAGTCGAGTATCACGCCAGCATTTGAACACACTGGTAAAATTCAAAATACCAAGGCACTGATACCAGGATAGAAATTTATTACACGGTGAGGCCCGGGCAGGGTATGATCTTCTGCTATTAGCAGCCAGGATTTAAGGCATAGAAAACCGCATTATTGATTTCCAATAGCGCACTTGAGGGATCAAAACCGGGACTATTAGAATCCCGTTTTTGTGTTTGATTTTTCGGTCAAATTCCAAGATTTAAACAAGGGAGATTGATCAACTGTGATATGGTGTTAGAATTTGATACCTGCTCTGCAATGTGGATCGCTGAAGGTTTTGGCAAGGATAGTGCACACACTGTGGATATCGGTAATTTTCGGTTTCCCTGAAAATTCCAGATACGTTGGTATCGGCAATTTCAAAAATACAACGGCTGCAAGCAGATTGCTACAGCTTGCAACCGTTTTTAGATCTTGTGCCTGTCGTTAAAATGAGAACGGCAGGTTATCCCTTCGGCGTGTACCATATTGGAGACGTGTACGCGCGCTCTTGTGTCTTTAGCGGAATCTCTTTGGGAAGGCTCAACTTGAACTTCACCCGGTCATAGGCGGTCCAGCGTGGCGTCGGAATTTCGATGACTCTGGCGTAATAAAATGCTCGCAAGGACGGATCAAAGTCCGGGTCGGTCCAGACTGTGCCGAGTTCCGAGGCACCGATTGTATTGGTCCAGCTCGGGATCGACAGATCAACCGTATCGCCTACCGAGATCTTGCAGCGGCCGTCGGCGCCGATCTGCCTCCCGTCCGAAACAGCGACGTCGTAGAGTTTCTCTTGCGGATTTCCCTTCGCATCCAGCCAGCCTTTAATGATCTGGATGCGGTCGATGTTGGCGCCCATCGGGTCACGCAGCGCATACACCAGGAAGCTTGGCGCTTTACCTTTAGGCGCCTTGGCGAGGTCACTCCCCATCGGTACGCCCTTGGAGTAGCCGATAAGTGCCAGGTCACGTCGCTTCGCATCGTCGACGGTAAAATCGAAACCACCAAAGAAGCGGACCCGCATGCGCGGACCGGTGGTGGCGTATGTTTCACGTCGCTCCATGGCATCGAAGATCGCCCCGCGCGTGTTCTCGGTGGCCCACACTGCAGTCGTCCCCGCCGCGCTGTAATAGCCGCCGCCGGGTCCTTTAATTTTGAGTTCAGGATTGCTCTTACCGGCGTGTGCTGCGCGTTCCGGACTAGGCTCGTAGGTAGTGAATTTGCCGAAGAAGTTGTCTTCGTCGATCGTGCTAAGCCCGGTGTGGGTGTCGGTGGCCCCCTCGAACCCGAACTTGAAGGGGTTGACACCGAGCCTGGCCTCGAGCTGCAGGCCGCGGAGCAGGCCGGAGCGGGCGTATTCACCCGGGAGCATTTCCGGGGTTTTCGCCTGCGAGACGTCCAGATTGCCGAAGTCCCAGGTTTTGAAGCAGAAATCCGGGATCCCTGCGGATATCATTTCGCGAACTGCAGAACTGTGGAGGGTGTTCAGCAGTGTTTATAGGTGTTTAGGACCAGGGTAAACACCATTGGGGGTCGCAAATCGTCATCAATCACCGGTTTGCAGTTGAGTCGGTCGAGGTGTTCAGGTGTTTATGCTGTTTCGGTGATGGGCAGTGTGAGATTGGCTTGAGATGAAAATAGACAGACCATAATTGAAAGGATTAGCTTATTGTAGATTGTTGGAGAAATTCAAACCTCACGAAATTAAATCCGCCTGATATAGCCGGGACGTATATGGCATTTTGAAGGCGTGGAAAAGAAAGTGGCCGACTACCAGATGTTGTGGCCGGCCTTTTTCTACAAATATTCCAAGCTAATAGCAGCTACCACAAGCCAGGCACATCGTGGGGTACATACTGGCTATCACCAATATCTTTTCAATACCAATCCCAATGCCTATCGACCCTGTCTATAGCTCAGTTGAAACTTGATTGTTGTCTCGTAAATCGGTAATGAAGAAGAGTCTTGTGATACATCCCTCGTCTTTACAACCGGATGAAATATAATAATAATTCAATTCAGCATCGGTTTTAACCAACGTTGGCATTAATCGATAGCGATCGGCCTTTCGTCCGATGGAAAGCTGTGAAGGTGCGGCTTCAGTCACTGAATATGATCCTTTTATATCAGAAAATATCGATTTGCCAATCTGGCCGCGTAGCGAAAAACAGGAACCGGAACTTATGCCAGACAATAAAGCCGACTTTCGAATAATACCGACAAAACTCAATCGGCCTGCTATTGACAGCCGCTGGATTGTTCGCCCCCGACTGCTTTCTGCATTTGATGATGCGTTGGGCCGGAAGCTGACCCTCATTTCGGCCCCTGCCGGTTACGGCAAAACGACTTTGGCAGCCCAATGGCTGGCTCATATCCCCCACCCGTCCGCCTGGCTCTCCCTGGACGAGCATGACAGCGATCCGGATCGTTTCCTCAGATACGTGATCGCCTCGATCCGTAAAATCTTTCCTCAATTCGCCCCCCAAATCGAACCACTGCTATCATCCCCGACACTGCCGCCGCTGGAATACCTGACCGACACTTTGGTTTCTGATCTGGCAGAGCCGGTCAAACCGTGGGTGCTCGTTCTCGATGACTATCACACCATTGCCGACGAAACCGTTCAGAAAATTATCATCCGGATTGTTCAGCACCTGCCGGACAACCTGCACATGGTCATCCTCACCCGTAAATATCCGCCCTGGCCCCTGAGCCTCTGGCGCGTCCGGGGATGGATTAACGACATTCGGGCCGACGACCTGTCTTTTTCCGGAGAAGAAGCCCGCTCATTTCTGAATCCCGGCCCGAACAGGGATGTCTCGGATAAAACTGTGGAAATGATTCAACGCCGGACAGAGGGATGGATTGCCGGCCTTCAAATGGCCCGCCTTTCAATGGTCCATGCTGATAATCCCGAAACATTCGCCATGAATTTCTCCGGCAGTGACCGCCTGATCGTTGACTTTCTGACAGACGAGGTTTTATCTTCACAACATCCTGAAATTTATGATTTTCTTATTGTAACGGCGATGTTTGATCGTTTCTGCGCCTCCTTGTGTGATCATCTGCTGGCGAATGAATCTGAAACCCGTGACAGCCATAATCTTATCGAACTGCTGAAGAAGGAAAACCTGTTTCTTGTGGCACTTGACAGTGAAGGGGACTGGTATCGATATCACCATCTGTTTCAAACCCTGCTTACCCGAAAAATGAAACCGGTTCTGCTCGCGGAACGCAGAACCCGGATCCACCGCCGCGCCGGGGAAAGGTTTGCTGGTCGGGGACTTATCGAGGAGGCTGTCACTCATCTGATTGCGGGCGGAGACATAAATGCAGCCGCGGAACTGATCGGAGAGAACCTGCATATGACTCTTGAACAGGACTTGTCACGCCGCACCCTGCTCCGCTGGTTGAAGATGTTCCCGAAAGACGCGGAAAATAAACACCCTGCCCTGCCGGCAGCCCATGTCTGCTATAAAATGTACCATTTGGATTTCGCAGGAATGCGGCCTTTGATGGACGAAGCCGAGAACCTGCTGCACAATCCCGTCTGCACCATTGATGAATCTATGCGCCGGATACTTCAGGGATATATTTATGTCCAGCGCAGCTTTTATCTTTACTGGCAGGGAGATGTAAAGGATGCGCTTCATCATGCCCGACAGGCGATTAATTCTGTCCCCAGGCATCATAGCTGGGCATATAACATGGCCACCATTTATGCTGCTTCATCTCTGGCGAGTATCGGCCGTCGGGAGGAATCTCTGCAACTGTTGTCCGAAGCTTTGTCCGGGGATTGTTCGGCGGGCAGCCGGAATATCGGTATAATTCTAATGGCCAGGATGGCGATCCATTGCTACGAAGGAAATCTGGATGCCGTCGAAGAAATCGCCGGTCAGGTGCTGGAAAGTCATAAAACAGTTCCCGTTGCTGATTTTTGGCTCAACACGGCCTATTATTTTCTGGGATCCGTTGCTTACGAGCGCAATCTTATGGATAGGGCAGCGGACTGTTTCGGGCGTGTCGAACAGATGATCTACCGTGTGAATACGCCTGTCTATCATGATTGTCTGATCGGGCTTGCCCTCGTGGCCCTTGCCGGACAGAAAACGGCAAAAGCACGGGAGTACGCGGACAGGGCGCTCTCTTTCGCCATTGAAATGAACGACCTGTACTCCAGGCAGATGTCGGATTCCTTTCATACGCGGCTGGCCATGCTTTCCGGAAAGGTTCTTACAGAGCCGGCATTGTTTCCCTCCACCATTGACAGCAACAAATTCTGGCTCGAGATTCCCGCCTTGACCCGTGCCGAATATCTGATCAGTCAATCGGAATTCCGCAGCGCGCTCTCATTCATCGAGGATGCCCTGAAACAGGCGAAGCAGCACCATAATACCCGGCAGATGATCCAGTTCCTGATCGTTAAGTCCGTGGCACTGAAATGCGCGGGCAGGCGAAAACATGCCCTTGGAGTGCTTGAAAGAACGCTGGGCATGGCAGAACCCCTCGGATTTGTGCGAACATTTGTTGACCGAGGCCCCGTTATGCTCGAAATGCTGAATGAACTGTTGAACAGCAGTTCAGTGCCCCATTACATAATCCGCCTTTTGAGTGCATTCGGGCAGGTCGTGCCCGAACAAAGATCGGCGTCCCCGTTTTCGGACATAGCAACCCCTTTAAAATCCGGTCAGGCGGCGAACCTGCCGTATGATAACCCGTTGACCCGGCGCGAGCGTGATGTGCTGAAAATGCTTACAAAACATTTGACGTACAAGGAAATTGCTGAAAATCTGTTTGTCTCTCCCGAAACAGTCAAGAGCCACGCAGCCAGAATTTACCGCAAACTCAGGGTGTCGGGACGCGGTCAGGCAATTGACGCGGCAAAGAAATTCGGCCTGCTGTCTGAAAATAAGTGACGCCAAACCGTTATTTTTTTCTTAGAAGCTGTTTTAAAAAGTCTCCTTTATCCCGATTTCTGCGTCAGCCGGAAGATTTTAATCCCCAAAATACTTCATGTATTCCTCCGGTTAAAATCTTTCGTCTTCCTAGAACCCGGACCAAATTGAACATTTTAAAACAGCTTTTTATAGATTTTCAGAAATAATTTGCAGTTTATCATAATGAATTTAAATATAATTTCAATTAGATAATAATATTATTTTATGCAGTTATTTATCTGAAAAAATATTGATTTCAAAATAATTCTCGTTAGCTGTATCTTAACTATCCCCCGATTTCCCCCCGTTCGGGTGATTGACAGTTTATCTGCCAACAACAATATTAGTTTTAAAAGCTGACAACGGCCTTACTTAATAGGGAAAACATAACAGTACATCATCTCGCTTTTTTTGGGTATCTTGCTGCTGATGGCCAACAGTGTGGCGGCAGTTGACGATTGCGACGGACAGCATGCATCTTCAGCCGGTGATGGAAGCAGGATTTATTCCCTAAAGGAGAAAAGAACATGCCTGTTGCCGACTATAAAACATATTGTCGAATGATCGACCATGCGCTTGCGAAGAAATTTGCCTATCCCGCCATCAATGTCACTTCCCTGGCAACCGCCAACGGCGTCTTGAAGGGTCTGGCGGAGAGCAAGAGCGACGGCATCATCCAGGTCTCCACCGGCGGGGCGGCCTTTGCCTCCGGGTCCGCCCTCAAGGACATGCCTTTGGGCGCTATTTCCATCGCCGAACACGTGCACCGTGCGGCGGAGCGTTACCCTGTCTATGTGGCCCTGCATACGGACCACTGCCGGGCCAAGATGCTGGACCAGTATGTCATCCCGCTGATCAAGGAGACTGAGAGGCGCCGCGCCGCCGGTAAACCGAACCTTTTCAACAGCCATATGTTTGATGGGAGCGATTTGCCGCTCACGGAAAATCTCGACATCGCCGTCAAACTGCTGGAACGCTGCCACAAGAATGACCTAATCCTTGAGGTGGAGGCTGGCGTTGTCGGCGGAGAGGAGGACGGGATCAAGGGCGGCGGCGGAGAGAAGCTTTACACCACGTCGGAAGACATGCTCGAGGTTTGGCGCCGGCTCAGCGGGGTCAAAGGGTCGCGCTATCTCCTGGCGGCAACCTTCGGCAATGTCCATGGCGTTTACAAGCCCGGCCGGGTCAAGCTCAAGCCGTCCATTCTCAAGGAAGGTCAGGCCGCCGTGGAAAGGGATTTCGGCAAGGCCGCGCGCTTCGCACTGGTCTTTCACGGGGGATCGGGGTCGGCACTCGCAGAGATCAGGGAAGCGGTGGACTACGGGGTCGTCAAGATGAACATCGACACCGATACCCAGTATGCCTTCACTCGCCCGATTGCGGACCATATGCTGAAAAACTATGACGGTGTCCTCAAGATCGACGGCGAGGTCGGCATAAAGGAAAAATACGATCCACGCACCTATATGAAGCTCGGCGAGGCCGCCCTGGCCGAACGGGTGAAGCAAGCGGTGACCGAGCTGAGGGGTATGGGAACAACTCTTTTTGCCAACGGTGGTTAAACCCGAACGACTGCAGAACCAAAATCGTATAGGACCTTCCACAAAACGCTCGGAAACGAATCATCGCATGAAGATCATCGATTTTCGTTCCAAATTCGAGAGGGGTTAAGCTGGATTGCAATTCGTAAGAAAGAGTGAGGAGGTTCCATGCTAAAGGACAAGGATTCAGGCAAGAATAGATTGAAATTATCCCGTGAGTTTCGGCGTCATCTTTACTACACCCAGGGAAGGGTTCTTGAAACGGCGACCCCGAATGATCTTTACATGGCGCTTGCCCATGCGGTTCGCGATCAGCTCCTTGAACGCTGGCTGCATACGGTTGAAAACTACAGCAAGTCGGGGGTTCGGATTGTGAGCTATCTTTCGGCGGAGTTTCTCCTCGGACCCCAACTTGAGAATAATTTGGTCAATCTTGGAATCTATGACGAGGCGCGCAATGCCCTGGAAGATATGGGCCTTGATTTTAAAAAGCTCATCGAAATAGAGGAAGAACCGGGTCTGGGAAACGGGGGGCTGGGAAGGCTGGCCGCCTGTTATCTTGACAGCCTGGCGGCACTCGAAATTCCGGCCGTGGGCTACGGCATCCGCTATGAATTCGGGATGTTTGACCAGGAGATCCGTGACGGCTGGCAGCTGGAGGTGACCGACCCCTGGCTGCGCCTGGGTAACCCCTGGGAGATCCACCGGCCGGAGATCGCCTACCATGTGAAATGGGGCGGACATACCGAAGGATATTACGATGATCTGGGCCGCTATCGCGTCCGCTGGATTCCCGGCCGTGAAGTCAAGGGCTCTGCCTATGATACGCCCATTGTGGGGTTTAGGGTCAACACCTGCAATACCCTGCGCCTGTGGAAGGCTGAGGCAGTGGAGTCCTTCGACTTTCAGGAATTCAATGTGGGAGACTATTACGGTGCGGTAGATGAGAAGGTCGTCTCGGAAACGGTTACCAAAGTGCTCTACCCCAATGATGAGCCGGAAGTTGGCAAAAAACTCCGACTGGCGCAGCAGTACTTTTTCGTCTCCTGTTCCCTGCAGGATATGCTGCGGATCCACGTCCTGATGGGAGGAAAACCGGAGACGTTGCATGAGAAAGTCGCCATTCAACTAAACGACACCCATCCCTCCATCGCGGTGGCCGAGCTGATGCGGCTCCTGATAGACGACCATCAGCTCGAATGGGAGCAGGCCTGGCACGTGACCCAAAGCACTTTCGGCTACACGAACCATACCCTGCTTCCGGAGGCCCTCGAGAAGTGGTCCCTGCCCTTGTTCCAAAGCCTTCTGCCGAGGCATCTTGAGATCATCTACGAGATTAATCGACGCTTTCTGGACCAGATCCGCGAGAGGTACCCGGGAGACGATCTGCGCTGCCGCCGCATGTCCCTGATCGATGAGAAAGGAGAACGCTACGTGCGCATGGCGCACTTGGCCGGCGTGGGCAGCCACGCGATCAACGGGGTGGCCGAACTTCACAGCGAGCTGCTGAAAAGAGACGTCCTGCGGGACTTTTACGAATGGATGCCGGAGAAGTTCACCAACGTGACGAACGGCGTCACACCGCGGCGTTTCATGGTCGTGAGCAATCCGAAGCTGAGCCGTCTTATCAGCAGCAGGATCGGCGAGGGCTGGATCAAGAATCTTCAGGAATTGAGGGGCATCGAGCCCTTGGCCGGTGATCCGGATTTCCAGACAGAGTGGCGCCGGATCAAAAAGGAAAACAAGCGCAATCTTGCCGTCCTGATTCAAGAGCGCACAGGGGTCGCCGCCGATGCGGACTCCCTTTTCGATATGCACGTCAAGCGGCTGCATGAATACAAGCGCCAACATCTGAACGTCCTTCACATCATCACCCTTTACAACCGGATCAAACATGACGCCAAGGCCAGTGTAATCCCCCGAACCTTTGTCTTCGGCGGCAAGGCGGCGCCGGGCTATTTTATGGCCAAACTGATCATCAAACTCATCAACGGGGTGGGAGAGGTCGTTAACAATGATACCGATGTAGACGGCCGCCTGAAAGTGGTTTTTTTCCCGGACTTCAACGTTAAAAACGCCAAACACATTTATCCGGCGGCCGACCTTTCAGAGCAGATCTCGACAGCGGGCAAAGAGGCATCCGGCACGGGCAATATGAAATTCGCCCTCAATGGAGCGCTGACGATCGGAACGCTCGACGGCGCCAACATCGAGATCCGAGAGGAAGTGGGAGCCGATAACTTCTTTCTCTTCGGGATGACAGCCGAACAGGTCTATGAACTGAAGTCGAAGCGCTACGACCCGCAACAGATTTACCAGTCGGATCCGGAGCTGCGGGAAGCCGTGGACCTAATCTCTTCCGGATTTTTCTCGCGCGGAGATAGATACCTCTTCAAACCCCTGGTGGATTCTCTATTGGAGGACGATCCCTATCTGTTGCTTGCTGATTATCGCCCGTATGTGGAAAGCCAGGATCAGGTGAGCCATGCTTATAAGGATCAAGCCAAATGGACGCGGATGTCGATCCTCAATGTGGCAAGAATGGGGAAATTTTCTTCGGATCGTTCCATCAAAGACTACTGTTCCAAAATCTGGAATGCGCAGCCGACCAAAGTGAAACTGGGGAAATACGTGATCGACTATGAAAGCCAAGATGAAAGCGGAAATCGGATAATAGAACGTTAAGGGAATGTTGCGAATTTAGGCTCAGCCTGCTCGAGTAGTACCCTTGCATAGAAGAAGGGTTCTGCACGAGTACTTGCCTATTATCCTTTGAAGGCGTCTATGGGAAGTTTCTTTCGACGCGCTGGAGAAAAGTTGGGATTGACCTCAGGGACCACTCGCTCGGGTATTCAGGATGCGATCGAGTTGGTCCTGGACAATTCGTGCCCCAAGATACGTCTGATTCGCGGCCATAAAAAGAAGTTGAGGCAACCGGTCGAATCGGCATTGATTTATATCACCAAGATGATCGGCGCCATTCCGGGTCCTCTTGAGGTTTCATCCGATGCGGCTGTCGACGATGTGCTGGTCAAATCCTTTTTTATAGGCAAGGATCAGCTGAAGAACGTTATCGCCGATGATCCTGATTTAAGGGACTACCTGCCCAGAGAATCGGGCAACGATTTTTACGTTCTGTTGACCATGAACCGCGAGGTGAAAACGATTTTCGGATCCCGGCAACAGGGTGAAATCATCGTGAGAGATGTGGCCTTGAAGGCGGTCAATTTCTCCGATCACAAGTTCAGGGTCCCTTCGGCATCGATGGCCGAATTGAAGCATGCGATAGAGAGGGGCGTTTTGCAAATCCTGTCGCATTGGGCGCTTGAAAATGTTCTCGAAGAACAATCCCGTAAAGAGGAGCTTAGTCAACTTAAAGAAGAGATGACGGCAAAAGTGAAAATATTGGCGCATGAAAGGCAGAAGATGGTCTTGGAATGGCGTGTCGATTCCGCTGGGCAGTCCTATCATGCGGCTCAAAACCTGCTTGAAAAAATTGAGGTTGAGTTAAACGCGATCAAAACCAAATCACTCGATACAAATTATTACCTGGGGGAAGTCACCCGCATCTTGAGCCATGCGAGCGATTTCTTTACGGCCGGACACGCTTCCATGTATTTTGACCGCATGGGCATTCTGTTGGATGGGAGGGGGACTGGGGAAAAGGACGACGTAAAGGTGCTCGATGTTAAATTAGGCGATACGCTTCGCAGGAGTTGTGTCATTTTAAAATGCAGCCGGAATACTTTGTTCAACAAATAGGCTTAGTACTTTTGACTTTAGGAATCAGCAACAGGCTGGGAGAAAAAAAGGCGGGCAATGGGCTTGCAGCAGGGGGTATCCGAAATGATAGATGCTTCAAAATACGACGAAATCGAAACGCTTAAAAACGGCACCACGGTGAGATTCAGGTCCATCAAGCCTGACGACAAAGGCAGACTTACCGAGGCCTTCCGGAATTTAGAATCCGAATCGATCTACACGCGGTTCTTCCAGCAAAAAAAAGCTTTGACCGATGAAGAGCTCAAGGCCGCGACCGAGGTTGATTTCGAAAAGGTGGTCGCCCTGGTGGTTACGGTCGGGGAAGGAGGGAACGAAACCATCATCGCAGGGGGACGCTATGCGGCCTATAATGCTGCAAACAACCTGCGCAGCGCGGAGGTGTCCTTCACGGTCGAGGAGGATTATCATGGTCAAGGGATCGCCGGCCGCCTTCTGCGACATCTGGCGCAGATTGCACGGGCAAAGGGCGTTTCCCAACTCGAGGCGGAGGTGCTTTCGGGAAACAAAGCGATGCTGACCGTCTTTTCCCGCAGCGGTCTGCCTATGAAAAAGAGTTCTGAGGGCGGCACCACACATGTGATTCTAACGTTACAGGAGGCAATCCCCTGATCAGCTGTATTTTGCATAAAATTGCACCCATTTCCATACGTAATCTTTCGAGGCTGTCCGCCTTGAACCGGGAATTTTACGAACAGGCGATCCTCAGGTAGGCGACTCAAGGGAAAGGAAGCCACCATGTCCAATGCCATTGTCGTTCTCAACGCGGGCTCGTCGAGCATCAAGTTTTCGCTGTTTATCGATCACGGCGAAACCCTTAAGGCGGACGTCAGGGGCCAGATCGAAGGGCTCTACACCGCGGCGCGTTTTGTTTCGAAGACGCCCGACGGTGCGGTCAAAGCCGAGAAATCCTGGCCCGCCGGCCTCAACCTGGGACACGACGGGGCACTCGACCATCTGATCGGCCATTTGCGGTCGGAGCTGCCGGGCGATCGACTGATCGGCCTCGGGCACCGGGTGGTGCACGGCGGCATGGCTTACACCCAGCCCGTTCAGGTGGATGAGGCGGTGCTCAAAGTGCTGGAAACCTTCATTCCGCTGGCCCCCTTGCATCAGCCACACAATCTCGCTCCGATCCGCCGCGCTCTGGAGCGCGCTCCCGAGCTGCCGCAAGTGGCCTGCTTTGACACCTCTTTTCACCGAACCCAGCCCGATGTGGCCCAGATGTTCGCCCTGCCCGCCGAGCTGCGGGAGGGCGGGGTCTTGCGCTATGGGTTCCACGGGTTGTCTTACGAATACATCGCCTCGATCCTGCCCGACATTGATCCGAAGGCCGCGCAAGGCAGGAGCGTTGTGCTGCACCTTGGCAACGGGGCAAGCATGTGCGCCCTCGAAGCGGGACGCAGCCTTGCCAGCACCATGGGCTTTACGGCGGTCGAAGGGCTGCCGATGGGAACCCGCAGCGGCTCGCTCGACCCCGGCGTGATCCTTTATCTCATGGATCAGCGCGGGATGGACGCCCGCGCGATCGAGAATCTCATCTATACCCAGTCGGGCCTGCTCGGGGTGTCGGGCATATCCAGCGACATGCGCACGCTGCTGGCAAGCGAAAACCCCCAGGCCAAGCTGGCCGTGGATCTTTTTCTTTATCGCATCCGCCGCGAGCTCGGCTCATTGGCGGCGGCGCTGGGAGGGCTGGATACCATCGTATTTACCGGGGGCATCGGTGAGAACGCTCCGGTAATCCGCAGCCGCGTCTGCCGCGACGCCGCGTGGCTGGGGGTCGACATCGATGAAACGGCAAACACGACCGGCCGGAGGTGCATCAGCACCGGCGCGAGCCGCGTCGCCGTCTGGGTCATCCCCACCAACGAGGAACTGATGATTGCGCGTCATACCCGACGTTCGCTTGAAACAACACAAGGAGAAGGAAGATGAAAATAGAGGTTCCCCGCCCGGTCTTGAAAAACAAAAAGGCGCTCGTGGTCGGCATAGCCAACGAGCACTCGATTGCCTGCGGCTGCGCCAAGGCCTTCCGCGAGGTGGGCGCGGAGATCGCGGTCACCTATCTCAACGACAAAGCCAAACCGCATGTCGAACCATTGGCAACAGAAGTGGAGGCGGCGATGTTCATGCCGCTGGATGTTTCAAAGCCCGGTGAACTGGAAGCCGTGTTCGAGCGCATCGCAAGCGAATGGGGGCAGCTGGATATCCTGGTGCATTCCATTGCGTTCGCGCCCAAGGAGGACCTGCAGGGCGGGCTGCTGAACTGCTCTTCCAAAGGCTTCTCGGTCGCCATGGACATCTCCTGCCATTCGTTCATTCGCATGGCGCGCCTGGCGGCGCCGCTGATGACAGACGGCGGGACCATGTTTGCCATGAGCTATCACGGAGCGCAAAAGGTGGTTCCCAACTACAACGTGATGGGACCGGTCAAGGCGGCCCTTGAGGCGGTCTGCCGGTACCTGGCCTACGAGCTCGGCCCACGGAAGATCCGGGTGCACGCGATCTCACCCGGTCCGCTTAAGACGCGGGCCGCCTCGGGGCTGAAAGACTTTGACCGCATGCTCAATGACGCCGTCGAGCGCTCGCCGGTCGGCGAACTGGTGGACATCATGGACGTGGGTTTCGCGTGTGCCTTCCTGGCGACGCCTTACGGGCGGCGCCTCACCGGCCAGACCGTCTATGTCGACGGCGGTGCCAGCATTATGGCGTAAATCAAAAATTGAACAGCGACCCAATGAGGCAATGAATTCCTTGCTGTTGGGTTGAAAGGAGGACTAAATGACAAAGATAAAGAACGTCAATCCGATTCTTGGAAGCAAAGAACTGGCCGACTATCTGCTCGACGCCGGGCAGCGAACGGTGCTCTTCTGGGACGTGATGCGCCGGCGCGGCAATCAATATCTGGAGCACATGGCCGAAACAGTCCCCCACGTGCTGCAGTTCGAAGGCGAGTTGGTCCTGGATGGCCGCACGCTGCTCCGACCCGTAAACTACGGCATCGTCAAGATACACCCGCCTGCGGGGACCGTCATTGACAATCTAAAGCGGCCCTTTGTCGTCATCGATCCGCGCGCGGGTCACGGACCCGGCATCGGCGGTTTCAAGGCTGAGAGCGAGATCGGCGAAGCCATGCGGGCGGGACATCCCTGCTACTTTATCGGCTTTACGCCAATGCCCGAGCCGGACCAGACGATCGAAGCCGTGATCGAGGCCTGGGCGGTCTTCCTTAAGCGGGTCACGGACCTGCACGCTACGGCCGAGGGCAAGCCGGTTGTGATCGGCAATTGCCAGGCGGGCTGGGCGCTGATGATGCTGGCAGCCAAATACCCCGACCTGTGCGGTCCGCTGATTGTGGCCGGATCACCTCTGTCCTACTGGGCGGGTGTGCGCGGCGTCAATCCCATGCGCTATACCGGCGGCCTGCTGGGCGGCAGCTGGTTGACGGCCCTGGTCAGCGACCTCGGGCATGGGCAGTTCGACGGCGCCTGGCTGGTACAGAACTTCGAGAGCCTCAACCCGGCCAACACCCTGTGGTCCAAGCAATACAACCTCTATGCCAATATCGATACTGAGGCTCCCCGCTATCTGGGCTTCGAGCGCTGGTGGGGGGGACACGTCATTCTTTCCGGCAAGGAAATGCAGTACATCGTCGACAACCTCTTTATCGGCAACAAGCTGAGCACTGCCGAGATGGTCACCGGCGACGGCGTGCAGCTGGATTTGAGAAAGATCCGCTCGCCCATCATTTGTTTGTGTTCAAAGGGAGACAACATCACCCCGCCCCAGCAGGCGCTTGGCTGGATTCTCGACCTTTACAAAAGTGAGGACGACATCCTGGCCGCCGGGCAGACGATTGTCTACGCGGTGCATGAAACGATAGGCCATCTGGGGATCTTTGTTTCGGGCAGCGTGGCCAAAAAGGAGCACCAGGAGTTCGCCAACAACATCGACCTGATCGATTGTCTGCCGCCCGGGCTCTATGAGGCCGTTATCCAGAAGAAATCACCGGATGCGGCCAATGTCGGCCTGGTGACCGGAGACCACATCTCTCGGTTCGAAAGCAGAACCTTGGAGGACATTCGCGCCCTGGGCGGGAACACGCCGGACGAGGAGCGCTGCTTTGCCGCCGTGGCCCGTTTGTCCGAGGTAACCAACGGTCTCTACCGCACCGCGGCGCAGCCGATCATCCGCGCCTTTGCCACCGAGCAGGGTGCCGAATGGATGCGGCGCACGCATCCGCTGCGGGTCGGCTATGAGCTTTTCTCCGACCGCAATCCGGCGCTGCAGCCGCTGGCCGCAGTAGCCCGGACGGTTGAGGAGAATCGACAACCGGTGGCCACCGACAACATTTTTCTGCAGTGGGAAAAGGTCTTCTCGGACTGGATCAAGTCGAACCTGGAGACCTTTGGGGGATGGCGGGATGCGATGATGGAAAACATGTTCTTCGGAGTGTACGACCAATCCTGGCTACAAGCCTTGTTGGGTTTGCCGGCATCGGATGAGCCGCCCAGAAAGCATCCCGGCGCAGACCCTGAGCATACGGCCTTCGTCAACAGCCGGATCGAGGAGCTGCGGAAAAATATGGACAAAGGGGGGCCGCGCGAGGCGGCGATTCGCGCTCTGGTCTATGTACGCATGCCGGAGAAGGCAGTCGACGAACGGGCCTTCGAGATGCTCCGCCGGATCAGGGTTGAACACGGTGCGGAAAAAACCCTGGCCGAATTCAAGCAGGATCTTCGCGAACAGTATTTCATGCTCCGGCTTGATGAAATAGGGGCGGTGGCGCTGATTCCCGAGCTGCTCAAAGGTCATGAAGACGAGTGGCCGAAGCTGCTGGAATATATCCGCAATGTCGCCACCGCCGGCGGGCCGCTGGGAGAGGAAGGAAAGCGGCGGTTGGCGGAGTTGGAACGGCTGTTCCCCTCCCCTCCCGCGGTCAAACAATCGGGGCGCAAGCCTGCAAGATCTCACAAGAAAGAGGTGGTGACAAAATGATCACCAACAAGACGTTCGATGAAATCCACATCGGTGACAGCGCCCGAATGGAGCGGATGTTGACCAAGCAGGATATCGATTTGTTCGGGCTTTTGTCGGGCGACATGAACCCGACCCATTTCAGCGACGAGTACGCGCTGATGCTGCTGGAGCGTCACAAGCTGGTCGGCCACAGCATGTGGGGCGGGGCCCTGATCTCGAGCCTGCTGGGCAACGACCTGCCGGGACCCGGCACGGTCTACCAGTCGCAACATTTCGAGTTTCACCATGCGGTGGAGCTGGACGACACGCTCACCATCACCGTGACTGCAACGTCCAAGAATGCCGCGGACGGCAGTGTGGTGTTCGACTGCCGGGCGGTCAATCAACGCGGTGAGGATATTATCACCGGCGTCGCCAGGGTCAAGGCGCCCACCAGAAAGCCGACCGATGCCGGCTCGCCTTACGCCACCCTTCATCTGCACCGCAAAACCGCTTTTAAAAAGCTGATCGACTACGTCGATGACTGGGAGCCGATCCCTGTCGCCGTGTGCCATCCCTGCAGCAAAGAGGCCCTGGAGGGTGCCATCGATTCAGCCAGGGCCAACCTGATTGATCCGATCCTGGTTGGACCGGAAGCCAAAATCCGCGCCCTGTCCGAGAGCCTGAACCTGGATATCGGCCCATATCGTTTGGTGGACGCGCTCCACAGCCATGACGCAGCGGTAAAGGCCGTGGCCTTATGCCGCTCGGGCGAGGCCGAAGCGCTCATGAAAGGCAGCCTGCACACCGATGAACTGATGAGCGCGGTGGTGCCGTCGGCCACAGGGCTGCGCACCGAACGGCGGATCAGCCACGTTTTCGTCATGGACGTGCCCACCTATCCGCGGCCGCTTTTCATAACTGATGCGGCCATCAACATCTACCCGACCTTGGAAGACAAGGTCCATATTCTCAAAAACGCGATTCAGCTGGTCCATGCGCTGAACAATTCACAACCCAAGGTGGCCATTCTCTCGGCGGTGGAAACCGTGAACCCGAAGATCCCCGCCACCATCGACGCCGCGGCCTTGTGCAAAATGGCCGATCGCGGGCAAATCGAAGGGGCCCTTATCGATGGCCCCCTGGCCTTCGACAATGCCATCAGCAAAGAGGCCGCCCTGATCAAAGGCATCCATTCAGCGGTGGCCGGCGAGGCGGACATCCTTCTGGTGCCCGACCTTGAGGCCGGCAACATGCTGGCCAAACAGCTGGCTTATCTGGGAAGGGCCGACTCGGCTGGCATTGTTCTGGGGGCGCGGGTGCCCATTATTTTAACCAGCCGGGCGGATTCTGCCGAAGCGCGTTTGGCGTCCTGTGCCGTCGCGGCGGCTTTCGCCCATCGGCTGCGCGAAAACCAGAAGATAAAAATGACTGTCCAGAGGTAAGGGCGCTAATGAAACCTAATGACGAATGGCAGCCGAAACAACGGTGCAGAGGACCGAGCGGGCTGCCGATCATGATTTTGACCGCGCACCGAAAGATCCCTTCTGCCTGGAATTTAACATGACATTAACTGCAATATTCTATCAGTTCTCTTCATAGGATTTTTGATTGGCGCCTCGCTGGGGATCTTTAAACCATTTATTCTGGATTTCATCCATGAATACAAATTCGCTAAACCCTTAGAACTAGGAAGGTATAACATCCTGCTATGCTTTAATTCACGATAAATTCTTTGTAGGTGTGACATCCATATGGAATACTGCTCTTTTAATTATTGAGGCGATATCTATATGTAGTGGCTGCTTTCCCTTGGTTGATTTCTGTGAGATTTGCCATTTAAATTTAGCCGAACAGGTCAAAAAAAATTGCCCTACCTCCCCAGCGGGACAATCTCTAAGACCATGGGATCATATAAGCATCCCCAGCGCATTACCGCCAATCCTCTGCAATTGTAGCTTGATTCCGCAGAAAGCCCCTTAAAACTAAGTCGCTCCCATACGCATTAATTACCGCAAACATCGAAACACTCGTCCTGTTTGGCAGTGTCCACTGGACCGTCTTACGCTTGTCCTCATTCAAATCGAATGGCCGGATGAAGGTCTCGATAGTTTTCAAGGGATCATCCTGAACCGCCCCGGGTTTTTCATTAATGGACTGATGTGTCTGCATAATTCAACTAACACCTTGTACGGAATCCCGCGGAATTTTCCAAAATACTGAACCAAAGTGCAGATGGTATGGTTGCAAAATGTACCGAAGGTGTCTTCGAGGGAGAGGCTTAGGTGCGCCGGCGCCGGTGGTTCAAGTCTTCATCTTTTTCTAATCCGGTGTCAGGCGATTTTTTTTTGCCGCTTCAGACTACTGTGTTTCGCTCACCTGTGTCCCCCGGATGAGAATGACGCTTTTAGTAGCGGATTCGTCAGTTGCGACATCAGGCAACGTCACCATGTGAGGCGATGAGACGAGGCGCTCTTTTTTGACCGGATGTTCGCCCGGCTCATCTTTTTCGCTATTGATGATTTTTAAGGTGACTTCCACCTTTTCTGTCTTTTCCGGCTGTCTGCCTCCGTAAAACATGAGTCGGGGGTCATAAATAAATCGAGAGGGATGTTTAAGATGTTTCTTTACCGTGCCAAATTTTGATTCGTTATTTCTAAAATGGCCCTGCGCTGGAGATAGATATTTAAATCTATGGTGCGGCGTCAGCTTGTGAGAGTTGCCGACCTGGCCGTTCCCGACGCCAATCGACCCGGAGAATCCAGGAGCGGCAACCACGAAAATAATAAAGAGGATGATTGATATGGTAGCTGCACGAGCCATTTTCACAATTTCCCGAGAGACCTTTTAAAAACTTGATACGTGAAGGGTAAAAAATCAACCGCATTGTGGATAAAATGGGAAATTTTTTTAATCTTGATGGTCCCGTAAAAAGTCAGAACCGATTGAGGCGAAATTATGAGCATATGCTCTAAATGGGCCTCGGGTAGGTTAGGATAAATTTCCAGCGCTCGCTGGTCGGTAAAAGATGCTCTTTGACAAAA
>Ga0272443_10003531_pt1 | contig 18298 bp, 13 predicted proteins | sample SSMAcet12_FD_193581 | JGI IMG/M metagenome (GOLD analysis project Ga0272443, IMG submission 193581) | Marine sediment archaeal communities from Little Sippewissett salt marsh, Falmouth, MA, United States - SSM-Acet-12 | ecosystem: Environmental > Aquatic > Marine > Wetlands > Sediment ... | reverse complement strand
CAGTCTGGGTCATGATAAAGTTGAGGCTCCACATATTCTGCTGGGTATCCTTGAAAATGATTTAAGTGGACTGTTTAAAGTCATCAGGAGCCTTGGATCTGATCCTACTAAATTATCCCATGGCCTGCGGGAGATGATGCGCAAGGGAGAATGGCCGAATAAATTTTACGGGGAAAGAAAAACGGTTGAGCAACCGGGTATAGACAAAACATCAGGCTTGCTGAAAAAAATGGGACGCGACCTTACCGCTGAGGCCGAACAGGGTAAACTAGACCCGATCATTGGCCGTGAAGATACTATTCTTGAAATAATAAAGATCCTTACAGGAAGACGAAAGAATAACTGCATCATTGTAGGTGATGCAGGAGTGGGTAAAACGGCAATTGTGGAAGGCCTTGCGCAGGTTATGGTATCAAAAAAGGTCCCGCCAGACCTGGCGGGAAAGAGACTTCGGAGTATTGAAATGGTATCAGTGTTTGCTTCCGGCACCAGGTTTCTGGGTGAGTTTGAGAAGAAGCTGGATGAGATTATTAAAGAAGCCGAGGGAAACCCTGACCTTATCCTCTTTATTGATGAGATTCACACCCTAATGGGTGCACGGGGGGGAGCTATGGGTGCAGCTGATATTTTAAAACCCGCACTAAGCCGTGGTCGCCTCAAGTGTATCGGAGCAACTACAAACGAAGAATACAGAAAACATATTGAGAAAGACCAGGCTATGGTACGGCGATTTCAACCGGTCTTTGTCGGTGAGCCGACAACGGATGAAACGCTCGATATCCTGTGGGGCTTGAGACCTAAATATGAAGAGTTTCACAGTGTTAAGATACTGGATGAAGCAGTTGAAGCAGCTGTGGAAATGTCAGCCAGGTATATTGGAGACAGGCGCCTGCCCGACAAGGCGATTGACCTCATTGATCAGGCCTGCTCCCAGAAGAAACTGAGACTTTATTATGGTATACGCGACCTGGGACAGCTTACCAAGGAAGAGAAACGTGACCTTTTTTCAGATAAAACACAACAACCGGCAACTCCAAAATCAATCTTAATTTCCTATGAAGATGTAGCACGCGTTGTATCTGAATGGACCGGGATCCCTTCCGGTAAGCTAACCGAAAAAGAGAGCGTTAAACTTCTTGCCCTGGAAGAATTGATGGGCAAGAAAATTGTCGGGCAGGAACAGGGGATATCTGCTATTGCCAAGTCTATCAGGAAATCACGCTCCGGACTTGGTAACCCTAAAAGACCAATAGGCTCTTTTCTTTTTCTTGGTCCGACAGGAGTTGGTAAGACCGAGTTAGCCAAAACCCTGGCAGGAATACTTTTTGATGATGAAGACCGCATCATCCAGATCGACATGTCGGAATTTTATGAGAAACATACGATCTCCCGACTGATAGGTTCCCCGCATGGATATGTTGACTCTGATCTGGGAGGACAGTTAACAGAAGCAATAAAGAAACAACCATACTCGGTTGTCCTTTTTGATGAGATTGAAAAAGCTCACCCCGAAGTCCTCCGGATAATGCTACAGATCCTCGAAGAAGGTCGCCTCACAGATGGACTGGGCAGGCCGGTGAACTTCAGGAATACCGTTGTTATTATGACCTCTAATATAGGATCACAGAGAATAAACGAGCGCAGCGCCTCCGGGATGGGTTTCAAAACATCGGAAGAGAAAGAAAAAGGACTTACTATTAATGATATTCGCGGCGACATTGAAAGACAATTGAGAATGAAACTAAGTCCCGAATTTATGAACCGCATTGATGAAATTGTAATTTTCAATCCACTCAAAAAAGAGGATCTGAAAAAAATTGCCTCAATTATGTTATCAAAGCTTAAAGTTAAGGTTGAGGCCGATAAGGAAGTGATTGATTTTCTGGTAAATGCACGTTATGACCCGACAATGGGAGCACGACCCCTGAGAAGGACAATTGAAAACCTGGTGGTGGACCCCCTGGCAAATGAAATAATCAGGGGTGAAATCTCAGAACATGATATAATAAAACTTGTATTGTCGGATGGTATAATTACATTTAAAGCAAAACGTGTTGTCAAACAGGATGTTAAGAGAAAAGATGAAAAAGTAATAAAGGACGACGTGAAAGAAAAAGAAGATCCGTCACTCAAAAAAGAAGTGCCGGGTAAAAAAGCTCCTTCAGATGAAAAACTGCAGGAGTTGTTAAACAATAAATCCGCACCGGATAAAAGTAAAAAGGTAGTTGAATCCAAAAAGTGTAAAGGATGTGGTGCCGATAATCCCGCTTCAAACAGATGGTGCTGGAAATGTGGTAGAGATCTTAAATAATTAACTAAAACAGGAGATAAAACATGTCAGAAAAAAAGAATATTGATAACCTGAACAAGTTCCTGAAAAAGATGTATAATATCAGCCTTGATAAAAACTATAAGGTAATGCTTAAACAGGGCAACATACCTGTGGCCGTGGTTGCTGTTCCAAAAAAAGACCTCCTTCTGGTTTCTTCACCTGTGATCAATTTACCCGAACAGAATTTACTGCCTCTTTTCAGAAAACTTCTTACTCTTAATCTTACCAACACTCAGGACGCCGCTTTTGCCATCAATGAAAGCGTAGGCACAATTGATCTTCAAATAAAAAGACCTCTTGTGAACCTTGATTACGAAGAGTTACAAAGAGCTATTAATACTGTTGCAACAGTGACCGGCAGGTACATCAATATTCTGGCTAAAGACTTTGATACTAAAGGCGTAGTAATGTATAGCCCTAAAGCGGGGACCTGGGGTCGTTACCTCAATGCAATGAATCCATTTACTTTAAGTAAACCACGACGGGATAACAGGAAGGGTGTCCATAAATTAAGGACTGTCTTTTCTGTACTAGGGCTTGCATGTGCAATCGGAGCAGGGATATTTACTTATACCAGGACAACCTCCTGGGCACTGGCCATTTTTGTTTTCCTCTGGACCCAGTTCATCGTGGCAAGGGCTCTCCCCGATCTTATCACTGACACCAACAAATTCAAACGCCTTATATTCTTTGCCCTTCATCCTGCTGTTGGTGTTGCTCTGCTCTTAGGAATATATAGATTGTGGGAGATATGGTGGCTTGCAGCTCTTATTGGATACATAGGAGGATTATTCTTGGGTCGGTTCATTGCGGCCATTATTTTACCCCGTATTAGCCTGGAAGAAACACAGGACGATGAAAAAAGAAGGAGTGCATGGATGAAAGCACAGAGTGGAGGTGTTTAGCCCGAGTGATTTCAGGCTTTGCTGTGGTGATGCAGGTGGAAACCTCTACATCCTGCGCATGTACGGCCTCAGTGAAAAGAAAGATAAGGTCCTTTCTCGATTTAGCCCTGATTACTAACTAAAAACATTTTAATAATTTACGATGGCACATACAGGCAAGACATTCCGAATATTTATCAGTTCTACCTTTACCGACCTGCAGGAAGAGCGAAATGCGCTTCAAAAAGAAGTTTTTCCTGCACTGAAGAAATTATGCAGGGATAACGACTGTCAGTTTCAGGCCATTGACCTGCGCTGGGGAATAGGCGAAGAGGCCGGTATTGACCAGAGAACGATGGAAATATGTCTTGATGAATTGAAAAGGTGCCAGCATACTTCACCGAGGCCAAACTTTTTATTGCTTCTGGGCAACCGCTATGGATGGCAACCATTGCCGGAAAAGATTCCGGCAGACGAATTTGACCAGATTCTTAAGCATACATCGGCCGAAGATGAAAGAAAACTTCTTGAAACCTGGTACAGGCGAGACGATAATGCCGCTTTCCAGGTTGATAATAGCATTATCCCGGTGTATGACCTTCAACCACGAGCGGGCGAATTTGTGGATTTTAACATATGGGAAAAAAAAGTTGAAAGATACCTGCGCACTATACTGGATAAAGCTGAGACAAAGTTATCCATCACCCAGGACAAAAGACTTAAATATCTTGCCTCGGCTACTGAACAGGAAATATTTAACGGCGCTCTGAGCATAAATGATGCCCGTGAACATGTCTTTTGCTTTTTCAGGGAATTCGAAGGAGAACTTCCAGGGGATAATAATTTTGTTGACCTGAAAGATGACGGAAAACCAGACGAACACTCAAAACAGAAGTTGGATAAACTAAAGAATCGACTCGAGCACGAGCTTTCCGGCAATATCTTCAAATACAAAGCAAGGTGGACAGAAAACGGAATATCAATGGACCATATTGATGATCTTTGCAAGGATGTTTATAACTCACTGGAGAAGGTCATTATCAAGGAAATAGAGCAGATCAAAGCCAAACCATACCTGGAAAAAGAGATAGAGGACCACGAGCGTTTTGGCAGAGAAAGAGCAAGAATTTTCATTGGCCGAAGCTCTGTTTTAGAAACAATCAGCGGGTATATTTCAGGAATAATCACTCACCCAATGTGCATATACGGTGAAGGAGGCTCAGGCAAATCAGCCTTGCTGGCTTTCGCTCTGAAACAGGCCAAAGCAGAAAATGACCGGGCAGTGATTGTCTCCCGGTTTATAGGAGCGACACCCAGTTCATCCCTGGTTCGATCCCTGCTGGAAGATCTTTGCCGCCAGATATCCAGTGCATATGGTGTGGTTGAGAATATACCAACAACATATGAAGACCTCGTGCAGGAGTTACCCAGGCGGCTGGCACTGGCTTCCGTGGATAAACCCCTGGTACTCTTTCTGGACTCTATCGACCAGCTTTCAAAAGCATATAATGCCGGCAGCCTTAACTGGCTGCCTGCAGAGTTACCGGATAATGTCAAACTAATTGTAACAACCAGGCCCGGCGAATACCTTGTTGCTCTTAGAAACAGAATACCTCAGGACAGTGTACATAAACTTGAGCCAATGAGTATAAAAGAAGGAGAACTGTTACTCGACAGATGGCTGAAAGACGCCGGCAGGAAGTTGCAGGATTTTCAAAAGAACGAGGTTCTTGATAAGTTTTCTGCCTGTGGATGGCCTCTATACATGAAACTAGCTTTCGAAGAGGCTCGACTATGGAAATCGCATACAGAGGAGATAAGCCTTGCATCAGGTACTGAGGCAATTATCCGTGACAACCTCCTGAAAAGGCTCGAACATGAACATGGAGAGCTGCTTGTGGCACGATGCTTTGGATATATTGCGGCCACCCGTGAAATGAATGGTTTGGCCGAGGATGAGATATTGGAACTCCTGTCTTCCGACACGACGTTCTTTGATGAATTCCTGGAAAGGGTTAAGCACGAACCACCGGAAAGGAAATTGCCTGTGGCTGTCTGGGCTAGGCTGTATTTTGACCTTGAACCCTATCTTGCCGAAAGAAGTCACGAAAGCACAACCCTGCTTACCTTCTTTCACCGTGAGCTTGGTGAGGTAGCTAGAAAAAAGTACCTGGATGAAAATAAACAGGTGTACCAGCAGGTGCTGGCAGATTACTTCCTTAACCAGGCCGATACGGAAATTGACCCTGAGACGAAAAGTCGGAAGAGAACATGGCTGGGGTCATCACGGGCGCTCAGTGAGCTCCCTTTTCACCTTGCCGGAGCAGGAAGGTGGGATAATCTCTTTGAAATATTAGTTGATTTTCAATTTTTAGAACAAAAAGCTGCAAGGGTTGGCGTGCAGGAAAATATTGATGCTAAAGGAAATAAGACTAAATACTATACGGGACCTCTTGCATTGCTTGAAGACTATGATCTGACAATTAATAACTTACCACAAGAATAAAATATGGAAAAGTACGGATTTAATAAGGTTTATCAACTAGCCAAGAATGATATTTACGATGGAAATGCTGATTTCATAATGCTGGTCTGGCATGAAAATCAGATATTGCCTGCGGAACAATACCGCAAGGCGCATTATCCGGGACAAACAGTGGATATTGCTGTATGCCAGGATCCCAATGAGCAAAAAAGTCAACTCGGGGTAAAGGCAATCATCTACCACTTCTAAAAAACATATAAAGAAAGGAATTATTATGAGTATTAACATTTGCCCAACTTGTAACAGGCTTATTTCACTTTCAGAAATTCCGGGAGGAAATCCTGTTGGTAAAGAAGAAAATCCTGACACAATAGCTATTTACTATGCCAGGTGTGAGAAATGCGGTTACATACACTGTGACCGTTGTGTTGAAAAGAACAATGGTCGCTGTCCCAATTGCGGAAATGAGGTGACGATACAGGGTCCGCCGCAGAATTAAGAGGAGATTGCTCTTCATATCTTCGTATCGGATTGGTAATGTAATCATTATCAGAACTGAAGTGATGTCAAATAGAAATCTTATGTCTAGGTTTAAGAGTCTCAAATGAACCTCACAGAGAAAAAAAGAGTTTTAGAAACATTCAGAACGACCTTAGGTAAAGAACTTCACAACCTGATGGATAGGCCTTTTATCCTCTGGCAGCAGATGTATAACAGGTTGCAGTGGGTAGATGGAGGAGATGGGAATGGGCTGGTTTCAAATGTTTTAGCTACTGAGTTTAAGAAAAGAATACGCCCGGGAAGCGATCCATGGTTTCATCAGATAAACAGAACCGTAGAGTCGGAATCTATTATAAGGACCTTAAAAGGTCATACTGAAAGTGTCGAATCATGCGCTTTTTCCCCGGATGGAAAAAAGATAGTCTCAGCAAGCCAGGATGAGACCTTAAAACTTTGGGATGCTGAGTCAGGAGCTGAGATCACTACCCTAAAAGGACATACAAAAAGTGTACATTCCTGTACCTTCTCCCCTGATGGAAATAAGATACTCTCAGGAAGTTGGATTGAATTAAAACTCTGGGATGCTGAGTCAGGAACGGAGATAAGAAACCTTGACATCAAGAGTGTTGAATCCTGTGTCTTCTCACCGGATGGAAAAAAGATTGTTATAGCCTCTGATAATACATTGAAGATCCGGGATGCAGAATCCGGAGCCGAGATCAGCACACTCAAAGGTCACAAATATAAGATCGAATCCTGTGCTTTTTCACCGGATGGGAAAAAGATAGTATCGGCAAGCGTGGTTAAGGTTTTAAAAATATGGGATGCAGAAACAGGAACTGAGGTCACAACCCTCAGAGGACACACTCAAAGTGTCAATTCCTGCGCTTTCTCACCCGATGGGAGTAAGATAGTCTCAGCGAGTGTAGACAAGACCTTAAAATTATGGGACACAGAGTCAGGAGAAGAGATAACAACTCTTATAGGCCATAATGAGATTATTAATTCCTGCATCTTTTCCCCGGATGGAAAAAATATACTCTCAGGAAGCTGGATAACAGTAAAACTATGGGATACAGAATCCGGAGCCGAGATCAAATCCCTCAAAAGCCACGCATCCAGAATAAATTCATTATCCTTTTCACCGGATGGGGAAAAGATAATATCTGCAAGCCGGGATAATACCTTAAAGCTCTGGGATGCAGAGCTGAGAGCCGGGATCACTATAAACAAAGGTCATACATCCGAAATCAATTCCTGTGCTTTTTCACCTGATGGGAAAAAGATAGTTACTGCCAGCGATGATATGATCCTAAAACTCTGGGATGCAGAGTCCGGTGCCGAGATTAAGACCCTCAAAGGCAATACGTTTGCAGTCGGTCTTCGTACCTTTTCACCTGATGGAAAAAAGATTGTCGCGGCAAGCTCGGATAATGCCTTAAAGCTCTGGGATACAGAATCAGGAGCCGAGATCAAGACCCTCAAAGGTCATACATCCAGTATTAATTTCTGCACTTTTTCCCCTGATGGGGAAAAAATACTCTCGGCAAGCCTCGATAATACCCTGAAAATATGGGATATAGAGTCAGGGGCCGAATTCCAGACCTTTAAAGGACACACATGGAGAGTTAAATCCTGCAGCTTTTCCCCGGATGGAAAAAAGATACTCTCGGCAAGTAGTAGCTTAAAGCTCTGGGATGCAGAGTCAGGAGCTGAGATCAATACTCTCAAAGGCGACCTATTTAATTCCGATACCGTATTTTCTCCGGACGGAAAACAGATACTCGCCATAAGCTATAAGACATTAAAACTTTATGATGCATGGTCAGGAGCCGAGAAAAGGATCCTCCATACTGAGAGTGTCGGATCATGCGCCTTTTCACCAGATGGAAAAGAGATAATATCGGAAAGCTCGGATAATACCATAAAGATATGGGATGCAGAATCAGGAGCAGTGATCAAGACCCTCAAAGGACTTGCATTTAGTAACAAAATCATCTTTTCCCCTGATGGTGTAAAAATAGTCTCGGCATGCTCGGATAATACCTTAAAGCTTTGGTATTCAGATAACGGAGAAGCTCTTGCTTTTTTCCCCGCCTTAGGGGGAGTAAGATGTGTAAGCTATAGCTTAAAAAAGTCAAGGCTTTGTTGTGGTGATACTGGCGGTAATATTTATATTCTGAATCTATACGATTGTAATTTAGGCACTTCAGCAAAAAAAATGCTTTCAAAACCTTCTACAGACTCCAAGGCTAAGATTGAAGTTGACAGACCGGGTACTGATCAAGAGGGAATAACAGGGTTGAGGGAAGCTGCACAAATAGAAGAAAAGGGCTTCTTCCTTTTCCTGGAACAGAAATTATCAGTAGGCGCACTGAATGACCTTAAGCCGGAGGATATAAGCCGGATTATTATGGGGACATCTGAAAGGCCGACCGCCATACATCAGCTTTTCAAAATACTCGGCACAAAGGAAGAGCAGCATCGCCGGGAAGCAGCAAAAATTCTCTTTCCGGAGAAAGGAGGATCCATATTAAACTATCCAACAGAAAAGTATGACATCCTTGCAGACTGTTTAAAGATGGGTATAACATCTGACTCTATTATGACCATCAGTGCCTGTATGTGGGCAACCCTCAGGTTAAGGAAGGCTGATGCATTTGACTTCTGCTCCCTTGTATTCTTAAATTCTGACATCAATTTAAGGTTGATATTTGCCGGCATGTTTGGTTTTCTCAAGGATAAAAGGGCCATACATGGTCTCATTGTGGCCTTGATGCATGAAGTTGTACCTGAAGTCAGAAGCACCATGATTATGGCACTTGGCAACCTGGATGACCCGGCAGCAGTGGAAGTGTTAACTGTCTGCCTGCAGGATAAAAATGTTAAAGTCTCAATTGCTGCGGCAAAAGCGCTCGGACAGATCGGAGGACAGGCAGCCATGAATGCACTTGAGTCGGTGGCTAAAAATGAAAGCATGAGTAGTGAGGTAAGGTACTGGGCCACAGTGGGAATGTTACAGGCGGCTTTTAAAACAGAAAATAAAAATGCAGGAGGAGTTAAACAGCATAAATCTCCTTCTGAAAAAACTGACAACATCACATGTAAATGCGGGTATATAAATTCATCAACAAATAAATATTGTAAAAAATGCGGGAGGCAACTAAAATGAACAAACCATTAGGGGTAGCAGGAAAAGCTATCATCAGGAAAAATGAAAAGATACTGATACTTCAACGTGCGCAGAAAAGCAGTCATGATCCCGGTCAGTGGGAGCTACCGGGCGGAAAAATAGAATACGGGGAGGACCTGGTTGATGCACTGAAAAGAGAGGTCGTGGAAGAAACAGGAATAGATATCCAGGTTGGACGACCCTTTAAGACCTGGCACTTTATCAAGGAACCATTCTGGGTAACAGGCATAACCTTTGTGTGCGACTATATCAGCGGAAGCATTGCCTTAAGCCGGGAGCACGACGCATATGCCTGGATGCAGCCTGAAGAACACAGAGAATATCAATGGAGCACTTCAATGGAAGAGCAGATAAGATCATACCTGGAATTGATCAGGGATATAAGTAATCAGTCATATTAGTATCAAAACATTTCGTACAAGGGAAGAGCATCTCAACTATATATCATTTCAAACGAGATGAACCGTAAAGAACAAAAAACAGTTTTAGAGGCCTTCCGTAAGGCCCTGGGCCAGGAGCTTCATAACCTGAGGGAGAGACCTGAAATACTCTGGCAGCAGATGTATAACAGGCTGCAGGGTGTCGATCGTGAGGATGGTAAGGGATTGATTTCAGGTATTATTAAGCCAGAGTTGGAAAACAGAAGTAATCCGGGCTCAGAACCCTGGCTTAAATTGAAAAATGTACTTGCTGAATCTGAGTCGGTGATTCTGGCAACAATAAAAGACCAGGGAAATGAAATTAATTCATGCGCCTTTTCTCCTGATGGCAAACTGGTTCTTTCAGCAAACGATGATAGAACATTAAAGATCTGGAGTGTAAAAACCCTGACGGAAATAAAGACCCTAAAAGCTCATGATGAAGGAGTGAATTGTTGCTGCTACTCTCCTGACGGAAAACTTATTGTATCAGGAAGCAAAGATAATAACCTTATAATCTGGGATTCTTTAACATATAAAGAACTGGCAAGGCTGGAGGGACATTCTGATATGATCAATTCATGTGCTTTTAGCCCGGACGGAAAGACTATTGTTTCTGCAAGTGATGATGACGAAATTAAATTCTGGGATTCAATAACATACCAGGAATGTCAGACAATAAACCCAGGTCACCGCCCAATCACTTCCTGCGCTTATAGCCCGGATGGCAGAATAATAGTTGCAACAAACGATGACGGTGAAATTGCTCTGGTGGATGCAAATAGTTATGAGGAATTAAGCTATAAGCTGGTGAAAGGAAGTTTAAGCTGCTGTGCTTTCAGTCTGAATGGAGAAGATATTGTAGCAGGTGGGGATTCAGCCGAAGGATATAATGTGCCGGAGACATTCTATATAACAGAGAATGAAGAACTTGACTCCGAAGGTGATTTTGAGGATGTTCCCAGTGAAGAAAAACACTCGAAAGAGATTACTGCATGTGCGTATAGTCCGGATGGCTCAGTTATTATAACTGGAGGGGCAGATAATTTTTTGTTGTTCTGGGATGCTGATGGTTTTGAGTTGTTGAGCAAACTCATAGGTCACAACGATAAAATAACCAGATGTGTATATAGCCCGGATGGTAAATCGATTGCTTCAAGCAGCATTGATGGTACAATTAAATTCTGGGATGCAGAAAGAGCCGATGTTGAGCCTGTCTATGAGAATGATTTTCTTACTGACAGGGTCACCTGCTGTGCCTTCAATCTTGACGATTCGAAGGTAATGGCAGGAAGTCTCGATAGTAATCTTATTATTTATGACGCCCATACCGGAGACTTTGTTCATCAAACCAGGCAGATTGAATCACCAATCAGCTGTTGTGGCTTCAGCCCTGACAAGAAAGATATTGCAATAGGAACTACAATGGGGGAAATTATTTTGCTGAAACAGAGTAATTACAATAAGCTGATCTATTTAACAACCTGGAGGTCAACTATGTATGAGAATGAGGCTACAATAAATTATATTTCATTCAGCCCGAATGGGAAAAAAATTGTCGCAGTTTCAGGCAAAGATAGCAGTGCAGGTGAAGGGAATGTCATTGTATGTGACCTGAAGAATAACAATCATATTGAAGAAATATCAAAAGGTGCAGCCTGGTTTTCCTGCAAGTTCAGCCCAGACGGTCAAAGGCTGATTTTTGCAGGCGATGGAATCACTCTGTGGGATATGGAGGCAATGGAGGAAATAAACAGCATTAAAGTGGAGGGCGTCGATTGTGCATTTTCTCCGGATGGGGAGTTGTTTGTTTCAGAATATAGCCAAGGAACAATTAAACTATGGGATGCACAAACAGGAAAAGAGAGATTTACGCTCACAGGCCATACAGATTCAGTATACTCTATTGGGTTCAGTCCGGACGCAAAGACAATTTATTCTGCAAGCAGGGATAATACGCTCAGGTTATGGGATGTTGAAACGGGGAAAGAAAAAAAAGTCTTCCAGGGTGTTGAGGGCGGAGTGTGGTTCAGCTCATTTGCGCCTGATGGAAAGGTAATAATATCATTCATTAAAGACAATACTCTGACATTATGGGATGCTGATACCGGGGAACCCGTTAATTTATTCCCCTGCCATGGAAATATATCAGCTTTTTCTGTTAGCCCAGCGGGGAAATCTTATGCCCTTGGTGATAGCGGTGGCAACGTTTACATCCTGGAACTCATGGGTATAGAAATCGAACCTGTTAAACAGAAGATACCTCATCCCACTCCACCCGAAAGGCGGTGGGAAAAAGCACCCGTCACCAGGAAAACTGAAGACGATACAGAGAAAGAGTTTAAAAGGGATAAGTATCCCTTCTCAAAAACCCGGCCGATCCCGGAAATAAAACCAGGTAAACATAAAGCTTCTTCACGAGCCAGGATAATAAGCATTTTGTTGACCAATCTGATTGCTTTAGCAATGGCTGCAGTGTTTGCTGGAGGTGGCTATGCCCTGACCCTACTCTCCAACTGGTTATGGTTGCTGGCAGGTCCCCTTATTCTGTTTGCTATCGTCATCCTGTGGACTGCTCTCACAACTAAATGGTATATATGCCCGACCTGCAGAGCAATCATAGATTCTCACAAAAAAATAGGCGAACACGGACTGTACAAATGCCCAAGGTGTAAAAGCAGTTTCACTCTTGAGCAGTTAAAAAAGAAATTTGCTGAAGAATATTAAGAAATTTTCTTCTACCCCTCCTTTTCATCTGAGTATTTTTTTGCCCTCTTTTTAACTTCCTTTATATATTCGGTCTCTTCTTTTAATCTCGGGAGTTTATAGGTACCGGAAATCCAGATTTTATTTTCAATCCAGAAACGGTATATGAACTCTTCAAATGAATTTGCACAAACAATAACATCCTCCAGTTTGCTCTCGAGACTTTTACCCTTGGGATATTCACTGTCCAGCATCCAGTTCGTGGCAGCTACCCTGTGATTATTTTCTTCATCAATGTATAGATACCAGTGCATTACACCCTGGCTGTCATTCATAAACCGGATAAAAAAACCTGATTGGCTACCCGGGATTTCAACTATTTGGTCTGAAAGTTCAAAATAACAATCTGTAACAGAAATCATGCAGTTCTGATGATAAGGGGATTCAAAGAATATCACGAATGGTTTTGGGAGCACAATCCCATTATTTTGTGCTGATTCACGAAGTGAGTCGAAAGTCTTTCCCAGATCTTCCATCATCACAAATTTTTCCCATTTCTCATCCAGCTCAGGCAACCATTCAAACTCATTATCGAATAAACTGGTATCCACAGGTGGTAAAAGCTTAAATGGAATATTGCCGTAAGTGCCAAATATATCCCAGGGTTCACCCATACCCACCGGGATCCAGACTTCGGGGAAATGAAATTTTTTTGTGCCTTTCGTTAGCAGGCTGCTCCTCTGAACCAGAGAAATACACTTGATTAACGATCTGGAGCGCTCCCTAACATCCAGGTCTACTATCTTTTCTGCATATTTGCAGGTTGTGTCCACCAGCCCGGGATTAAAATATATAGTCCAGCCAATGTAACTGGCACCCCACTTGTTAAGTGAATATGAAAATACATCCCAGCTGGCAGAAACATCCCATGTTTTACTTTCCTGATCTCTCATGAGTTCGCCTGTAAATCCCTTTGAATCCAAATCAGTTAGCGTAATCCTGATTCCCCAATCCGATGATTCGATATTGTCAATTATTGAATGGACTAACAGATCTCTTTCAATATAGATGCATTGTTTGCCTTCTTTGCTTTTGACCTTGACTTTCAGCTCATTAATATTTTTTTCTTTCTTCAATGGTAATTTTTTGAAGAAAGTTAACGATTTATACAGAGTATCATAAATATTTTATACACATATCCAGATAAGCTTTCCCTTGGCCTTCTCAACTCTCTTAAAAGACCTTTCCTCTGTGTCCTGTGCTTCAAACCTGTTCATATCCAAATGCTAAAACCATTGATTCTTATGAGACTATTATATAAATTGGCATTGCAATGTAAAATCCAATGAATGGCGTATAACTATCCCTGATTGAGTATAGTAATGCAGCCAATTCATATAAGATAGATAAGAACAACAGTTGCGTATATAGATTAATTGGAAGCCATATTATGAAAGCTTACCTTGACATAGATGGAGTTCTTCTTACAAAAGATAAAAAATAAGCTTGATGACAAATCGAATAGGTAATAGATCATGTTGAGAAAAATGATATAGATAAACATTACTATAACCTTATTCAACTTTATCAACCTTATCACATTGTCCTCCGTAGCTTTAGCGTAGGAGGAACTTTATAAACATCTCTCTCTGACTTGATCAGATATCAGCGAAATAGGGTGGCTCCATCCTCCGGTATTTGATTATTCTCAGTTCTGCTGCTCTTTTTTCCGTTACCAGGTATAAAATACCTGTAAGGTTTTAATAATTGACCGATATGGAAAAGACTCTTTTTCCAGAAGTAGATATTGTCATTTACAGGAACGGTTACTTCGGGATCGAATCCAAGCCTGATTGCCAGCTTTTTAAGGTTAGCATTGCCTGAAGCATGAAGAATACAGGGTTTAGAATTCGATGCGGTATTGATTATCCTGCCATCGTAAAATTGCAGATCTTTGAGATCCGGCCTGCGTGTAATGAAATCCTTGAACAGAAGATTATGGAATATTTCACAATTCCAGTCGATATCTACACTGTGAGAATTCTGAATATAAATACCGGTCAGTATTTGCTGATCCATTGAAGTTACGGTCATCTGGTGTTTATCAACAAGTTCATCAATTATGAATCTGGCATAGCCGGCTCTTGATATCCACGTACCAGTATTAAGGAAATTATAATTAGTATGAGTTCTTGGGGTTTTCTTCCTGGTTCTATTGAATTCATGATTATATACTATCGCATTAAAGAAATTCAGGTTAAGTGCACCGCAAAGGAAGGAAGCTTTTATGTTGTCAAATTTGTGTTCTATTTCATCAAGCCCACACAAAAAAATAACATCGAAAGGATCAACGGATATAATAGTCTCTTCATCGGGTAAATCATTTATATACTCGCGTATTGTCATCATTTTTCCACCAAAACCAATCCATTTTTCTCCCCATCCCAGTATTACCGGTTCAATATTATATCGATTACATGATTCTATAAATAGATCAAAATACGCCTGTTTTTCCGTAGCAAAAGCCAGGACCTTAGACATCTTATTTCAAGATTAAGTTTTTATTAAATCCCCAATCTTCGCATCAGAATTCAGAATACATTCAGCATAAAGATAATATTGTTTCGATCTTATATGCTTTGAACAAAATTATCAATTTATTTTTAATGTCCCTTAAAGATCAGAATTTCAGGGTAATCTTCCTGCAAAATTACCTTTAGACGTCATGCCTGGCATCTCCAGGATTGGGAATAATTGTAACCTTTACTGCAAAATTAATTATAGACGCGCTGGTAGCGCGTCTCTACTGTTGGCAATCGTTGTTATCTTCTTACAAAATTCTCCTTTTCAGCCTTATCAACTTTATCAACTTCATTTATCTTTCATTATATTATCTTTAACTATTCTTTGAATTGAATATGGGGAATATTAAAATTATTGATCATGAAAAAACTTCTTTTATTATTTGCACTGATAAGTTTCGGAGCTATTGCTGAGGCACAGGTTAATTCTTATGCACTGGGAGCGCGTATTTACGGGGGTGAATACTATAATGGTGCTGAACTATCTTTCCAGAAAGGTCTTAACAACAGGAACAGGCTGGAACTTGATGCAAGCTTCGGTTTCAAGAACGATAATACCAGGCTTGCCCTGATAGCCATTTACCACTGGGACTGGCACCTGCTGGGTGGATTTAACTGGTATCTGGGACCGGGAGCAAGTGTCTCCTTTGACAGCTATGAAGACAACAGTTCGGTTAACGTAGGCCTTGGAGGACAGATCGGCATAGAGTATAATTTCAGGGACCTACCCTTTCTTGTTAGCCTTGATACACGACCTATCTGGGATTTCCTGGGTGAGGTCAATGGCCTGGGCTGGGGTGGCGCACTCGGACTGCGCTTTGCCTGGTAGAGGTGATTACCCAACTATCAAGTGATGCACTTAAATTGTTAAAGCGGGTATATAGGCTTAGAATAAAAACCCAGTTAAACAAAATAAGAATATATGGAAGGTATGAAAATTATTGACCTCACTCCTGAGAATATATCAGAATACGGTGTTTGCGGATATAAGGACGTCAAAAAGCAAGTTGAGCTGAGACGAAAAATTGACTGGTTCAATAAATACTATCAGAAAGGCCTGAGGATAAAGGCTGTCATATTGGAAAAAGGAGGCTACCAGGGTATGATAGAATACATACCCGGCAAATATGCCCACCGCCCGGTCGATGCAGACGGCTACATGTTTATCCATTGCATTTGGGTTGGTTTCAGGAAAGAATACAAAGGTAAAGGGCTTGCATCAGATTTAATTGAAGAATGCATTAAAGAGGCAAAAGACCAGAGAATGCTTGGTGTTGCTGTGGTTACCAGGAAAGGATCATTTATGGCTGATGCCAGAATTTTTCTTAAGAAAGCTTTTCATATCGCCGATCATTCCAGTCCCGACTTTGATTTATTGGTGAAGAAGTTTGACGGGAAGTCAAAAAACCCTGCCTTCAAATCAAACATGAATGAAAATCTGAAAAAGTATAATAAAGGGTTGACCATATTAAGATCTGTTCAATGTCCTTATACTGAAAAAAATGTAAATGCTATTCTGGATTCAGCCCGTAAGCTTAATTTAGAATACAGGTTAAAAGAGCTGAAGGATGCAAATGATGCCCGGAATAACCCGAGCCCGTTCGGGACCTTCTGTATTATATACGAGGGTGAGATTATCACCCATCATCCTATCAGCAACACCAGATTTGAAAATATAATGAACAAGAAATTGAATTGACAGATGAAACACATAATATTATTTTTCAGCATTTTATTACTGTTTGCCTGTAATCCAAAGCAGATACAAAGCAATGTAGAATCTGACCTTGATTCACTATTAGAAAAAGAATTTACAGAGGATGAACCGGGAGGTTCATTTATAGTTAAAAAAGGAGACAGTACTGTTTATTTAAGAAGTTTCGGACTGGCAGATCTGGAAACAAAAGAGAAGATCACTCCTTATACTCTTTTCAATGTAGGTTCTATCTCCAAAACATTTGCAGCCTACGGGATTTTAAAGCTGGTGGAGGAAAACATGATATGCCTGGAGGACAGTATTTATAAATATTTCCCCGATTTTGACAATCCAGGTATTGCCCAAAAGGTTAAAATAAAACATTTATTAAGCCATACGTCAGGATTACCAGACATAAGGGATAATTACGGTGACAGCATATTCTACCTGACGGCAAAAGACATTGAAAATTTTGAACCTATAAAAAAGGCTCAGGCTTTTAATTTTTATCCGGGGGAAAAATACGAGTATTCCAATCCCGCTTTCAACGGTCTTGCTCTGATAATAGAACAGGTTACCGGGATGAAATGGCAGGAATATATCATTAATAATATTTTCATTCCATCAGGAATGAGCACAAGCACCATAACCGATGGGTCACACCCTGAATCAGGTGTTGCCCATGCATATATAAAAGAAGGTACTATGTATAAAGAGTATGATTACGGTGAGTGTCCGAAATTTGCTGCCGCGGGCAATGGTGGTGTTTGGAGTTCAGTACTGGAACTGGCAAAATATGAAAACGCCATTCAGCATAATGTCTTTTTAAACGAGGAACTAACAGCTAAATCCAGGTCTGTCTTTCACCCTTCGAACTGGAATGATACAATTAATCCTTTTATCGGTTTTTCCTGGTTTCTTGATCAGGATTTCCTGTTCAGGGGACAGCATGCTTTTGACACAGAGTTTATTTATCACACAGGCAGCCAGGGAGGCTTTCTTTCAATTTACATGGTAATACCGGAAAAAAATATCCTTTTCATCGGCTTATTCAACAGGCCATCCGAAAATTTCAGGACCATCATCACAGAAGCATGTATCTTGTTTGAAAAATACAACTGGCTGGAGAAAAGGTGATCTCGTTGCTCGTTACTCGTTAAAAGATCCCGATTCAACACTTCAACATGATTTCTTTTCTCCCATTATCCCCTTCTCATTTCCCTTCCTCTTCTGCAACATTTAAGATATTTCCCCGTCATTTAGATAAATGATAAATACCTGAACTAAACAGATAATCATGACAGTAGATTTATACGCAAACGAGGTTGTAATCAAAGCAGGGGATACGACAAAAACGGTCGACAGTAATAAGATCCCTGGCAAATTAATAGTAACCAACCAGCGAATTTATTTCAAAGCTTTAGAGCAGGTAAATGAATCCCATAACCTTGAGATTCTACCAGATACTATCCAGGAAGTAATCTTTTTCGGAGGTATGTT
>Ga0272443_10003530_pt1 | contig 18299 bp, 16 predicted proteins | sample SSMAcet12_FD_193581 | JGI IMG/M metagenome (GOLD analysis project Ga0272443, IMG submission 193581) | Marine sediment archaeal communities from Little Sippewissett salt marsh, Falmouth, MA, United States - SSM-Acet-12 | ecosystem: Environmental > Aquatic > Marine > Wetlands > Sediment ... | reverse complement strand
CGATATCCTTACAAGCGGATGTTTGTCGTGCCATCCCCAGCGCGGAGAACTGAAAAAACGGGCTCCCGTTTCTTCGCAGAACCTGCGGTACTGCGCAACCGTTACCGGGTACCTGTCTATATAATACGCGTCGAGGTATACCTCGTGGCGCGGATGTTCGTCCTCGTTGCCCTCGCCTTCGGGGCTGCCCATCAAAAACGTTCCGGCGGGCACCGGCGCCATGGACATGCCGTCTTTCCCGGTTATCTCCCTGAGCCGGGTACCGGGAACTTCTTTTTTTCCTTCCTGCGGCTCCCCGGCGTCCGCATTTAGAAGCGGAGCCAGCCCCAGAGCGGCCGCGGCCAGGAAGCCGTTTTTTATAAAATCCCTTCTTTCCATTTTAAAACCCCTAATATTCAGGGGAAAGCCGGGCTTGGGTATTTTCACCCGCTAAGGCCCGGCTTTCGCATGTTTCCTGTTCAAGGCGCTAAAATCTCGTAGGACCCGTCTTCCATGACCACCACGTATTGCCCAGCGCCGACAAGATACAGCCTTTCGTTCTCGATGAACGCGCTGGTGTTGAGAGAATCTGCGCGCCCGTCGAGGAAGAGCATGTTGGCGTGCATGTTGTGCCTGAAATGGAGCGTCCCTCCCGTGGGGGGAGTATCCCCGCTGGTGCTCATACAGTAACGAATCTGTTTGTTATTGTAGGCGCTCGAGGGGTCTATGCATATGCTGTCTGCAAGGACGAAGAATTTCTCAGGCTTCGGGACGGTTTTTGATATAATTCCGTAGTAGCCTCCGGCATCCCTGAAGTACCTCGTGTTTGTCCAGCTTGCAGTCCGGAATCCGTATCTTTCGACTGAAAGCGAAGGGTCATACTTGTAGGGAGGGTGTGCAGGGCAGGCAAAGAGGCTGTTGGGATAGTAGTCGCTGAAAGGCGTTCCTGCCCATTGTGCGAGCCAGAGGTGTCCGTTCCAGTCGTTCATGTACATCTGGAATCCGAGGCCTATCTGCTTGAGGTTGTTTATGCATACCGCGCTTCTCGCCCTTGCCCGCGCCCTGCTCAGTGCAGGCAAAAGCAGCGCCGCCAGTATGGCTATGATGGCGATGACCACCAGGAGCTCTATAAGGGTAAAACCTGTCTTTCTCTTTTTCATTTTTTCTCACCTCTCTTATTTCCTGCTTTTCAATTTTCTTCAGGCAGGGGCAATGGTTCCGCCTTCTGGCGTTCTTTTCTCTCCCTCCGGCCTTTTAGTACTCGGAGTGGAGGTCCCACAGTGAACCCGGGTCGCCGGCTTTGAAATTTGCCCAGTTGGGGAAAGCTTCCTGGGGCAAAATTTTTATTGTAGCCGAATAAACCTTGGCTATGGGTACCCACCTTGCGTTGCCTGTTACGTAAAGGGCGTTTACCCCGTCCAGCCCGTGGTTGGAATACTCTTTATCTCCGAGCCAGAGGGGCCTGTCGGCCTGTGCCGGATGCGGAACACGCTGCCAGTCATAACTTCCTGTTGCAGCTTTCGTGTCGGCCATTATCGCGGTGTCCGGGTGGGTCTGCAGGTTCAGCCCAACGGCGTAGGCATAAGAACAGGAGCTGAAAGTTGTAGCGTAGGCGGTTGCAGACATGTTGACCAGTTTCCCCGTGGGGGACGGTTCGTCCCGGCCTGCGCTCGGACAGATAAAAAGCTTTGAGTCCGTTATGTACGGAGGCGTTTCGAGAGCGTCGTCTGTCGGGTCTGTCTGCCCGGTAAGAAGCGCAAGCGACCTGTTAGGTGTTGATGCCTCAACCTGTCCTGCCCTGGGGCCGAGGTTTGGGAACCACCCGTTCCAGTCCTGGGCGTACATGTTCAATGCCAGGCCGAGCTGTTTCAGGTTGGTCAGGCATACGGACCTTCTTGCCTGTTCCCTGGCCCTTGCAAGGGCGGGCAAAAGCAGCGCCGCCAGTATCGCTATAATGGCTATGACTACCAGCAGTTCTATCAGTGTAAATCCTCCCCCTGCGCTAAAGCTTCGACGGATAAATCTTTTTCTCTTTTCCATTTCTATTTTCACCTCCCTTTTCCAGGCCTCCGCTGCCATTTTCCGGGAAGGCCCGGTTTTCTCCTTTATGTTGAATCTCTTATTATCAACTCGGGCTCTATGACTATATCCTGAAAGTTGCTGCTTTCTGCTTTTCCCGAGATTATGAATTTCACGCCTTCTTCCCCTATCTTTGCCCATCCCGTATCAACCGTTGTCAGGGCGGGCTCTGAAATCTGAGATTCATAAATATTGTCTATGCCGCATACTGCGAGTTCCTCCGGCACTTTTATTGTCTTCAGGCGGCAGTATTCCAGGACATCGAGTGCCCTCGTGTCATTGCCGGCAAAAATCGCCGTGGGAGGCTTCTCTTCGGATAAAAACCTTTCCATGACGTTGATTGTGTCTTTCCTCTGTCCCGATGTTTCCCTTATCATCTGAAGGTCGAGGGGCATGCCCTTTTCTTTCAATGCGTCAAGATAACCTTCAAAGCGGGGCAGGGAACTTTCTTTTTTCAGGGAACCAGAGATAAACCCTATGCGTTCATGGCCCCTTGATAAAAGATGTGCTGTAGCGGCATAAGCGGCTTTCCGGAGGTTATGCCTTACCGTGTGGAAATCCATTAAAGGTTTGGGCGAGTGGAGAAGGACAAAATCATTTTTTCTGCGGCCGGAAGCGTTTAAGGCGGCACACAAATTTTCGCCGCTGTAGAAGATAAGCAAAGGCTCTGTTCTTCCGTTTTTAAAGAAGTCTTCTTCTTTCATGAACTCAATCTCGAAACCTTCTTTTGAGGCTTCCTGTATGGCTCCCTTTAAAATCTCATAGTATATGAGGGGAAGGGAGCCGAAATCCATGGCGTTTTCTTTCCCGGGGATAAAAAATGATATTTGTTTTTTCTTTCTGCCTGCATGCTTGATGATGGTTCCGAGCCTGGGCTTCTGGATTACAATGTTTTCGCCTGCAAGAACAGAAAGGGCTTTTCTGCTGGTTATCGGGCTTACCATGAACTTTTCCGATACCTCGGAAATGGTATAAAACCTGTCGCCGGTTTTATAGCCTCCTGTCTCTATCTCGCTTGCAAGGGCGGTGTAAACCTCTTCCCATTTTTTTGTTTTCGTGGTATTTTCCATCCTGTTGACATTATATCACAGATATTTTTTTTGTAAATAGGTATATTTATTTTTCGCAACAAGCGGATTAATTATAATTATTGAAGCTTCTTTGAAGAAGAAGGCCGGCAGGAGAGCAGGCTTGAAGAGCAGCCTCAATGCGGGCAGGCAAAATCTTCCTTTATCCCCGCATCTTCAAAAAATCATCAGCGTCTTTCATTCCGCGCTTTTTTCTTCCTGCTTAGATATTGACAGACGGAAATCCACGGGGTATAACAGAAAAGTTGCAGAAAGGAATAAATTTGGAGGCTTTATTACACTATGAAAGATTCCATCTCGGTCAATTCTCTTAACAAGATAACCGAGAACCTTGATATCGTTAAGGTTGTTTCAGAGTACCTGAACCTGAAAAAAACAGGCAAAAATTTTAAGGCTTTATGTCCTTTCCACGAGGAAAAAACCCCTTCTTTTGTTGTCAATCCCGAAAAACAGATATTCCATTGTTTCGGCTGCGGCATAGGCGGCGATGCGATTAAATTTTTAATGAGCATTGAAAATATTCCCTTCCCCCAGGCTGTCGCCCTGGCGGCTGAAAAAACCGGAATCTCAATAGACCTCGGCAGGTACGCCAGGAAGGATACCGAGGAATACGACAGGATATACCGGGCCAACGAGTTTGCATTAAAAGAGTACCAGTCAATGCTTTTTTCCGAAAAGGGGAAGATACCTCTCGATTACCTTTTCGAGAGAAACCTCGGCGAAGCCGATATCAGGCATTTCAGCATAGGGTTTGCTCCCAATGCTTCCGGTTATCTCGTTGACAGGATAAAAAAAGAGAAGCTGGACATAGATAATTTTATAAGTGCAGGCCTTGTAAAAAGCGGCGGCGAATCGGATGTTTTCAGGAACAGGGTGCTTTTCCCCATCTTTGACGTAAAGGGCAGGCCTGCAGGTTTTGGAGGAAGGGCCCTTGACGACAAGTATCTTCCGAAGTACCTGAATACTGGTGAAAATTTAGTCTTTAACAAGGGGAAGCTTCTTTACGGAATAAATTGGGCAACAGAGGCCATAAAGGGAAAGGGATTTGCTCTTCTCGTTGAAGGGTATTTCGATGTAATAAAACTCCACATAAATGGCATAAAGAACGTTGTGGCTCCCATGGGGACTTCCCTGACGGGATTGCAGTTGAACTTCCTCAAAAGGTTTACGGATAATATCCTGCTTCTTTTTGATTCTGACCAGGCAGGCATCAGGGCTTCTTTAAGGAACCTTGAAACTGTTCTTGCAAAGGGGTTTGAAACAAAAGTCTGCCTTTTGCCTGCCGGCTTTGACCCCGATAAATTTTTAGACGACTACGGAATAAATCCTTTTGTTGAGTTCATGAACAAGTCGGCCGGCTTCATGGATTTTGTTTTTGACGTGTTTTCAGGGCAGTACGGCCTCGATACCCCGAGGGGAAAGTCTTCTGTCGCAAGGGAAGTGATGAGGTACATAGAAATTCTGCCCGATGAGATTGAAAAATCGGAATACCGGAAAAAACTTGCAGGCAGGCTGGATGTCAAAGAAGAGGGACTCTCCCGGTATATTGTCGGGGAAAGAGAGGAAAGAACCGGAAGGGAGGAAAAACAGGCAGATTGCAGATTGACATCCCGGAATTCTGCGGAAAGCTTTCTGGTACAGATTCTCCTGGCAGACAAGAATTACTGGGAAAAGCTTTTTGCATGGGAAGGAGAGGTTACCCCCAGGATAAAGCTTATTGCAAAAATATCAAAGGAACTCCTTTCTAAAAATATTGAGGTTACCCCCTCAAACCTTATAACGGGTATTGGAAACATGGATACGGAGGAAGATATCAGCGGCTGGCTGGCGGACCTTGCTTTGAAGGATTCGGGCTGTCTGCCGGATGAAACAAGGCAGGTTATATTCGATGATTGCCTTAAGAAGCTCCACAAGATTTGCTTATGTGAAAAACTTGACGCCATAAAAAGGGAGATAAACACAAAGCAGGATAACGGGCTTCTTTATGCTAAAAACCTTGAAACATTACAAACGTTGCTCTTTGAGTTAAAAAAGGAGTAGGAAATGGGCAGGAGAAAAAAGGCAGAATCTCTTTCAAGAAACGAAAAGGCAAAAAAGATAAACGAGATTGTTGAAATAGGCAAGAGGAAAAAGCATCTTTCATGGGACGAGATTAACGATATACTGCCGATGGATTTGACAGACCAGGATGAGATTATGGAGCTTTTTGACGAACTGGAATCCTGGGATATCGATATCGACGAAGAAGAGCCTTTTGTCCTTCAAAAGAGGAAAAAGATAGAGATGGACGAGGCAAAAAATCCCCTGAGGTCCTATCTGAAAGGGGCCGGGGCTTACACGCTGTTAACCCATAAAGAAGAGGTTACGCTTGCCAGGGGCATAGAGGAAACCAAGAAGAAAATCAGCGATGCCGATAACAAAAAAAAGTGTACGGCCAAACAGTATGCAAAATATGAATTGGAGCTGTACGAATTGAGAGGAAAGCTTATAAATTCCAACCTCAGGCTGGTTATAAATATTGCCAAAAGGTACAGCAATCCGAAACTTTCTATTCTCGACCTTATACAGGAAGGCAACATAGGATTGATGAAAGCGGTAGAAAAGTTCAAGTACAGGACGGGTTTTAAGTTCAGCACCTATGCGACATGGTGGATAAGGCAGGCGATAACCAGAGCTATCGCCGACCATTCGGCGACTATCAGAATACCCGTACACATGATTGAAAAGATTAACAAGGTGAAAAAGATAGAAGCTTCTTTTGCCCAGTCGAAAGTATTTGCCCAGCCCACGGAGGAAGACATAGCAAAGAAGATGAACCTGCCGGTGCAGAAAGTAAAGACAATAAAAAGGTCCATAAGGCCCGACCCCATTTCCCTCGACATGCCTGTTGGAGACGAGGAAAAAACAACCGTGGGCGATTTTATAGAAGACAGCGAAAATCCCGACCCTTTGAAACATGCCAAGCACGCCCTTTTAAGGGAGGAAATCGAAAAGGCCCTTCATATTCTTGATAACAGGGAGGAGCAGATAATAAGGCTTCGCTTCGGCCTGGATAACGAGGGTTACCCGAGAACCCTTGAAGAGGTGGGAAATTCTTTCCAGCTGACAAGGGAAAGGATCCGCCAGATAGAAGCCAAGGCTATCCAGAAACTCAAGAATTCCTACAGGTGCGAAAAACTGAAGCTCTTTATCGACGGGGATGTCAAGGGAACCTTGGGAAAGTTTTAAATTGCTTTAAACGCCTGTCCGCCTCACTGCTTCCGGAATACCGCTTGTAACGATACCATTCAGCAGTACTTTTTTTGCCTCCAAATCTTTCCGAACCCGGAACGGAATGGCTTTCCGAACCCGGAACGGAATGGGAAAAGCAAATAAAACTTGACATTTTGCACCGGGTGTAATAACATTATTCAGATTAGTAACAAAGCGGGGCTGCATAAAAATGCGGGTCAGCTGCATGGAAGTTTAATGGCCCATTTCAAGGAAAGAGACATGAAGAAGATAAAAGTTTTAATTACCGACCCCCTCGAAAAAGAAGGAATAGAGATATTCAGAAGCGAAGGTTTTGAGGTTGAAGAAAAAGGCAAGCTGTCGCCTGAGGAGCTTGCGAAGGTAATCGGCGGCTACGATGTTGTCATTGTCAGAAGCGGAACCCGTATTCCCGGGCATGTTATTTCAAAAGCAAAACGGCTGAAAATAATAGGGAGGGCGGGTGTCGGACTCGACAATATAGATTTGGAAGCGGCTACCCATGCAGGCATAATAGTGATGAACGCCCCGGAAGGAAATACCGTTTCTGCCGCCGAACACGCCGTGGCCATGATGCTGGCCCTTGCAAGGAATATCCCTGCAGCGGATGCATCTCTTAAAAATGGCCAGTGGGAAAAAAAGAAATTCATGGGACAGGAGCTTTACAAGAAAAAGCTTGGCGTTGTCGGGCTGGGGAGAATTGGAAGGACAGTAGCTTCTATCGCAGGCGGACTCGGCATGAAGGTTCTGGGTTATGACCCGCTGGTAAACAAGGCGGATGCAGAGAGCAAAAACATCGCATTTTTAAACCTCCCGGGTATTTTCCGCGAATCTGATTTCATTACCTTTCATATTCCCCTGAACGATTCCACGTATCACATGATTGGAGACAGGGAGTTTTCCTTGATGAAAGACGGGGTTATGGTAATAAATTGTTCAAGGGGAGGAGTTATCGACGAAGAGGCTTTGTACAGGAACATAACCTGCGGCAAAGTAAAGGGAGCGGCTCTCGATGTCTTTGAAAAAGAGCCTCCTTCAGGCAGCCCTCTTTTGAACCTGCAGGAGGTAATCGTTACGCCCCACCTTGCAGCTTCTACGAAAGAAGCCCAGGTAAACGTTGCCCAGCAGCTTGCAAAGCAGGTAGTCGAGGCCTTGAATAAGAAGGTAGTATCGAATGCCGTAAATCTCCCCGCCCTTGATGAGAAAGAAATGGAAAAGCTTGACCCGTATCTTTCCCTCGGGCAGAAAATCGGCATACTGATTCAACAGCTTTCAGAGGGAGACATAAAGAAGGTATCGATAACTTACAGCGGAGATATAATCAATTATGACCTTTCCCTGTTAAGGGCCAACATAATAGTGGGGCTTTTAAAGAATTCCGGGTTTGTCAACCAGGTAAACGCTTCCCTGCTGTTAAAGGAAAAGGGCATAGAAATCAAGGAGACAAGGCTGGAAACCGGAGGAGAGTTTACGAATTTGATAACTGTCGAAGTTGTTTCTTGCGAAACGGTATCTGTTGCCGGTACAATCATAAGAGAAAAGGAACCGAGGATTGTCAAGATTGACGGGTTCGAAGTAGACGCAGTGCCCGCAGGACACCTTCTTGTATGCCATAACGAGGATAAGCCCGGAATAATGGGTTACATAGGAACGGTGCTGGGCGAAAATAACGTTAACATAGCGTCTATGACACTGGGAAGAAAGAAAAAAGGTTCGCCAGCAATAACTGTTTTAAATCTGGACCAGGGTATAGACCCAACGGTAGTTAAGAAGATAGGGGAATTTCCGGTAATGCATTCTGTTAAACTGGTAAGGATATAAAAGTGAGACAAAAACAAATAAATATTAAAATAAAAAATACAGATAAATTTTTTAAACTATTTATTGTGTTTAAATACCCTTCCCGTAAACATGCCGGATAATTCCTCTCTCATTTGTCAGGGAGGTGATTACAATTACAACAACAATCATCATTTTTGTTCTCTGGGGTATCCTTTGCCTTTTTCTGGGATATCTCTGGAGAAGGCATCTTGGAGAAAAAACCTTTAAGTCTGCAGAAAAACGGGCCAGGGATATTATCCAGGAGGCAGAAAAGAGGGTTTTAGAGAAAAAAAGAGAAGCTGATATCGAGTCAAAAGAAACTCTGTACAGGTTGAGAAATGAATTTGAAAGGGAGAGCAGAAACAAAAGGAAAGAACTCCAGTTTCAGGAAAAAAGGATACAGCAAAGGGAATTAAACATTGAAAGAAAGTCGGAGATTCTTGAAAAGAAAGAAGGAGAGATATCTTTAAAGGAAAAAAGTGTAGATACGCGCCACAACGAATTGAAAAACAGGGAAAACGAGTATAATGCGCTGATAGAAGAAGTAAAAAGGAAGCTTTCACAGGTAGCAGGCATGTCGGTTGAAGACGCGAAAAGCCAGCTGATGAAAATCATGGAAGAGGATGCAAAAAAAGAGTTTGTCACGGTACTTAAGAAGATGGAAGAAGAGACGCTTAAGCAGGCTGATGAAAAAGCGAGGGAGGTACTCCTTTCTTCAATGCAAAGGCTTGCTCCGGACGAGGTTTCCGAGAGCGTCGTTTCTGTTGTCAGCCTGCCCAATGACGAGGTAAAAGGCAGGATTATCGGAAGGGAAGGAAGGAATATCAAGTCCTTTGAAATGGCAACGGGGGTAGACCTTATAGTTGATGATACTCCCGAAGCTGTCACTTTGTCGTCCTTCAACCTCTACCGGAGGGAGATAGCAAGGCTGACACTGGAAAAACTGATTAATGACGGCCGGATACATCCCGGCAGAATAGAAGATGTTGTTGAAAAGGTAAAGAGCAAGCTTGACGAAGAGATAGTGGAGGCAGGGAAAAATACGATATTTGAAGTCGGGGTTGAAAATTTGCATCCCGAACTCGTAAAACTCATAGGCAAGTTGAAATACAGGACCAGCTTCGGACAGAATGCCCTTCAGCATACCAAGGAAAGCGCTTTTTTTGCAGGAATGATTGCTTCCGAAATAGGCATGGATGTTAAACTTGCAAAAAGGGTGGCTTTATTGCATGATATAGGGAAGGCAGTCGACCAGGAGGTGGAAGGAGCCCATCCTGAAATCGGAGGAGAGCTTCTCCGTAAGTACGGAGAGCCTGAAGCAGTCGTCAACGCGGCCCTTTTCCACCACAAGGATACCGACATCAACAGTCCCTACACTGTCCTGGCGCAAATAGCGGACACGATATCGGCAACAAGGCCGGGGGCAAGAAGGGATACCCTTGAAAAATACATAAGGAGAATAGAGGACCTCGAAAAAATAGCTTTTTCCTTCAAGGGAGTGGAGAACGCCTTTGCCGTTTCTGCCGGACGGGAAATCAGGGTTATCGTTAAGCCTGAAAAGATTTCCGACATAGAGGCTAAAAATCTTGTAAGGGATATAGCCAGGGGAATAGAAAATTCCATGGAGTATATCGGGCAGGTCAAGGTAACGGTGATAAGGGAGACGAGAGAAACGGAATTTGCAAAGTAAAACCGCTTTCCCCGGGCTTTAAAAACAGGAGGAGATATGAAAAGAACGTTATTCGGCTGTCTGGCTTTAATCCTTTGCCTTGCAGGGTGTGCTGTTGTCAATGTTTACGTAACCTTCCCGGAGGAGAAGATAGAAAAAGCGGCGGAAGACTTGCTTGCTCCTCCCGCCAAGGATTCTCCGGGGAGTTTTCTTCATTTCAGGTTTACCGAAGAATTGTACGCCCAGGAAGCTGTCGAAGTGAGAAGGGACGTTAAGACGGATTCTCCCGTTATAAGGGAGGCAAAATCCAGGATGGACAGCTGGCGGGAAAAGCTTGACGGTTTTAAAAAAGCGGGCTTTATCGGAGAGAAGAATAACTTTGAAGTCGAGATAAGGGAAATGCCCGGTGATTCTTCTCTTGCCCGGGATGTCCGGCAGATTGCCTCCGGTGAAAACAGGGAAAGAAGGGTGATGATGAACGAGCTGTTGAAGATAAATAATGTTGCTCCGGGCGAAGAAGCTAAGTTTAAGCATAAATTTGCCGAAGTAGCTCAAAGGTATTCTCCCGGGGGGACATGGATACAGACAGAAAAGGGAGAATGGAAGAAAAAATAGATGAAAAAGGTCCTTTTAAACGGATGCGAGGCGTCTGCTGAAGGCGCACTTGCGGCAGGCTGCAGGTTTTACGCAGGGTACCCGATAACCCCGCAGAACAGGTTTCCCGAATACATGAGCGACAGGATGCCTGAAGAGGGAGGGGTTTTTATCCAGGCAGAAAGCGAAGTCGCGGCAATAAACATGGTTTTCGGCGCTTCCGCGGCAGGCGTGAGGGCGATGACATCTTCTTCTTCTCCCGGCATTTCCCTGAAACAGGAAGGTATCTCTTACCTTGCAGGTTGCGAACTGCCTGCTGTTATCGTTAACATGAACAGGGCGGGGCCGGGACTGGGAGACGTGACTCCCAGCCAGTCTGATTATTTCCAGTCTACAAGGGGCGGCGGACATGGCGATTACAGGACGATAGTCCTTGCTCCGTGGAATGTCCAGGAGATATATAACCACACATACAAAGCCTTTGACCTTGCCGACAAGTACAGAACCCCGGTGATTGTCCATGCCGATGGGATTACTGCGCAGATTATGGAATCTGTGGAGCTCAATCTTCGCAGAAAGAGGCTGCCCGAAAAAAAATGGGCTCTCAAGGGATGCAAGGACAGGATGCCCAATTCCGTAAAATCTCTTGCTCTGACCCCGGGCGTTCTTGAGACCCACAATTGGAAGCTTGCAAGGAAATACCAGAAGATTCAGTTGAAGGAAACCCTCTGGAACGAGTACATGTGCGAGGACATGGACCTGCTTGTTGTCAGCTTCGGGACGTTTGGTAGGATATGTTTCGACGCTGTTTCCCTGGCAAGGGCAGAGGGGATAAAGGCAGGAATTTTCCGGCCGGTTACCTTATGGCCTTTTCCTTACGAGGCCCTGGCTTTGAAAGCCCGGAAAGCGAAAAAAATATTCGTTGCAGAGATGAACCTTGGGCAGATGCTTGACGATGTTAAGATTGCGGTAAAAAACGGGGTAAGAATATTTTTTTACGGCAGGCCCGGAGGAGGAGTAGCTTCTTCAGAAGAAATACTGAGGGAAATCAAAAAGATATAGGACGGTATAATGAAAGTACTTTACAAAAAGCCTGAAAGCCTGACCTCCAGCAATACAATTTATTGCGCAGGATGCGGCCACGGCATTATCCAGAGGCTTATCGCGGAAGTTATCGACGACCTCGGTTTGCGCGAAAAGACCATAGGCATTGCGCCCGTGGGATGCGCTGTTTTGTCGTATGATTATTTCAATTTTGATGTTTCCGAGGCAGCCCACGGCAGGGCACCTGCGGTGGCTACGGGGATTAAAAGGTGCCTGCCGGACAGGATAGTTTTTACTTACCAGGGAGACGGAGACCTTGCTGCTATAGGAACTGCAGAGATTGTTCATGCTGCCGCAAGGGGAGAAAACATAACGGTTGTTTTTGCCAATAACGCCATATACGGCATGACAAAAGGCCAGATGGCTCCCACAACCATGGTGGGGCAGAAGACAACCACTACAAAACAGGGAAGGAACCCCGCTACCAACGGTTTTCCTGTCAGAGTTTGCGAGCTGCTTTCGTCTCTCGAAGGGGCGTCGTATCTGGAAAGAACAACAGTAGGGACTGTCCCCGACATTATCAGGACCAGAAGGGCCATTAAGAAAGCTTTTACATACCAGGTTGAAAACAGGGGGTTTTCTCTCGTGGAGGTCCTGTCTAACTGCCCTACCAACTGGAAGATGCCTCCCTTAAAATCTCTTAAATGGATTAACGGGGCCATGTCTGCCTGTTTTCCTCCCGGCGTTTACAAGGATAGGTTTGCATGCCCGCCCGGCTCCGAAGAAAAAACGGGTTCGGGCAAATAAGGGAAGATAATGATATTTTTGCCTTTTTCAATAATCCTGCTTGCGGTCCTGATTTTGCTCATGCCACTGTTTTTTGTCCTGGTACAGATTGAAATTGTCAGGATAGCCCTTTCCAAGCTCGGACTTTCCCCCCATTTTGCCTTCTTGATTTTCTTGCTGTCCCTTTTGGGAAGCTTAATCAACATCCCTGTTTATACAAGGGAAGTCTCCATGATATCATCTTCCGGCAGGGGGGCTTTCACGCTTTTCGGCTCTCTCGGCATGCAGGGAGCCGGCCGGCAGGTAATTGCCGTTAACCTGGGCGGGTGCATCATTCCCCTGATGCTCTGCATATACCTGCTTCCAAAGGCGCCCCTGATGCCCCTGTTTTTTGCCACGGCGATTACCACGCTTGTCTGCTTTAAAATATCAAGGATTATTCCCGGCGGCGGGATAGCCATCCCTGCTTTAATCCCGCCTCTTTTAGCTGTTTTGCTGGCATACATTTTTTCTCCCGGGAACAAAATACCCGTGGCCTATATCTCGGGAGTTCTCGGCGTTCTTATCGGGGCGGATATCCTTAACCTCCCTGGCATAGGAAGGTATCCCGGCGTAATAAGCGTAGGGGGAGCAGGGGTTTTTGACGGCATATTTCTCGTCGGGATAATTTCCGCACTCCTGGCTTAAAATTATGAAAGATTACAAAAAATCTATCAAAAACTGGTCTGAGGACGATAAGCCCAGGGAAAAACTTTTAAAACTGGGGGAACACAACCTCTCGGATACAGAGCTGCTGGCAATACTTTTAAGAACCGGAGTTGCCGGAGAAAGCGCCATTGAACTGGCAAGAAAAATCCTGCACCGGTTTAAATCTTTCCGCAACATGAGCCATACAAGCATTGGCAAGTGGGCGGGAATAAAAGGCCTGGGGGAGGCGAAGATATGCCAGGTAAAGGCGGCTCTCGAGATAGGCAGAAGGTATAGCGAAACAGAAATAAGGGAAGAAAAGCCGAAACTTTCCAAGCCGGAAGACGTGGTAAGGTTTATAATGCCCCGCCTGCGAGATTTGAAGATAGAGGTTTTCAAGGTTATCCACCTTGATTCCAAAAACAGGATAATCGAAATAACGGAGAGCGAAGAGGGAACGGTTAACCAGGCAAATCCCATCATAAGGGAAGTCTTTAAAACGGCCATGGACAACTTTTCCGCTTCTGTCATCTGCGTCCATAACCATCCTTCCGGAGACCCTGCCCCCAGCAGGGAGGACAGGGAGTTTACGGCGTCCCTTGTAAAAGCCGGAGATATCCTCAACATCAAGGTGCTTGACCATATTATCATAGGAGACAATTCTTTTTACAGTTTTGCCGACCACCAGTTTTCATGAGCCCTTTTTTCCCGGGGCGGCCAGTCGTCGCAATGGAGGGTTGCCGGTGTACGATATCACGATAAAAAACGGTACGATAATTAACGGAACGGGCAGTGCCCTGTGTACAGATATAGCAGTTAAAAATGGCCGGATTGTCCGCGTGGGGAACATAAGAGAAAGAGGCGTGCAGGATATAGACGCTTCCGGCAAGACGGTATCGCCCGGCTTTATTGATTTTCACAGCCATAACGGCCGTGTTATCCTGCAAAAAAAACCTTTCCTGTCAAAAATAACCCAGGGAATCACAACGGAAGTTGTAGGCAACTGCGGGTTTTGCGGAGTTGATTCCCCGGGAGAAGGAGGGAAAGAAGGCATAGAGAATGACATCAAGACAGTCCTTGGCGCCTGCCCTGAAGGCATGGGCCCCTTGTCATGGAAAGGGTACCTCGATTTACTCGCGAGTACCCCCCTGCTTACCAACATTATTCCTCTTGCCGGCCATAACAATATAAGGACTTCCGTAATGGGAGTTGCAAACAGGCCGGCTGAAAAGCCTGAGATGGAACGCATGGAAGTTCTCACGGCAGAGATAATGGAGGCCGGCTACCGGGGTTTTTCTACAGGGTTGATATACCCTCCGGGCATTTTCACCCCGGGGGAAGAAATTGTAAAGATTGCTACGGTTGTTTCAAGATACGGGGGGATGTATACTACCCATATCAGGGGGGAGGCGGAAACGCTTCTGCCCGCGATAGAAGAGGCTTTATCGGTCGGCAGGGAGTCCGGAGTTTCCTTGCAGGTATCCCACCTGAAAACTCTCGGGAAAAGCAACTGGGACAAGGCAGATGATGCCCTGGACATCATAAACAGGGCAAGAGAAGAAGGAATAGATGTTAATTACGACCAGTATCCTTATACTGCCGGTTCTACTACGGCGGCCGTGCTTCTTCCTCCATGGATGCTTGAAGGGGGACAGGAAAAGACATTGCAGAGGCTTTCGGATAAAAACGCCCGGGAGAGGGCGGCCAAAGACATAAAAAACGGTATAGCAGGCTGGCAGAACCTGCTTTTATACGGCCCCGAAACCGTTGTAATCAGCAGGGTTAAAACCTCGAAAAACAGGCGCTGCGAAGGAAAGACGCTTCTTGAAATAGCAAAGGAGGAAGGCAAAGAATACACGTCTGCCCTTTTTGACCTTCTCCGGGAAGAAGGGTGCGACGTTTTGATGATAGTATTTTTTACCTGCGAAGCTTCTATCAGGAAGCTGCTCAGGGAAAGGGCGGGATTTGTAGGCACTGACGGTATTCCCTGCAGGCATCCCCATCCAAGGTTGTGGGGGACGTTCCCGAGAATCCTGTCTAAATACGTAAGGGAAGAAAAGGTTTTATCTCTCGATGACGCGGTTTACAAGTTTTCCAGGGGCCCGGCAGGAAAACTTGGTCTTGCCAGAAGGGGGGAGATAAAGGAAGGCAATATTGCCGATATAGTGGTTTTTGACGGAGAAAAGGTGGAGGATGCGGCTACATTTGAAAACCCCGAAAAGAGGGCTAAAGGGATAGAATATGTTATAATTAACGGGAAAACAACCATCAGAAAAGGCCGGTTTAACGGCGTAACGGCAGGCAGGCTTTTGAAAAAAGGGGAAGAGTGAATGGTTTCTTTAAAGGATGTATACGCGGCTTATGAATGCATAAAAAAACGCATTTACAAAACTCCCGTTTTAACGAGGGATTTTGTCAACGAGGAGTATGGCAACAGGATAATACTTAAACTGGAAAGCCTCCAGAGAAGCGGCGCTTTCAAGATACGCGGGGTGCTCAACAAGATAAACTCCCTTACCCGGAAAGAAAGAGACAGCGGGGTTATCTGCGCAACTTCCGGCAATCACGGGCTCGGGGTGGCTTACGTCTCTCACTGGGAGAAACTGAAAGCCCTTGTTGTTGTTCCGGAAACTACGCCCGAACATAAAATAGAAAGGCTTAAAAAGCTCGCTCAAGTTGCAATAGAAGGCCATACCTTCCTTGAAAGCTACCACTATGCAATGGAAAGGGCAAAAAAGGAAGGCCTGACGTTCATACACCCCTTTGCCGACCCGCTTATTATCGCAGGCCAGGGCACCATAGGGCTCGAGCTGATGGAGCAGGTTCCCGACATGGATTCCATAGTAGCTCCCATCGGAGGAGGAGGCCTGATTTCGGGTATTCTTACCGCGGTAAAAGAGGTTAAGCCTTCGGTGAGGATAATAGGCGTCCAGGCCGAAAAGGCGGCTTCCATGTATTCTTCATTAAAGGAAGGAGTTATAAAGCACCTGAAAAAGGTAGATACTATCGCCGAGGGGATAGCCGTAAAAAGAACAGAAGAGATAAACCTTTCCATAATAAAAAAATATGTAGACGATATCGTGCTTGTGAGCGATGACGATATTCGCTTTGCCATGAAGGCGCTTTTTAACGAATATAAGGTTGTGGGCGAAACGGCAGGGGTTGTTTCTCTCGCGGCCGTTCTTAAAGGGAAGACAGGGATGTACGGCAAAAAAATAGTATCCCTTATTACCGGGGGAAACATATCTCTCGAACAGTTTATTGCGCATACTGCCTGACACCGGGTGTCGTCGGCTTCCCCAAAAAGAATGTTTTTGCTGATTTCTTTCCCTTTATAGGGTAGGATGCAAGCGGGAGGCGGAGAGAATAAGCGGCACGCCGTTTATACCGGAGGTGCGCCTTTTGGACAGTCCTCCAAGGCGGGCTTTTGGAGAGGTGCCGTTTATGCCACCTCAAGGCACATAATTTTTACTTTGTAAGAAGAAAACTTCTGCAATAAAAAAAACATACAGAAGGAAAAACGCGGACCTCCTGTCTGCGCGTTGTCGGATTTATCCGCAATCAAAAAAATATTTATTAAGGAATTCCTTCTATAAATACCATGTTATACTTTTCGTCCACGACGTACCAGTCGTCGGCAGAGTTGCCGGCAAGAGCGCTGTGCACGAGAGATACTTCCCTGAACCTTTCCATGTTTGCGGATTCCACGTGGCCGTCCAGGAAGAGCAGGTTGGTTTTGCCTCCGTGCCTGAAATGCACGTGTCCGTAAATGTTGTTCCTGTTATCGCAACCCTGGTACTGGTTTCTGTAGTAGGAGGAGCTCGGGTCGCTTATGTATCCCACGCTGTCCGCCCACATCCAGAAACTTTCTTTATGGCTGACCGCTGAAAGTTTTATATAAGTCCCCAGAGTGGCCCCGCCCCCTATGCCAGGGTACACATATCCGCCTCTTTTTCCATATACCCTTCTGTAGGGCCTGGACAGGTCCGTGTTGTAAAAGTAAGGTTTCTGCGAAGGGCAGACGATAACGCTGACGGGGAAATACTTCCTGTAGGCATCGTCACTTACTGTTCCATGAATCAGGTCTTCGTAATCCTGTGCGTACATCAACGTCCCCAGGCCTATCTGTTTAAGATTGCTCATGCAGGTCGCCGCTTTCGCCCTCGCCCTCGCCTTACTGAGCGCTGGAAGAAGCATGGCCGCCAGTATCGCTATTATTGCTATTACCACCAGGAGTTCTATCAGGGTAAAGCCTCTTTTACTAAGTTTTTTCATCTCTTTCTCACCTCGCTCTATTTTGCTCAAGGTTTTCGGTTTATTCTTTGTCTTTCAAAAACGCCACTTCAGCCGCTTCGACGCTTCCTTTCGCTTCAGGTTTACCACCATTCGGGAGAAAGATACATAAGCGTATAGGGATTGCCGCTGCCGCAGTTAGGCAAAAGGGTTCCCTCGCCCTTCTTAATTGTGAACCATGCCTGGGCGCCCCCTGCGATTCTTTTGCCGTGGCAATATGCGCATGCGGAATCTGGCACAATAAAAATTGCCCTTCCGTCAACATAGAGTACGTTCATGCCGTCTATGCCGTGGTTGTCGTTGGCCACCCTCAGCCGCCATTCGTAGGCGCCCACGGTAGCGTCGGCCATGATTGCCGTTTCGGGGTGCGTCTGCAGGTTTAACCCGGGCGCGTACATGTATGAACAGCTGTTCGCCTGCGCTACGGCAGATAAGTTAGTGGAGCAGTTCCTGTAAAGGGCTCCGGGATTATCCGCATCCGGCTTGTCTCCGAACTTGTTGCTCGGACATACGAAAAGCTTATAGCTTGTCACATACCGGGGTGTTTCAAATCCGGCCTGGTCAGGACGAATATTGCCCGTAAGAAGCGCCAGGGAGACGTTTGGGACGTTCCAGTTGCTGTTGGTTGCATAGGCTCCGTAAGAACCCCAGCTGGTGTAAGTGGCGTCGTGATAGGGGAACCACCCTCCCCAGTCCTGCGCGTATATGTGGAGGGATAGCCCCAGCTGTTTGAGGTTGTTCATGCATACCGCTCTTCTCGCCCGTTCTCTCGCCCTGCTGAGGGCGGGAAGGAGCAGAGCTGCCAGTATCGCTATTATTGCTATGACCACGAGAAGTTCTATGAGGGTAAAACCGGTTTTTCTTGCCTTTCTCATTCTTATCACCTCCTTGTCGGTTTGTTGTCTAATCTTGTTAAATCCTCGCAATGGCGGTTGAAGGGATTTCCTCTCTCGCCGGCTACGGCGGACAGGCCTTCATACCGCGGAAATTCCTCCCATTCCGTTCCGGGT
>Ga0272443_10003529_pt1 | contig 18300 bp, 9 predicted proteins | sample SSMAcet12_FD_193581 | JGI IMG/M metagenome (GOLD analysis project Ga0272443, IMG submission 193581) | Marine sediment archaeal communities from Little Sippewissett salt marsh, Falmouth, MA, United States - SSM-Acet-12 | ecosystem: Environmental > Aquatic > Marine > Wetlands > Sediment ... | reverse complement strand
ACAAATAGTATCGCCGTTGGCGTAAGTCTGGGGATAGCCAACCAGCACCGTGTCGGTATCGGCAGTACCCGCCCTGAGTTCGAATAATTCAGGAGTGCTCAGCCAATCGATTGTATCGATATCATTCCAGAGCACAATAACCGAGTCGGTCAATAATCCTTCGACATCCATAGTAAGTAGCCAGAAAGCTCCGCTGTCACAGAAAGTGAAAGATGGATCGATTGCATCGTCAGGTATTATTGGTTCAACAACCGGACCCTCAGCGTTTATAGTAAATACATGGCAAACCGTATCCAATAGGTTGGGAGCACATAAGGCTACAGAATCTTCGACATCAGTAAGACAGAAAGCGATTGAGTCGCCTCCGGTGAATGGTACAGAGGGTTGGAAGAATATGGTATCTCCATTCCACCAGACTTCGCTGCTATCCACGGTAAATGTCTCGCCCTGAATAATCACGATTCCTGAATTATGGTTCAATGGCGAACTGTCATCGTTAACCAACCACCATAGTATTGGCCTCGAAACTGATATTTCAGAACCATCTGCAGGATAATAATCGCCGATATACGGTTCGTCCCAATCGATAGTGAAGAAGCAAGTATCGCTTGCTCCAAAAGCTGGATTCCCGAGTAGATCGTTAAATTGGATAAATCTGACCCATATTTCTCCCGGTATGGAAGGCACTATGGGATCAAAAATGACATACAACGAACTACCAATTCCGGGAGCGGTCGATAATTCTATATCGGAGATATCGAAAGTATCGATATCAAGACCATTATTGAATTCAAGTAATATGCTATAATCTGCTACACCCGGTGAATCGACTGCCAGCCACTGGAAGTGGAACAATGAATCATAGAGTGTATCGCAAGAAATAGACATACCGCAAGCTGGAGGATCGACTATTGATAATATCGGGCCGTCTCCAACTGAAATATTGAAACTCCAGCAGATACTATCCGATATGTTATTCGATGCACAACTTGTTGAATCGCACGCTCTAACCAGACAAACATCGATAGTATCTCCTGCTAGGAGTGTATCCGCAGCAAGAATTGCGTTCCAGACCAGGGTTCCTGCATCGGTTATCCCCAAAGTTAGTGCTGAATCAGCAATCCAGGAGAGAATGCTATCGTCGAAAGTATATGTTGTATCGTCCACCCATAGTTCGAAACAATCGAGTGTAATTGGATTAAGGCTATCGTGAACTGCGATTCTAATATTTGGCTGATGGCTTCCGATAGTACCGACCGGTGAAATATATTCGGGAACCGGAGGATCGAGATCAACTCTCAATTCCCAACTTGTTGAATCCATAAAATATCCCATACCGTCGTATGCTCCCCAAACGGAAATATTTAAATAGCTTTCAGTGAATGGGCTACTCAGTTTATAGCCAAGCCTGGAAGTACCATCCCAATCCAGAAGTGCATATGGATAGGTCAAATCCGTACCGTTTATCCAGAAATGCAGGCTATCCACGAATACACCATCCATATCGTCTATCCAGATTACGATGGAGTCTTCAGGGCAGACATGCGGTGATATAGTAGGTGGATGTTCGATGCTTGCCAAAGGTCCTCCCTGAGCAATAACAAAACACCAGCTGCTATCGATAGTTGTGCATGGTGCACAATCGGCGGAGTTGTCACATATATCGGTTAGCGATACATTAATGCAGACAGTATCCCCCGTCACCAGACAGGATTCGAGGCTATCAAAACTCAGTATTAGAGTTTCGGGAATGCCCATAGAGTTTTCGTACCAGCTAAGGGTATCAGGTGCAGGTGATATTACATCGAAAGGTGTACCACACCAGGATGTCACGGAAACAGTTACACTCCCTGTATCCACACCAGCGAAATTATCCGGGAAACCAAGAATAATTTCCGGATTAAAGCTATATGCTGAATCCAGAGGTTCATAAATTACAAATCCTGGAGGTGTATAATCATAGACAAACTCGAATTCATTGGGTACTTCCTCGTTGCCGATTCCATCAAAGGCTTCAATACTTACTGAGAAATAACACCCCTCCGGAAGAACCTCGGGAGGTACGAAATGTAAAGTATCTGTATTTGGCCCAACGGTATAATAAGTAATTACAGAATCGTCAGCTAAAGTGAAATCGATAGTATCTGTCAAACAACTTGCATAGTGAAGCACAAGTGAAGATGTATCTATACCTTCGCCGTCATCCAAAGCGAAGATGAATGTGTCTGGTTGTACACATCCAATAACGCCATTTCCACCCGGCCAAACATTGGTTACCAAAGGCCCACGTGATGCGATAGGAATACGGCATGTATCCGGCCAATTAGTGCAATTGGGACCGCATGTATCTGAATAATCACAAACTTCGAAAACATGGAATACAATAGTGTCTCCACCTTCCCAATCATATAGATATGGAACTAATCTTGTATTTAATCCTACGGAGTCTGGCCAATTATCGAATACCCATGCTGTTTCAGCATCGAAATAGCAAACTGAATCCCAATAATCTCCAGCAATAGTATCTGGATGTAAGAACTCTACACACCATCCAATAGAGTCGATAACTCCCCATTGGTCGTTGCCCTTGAGCCAAATAAGAGGACTCGGACTTGTGGTGGAATCGTCATGACAATTGGGCGATGTCCATATTGAATCCGGAGGTGTATGATCGATAATAAACCTATATGTATATGGCTCGCCACCTGCAAGTGTGTTAAGTAAAACATCCGAAGCCCACAATGAGACGTCGATTGTGTCTTCATCAGCAAATGGGACATCGGGAATGACTATAAGAGTTTCTGGACGATGATGAAGATTGCCAGAAGGCTCTGTATAGTAATAGCCAACTCCACTTACTCTCGAAGTGCATGCGATTTCCACACTCATAGTGTCGATTCCATTATGATCTTCGAGAGCAATTATCAAAGAATCTACGGAGGGACATTCCCAATACCAATACTCGCCAGGAGCAACTGGATTGGCAATAGGTCCGCCCGATTCTACGGTAAAAGTCCAACATTGACTGGCTTTATTGAGCTCGCAAGAGGCGGCGGTATCAGTAGCATCGGTGTTTTTCACACAGACCATTATATCGTCTCCGCCGACCGGCCAAAGTGAATCCGGTAATCTCGATATATTAAGGAAGGCTGTGTCTCCCATGGAGCTCCAATAGACAGCTCCTGAAGAGTCCGTCCTCCATATCCAACTAAATCCACCGTCGAGTGAAAAAGCAAGACTATCTGGTTCGATTGGGCCGCAATCATGTTTGATAAGTGCCCAGATAAGAGGAGTTCTGGTAGTAATTGTATCCAATGGTCCCCAATCCAGCGCAATAGGATTGGTTGTGTCAACTCTAACCCACCACGAGCTAGGTGCATCATTACCAATGAATAATAAATCTTCGATATAATCGAATGTTACATACAATGATTCGCACGGATCTACATAATCGCTGATATCAAGATCCAAAGTGATAATCATCTCTGTACTATCTCCCACACTTGTTGTATCCATTATTGCTGGATCCCAGGGAATATCTATTGGCACAGCACTGAGTTCGGTTCTCACCTTGAATTGTGTACTAGTCGGTCTAATACCATCGTTATCTCTCACTCGATAGATGAAAGTCGGAGTATCGCAACTTACAAAATGTCTCTCAGGTTGGATTCTAGTTATAATTGGGCCGCCAGCGCTAACCCTGAAACACCATTCTTCCCAACCCATATAATCTACAACTTCTGATGGCGGACATTCATACATATAGTCTAAGCTGTCACGAAGCTGGAAAATTCTTATACAAATTGTGTCACCGTCATCAACGTAAGGAATATCGGTAATTTGCATGGTCCACATTGTATCAGTACTATCCGGAGCCCAATCACATAATGGTGAATCTCCACGTATAGTGTCAATTCTTCCCAGGGTCTTATTCCATACATTTACAATTGTATTTGTTCTGCTAAATTCACCGATACATCCGGGATTGACAGCGAACCTGATAGTGTCAAATGGTGAAACAACACTTGAAGGTCCAGGATACCATGTTGCCGGATCGCTTGATGGGGCGGTAGTATCGACAGTGAAACTCCATCTTCTTCCCGCAGTAATATTACCCAGAAAATCCATGGCCTGAATCAACTCGATATTCACTTCATCAGGGCAAACATCCAATGTTTCAGAACCAGCGAAACTAGCATAGAAAGTATCACCAAGGAAATAACCACTGAGTGAGTTCCCATCGACATCGAAAAGTACCGACGATTCATCAACACCGATATCATCGGATATAATAAACTTAAGGAAATCAGGTATTGGCCAGCAAGCAGATATCGAACTATCTGCAGGCCATACTAATTCGACCTCAGGTCCAAATGCATCCACATAATATTCCCAACAAATTGGTGCACCAATAAGAGGATTAGATCCGCACAATGTAGCGATATCGTCAGCACGAATCAAACAACATTGAATAGTGTCACCATGAGATACAGTAAATCCGCCAAGAGCATTATTGTAAACAACCCACTTTTCCTCAGCTGATGATCCTGGGTTTAGTGCAATATTCAGATCATAACCAACCTGATAATCATAATCGGTACCATCTACAGTAAATCTCATGGTTACTGAAGTGTCATTTATTCCGCTTTCCTCGCGTAAAATCAAGCTACAGGCAAAAGCCGGTGATACATAACTCATATCCATTGGCGCTAATGTAAGCAAATCGGGTTGTGGACCGGTAGTATCAATTTTAAAAGTCTCGATTATAGATAATCCCGTATTGCCAAGTGAATCTTCCATCAAATCAATTGTCATATTGACGGGACCTTCAGAGAAAGCTACATCGTGGATGTAAAGCGTATCGCATGCCCAACTGACAGAACATGGTGATGCTGGATCGGATAAATCACACATAGCACCTGGAGTGAACGTAATAGTACCAGCTTCACGGTTGAAACATGAGCTATCTGTAGTAGCAATAATAATAGTCAAAGTCTCGCATGATACAATCGAATTGGGAAGCGGTCTTATAAGTTCAACATCCGGGCCGGTATAATCTACAAAGAAATTCCAGCAACTGTCTCTAAACCAGTTAGGACCACAAAATCCATCGGTCATATCAGCTACTGAATCAACACACACTTCTACCCAGCGTTCAGACAGGAAGAAACTTGCAGGTGAGTGAATAACATTCTCCGAGGCTGCATTCCAGGCTGCTTCAGTGGAAGTACCCACATGGTAAGGCGTACCATTGATGCTGTAGTAAATCTTACTTGTATCTACTCCTGAGATTAAATCCCGTAAACCGATAGTTATTGTAGGTGTAGAAAGGATAGTAGAAGATCCGGGTAAAGGTAAAGTGCTAAAGATTATTGGAGGTTCTTGATCGACGACAATATCATAGCAAATAGGTGGATCGATTCTGGGCAGACAACCGTTGCTGTCTTCAGCTACAGTAACGCAAACTTTAACCGTGTCGCCAGTTCCATAAGTTAAATCGTGTAACATATCCAGAGGAATAAACAAGGTATCTATCTTGTGATCGGTATTGAGAGTATCCCAAATAAAAGCAGAGTCAGCAGTTAAGTCGATACATAAAGTAGTTCCCGGAGTACATATAGTAACCTCGGTTTCCCCATCGTTAACACCTGCACTATCTTCAAATTCAATCCAAACCTCAAGACCGCTGCCGCTAGTGCACGCCGTGAAAGGCCATGAAGGTTCGAGGAAAGTAATAATTGGAGGACGCCCATCGATCTCGGGAATTGAGAATGAATAAGTTGTATCGATTGGTGAAACTCCCGGTTCATTTGTTTCACAATGAGCGGTTACTTCGAATTCCCCGAAAACAAACGGTCTTGTAGAGAACGCCCATGTAACTGTTCTGGTTTCACCCGTAGGGATATCGTTCCAGGATATACAAGTATCGTTTTCAAAGATACCCGTAGTATCGAGTGTACATAAAGCTGCATCATAAGAAATACATAACCATGTGGAATCGAAAGTAGTAATTCCACTTGAGTTATTACCAACAATAAACTGGAACTGTTTTGGATTACCCACAATCTCACAGGTGTCTGCGGCCCAGTCACCAGGATTGAGTAGAGTCAATGCCATATCGGGAACATCTACATCTGCTTTACCAAGGCCATAATATGTGACTATTTCCCAACTTGCGCCTGGAGGAATAGTAACAGGCCCCCACCTCAAAAGCGCTGCAGTAAAATCATAATCGCCTGAAGGCCAGGAACCATCGATAGTAAAACAACTTGGGATCAGATCGATTTCATCTCCATAAGCGAAGAACACCGGAGAGGTTGCGTCGAAACTATTTACTACTCCCCTTCCAACCAATTGAGCAGGGCCAAAGAAAAAGCCTTCTTCCCATGCCTGAAAAGTACCGGGCATAGGTGGAACATCAAATGCTCTATTATCGGTCGAGAAAGCACCGGGGATAGCCACCGGCGCATCATCTTCAGTATTTATCATAATGTCCCACTTATGCTCCAATTCTACTGAGTGGGAAACCGAACCATTATTCTGAATCTGATATCTAACTTTAATCAAGCCAAGCGAATCGCCATACAAATCAACAGGCGTAAAAAACTGGTTAACAACGATTAAATCGCCACCAAGGCTTATATTCCACTTATTCTGGATAGTGTTTGTAGCCCCAAGGACAACAGGATACTCATCCGGGAAATAATCGCTTAATTCTTCGCCGGCGCAACCATATGCCATAGGCCAGCTATAGACAGAAGAGCCATCGAATTTTAGATTGAAATTACTATTTGCACGGCTATATGGATCAGAAAATTCATATGTGAGATTTTCACCAGTTGAATACTGCCCAATCCCAAAATATCCGTAAGTTGTATCCACACGAACTTCGACATCCCCCTCGAGAGGGGGTAAAAATACAGAATGGTATGATTGTCCTATAATGGGTAGAACTATAAATAGCAATATCATTAATGAAACAAAACCTTTGACCGGTCGCTCCACAATATCCTCCTAACTCGATAATAAAGCCCTAAGTGCTTTCATATCAATATGTTATCTTGTATGTTTCCAGTTATCCTTTAGAATTTATACCTTAACTACCAATCTTACTACGAACTTAATTATAAAAACCGAGACCAAAAAGTCAATAGGAAATAGAATAAATATTATCAATTAATAAAAAACTCTAAATTCAAATTAATAAATAGTATTCATATACATATAGTTATTCAAGTATAACTTTAAAAACTTCAGGAATTGTTCTTCCCAGAAAGTTCTCGCCAATTTGCCTAAAACGGTCCGGGGAATCGCTTACCAGATAACGATATACAGGCGATTTGCTCTTATCTCTTTGAGTGTTATTCTTTGCTAAATTTGCAGCTAACTCGTTTACTGCTGCCTCTGCTGAATCAATAAGACTCACTTTTTCACCCATAGTCTTACCGATAATCGTTTTAAGTAAAGGGTAATGAGTGCATCCCAGAATTAGAGTATCAACTCCGGAATTTCGTATTTCGGCAAGATATTCCTCAGCAACCAATGCTGGAACTTGCCCTTCTGTCCAGCCTTCCTCGGCCAAAGCCACAAAAAGCGGGCAAGCTTTTGCTATCGGTTCAATCGAGTTATCAAAAGCAAGTAGCTCTTTCTGATAGCTTTCTGAACCAATAGTAGCTGAAGTTCCAATAATACCGATTTTCTTGTTTTTTGATCTTTCTCTGGCCATTGCTGCACCGGGTTTAACAACTCCGATTACCGGAACATCCAGGTTCTCCTGTAAATCGTTTAAAGCTATACTTGAAGCTGTATTGCAAGCAATGATTATATACTTAACCCCATATTCGAGTAGAATGGATGAACAATGTTTTGCTAAAGCCAGTATTCTCTCCGAACTTCGTGTACCATAAGGATAACGTGCCGTATCACCAAAATAAATTATACTCTCATGTGGAAGCTGTTTAATTAGCTCTTTCACAACCGTAAGTCCCCCTACCCCACTGTCGAAAATGCCTATAGGTAAATCCTTCTGATTTTTCAATTGGTTACTCATTTTCTATGTACATATTTAATAAGTTCTTTAATCTCATTTATAGATAACCTTCTATATTTGCCCTGATCGAGGTCTTTAATATTAATTCCGCAATATTCAACTCTTTTCATGAAAGTAATCTCATGTCCCAGCGCAGAAAGAAATCTCCGCAAATCCCTATAATTGCCCATCTTAAGCTCGAAAAGCCAGGTTTCATCTCGTTGTCTGGTTTCGAGTTTTTTGATAGTTCCATGTTTTAGTTCAAGCCCCCCAAACATGGTACCTTTTCGGGTAATCTCTTTTTCGCGAGGATCAAAATGCCCTTGAATCACCACCTCGAAGCTTTTTGGAATATAATAATCTACTTTACGTAATGCGGACAGAATTCCAATATCATCTGTAAATACTACGATACCCGCAACATCAAAATCCAAATGCCCCAGAGGTCTAACTTCACCGAGTTTTTCTGGGATCAAATCGTATGTATTGCGCCCCTGTTTTGTATCTTTTTCTGAAGTTACATACCACAAAGGCTTGTTCACTATCAACCATATCGGTGCTCTGGGCATTTTCAAAGCTTGACCGTTAAGAGTAACATTCATCCAAGGAGCGATTATAATATCGGGATTGTCTATTAGTTTGCCATCGACAGTAACTTTCCATTTACCGATTTTCTGGCGCGCTTCGCTGATAGGAACACCCGTAGCCCTGGACACAAAATTTGCCAACCGAATTCCATATTTCTTCTTATGGGATTTCCCGCTATCCATTGGTTTCAGTATTCTCCCCATCTTCTTGTATTTCGTAATTATCTATATTCTCAACCTCGGAGTCGGCAATTTCAGGTTTATCTTCAAATTCTTCCGGATTGTCAAGTTGTGGGATATGAAAATCCTCTTCGCCAAAAAACTCTGGTAACTCGTCTTCGCTGGGTAACTCATTAATATCGGAGATACCAAATAATTTCAGAAAATCTCGAGTTGTTGCATACATAAAAGGTCTGCCGGGAGATTTTTGCCTTCCCTTAACTGTTACAATTCCTTTCTCGAGCAGAGTGTGTATAGAACCACCACTATCTGCGCCTCTAATACTATCGATTACCGGTTTGGTAACCGGTTGTTTAACCGCAATTATGCTCAAAACTTCCAGCATCGCTCGAGTAAGATGTGGTTGTGATCTATCCACAAATATTTCGCCAATATACGGAGCATAAGCCACAATTGAAAAGAATTGATAACCTCCAGCGATTTTTCGAATGCGAAAAGCTCTTCCGTTCTTCTCATATTGTGTGTTTAGCAAATCGACTATAGAATCCACATCTTTTTCGGATTCCAGCGCTGCTATCGAAGCAATCCTCTTTGCCGAAATTGGCGATGGCGATGAAAAAATCAAAGCTTCTATTATACCATTTTTAGTAACTTCAGTCACCTCGTCCCTCCGGGTTTGGGTAAATCCAGATATTTCCAAATTGTGATTGTTGATGAACTCGTATTTTTTTCTGTTTTATCAATTCTAATAGTGCTATGAAAGTCGCTACAAATTTTAATGGAGTGGTTTTTTCTACAAAAAGATCAACAAATCTCCCTCGCCCATTTTCTGCGAGAAAGGTTTGTATATAAGTAATTCTCTCTCCAATATCTATTTTCTCACGGGGTTCGCCAGGAATAATCTGGTTTTTCTGTTTGAGCAAATCCCACGCGGCTTTAATCAGGCTATATGTATCCAACGGAATTAACTCCTGTTCCTGGACATATTTCATCGATATTCTGGAATCGGGATATGCACCTTTGGGAAACTGACGCATTTGCTCTTCGCGTTTTCTCTCGAGTTTTTCACTGAGTTTCTTGTAACGCTGATACTCGATAAGCATCTCCACGAGCTCCATACGTGGGTCTTCAATTTCAGAAGTATCAACTTCGGGTTTGGGAAGAAGCATTCTGGCTTTAATACTCATCAACAGCGAAGCCATAAGCAAATATTCCCCCGCAACCGCCAAATCCAGATCTTTCATTCGATTAAGATAAAGGCCGAATTCACGTACAACGTGAGTTATGGGTATATCGTAGATGTCTATTTCATCACGTTTGATGAGGTACAAAAGTAGATCGAGTGGGCCCTCGAACTGTTCCAGATGAACACGACATCTGATATCTATTTCTGATCTATTATTGTTCATATCAATTCTTTTCTTCGAATAACTCAATAATAATAATGCTGAGGAAGTAAATGTGCAATAGGAACGTTGAAATTTATGCTCTTTTAGAGTAGTTTTATTACAAATTATTACTTGAAAGTCTTCTCTATAAGCTTATAATTACCTCGCTAATAAGATGAACAAACCTATATATCAGCGAGAAAAGGAAAATCCATGGAACTAGTACTGGCAACCCAGAATAAAGATAAAATTGCAGAGATTAAATCTATTATGTCCGGTCTGGACCTCGAGATATTGACTCTCGACGATTTTGAAAATATTCCCGAAGTTATCGAGGATTGCCTTACGTACGAAGGAAACGCGCTAAAAAAAGCAAGAGTTATTTCTGAAAGCACTGGAATTCCAGCATTGGCAGATGATTCAGGTATTTCTATCGAATACCTTGGTGGCGCTCCGGGAGTATATTCTGCAAGGTATGCCGGAATCGATTGTACCTATGAAGATAATAATCGTAAATTACTTCGCGAACTTAAGAATGTTCCGGCCAAATTTAGAAAAGGCGTTTTTGAGACGATTGCAGTTTTATATCTTCCAGGCGGAGAACACTATGCCACACATGGCGAATTGGAAGGATTTATCACTACCGAACCTCGCGGCGAAAAAGGCTTTGGCTACGACCCTATTTTTGAACTACACGATAGAAGAACTCTAGCAGAATTGCCCCCTTCGGAAAAAAACGAAATCAGCCATAGAGCAAAAGCTTTTGGGAAGATGAAGGAAGTTATCGAGAAACTAACCGAGAAATAAGATTAGTTTATGGCAAAGCTTAAAAAGCCTGATAACGAAAAGATTGAATTCCTAATCGACATCGTTGGCAAAGATAATGCCAATCGCGATGAATTAATTGAAAATTATTGCAGAGATGAAACACCCGGTATTTCGAGCAAACCTTCGGTTGTGCTGAAACCTTCCAACGAAAACGAAATTGCAGAAATATTAAAGTTCTGTAATGAAAATCTGCTCCCCGTGGTTCCACGCGGCCTCGGTACAGGAGTAACCGGTGGTTCTATCCCATTCGACAATGCCGTTCTTATATCTCTGGAACGAATGAATAAAATTCTGGAGATCGATACAGAAAACCTTATGCTCATAACTCAACCTGCTGTTATCACCGGCGATATTCATTCGACTGTCGAGGATATGGGATTGTTTTATCCCCCGGATCCGGCAAGCACCGATAGCTGCAGCATCGGCGGCAATGTCTCTACCAACGCAGCCGGAATGCGCGCTGTCAAATATGGAGTAACTCGCGATTATGTCAAAGGCATTCGTGCGGTAACTCCCACCGGCGATATTATCAAATACGGCGGAAAGCTGGTTAAAAACGTTGCTGGATACGATTTACTCCACACTTTGGTTGGAAGTGAAGGAACATTGGCGATAATAACCGAAATCACCCTCAAACTCCTCCCCCTCCCCGCAAAAAGAGTCGATTTGCTGGTAGGATTTGAATCGGTGGAGAAGAGTACTCAGGCGGTTACCGAGATTATCAAACGCAAAATGGTACCCACCGCAATAGAGTTTATCGAAGGTGACATAATCAGACTTATCAACGAAGTTACCGGCAAAGAACTTCCCATGTCCGAGGCCGGCGCGCAATTGATTATCTCTCTCGAAGCCGACACCGAAGATGAAATGGAACGCAGATATTTCGAAATTGGCGAATTAACCATGGAATTGGGAGCTATCGATGTTCTGGTGGCTGATAATCGTCCTTTACGTGAAAGGCTTTGGGAAACGCGCCGTTCCATTCGTGATGGTATTCGTACAGCCAGCCCAATCATTATTGCCGAGGATGTCGCGGTTCCCAGAGCAAATCTGTCAAAATTGTGGAAAGGTGCCAGAGATCTGGGGAAAAAATACGATATGCGCGTTTTGTCATTTGGTCATGCTGGCGATGGCAACCTTCATATCGATGCATTGAAAGACGATATGAGGGATGATGAATGGGAGAGTAAAATCGCACAATATGTTCCGGAATTGCTCAAATTGGCGGTAGATTTAGATGGCACAATCACCGCAGAGCACGGAATCGGTAAGCTTAAACGACAATACCTTCCTCTGGGAGTTGGCAAAAAAGAGATAGAAATTATGGGCGAAATTAAGCGAGCTTTCGATCCCAACGGTATTCTCAATCCTGATAAAGCCTTTTAGTATTCACAAATCGTCTATTCCATTCGCTATTTTATCATCTAACATTCATTTGTATTTTGTAATTCGAGCTTTGACATCGATTTCATTTTCCTCTTGCGCGAACCATATGCCGATCTTAAATTGATGAAAGAATTTAACTAAGGAGGAACGAAATGGACTGGAGAGAATCGGAAAAATTCAACGAATATATTAATTCATCGGTGACTAAATTTCAGTTAGGCGATTTCGAAGGCGCTCTGGAAGATATCGAGAAGGCTATAGAAATAAACCAGGGTTTCGCCCCCGCATTTTGGAATAGAGCTTCTTGCAAAGCGAAATTAGGCAGATTTGAGGAGGCCATCCAGGATTATACCAGGGGAATCGAAATAGAATCCGGAGATTGCAAATCATACATTTCGCGGGGAAGATGTAAAGGACATCTGGCCGAAAAGAAATCGGACCCGGAGAGGGAAACCCTTATTCGTGAAGCTATCGAAGATTTCAACGTCGCAATCAAAATTGCCCCGGACGATTTCGACGCATGGTATGCCCGAGGTTGGGCGCGCGCTAAATCCAGAGAGATTCCGACCGAATATGCTATAGACGATTACGATGAGGCTATCGCACTTAACCCGAATTCATGGGAGCTTTATTTTGAAAGAAGCGGTTGCTACTTCATAATTAGCGATTTTGAAGCCGCACTGGCCGATGTTAACAAAACTCTCGAAATAAATCCAGACAATCTTCGTGCCCGTATAAACCGCGCATTTTGCCTGATCAATCTAAAACGAGATTTCGCCGGGAATCTGGAGGATTTAAATGATATTATCCTTCAAGATCCAGATCTACAGGACGTTTTCTTTGCTAGAGGAATTGTGAACTACAATCTGAAACACTACCATAACGCCATCCGCGATCTCGATATCGCTCTCGAAAAAGGCACATTGAATAAATTCTCGATATATCGTTACCGCTCTATCGCCAAAAAGGAAATCGGCGATTTAAAGGGCGCGTTAAAAGATGCAAGTGTAATTATCGAGATGAAACCCGATGTTGGCCATCTATACACAAATCGAGCGGCCATATATAACCAGCTTGGGGAATATGAAAACGCCTTGCATGATTTAGACCGTGCAATCGAGGTAGGCTATATTTATCCGGGTGTTTACGACCTCAGAGGCAGAACGAATCTATTGCTTAAGAGATACCATGACGCCATAAAAGACTTCGAGGCAGCGATAGAACTGGACCCGAAATATCTGGCCGCATATAACCTGAAAGGAAAAGCGCTTTATTCTCTGGGCGATCTCAAAGGGGCCCGTGAATCTCAACTTAAAATACTGAAAATAAATCCGAATTACAAATGGGCAATCGAAGCCCTCAAATTCCTGGACAAAGAAGAAGCCAGACGCAAAAACCAGCAATAAAATACGATAACATAACTACCGCCCAAACTGTCAGGATAGATGAATTAGCGGCTGGAGAGGTGTAAGGAATGACCGAAACGTTGCACAACCACGATAAGAATAATCCACAGATTTTAATTTTTTCCTTGACAACAACGACCATCATGAATTAGTTTTTAATTGTTATGAATATTTATTTAGAAAATGGACGCGTTGTCATCGACCTGACCCCGATGGAGTTCGACGCCTTCGAGACAATGTTCGCCAATCTGGGAGAGAAACACGTGGTTATGCTCGAAGGGCTGGATTGGCCGCCGGGAAGCGCGCACGAGGGGAACAGCTTCTATCCGTTTTTGCCGATGCACCTTTGCCGGACGATAGGTGAAGCCTCCGCTGTCGAGCAGGCGGGGCCGCTGGATACCCTTTCACTCTATCCATTCTGGAAATACGGCTTCTGTTTCTCGGAGGATGGGACTTTGAAACTACAATTCACGGAGATCGACCCGCACAAGAAGGCGAACATGGCGGACGAATTCGGGATGGGGTTCACGTCCTGGGCGATGGAGGAGCTATTCAATTGCAAGGCATGGTGCGATACGTCGGACGCCCTGCACGATTGGGAGATCGAACAGATTGGTTCGCGACTGCCGGATTTCGTGTGTTTGTTCGAGGACGGGAGTTTTGGAGTGTTCGAGGCGAAGGGAACGACGACCACAAAGGGGACGGCGAAATCCCAGACCGAGGACGGCAAGGAACAGACCGATACGATAGAAGCCATCAGCGGGAGCGTTGCTGTGCGATGCGCCTGTGGAATACACCTGAACCAGACCGGAATTTCCACGCTGATATTGCGCGACCCCGAACCGACAGAGAAACCGCATAAAGTGCACCTCACCCCCGACGCGATAATACGAGCGGCGGAGGCGAGACGATACCGCGAGAACATATTTGGCGACATAATAACGGAGTTCCGCACGGACGCCAAAAAGCTCGACCTGGTGCGCAAACCGTTTTTACCGGACAAACGCCACGGCTGGCTAAGCATGGAGGCAAAATAACTTGCGCAAACCCGAAACCCGAATTATCTTATTGCCGAACAAAACGAAATAAGGAGAATAAATGCCCGAACTTTCTAAAGTAAAAGACGAACTCGCAAAGCTGGTAAAAAAATATCGGGCGGAGCCTGAGAAATTAGGGCAGAACGAAGCGAGAACGCGCCAGTATCTCATCGACCCATTCTGGGAAGCTCTTGGCTGGGATATGCGCAACCCAGACCACGTCGATGTCGAATCGAACGTGCAGGCCGACCAACTGGATTTGTCAGGCGAAGAACCCGCAGGGACAAAACGCGCCGACTACACCTTCCTGCATAGCTACAACAAAACCGCCTTCGTCGTCGAAGCCAAAAAGCCGAAGGTAAGTCTCCGCGACGAAAAGGTCATCAACCAGCTTAAGAGATACGGTTTCACGCTGGGAATCGATATAGGCATTCTCCACGACTTCGAGGAGTTCCGCGCTTTCGATACAGCTTTTCCGGTTACGCCGCGCCCGGAAGTCAACCTCATAAAAGAATTCGACATCGGCTATGAACAATATCCCGACATCGCCGACAAACTCCTCGAAACCTTCGGGAGGGAGGCCGTGCTCGGCGGAAGCATTCAAAAACTCGTCGGGCGAGTTCGTAAAGGCAAATCGACAATTCCGGTGGATAGGCATTTCCTCGATATGCTCAAAGACTGGCGAAAAGACCTCGCCATCGGGCTGGCGGAGCAGAATTCCGCATATTCGATTCACGACATAAACGAATACGTCGGAAGGATTCTCAACCGAATCATCTTCCTTCGCGTGGTCGAGGAAAGGCACGCGCTGACAGGCAAACCCCTCGAAGGCGCGTGGAACGATTACCGCCGATATGCCGACGTCGGCGCGAAGATAAAACTCTACGAGCAATTGAAACCCTTCTTCCTCGAAATGAACGAGATATTCAACGGCGTGTTGTTCAAGCCGACCGACTGGGACGACATGAAAGTTCCCAATCCGCCCGTTTACGACATGCTGAAGGAAATCTACAATCCCCTCGTGCCATACGATTTCGGCGTGATTCCCGTCGAGCTTCTCGGCACGATTTACGAGAGATTCCTTGGTGAAGTCGTCGTTAGAGATGGTAATGAAGTAACCATAGAACAGAAGCCGGAAGTCCGCAAGGCGGGCGGCGTCTATTATACGCCCAAATACATCGTGGATTACATCGTCGAGCAAACCGTCGGCAAGCTCATCGTGGGCAAGACCCCGGAGCAGATTCGAAAAATCAAAATCCTCGACCCGGCCTGCGGAAGCGGAAGTTTCCTCATCGGCGCTTATGAAAGGCTGATGAAATACCACCTCGAATGGTTCAAGAAGCACCCGAAGAAAATCAAAGCGGGCATAGGCAGGGCCGACGCCTACGTGGACGGCGACAACAACTGGCGCCTCGGTTTCCATGTGAAACAACAAATTCTCGTGAACAACATCTTCGGGGTCGATATCGACGGGCGCGCGGTGGAGGTTACCATGCTCTCGCTATACCTCAAGCTCATGGAGGACGAGACCTACCTCACGCTGGAGGGGATGAAATACCTGCCCGACCTCAACGACAACATAAAGTGCGGAAACTCGCTGATAAGCTGGGATATAGCGGACATGGACATATTGCCGACCGACCCGGAGGAACGGCAGGCGGAACTCGAACGCATAAACCCCTTCGACTGGGAGAAGAATTTCCCGGAGATTTTCGCGAAGGGCGGCTTCGACGCGGTGATTGGAAACCCGCCGTATGTGCGATCGGGGGGACTTGGCGAACAAAAAAAATACTTCGCAACAAAATACAAAAGCTACACCGGAAGCGCAGACCTATACACATACTTCATAGAGAAAGCACTCAAATTACTCAGCGAAAACGGCAAATTCTCTTTTATCGTGTCCAACAAATGGATGCGCTCAAACTACGGCAAGGCCCTGCGAAATTTCCTCTCGAAATACGACATTGAAGAGATTATCGATTTCGGCGAACTGCCTGTTTTTGATGAGGTCGCCACCTTCCCTATGATAATGGTAATAAACAAAGGCAAGAAGGGTAAAACGCTATACGCCCCGATAAAGCGCCTCGATTTCGATAGCCTTACGAAAGAGAAGGAGCGTGTTGCCTATACCCTCGAAGAAACGGCAATGGACGTGAAGGGCTACACCCTCGTTCCTGTGGAAACGCAGGCGATACTCGAAAAGATAAAAGCCGCCGGTGTTCCGTTGGGCGATTATGTAGGTGGGAAAATATACAGAGGCGTATTGACCGGTTTCAACGAGGCTTTCATTATCGACAGGGCGAAGCGCGACGAGCTTATCGCGGAAGACCCGAAGAGCGCGGAGATAATAAAGCCCTTCGTCGTCGGTGACGATGTCCGCAAATATCGTATCAACTTCCACGAGAGGTTCTTGATATTGACGAAGATAGACGTGGATATCAAACGCTACACGGCGATATTCAAACACCTTTCGCAATACAAGGATAGGTTGGAAAAGCGATGGGACAAGGGCAATTATTGGTGGGAGCTTCGCGCCTGCGCCTTTTACGACGAGTTCGAGAAGCCGAAGATAGTTTGGCCGGAAATAGCTATGGCAAGCAGGTTTGCATATGACACAGAAAATAATTATTGCAACAAAACATGTTTTATATGCCCGTCGGAAGACCTATATCTTCTCGGTGTATTGAACTCCAAATTAATTTGGTCTTTTCTTATTCGTATTTGCCCTGTTCTTGGCGATCCCGATAAAGGGGGACGTCTCACCCAACAATGGGTGCACCTTAAAAATCTTCCCATCCGCACGATAGACTTCGACAACCCGGAGGATGTTGCTCTGCACGACCGGATGGTTTCGCTGGTTGAGGATATGCTTGCGCTCAATAAGCGCCTGCACGAGACCGAGTCCCCCTCGACGCGCAAATCCATCGAGGCGCAAATCGCCCACACCGACCGCAAAATAGACGAACTGGTTTACGACCTCTACGACCTGAATGACGACGAAATCGCAATCGTGGAGGAATCCGCGAAATGATCGCGACGTTGCCCATACGGAGACCGACACGCCTGCCGGATTGGGATTATACCACGCCGGGCGCGTATTTCGTGACGGTGTGTTGCCAGAAACGTAACCCGTATTTCGAGTTTAAACCGGCGAAATCGATGGTGGAAACGGTTTGGCGGGACATTCCGAATCAATTCGCGAATGCAGGTATCGATGTCTTTGTCGTAATGCCCGACCATTTCCACGGAATTATTATAATGAAACCAAACGACAACGAAACCGTAGGGGAGCGCCCCCGTGCGCTCCCGATGCAGGATAATACGACAGGCGTTAATTCAAAATCCACCGTAGGGGAGCGCCCCCGTGCGCTCCCGATGCAGGATAATGCGACAGTCGATAGTTCAAAATTCACCGTAGGGGAGCGCCCCCGTGCGCTCCCGATGCGTGAATTAACGACA
>Ga0272443_10003527_pt1 | contig 18305 bp, 11 predicted proteins | sample SSMAcet12_FD_193581 | JGI IMG/M metagenome (GOLD analysis project Ga0272443, IMG submission 193581) | Marine sediment archaeal communities from Little Sippewissett salt marsh, Falmouth, MA, United States - SSM-Acet-12 | ecosystem: Environmental > Aquatic > Marine > Wetlands > Sediment ... | reverse complement strand
GTTTCAGCTATTGCCTACTGGGCCTTTGGCCTTTCCCCTGAGCTCGATTACTTGGGGTAACTATTAAGCTAACAACGGATGGTCGTTTTGTCAAGTCAGCCATCGTATTGGCGGTATAATTGCGGGAAAAAAAACACCCCCCCCATGCGCCTCCATGGATGATTCAGCGCCGGACTCCACAGCGGGCCCGGCGCTGTGATACAACAGTAAGAAGAGAGACGCCTTTCGTGTGCCTACTCAAGAGCGAGTTGGCTATACTTGCTGCAGTCAGGCCCCAAGAGGCCCTACTTCACTACCGTACCTTCTCGTTCGAGAAGCCAGCCTGCAATCTCCCGTGCCTCATTGGTGTCCCAGAATCGCCCGGGCTTGTTCGCTGGTTCTCCTGCCTCATTCATGCCATCCTGCAAAACGCTGTACTTCTTGCCCTTGCCCGGGTACTCGGGGTTGCGCAATATCGTGATATAGGGCTTGATATAGGTCTTGCCCAGTCGATAGGTAGCATGCTCACCGGGGACTATCTGCTCAAGCTCTTGAGCTGCCAGGTCTTTGGGTGAGAGCTTCTTGACCTTGCCGGGCTTGTCCGGAGTGGCTGTCCCTCCGCCCTTGCTTCGTTTCCAGAACATGTCTTTCTCCTCCTGTTGACCGACGGTCGCTACGTGCTAGCGCAACTACTTGCCGCCTGGTTTCTTGCCCACGTGAGGCTCCTCCTTTCGGGTGGATCCCCAGGAAGCCTCTCGGCTATTTCTTGGGGGTACCGGGCTTGGGGCTGTTTCCGGGCTTTCCTTTAGTCGCCATTTCAACCTCCTTCCTCGTCGCTACACTACATACGGGTTCTGCGAACCCGCTTCGCCTCCGTCTATGCGGCACCTCAGTCCACCATTGCACGCCCTGAAGATGCCGCGCAATCCGCGCTTCGCTTCGCAACAAGCCTGCTAACACAGAGCTTTGCCATCGGACACGAGACACAACGCCTCATGCTGCAGTAGTTCTCACCGAGTCGAACAAGCGCCGCCTGGAAATCCGAGAACGTGCGTTCACCATGAGCGGCAGACTCCCACGCATCGCGCAGCTCCTCCGTAGCCTCATGGAGCCGGCGGGCTTCCGTCAGACCAAGATGGCGCGCAGCTTCCACAGCCACAGGAGAAAGCTCTTGAGGCACCTTCTCCCAGACACCACGCATTTCCCTGAGAAAGATGGCAACGACGCGACGGGAGAGCCCCGTTCCGAGAGATCTCATGCGCTGCTCGAGTGCAGCAGCATCCTCTGCGAAGAAATGAAGCCTGTTGATGTCGTTGTCGTAGTCCTTCTCCACCGAACCCGCAACCGAGCGAAGCGTCGCTGCAATGCGACTGGAGTACGCCTGCACGCTCACGCAATTGAGCAATTGAATGATGGTTTCCTCATTCGCATTCGCAAGTCTGCCCGGACGAAGGAGTGAGCGAGACTCGAACGCCGCGTATGCGTCGATTGCGCGGCCTGCCCGCACAGGAGCGCCAAGAAGGACTGCGGCCATGAGCCACTTGAAGACCTCGTCAGAATCCCTGGAGGCCAGGCGTATTCCGAGTAGCCTCGAGTACGAGCCTCCGAGTCTCGTCACCAGGACGCCGCACGTTGCAGCGGCCTCAGCGGACTCGACTACGTGAGACTCAGAAGCCAGTGTCTTCATGTCTGCTCACCGATTCGACGGCGACAGGTTGAGCGGGATTCACGGGAACAGCCACTTGCCCGGCCACAAGGGGCTGGTCTACACGGCGCGGAAAGGTGCGGGCCATGACCGGCACAAGGTAGATGGACAGTCCCGCGACCAGAGCAACCGGCATCTGAACATGGGGCAGAAGCCACATCGTCACAAGAACGCAACCGACAAACACCGGCACATACATGAGAGCGCCACGCGCGTAGCTGAGACCGGCACTCACGCCCCCGTTCTGGTACAGGAGCAACATGTTGATAATGAAAAGGACCGGCAATCCGGCAACCAGGGCGGCCGTCTTTCCATCAGCGTGGTTGCCAACATAGGCAACGGCGCTGACAAGAGTGCCACCGATAAGGAAGTAAAAGATGTAGGGCCACATGAGAAGTAATATCCTCCAAGATTTCGTCAGAAGCAGTCTAGGGCCCCTCCTGCTAGAATTGCCTTTGACCGAACGTGGCGCAGCAATAGAATCGCCTTGGAATTACATTAGAGGCAGGGGCAAGAGACAGGCAGTGGCAGAAATACGTACAGACGACACCCAGGACAACACACGTCTTCCCGAACAGAGGCGTCGACTGACAGCGGGACGCGCGCTTGCAGCCAGCGCCGATGGCTTCATGGCGCTCGATAGCGAACGGCGAATCACGCTCTTCAATCCCGCCCTGGAGAGGCTCACCGGCATCCCGCAGCAGGACGCGCTTGGCCGACAGTGTCACGAAGTGCTCCGATTGGAGGACGGAAACGGCGAGAGTCTCTGCCACCAGGCCTGCCCCTTGAGCCAGGAGAAGGGCGGCGCGTTCGACATTGAAGCAATGCTTGCCACCCGCGACGGCCACCAGTTGGCTGTCGATCTCAACTTCTCGGTATCTTGCGACTCACATGGCAAGCTGAAGATGGCCGTGGTCAACGTCCGTGATGCCAGCAATCTGCACCAGGCGGACCACATCCGCTCGGTCCTGCTGGCTTCAATCTCGCATGAGCTACAGACTCCAATCGCCATCATCAAGGCCTACGCGAGCACTCTATCTCGAGCGGACGCCAACTGGAGCGTGGAAGTCGTCAGGGAGAAGCTGAGATCCATCGAGGAAGAGAGCGACCGCCTTTCAGCTCTGGTCAGTCGACTCCTGTTCACCTCGCGCCTTGAGGCAGGAGCCGTTTCGCTCAACCTGATGCTGGTTGACCTCCCGAACGAGGCAAACAGGGTCTGCAAGCGGTTGGCCGAAGTAGATGAGACACACCAGCTTGTCTCCAGCTTTCCGGCCGATTTCCCCCCTGTCATGGGCGACCCTGAAAAGCTGGATGCCGTGCTGACCAACCTGATTGAGAACGCGCTCAAATTCTCTCCTGATGGCGGCACCGTGGCAATCGAAGGCGCGATGAGCGACAAAGAGGTCTTCATCACAGTATCGGATACCGGCGTGGGTATCAGTCCGTTCGACCAGGAAAGGCTGTTCGACCGTTTCTACCGGGCAGGAGAGCCCGGCCAATCGATCACCCCCGGCACCGGACTCGGTCTATACATATGCAGGAGCCTGGTACAGGCACATGGAGGCCGCATCTGGGTCAGCAGCGAGCCAGGCGTAGGCTCACAGTTCACGTTCTCGCTGCCACAAACCGCCGAGGAAACTGACTAGGACGAAATCATGGGAAGAGCGACATTCCGCCAGCTACCAAGAACGGTCCTCGTTGTCGATGACGAGCAAAGGATCGCCGAGGCCGTTGCCATGAATCTTGAACTTGAGGGATTCCAGGTGGTTGCGGCATCACGAGGCGAGGAAGCTCTGAAGAAAGTTACGGAGGACATGCCTGACCTCGTCATACTCGACGTCATGATGCCCGAGATGGACGGCTTCGAGACGCTCCGGCGCATTCGCGAGATATCCACGGTACCGGTCGTGATGCTGACGGTGAAAGGAGACGAAGCCGACAGGGTCAGAGGGCTTGATCTTGGCGCTGACGACTATATGAGCAAGCCCTTCAGCCCCAAGGAGCTGGTTTCAAGGGTGCGCGCCGTACTCAGGAGAGCCGAGATGCCAAGCGCGGTGCCCAAGACAGAGATACACATAGACGACGAATTGTCGATTGACTTCAACAGACGAAAAGTCGTGGTCCGGGGCACCGAAGTTCACCTTCGCCCGACCGAGTTCCGTCTTCTCTATCACCTGGTCAGCAACGCGGGACAGGTATTAACACACGAGACGTTGCTACGACGGGTTTGGGGATACGAGTACAGGGACGAGGACCACTACCTCTGGCTCTACATCACCTATCTGCGAAAGAAGATCGAGCCCGACCCGAAGCATCCCAGGTACATCATCGGTGAGAGAGGCATCGGCTACAGATTCAAGGAATTCGAGCGCCGATAGGGCCCGGCATCCTAGCGTGGCTTGGGCATCCGGGGCACGCGGATTCTCCTGACGCGATGCAGACGGAGAGCATCAGTCGGATGCGTCAGTTCCGGGACTCTGCGGAAGTGGTTGTCCTTGAGTTCCTCCAGCATCCGGGCGACGCTGTCGCGCCCAACGTAGCGGGCGGCCACGCTGTCCGCCTCGTATTCCGCTATCCAACTCAGGGCCGCCGCCCCCAAGACCAGCACGCCACCACCAAGAAGCAATCGCAAAGGGGTTGTGAAATCGACTGCGAGGCCGACCGCGATGCCCGCGAGGGCAGCAAGTACTGCCCCCAATAGCAGCAACTCCCAGTGACGGCACTTCAAGTGGGCCAGCTCGTGCGCAAGGACGCTCTCCAGAGCGACGGAAGAAAGCTTGGCGGCAAGCTCGCCACCAAGGCGCACGCGGTTTCCGCGTCCGCCCCATAGACTCGGGAGTGCGCGTGCGCCGCACCATTTCGGCTCAATCTCAGCGGGGAACGCATCGTCCAGGGTCACATTCATGCGATCAGCGAGATCGAGAAGGCTCTCGGGCACCTGTTCACGGGTAAGCTCAACAACGCCCGAACCTTCCCCGTGGGGACTGTGGGCGTGAAGGAGAATGATGTCCTGCCAGGTCATGTGTTTCATCTAGTATACAGGCAACCAGCCCCGGTCGCTGGGTTTTCGTAACAGGAGGGGGCGGACCATGTCCGCCCCCTCAGTGTCTCTATCTATCCGGCCGTCACCTGACAGTGACGTCCTCACCGAGTGTCTCTGCACTGATCTCCGGGCTGTAGTAGGCATACGCCTTTGAAGCGACCGCTTTGGCCTTCACCGGGTACAGCGCAACCGCCTCGAACTCAAGCGACACGCTCTGTCCCTGCGCCAGGTTCTCGATGTAGAAGATGACCTTGCGTCCGGCGACCTCGTAGCGTTTCAGCCGGGCGTCGTCCTCGACGGCCTCTTCAAGAGTGCTCGTGACCGCCGCGAAGCCGGTGGGGATTGAGATATCCATCACAATCATTCCTGCCTCGGCTGGAGTGGGCGGGTTGAACGTCAGCCTTGCCGAGACGGTAATGGTGTCATCGACCTCGACCTCGGTCGTGTCGTAGTCGACCTCTATGTCCATGATGTCCGGCAAGTCGCGGCTGACCTCAGGCATGTTGAACCTGCGAACCACCTGCCCGACAGCCTTGCCCTTGCCATCCACGGTCAACTCGAACTCGGTATTCACCGGGAGTTCAATCATTTGTAGGACGTCGAAGTTCTCGTCGGTGATCGTCAGGTCCTTCTTGAAACCGTCGCCCTCAACCGCTATGTCAAGGTCAACGTCGGCGCGGGCACCGCTCTGGAACTCAACAAGGGCCTGGATGCCAACCACAGTGTCCTGCGTGGAACCGAAGCCACCGTAGGAGTTGCGCTGGCTGGTGAGCCACTGGGCCGCGCGTGAGGCGTTGAATACGTCGCCATCCAGGACCAGCGCCATGGTGGCATACCCTGTTGTCTCAATGGTGGCACTGCTCTGCTGCACGGGATATGGCATTGCCTCTCGCCCACCGGGCATCACCTCGATGGCACTGCCCCAATAGAGGCCATTCTCGTCCTCCTGAGCAAGGTCCATCAGCTTGTCGATAGCTTTGTCCGAATCCGGGCTGTCGCCCAGTTGCAGCGCGTAGGCAGTGAGAGCCACAGTATAGGCATCGTGCATACCAGTGAGCTTACCCTCCAGGTATTCGATGGCATCGCCGGCGGCACTCGTTTCGCCAGCCTCGAGAAGCGCAACTGCAACAAATGCCGTAAGCGCATCCCTACCCTGGAGTCCACCAAGCAACTCCTGGTGGCATATGAAGCCAACCGAATCGAAAGAGCCATCGTTGTTCTGATGATCGACTATCCAGTCCTGGGCCTCATCCAGAACAGCCTGGTCGATGTAGATAAGGTCGGTGGCTTCCGCGAAAGACTTGAGAACAAACGCGGTAAGCCAGAGGCTACCCTCAGGGTCGCTCTGTCCGAATGCGGAGAAGCTGCCATCGTTGCGACGATAGGTCAGCTCACGCTGGTAGCCGGTAATCATCAGCTTCTCAGCCTTGGCCAGAATCTCAGGCTTGAGCTGTCCGCTCTCCTCAAGGTACTTCGTGATGTAGACATCCGGCGTGAACATCATCATGTTCTGCTCGCCACAACCGAACGGCATCTGAATGAGTTCCTCGAGACCCTCCATGGTCTGAGTGAGCAGGCTGGACGTGAGAGCGAGGTATGCTCTTCCAGAGCCCTCAACCGCATCCATTGGTACGAACGAGTTGATGATTTTGGAGTCGCCATCCGAGAGCACAAGGTTGTCCACAACCTCGCGCGACACTCCCTCGGGCTCGATGATGATGGTCTTGCTCATCGCGTCCGCAGCCCTCTGGCCCTGTGCCTTCACCTCAACGGCGTTCACGCCCAACTGCGTAGGCCTGATGCTGAACTCCGCCAGTCCGAGATCATTGGGGCCGATACGGACCGTCTGGACTTCATCGTCGAGCAGGTCGAACCAGTCGGCCTCCTCTATCTCGACTCGAATCTCCTGCTCGGCATCCACATAGTTGTAGATGGCAACAGACACCGGAAACTCCTCGCCACGAATGGCTGCGTACGGAAGGTCAAGCTTCACAAAGAAAGGCTGAAAAGCGCGCAACTGGGCTTCGGCAACGCCGAACCCCTTGTCCTGCGAGATACCCACAGCCCGGAGCATCCATGTGGTGATGGTATCCGGCACGGTCACATCGACCGTAGCCCTACCATTGTTGCCTGTCTCAACCTGCTCCCATAGCCAGGTCTCGGGGAAGTACTGGCGGACCCTCTCGACCTCTACGAGGCCTTCACCATTGGCGGTTGCCTTGTCTTCGCCAGGTGCGGCCATCGGTGGCGCCATTCCCCCCTCATCCATCGCAGCCTCCTCCATCTCGGGCATCGCACCACCCATCCGCAGGAATCCGAAGAGTCCTTCCCAGAATCCCTCCTGGTATTCGAACTCGTAGTTGGCACCCTCCGGCACGTCATGGTTGCTGATAACGGTGACTCCGGCATCATCGAACGTTTCGGCAGCGCCTCGAGTCTCAAGGACGGGATAGATATTCACGTCATGGAGTTCCGCCTGCGGCTCCATATAGAGTCGCTCAAGTTCGGCAAAGACCTGCTGCAGGTTGAGCCTGTTCTGGGCCAGGATGAACACGGACTTGTCCACAGCGGCCAGACCAACCATGGCCTTGCCTTCCGTAGAGATGTCTATCTGCACATCCTCGCCGGGTTCAGCCTCCTCGCTGCTAAATCCAACCTGCACCTCGTGAGGGTAGGCTCCCTCTACGGAGAATGGCAGGTAGTCAGCCGCGACCTCGCTGTTAGGCAGCACCTGGTAGACAAGCAGCCTGCCGCCGGGGGCCATCATCGGAGTCGTCGCGAAGGAAAACTCCTCGTCACGCGTATAGGAGGAGAAGACGATACGGTCACGTGCGACTACCTCGTAGTAGTACGTGCGAGCCTCGTCAGTCGAGTGGATGCGGAACTCGATGTCCTCACCCACCTGCGGCACACCATCGCTCGTCTGTTCAACATGGATGAAGTTGCCGGACGGAGAATAGGAGGACTCGAGCATCTGCTCCACGTACTTGCCCTCAGAGTTCGCCACGACGCTCAGGGCCACGGCCTTCTTCGGCGGGTCTACCTCAAAGAGGGCTATGCCGTCCTTGGTACGAACATCGTCGCGGTCCGTATCGATGTTCTTGAACTCCTCATCGATATAGGTAACCTCGATACTGACTTTGGCATCCATCGGCTGGTTATCAGGTGTTTCAGTCACTATTAGGAACTCGAACGGCAGGCCGGGCTTGAAGACCGACCCCTCAGGTATCAACTCCAGATTGACCGGCGAATCCGCGGCAGTCAGGAGTCTTGAGGTCTTCTCGACGTATCCGGTGACGTCCTCGGTCACCGTGATGTCGAGCATGATGTTGCCCTGGCCACCGGCTTCAGGCACACCAGCCACGTAGCCGACCGACGGAATCTCGAACTCGGCCGAGCCGTCGATATCCGTCTCAAAGGTCGCGTACTCCTCCCATTCGCCCACGTATCGAGAGGCGACAATCTCCAGCTCGCCCTTCACGGGCTTGCCGAAGCTGTACTCGGAAGACACGACGCCTTCAACCTTCTCGCTGACGAGGAACCATTCACGGGGAAGCTCGATGCTAACGTCGTACTTGGGCAAGACGTAGCGCTCGACCCGGACGTCAATCTCCGTCTCAGCTTTCTCGGTCGCCGCCTGCAGCTTCCACGTACCAAGGTTGGGCTCAGAAGAGAGCGGAAGCTCCAGCGAAGCCATGCCATATTCGTCAGACTCGACTTCCGTACGGAAAATCTTGATGCCCTTGGCGTCGAGCACCTCAACCGTGACATCTTCGGGTGACGGTTTTAGCTCCGAGTTCAAGGTCATCACACGCATGTGGATGGTCTGACCCGGTTTGTAGATAGGCTTGTCGGTCTCCAGAAAGACCACCAGTGGTTTGTCGATGCGCACCGGGGTCTCATGCTTGAACCCCGTCCCCTTGACGACAACGGTGTAGTCGCCCTCTTCGAGGTCGGGAACGTCCACATCGATCAGTCCCAGTCCGTCTACCGTACCCGTGGCACTCGCCACAGTCTTACGTCCCTCCAGCACTTCCACCTCGACCCTGTCACGAACGGGGCCGTCGGCGCCGTAGAGATTGAACGACACCGCTTCAGTACTACCGGCATGCATGGTGTGCGGAACGAGAATCACGTAGCCTTCCGCAGCCTGCACCGGACTGCATGCTGTCGAGAACGGAAGAACAAGCGCGCTGATGAGTATCGCTGCTATTGCGTGGCGCCAACTTCGTCTCATCACCACCCTCCTTACACTGTCGTGGCGCGGCCTTTCGGCACGGCCTTCTGCAGAGATATACGCGGGAAGCCGTAGAGTGTCACACCCTCGCCATCGCGCATCACTACAAGTACGCACTCCACGCCGCGATGATAGCACCGTCTCCGCACGATGGCGCTGTTATACTTTCCGGCGCATACCCGCCCGGGCGGGTCGAACTCGCAGGAGGAACCATGGAACTCGAGAAGACCAGCATCAAGATACTGAGTGAAGCACTGGAACAGATGGAGAAGGGGTTCGCGAACCTGCCCAACGCTTCAGTGTCATACGATAGCGACAAGATGCGCGGCGTGCTGTTGGACGTAGCCACGCGAATGCAGGAGAACTATCCATACTTCCACCCGCAGTACGCCGGACAGATGCTCAAGCCTCCCCACCCAGTCGCCCGGGCTGCCTATATGCTTTCGATGTGGGTGAACCCGAACAACCATGCCCTGGACGGAGGTCGTGCAAGCTCGCAGATGGAGAAAGAGGCCGTCGCCGAGATTGCCGGTATGTTTGGTTGGATCGGCCATCTCGGCCACCTGACCAGCGGCGGGACCATGGCCAACCTCGAGGCATTGTGGGTCTCGGGCAAAGTGTCACCAGGCAAGAAGGTGCTGGCATCCGACCAGTCGCACTATACGCACAGTCGAATCTCCGAGGTCCTCAAGCTGGACTTCGAGGCAATACCGAGTGACACACGTTCAAGAATGAACCTTGAAGCACTCGAGGAGAGACTCAAGAAGGGAGACGTCGGGACGGTCGTGGCCACCATGGGGACCACTGGAACGGGCGCCGTCGACCCGCTCCCCGGTATCCTCGAGCTCCGAGAGAAGTATGGATTCAGATTGCATGCGGACGCGGCCTACGGCGGCTACTACGTCCTTGTGGACAACCTCGCGGAAGAAGCCGCGGCAGCGTTCCGCCGGATCGACGAAGTCGACTCGATAGTCATCGACCCTCACAAGCATGGTTTACAGCCCTACGGCTGCGGCTGCGTGCTATTCAAAGACCCGTCGGTAGGCGCTTATTACAAGCACGATTCTCCCTATACGTACTTCAGTTCCTCGGAGTTGCACCTTGGAGAGATAAGTCTTGAGTGCTCGCGCGCAGGAGCTACCGCAGTGGCGCTGTGGGCCACGCAGAAGATGCTGCCAATGACCCGAGGCGGAGAGTTCGCGTGGGGCTTGTCCCAGTGCAGAAACGCGGCACTCAGACTCTATGACAAGCTGGATAAGGACCCCAGGTTTCTCACCATGTTCGAGCCCGAACTGGACATAGTGATTTTTGCCCCGAAGGCGGGCACATCGGCTGAGATATCACACACGAGCAAGGACCTATTCGATATGGCAGCGGCATACGACCTGCACCTGGCGCTGTTCTCATATCCGTCAAGGCTGCTGAAAGACGCATGGCCAGAGGTCAAGTTTGAAGATGAGACGGTTGCCTGTCTCCGCTCGTGCCTGATGAAGCCTGAGCACGATGAGTGGGTCGATCGCATCTGGAGGCTCTTGCGAGACGCGATGCACGCCATCTCGAGGTAGCACGCGGGGTGGCGAGACGAGCAAGGCAAGGAAGAACTCGCTCAGGGCGAGCAACTCACGGACAGCTCGGCCTCGAGTTTGGCAGCGGTCCAGTAGCCCCTGCCAGACTCGATGGTCGTGGTGTAGACATAGGACTTTGTCAGCGGGTCCCATGTATACGCGAAGGCCTCGACACTACCATCTGGGGTGTCGTCAGGCTCTGAGAAGTCAACCAGCCCACCGTGCGCGGACCCAATGAGGTTCCAACCCGGGCCTACCGGCTCGGTCCAGGTCTCGACCGGAGTCCCTTCCAGTACCAGAGTCTCGGCCTCGGACATCGCAACCCAGTAGCCCATGGCTGGATCAATGACCGTCGGCATAGTGTAGGTTCTGCCAACAGCATCCCACTCGTACACTGCAGCCGCGTTGGGGAAGACGACCGATACGGACATATCCGGCATCGCGAGTGGCACAGACACCATGTTCCATCCCTCGTGCAGGTCCAGGATAAGGGGTTGCGCTGGCGGAGACTCGGCGGTCGTAGCAGCGTCCTGTGCGTAGACGTCTGAGAATACCGGCTCGGCCTGAGCGTCTTCCGCAACAGACCAGGCGCGATAGTAGTACGTCGTCAGCCCTTCGAGATTGGAGTCGGAACATGAGTCGGAGACGCCTTCGTAAACCAGGTATCCATCTTCAACGTCGGTTGGATAGCTGCCGACCTTAGCGCGAACTACGGTTCGGGCCGCGCCATCACCCCTGCTCCACGTGAGATTGACGCGGTAGTAGGGGAAGGATGAATCAGGCGTGGCCACCAGACCAGAGGGGCCGACCGGCTTAGTCGTTAACGCTACCTCGTCGCCGTACCCAGTACCAGCGCTGTTTCGCGCGCATGCCCGCACGTAGTACACCGTCCCTTCGCTCAACGAGGACAGAGTGTCTTCGAACGGCTCTGAGTCAGACAGGCTCCCTGTCCATGGCGTAGCAGCGTAGGGCCCGACACTCATCGTGGCATACTCGAAACGGTACTCGCACGTTTCCCAACCATCATCAACGAGAGTCCCGTGGAGCGTCGCAGATGACTCCTCGACATCAGTAGCCACACCAGTTTCAACTGTCGGCGCTGCGATAGTCCGTACATGGATTGTGAACGGCACTGTAACGCCACTTGTGAGGGGGTCATTGCTCTGTACAACCACGTCAGTAGCGTAGTCGCCGTCGTCGAGACCGGCAGTATTCACCGACAATACAACGTCTTCCGAACCCGAGGGTCCAAGCGCACCTGCCTTGGGGGACTCATCCAGCCACGTGGCGCCACCTAGGGCGTCCAGGGCCGCCGAGGCATCCACCAGGCCATGTCCGAATTCGTTGTCGCGACCGGCAGTCCCAAGGTCCATGGCAGTGGACTGCAGTGATTCGCGTATGTCATCGGGACCCCAGTTCCGGTTCTCCGAAAGCATGAGAGCAGCAACGGCGCTGACATGCGGGCAGGCCATCGACGTTCCTTCCCACCACTTGTAGTCGAATGTCGTGGGGCTGCCATCAAGGGTCTGTTGCAGAACGCCGTCAGGATTGCCGTCCCCGGTCTGGTCCACGCCCAGATCTCCACCGGGAGCAACCACATCCAGGTAGCCGCCGCTGTTGGAATACGGGGCACGAGTCTGGTCAAAGCGGGTGGCCCCTACTGCGATGCAGTAGTCATCATATGCCGCAGGATACTGAGGATCGTTCCCAGTCAGATAGTCGTTGCCTGCCGCGCACACGATGGTCACACCTTTGCTGTACGCGTAGGCCAGCGCGTCTGCTTCGGTCTGGCTGGTACCCTCGCCGCAGACGCTGAGGTTTATGATATCGGCGCCATGGTTGACCGCGTAGTAGATCCCTGAGGCCTCCGACGCGATGCTGCCCAAACCATACTGATCGAGAATCTTGACCGGCATGATTGAGACACCAAAACCGAGGCCCGCAACCCCTTCGCCATTGTTCGTAGCGCCGGCAAGCGTCCCACATACATGGGTGCCATGACCGTTGTCATCGTTGGCATGGGCGTCATCATTGATGAAGTCATAGCCCTGCAAGAAGGACACGCCTGCCAGATCGGGAGCTCGCACGTAGGCATCGTAGTTCTCAGAAGCAATGCCGCTATCGAGAACCGCGACAACCACATCACTATCAGCGCCCCGGCGAGCGTCCCAGGCTGCTTCAGCATTCACCTGCTGCAGGTTCCACTGCAGCGGATACATCGGATCGTCGGGAGACCACGCTGCGCTGCGCGAGTAGTTCGGCTCGACATACTCGACCAATCCGCTATTGAGATAGTCCGCAGCCATGTCAGCGACCGAAACGCCTTCGGGCACGGCTACCACTGCGAACGGCGCAGAATTGCGGGATGTGGCCGGCTCGAAGCCCAGCGCGTCGTGCAAAGTCGCCGTAGAGGGTTCAACTCCAGGATCCCTCAGCTTGACCACAAGCTCCGTTGCGGTATCCGCCTGCTTCGGCCACGTATCGATAGTGCTGCAACTGTAGGCGGCCAGAGTTGGTTCTCCTCCGGCTGACGCCTGCGGAGCCGGAGGGGCCGATTCTCCGACGGTGTAGTCGAGAACGCCGCCACCGGAGTTCGAGACGGAGAGAGAGTAGTCCGCAGTTGAGCCCGACGTGAGCATGACCTCGAACGAGGCTGGCGACACATCGATAGCCGGTGTTCCCGTCGATTCCGTGGTGGCAAAGTCCTGCGAGAAGCCGGAAGACCACTGGCCAGCCTCTTCGTGAAACGCCCACGCACGGTAGTAGTACGTCGTAGCTTCCAACAGCCCGGCGTCGACACACATTGTGCCAGCGTCGAAGTACACCTGCGTCCCGTCGGTGCGATTCACCGGATAGCTGCCAGGTTTGCGGACTACCATTGTGGAATCGGCCCCGGAGCCTGGAGTCCAGACCAACTCGACAGCGTCCTCACCTGCGGCCGACGCCGACAGACCAACGGCGGCTTCAGGCAAAGTGGTAAACGACAGCTCAACACCACTGCCCGAGCCGGTACCATTCTGAAGCTGAGCGCGGAAGAAGTACTCGGTGCCTGGAGACAAGTCGCTGACCGCCTCGGAGAACGGGTCTCCAGTGACCACCGAACCTGTCCACGTCGTCAGCGATGCGTAGGGCTCACCGCTATCGGAATCGTACTCAAAGCGATACTGGCAGGCCTGGCTATTGTCATCGGCAACACCACCATTCAGAGTGGCAGAGGTCGCCTCAACACTCGTAGCTGCGTTGGTGGCCGCGGTAGGTCCCGGTCCGAAGGTGGTAGCCGCCGCCTCGTCATAGGCAGTCGACCAGACGTCTTCCGTCGCGGCCTCCGACCAGGCTCGATAGTAGTAGTCGGTGCTGGCATCAAGGCCGTCATCCGTGACTGACTCGCCGGCCCCATGGTAAATAGTCGCGCCGTCGGTCCTGCTAACGGGATATCCCCCAACCTTGCGCTGTATGTGCGTCGTCGCCGCTCCGTCTCCAGTTGTCCAGCTCAGGTCAACGGAATCGGACCATGTCGCGGTCGCCACGAAATCAGTCGGCGCGCCAGGTAGCGTACTGAAGGATTCCTCGCTGCCGGCAGCAGAGCCGTGGCTGTTCCTGGCCTCTGCGACGTAGTAGTAGACCGTGCCGCGGGCAAGACTCCCTACAGCTTCGCTGAAGCGGTCGCCAGTTGTAACGCTGCCCTCCCAACCGGTATCGGCCGAGTAGGAACCGGGAGTCGTCCCATATTCGAACCTGTACTCACAGGACTCCGTGCCATCAGACAGCATGTTGCCTCGGAGTGTCGCGCCTGTCTCATCAAGAGCTTCGGCGGAAAGCGTCGAAACCTGAGGGGGGCCGGCAACAGCTTCGAGAACGATTACGCTGACTCCGTAGTGCTGCAGTTCCTCAACCCCATAGGAGTATGAACCTCCCCAGGTCATGCTGTGAACCGAGTGGTCCCATGTATCGTGCACATACACGACATCCGGATCATCGTAGCCAACCCCGAGCATCGTGTGGCCCTGCACCTGTATGACAATAGGACGCCCAGCGTCGATATGTGACTTGTACTGTTCGAAAGTGAATCCTGCTTGCGTTCCGCCGTATCCGAAGATGTACTGGTTGAAGTTCTGCACGACCGTGTAGCCACGTGACTCGGCGAACAAGCGCATGCCATGGCAACCGTCCCGACGCGCCGGCGTGCCGCCCTCACATCCGACGTAGTCGTGGAGAGGACTATTTCCCAGAGCGAAGTAGAACGTCGTCGACCCGTCGGAATTGAACCAGTTGTGGAACTGGTTGGTGCCCATGAAGTCGGCCGTGCAATCGCCGAGGGTGTGTTCGGTCCAGTTTCCGTAGTAGGGATCGGTGGTGCTCAGATATCCACTCCAGTAGTCGTCGACGTGCCCTCTTTCAGACAGTCCGTCCAAACCCTGGTGAGTGGCACTTAACGGGGACTCGCTCGGAGCCCATGCCGTTGCGTTGTTGAGTGGACACACACCCCCCTCGGCAGGTCCCTTGTACATGTCGGGGTATCCATTCCGGTCGTAGTATCCGAACAGCATAGCTGCAGACGTCGCTGAACACCCGTAGCACCAGTCGTAGGCCGGCACCTGAGACAGAGCCCCGGACACACCCCTCAACTCGTCAAGCGAAGATGCGGCCGCAGGAACGCGAGTCTCGGGTGGCTCAAGTGGAGAGGAGTGGACCTGGAGTATGGTCCCGTCCCCCAACTCCACGACGTCAACGATGTATGCATCGTCGGTGCCGATGTCGCCCAACACAAGCGGTGGCGACAGAGGGACAAGGAGCTGCGAGCCAACCAGTACAAGCCCTGCAACTGCAGAGAGAATACTCCTACGAAAGGCTGTTCCCGATAGGCCAAGGCTGGGTAACCACACGCCATCATTCTAGGTAGTGACTGGCCCGAATGCGAGCGCCAACAAGACGGGTCCGTATTTGAGAAGACGGTAGACGCGCGAACTTTGATAGGGCACACTTTGGTACTGACGGCTTGCGGCCACGTTGCATCCATACGTATCGACAGGATTGCGTGGCACAAGGGTCCGACACGGGAGTGACTGGAGCATGACGCACCGCCACCTTGTCTTTGCCACACTTGCGGTCGCCCTCTTCGTTTCGCATCTTGTGGCGAACCTCTTTGTTGACGAGATCTACTGGCTTCCCGAGTACGTTTGGGCAGGGGCGACAGTGTTCGCCGTCCTGTCCATATACACGGGGGCGGCGGAGGCGTGCACGACAGAGTCGCGGAACCGCGGCCTGGCGATAGCCTCAACAATCGTGGGAGCGCTGATGCTTCTCGGATTGATGTATAGCGGGATCACGTGGCTGTTCATGGGCGCTGACATGCCCGGCATTGAGATGTGACGAAGCTTGGTCCAGCAGGCCCAACGATACGACCGCGATTTGGCGTGGTCGGGCAACTCACGTACCATTTGTCGCACGAGAGTGAGCAGGCAATCGAGTGCACAGCCCGCTGAAGCCTCTGCCATAATTCCCACGCTATAGTTCGCTCGCCAGGAGAATTGACATGCTGAACCGATTCGATGTCGAACGCCGCCAAATAGTCCTCCACGCGGAGGGGGAGATCTGCGAGAGCAAGTCTGCCCTGCTGGAGAGCGCGATTTTCGCGCGGTTCGTTTCCCTCTACTGTGATTCTCTCTACAGTCATCGGTCGCAACTCATCGAGCCTTTCATGACCGGGGAACCCGGCAGGAAGCAGTGGGCGGCGGTTGTCGACCTGCTGAAGCGCCTCGCTGACCAGCCGATATCGCAAGTTGTCGAACACTTCCCTCAGTGGCCATGGCTTGCAGATGCGAGCTGCCGCGAAGGTCTTCACGCATTCGTCGAGGGGCTGTACGACTTCTGGCGTTCCTACGACCGCTACCTGGTACTTCACACCGAACCGGGACCGAGCAGCCTCGACCGTCGGCCATACAGGGCCTTCAATGTCACGGTTGAGAATCTCACTCACGTGATTCGGGCGGTCTACAGGGATATCTGCGAGAACGCGACCGGGGACCATCCCCGAATCTACAGGCAGGTACACGCCGGATGTAGTGTCGGGCTCATCGCGCTGAGACAGTCGGTGCCACTCCCATCCGACTACCAGCGGGTACTGGGAGACATACCCATGATTCGACAGGCATGGGTGGCGCCTCCCCTCATCATCGACCCACCGATGAACAAGAGGACCGGCGAGTTCAAACGCGTGGGGGCCAATCCCTTGGGGGGCATGTCTCTCGACACCAGCAAGTGGCTATGCTTCCCGGCACAGGTAGGCCCTCTCGTTGTGCTCGTCTACTTCCATCAGCGTTTCCTCAGCCTGGGCTGCTCGCTGGCTAACCTGTTCGAGTTGGCGAGTGACGAACAACTTGAGCGCTCACCTGACGCGATATACGTCTTCGGCGCCCCGTCCGAGCACATGGCACGATACGGCGACCTCCCCACCGTGTTCTATGACGACGAGGACGCGGGACTTGTGATTGGAGCCGTGCCTGAGGAGGACCGTTTCGGCTACTTCGGCTATCTGAAGAAGATGATACTGACCCTGCACAACATCCAGATGATGAAACGTGGTCGCATGCCGTTCCACGGCGCGATGACCCGCATCACCCTCAAGAACGGCGCCGCAGCCAACATCCTGATCATTGGCGACACCGCCACCGGCAAGTCCGAGCTACTGGAAGCCTTCAGGGTCCTGGGGAGCGAGGAGATTCGCGACCTGACCATCGTTGCAGATGACATGGGCTCGATCGAGGTCGGGAAGGACGGCCATGTATATGCGTACGGCACAGAGGTAGGAGCATTCATCAGGCTCGACGACCTGCAGCAAGGCTACGTCTTCCAACAAGTGGACCGGGCAATCATCATGAGCCCGCAGAAGGTGAATGCACGGGTGGTTGTGCCCGTAACAACGCTGAACACGATTCTCCGCGGGCACAAGGTGGACATGCTGCTGTATGCCAACAATTATGAGAACGTCGATGCGGATTGCCCCGTCATCGAGCAGTTCTCCACATCAGAGCAGGCGTTGGGAGTGTTCCGACATGGAGCGGCGATGGCCAAAGGGACGACAACCTCGAGTGGCCTCGTCCACAGTTACTTCGCAAACATCTTTGGCCCTCCGCAATACAGGGACTTGCACGAAGGATTGGCTGCCAGGGTGTTCGACGCAGCAATGGAATCGGGCGTCTACGTGGGGCAAATACGCACGCGGCTCGGCATCGTGGGAAGCGAGACGGAGGGCCCCCAGGCGGCTGCGAGAGCGCTCTTCGACGTTATCACCACGTCCGGGAGGTCCCGGCAGCCTGACAACTGCTCGGGATAGCTGCTGCCTACTTCATCGGGCGCGTCAGTACTTCCGACCAATCGCGCTTGAAAGGCAGTAGCGCCAGGTACAGGCCGTAGTCCGGATAGGCGCTATCAAGTATGGCCAGGTTGTTGAACGGGTCATACGAGGCGTCCTCACGCGGCTCCAGTCCAACACACTCCATCAGGAGATCCACGCGCTTCGACATCCACGCACCAACGAATGTTGGAATGCCGAAATCCGCGAGGGATGTCACGACGGGGTCCACTCCCATGACCGGCTGGGTAATGACGAACTGTGCGCCCGCGTCGATCTTCCACTGCAGACGCTCCCTCTCGTGCTCCGGCGGGTCGTACTGGTTGAAGGCGACTCCGCAGGTGAAGGTGCAGGGAAACTCGCGTTCGATATAGCGAAGCAGGACGATGGAGGTCACGACCTTGTCGTCCACGCCAATATCCGAA
>Ga0272443_10003526_pt1 | contig 18312 bp, 17 predicted proteins | sample SSMAcet12_FD_193581 | JGI IMG/M metagenome (GOLD analysis project Ga0272443, IMG submission 193581) | Marine sediment archaeal communities from Little Sippewissett salt marsh, Falmouth, MA, United States - SSM-Acet-12 | ecosystem: Environmental > Aquatic > Marine > Wetlands > Sediment ... | reverse complement strand
GAAGCATGATCTGACTGTCTAAACCATACATATCATCACGATCAAGAATAAATGTTTTCCACCAGGCTTCTTTGATGTTTCTCATTAATTGAACACCCAGAGGGCCATACTCATAGGAATTTGCCAAACCACCATATATTTCTGAAGTGGGATAGACAAATCCACGCCGTTTGCAAAGAGCGGTGATATCGTTAAGCGTTGGTTTTTTATTTTTAATCATAATTTCCTTTTTTGTAAGGTTAATGTGGTTGAACCTATTCTATAAAATAAAAAGCCGTCCTTACAAAGCAATTTTTCATTACTGTGTAGGGACGACTTTTGCCGCGGTTCCACCCTGGTTGATAAGTTATTTATCCATAGACTTGATGAAAGATAAAAAATGATTAATTAGTTTTAGATTCTGATACATTTTCACTGCTTCTCGACGACGATAGTAGCTTGTCGTACTTGAGGAGGAGAAAGGAGTGTAAAATGAACAGAAGATATTCTTAGTGGCTTTTTTTATCTTTTAGCAAGTCTAAAGAATCTATCCTCTCTTAAATTGTCCAATTATAAATTTTCTTTATAAGTGCAAGCTCGTGGGTGCCAAACCGGTCATAGCTTAGAAGGTATTATAGCAGAAAAATATGGGAAAATTAATCCTCATTGAGCCTCGTTTTTTCTGGTTTTCTAATAGGTGCAGGACCTTTAGTTGCAGCGCGAATAATTCTTACTGCTTCAACTGCTAGTTGAGCTCCTGTCAATGTCTGCTTTTTAGGTTTTTTTCTTTTACCTTCTCTTTCTTCCATACTTTAACTATACTACTTCACCTGCAAATAATCAAAACTTCTCATCGGTCTATCAGCAATTTCACTCACATAATCTAAAATTGAGTCATATCGAGTCATATCAGCTGCAGGGAAGCCTAAGCCAAGAATTAACTGATTTAATTTTTTTTGAATAATAGCGTTACCTGTTCGTTCTTGGATAATATCTTCTCTAATACCTAAGACTAGTTTATGCAAACGATAATCTAGTTCTTGTTCTACAAACAATTTGTCGAAGATTTCTAAAATCTGTACTAACCGCCGAATTCTAGCTAGGTCTGAACGGATATCTCCAGTATCGCTAATTAATTTTGCTTGCGTAAGTAAAGGTAAAGAACGAGTTTTAATTAAATGCGCTTTAATAATATTTCCTGGCTCCATAAAAGCCCGTTTGCTTGAATTAAGTTTGCGTACGCCTTTAGCTACAGCTACAAAGCGCCCATACTTTTGAGCTAATAAAAACACAATATTATCAGTCTCACCAACTTTTTTTCTTTTTAAAACCAGAGCTGGAGTTGAATAAGATCGAGAAGCCATATCATTTCTTTTGTAAAAACCAATTAAAGATTAAAACTCAACACTATAATCTTGATCTTGATCAACAGTCAGCTGTTCTTGCCCGCCATTAACATCAATCAGGACTGGGAAAGGACTGATTCCGCCTTGCTTCCATTGATGAAGGTGATACTGCTCTAAAGTGTAAGGCACAGTGTAAGTAACCTTAATTTTAGCTACTCCTTTTGGCTCTAGTTTAAAAAAACCATCAATGACATGAAGCCCTTGTTCTTCGTATTCTTTCGGTTCCTGAGTAAAACCTTGAGCTTCAACTAGTTTAGATCTAGCTGGCAGATACAAACGGTGCCAGTCAGATAAAGTGGAGTTTAAACAAAGCTCTCCAGCCTCAAGATTACAATTTGAAGCTTCATGAGTATTTTTATAAGTAATTTCCACTGTTTTAGTAATCTGTCCGTTTTCCGGACCTTCTACATATTGCTCAACTTCATATTCAGTAAATAAATTAGATTTAGCTCCACCTAGATTGGCATCAACAATGGCCAAAAAATCCCCTTCTATCTCTTCAGCTGCAGGTAAGCGACCAGCTGCTCCTACATTTTCCGCAGCTAGTTGTGATTTTTCATCATTAAAATATAGTTGCACATGACGACCAAGCATACTATCCCAAGCCAGTTCAAATAATTCAGGCCATTTTTCTTTAGGTGCTGCATAAGCTTTGCCTAAAATAGCTTGCATCAAAGGACCCAGAATTCCTTTTCTATCTTCACGAATATAAGGAGTTGGTTTAGTAATTATTTCGCTCAAAGCATATACTACCTGAGGACAGTCACAACGCTTATCTTCTTCAGCGCTAAAAGTACCATAACCAGCTACTTCCACAGGACCTAAAACCTTAAGCAAACCTGACAGCAATTCTGTATCTACTGCAATAATACCATCAATCCCTTCTGGCTCTCCTCTTAGCTCTTGGTAATTTGTAAAGAATTGATCCATCGAGACTTTGAAATCAGGTGAGATATTCATGTCACGCAGATGCCAAGTAGTTTCAGTAGTTAAGTAGCGTCCGAGGGCTTCTGGAATTTCTATCCGCTTAGTAAATTTTTTATCTAATTCATAAATGTCATCAGATTTTTCAGGTGTCACTACCCCATCTTCAATAAAAACCACAGCATATGCAGTTAAAAAACCACCAGTAGGTCGTAATTCATTGTCATTTTGGAACAAAATTAAATACTTTTTCCGCTCTCCTTTAGCTCCAGCCATATTAGGCATTTCTTCTAGTACAGGGCGGAAATCAGTCAACATGACAATTCCTTGTTTTGCCATATCTTTTACTTGCTGCAATTGTTCACGCACTTTAATTCCTTGAAATTCTTCGGGGTAGTCTTCTGGATTAACTTGAGCTAATTCTTGTTCAGCTTGTTTTAAGCTATTTTCAATTTGATCTAGTTGTGGTGTGATTTTATCTAAAGTTTCTAATAATAATTTTATGCGATTTTCAGCTGTGCCTCCAGTAAATGAGCCTTCTCCTTGAAAGCCAAGAACATCAGCATAAGGGATTAAGGCATCAATCCCAGTTAATGCAGCATCTAACCCATGACTGGCTGCATTTAAGCCATGTAAACCATCTTGGTAGTATGTTTTAGCAATTGGTAAATTGCCATACATGCCTAAATTACCATATAAAGTTTTGAATTCTTCTAAACCTTGTTTTGTTTGAGTTAGGTTTTCTTTTACAGCGGGTAAGTCTTGCATCTTAAATGATGCATAAGCAAGATTACCTGTATTTTTTAAGCTATAAGCCTTAGTTTTTAAAACCATGGCTTGTTGATAGGTATAAAAACCCACTACCCCAGCAGCACTAAAAATTATTAATAAAAATAAGATGAGAATCATTAATACTTGAGCCCAACGTTTTTGTGGCCAAAGTCGAATTTTTCTTTTTTTCTTCTTGATTTGATTGTCATCTTTTGCTGATTCGCTTCCAGATTCAGCTGAAAAGATATTTTTCAATTCTTGATCTGCATCAAGACTTTTTTCTTTTTTAGGGGCAGTGTCTTTAATTTTCATACATTCTAGTATAGCAAATTTTTCAGTTTGTGTCAGAAAAAATGGGCTAGCAATTTAAAAGCAGAGTGAGTTTGAAGTTTACCACTTAGAAAGCATGGCTTTAGGAGTTTTAAGGATGATTTGAATATCTTGCCAAATTGAGCGGTGTTGAGCATAATCAGCGTCAAGCTGAGCTCTCTGATCAAAAGGAATTTCATTTCTACCAGAGGTTTGCCAAACACCGGTTACACCAGGTTTAACTGATAAAATCACTGGTATTAATTTTTTAGTATGAGGGTACTTTTTGGTCTGCTCATCAAGCTCTTCTTGCATGTAAGCTCTTGGACCAACCATGCTCATATCGCCCTTTAAAACATTAAAAATTTGCGGGAATTCATCAATAGTAAAGGCACGTAAGAAACGACCTAGAGGGGTAATGCGTGGATCCTCTTCAGCTTTAACTTTCCAATCCCCATTTTTAAATTTTTCTAATAGCTCAGGATTTTCTTCATGAAGAATTTTATGAGCATTGGGAACCATGGAACGAAATTTTAAGATCATAAATTCTTTAGCATTTTTACCGACTCTTTTGTGTTTAAAAATAATAGGCAAACCAGAATCAAAGAAAATTAGAATGGGAATGAAAATCCAAAAAGGTAAAAAAATTAGCAATAGACCTCCGGCTACCAATAGATCTAATAGCCTTTTTTTTGTTTCATAGTTCATAAGCGAGATTTTAACAAAAATAGATTTACGAATAAAATTGTCAATATTCCACTAATTATTATAAATATTCTTTTTTATCTTCTTCTTTAAGACGATTGACTATTTTTTTCACATCCTGACTGCGGCTTTTATCAGCAATCAGAATAATTTCATCAGTGTCAATTACAATCATGTCATCTACTCCTAATAAGGCAATCAAGCGATTATTAGTGTGAACTAAATTGTTCTGTGATTGCGTGGCTATAGTGTGAACCTGGTCTTTGTCAGAAATAATCACATTGCCATTTAAGTCTTTTTTACCCAAATCATAAACAGTGTCCCAGCTCCCCACATCATCCCAGCCAAAATCTCCGGGAATGAGAACTAAATTATCCGCCTTTTCACTAATAGCGTAATCAATAGAAATTTTTGGCGCTTGTTCATAAATATCTGCTAAAGCTTCATGGAATTCGTTTGATTCCATATTGGCTAATTTTCTGGTTAGCTCGTGCATCTCAGGCATATGCTTAGCAAATGCTTTTTGCAAGTTTTCTGCTGACCAGACATACATATTTGCATTCCAGAAATATTTACCTGTAGAAATATAAGCTTGGGCAGTGGCTTGATTAGGTTTTTCCGTAAAGCTGTCAACCTGGAATAAAGATAAACCTGAATTAATCTTTTTCAGATCTTCACCGGCTTTAATGTAACCAAATGCAGTATCAGGATTAGTTGGGGTTATACCCACAGCAACAAGATAATTATTTTCTGCAGCGACCTGTGCAGCAGCCTTCATGACGCGGATGTATTCTTGGTCATTAAGCAAAACATGATCTGAAGCAGCATTGATGATAACAGCTTCTGGATCAAGAGTTTTGGCATACAAAGCGCCCACTAGCATGGCTAAAGCTGTGTCTTTTTTCTGCGGTTCTTCAATAATATTTTCTTCAGGAATCTCTGGAAGCTGTTTTTTAAGTTGCTCACTGTAACGTTTGTTAGTTACCACAATGATATTTTCCCAAGGTACAAGTTTTGCTACTCGAGCAGCTGTGACTTGCATCATGGTTTTATTGCCAGTGATCTTTAAAAATTGTTTCGGAGTTTCGGTTCGAGATTTTGGCCAGAGACGAGTTCCTCCACCACCAGCTAAGATAACTGCATAAGTGTGATTATTGTTAGGCATAAAAAATTATCATACTTAGTAATACTTTTTATAATACCATCTTTAAAGCCTTTGTGAAGTTTAGTTTAAATTTTTCTTTGGTATATTTTAAGGCATTTTGCTTTAACTCAGCTGAATTAAACTTGATTTGTTCTGCCATTTTTATTTTATTGATTAATTCTGCTAAAGAGATTTCGTTGAGATGAAGAGCCTGTTTTTTATGTTGTAGAACTTCAGCTACTCCACTGTGATGATTAATTACAGCAGGAGTGCCAAAAAAATTGGCTTGGATTGGACTTAAGCCAAAGTCGTCAATTCCAGGTGCAATAAACAGCTTAGCTTGTTTCATGAGAGTGTTAACAATTTTTTGAGATTGATTGTTTAAGAAAAAAATATGTTTATTATTATCAGCTAATTTAACTAAGTGTTTATATTCTGGCCCGTTGCCCACAATAATTAAGTTTTTTTTCATTTTTTTACAAGCTTGAATTGCTAAATCGATTTTTTTATAAGCGACTAAGCGGGAAACTACTAAATAAAATTTTTCTGGCAACCGAAGTAAATTTTTTAATTGTTCCCAATTTTCAATTGGTTGTTCTAGGTTGACATCAATAGGAGGGTAAATCGGATCAAGAGTTGTCAGATTGTAGTATTTTTTAACTCTTTGTTGAACTAATTTGGAGATGGGGATCAAATAATCAGGACGGTGAATGGCTGCTTGATCCCACCAGGTCAGATAATTAAATATTTTTTTTGTAAAAAATTTTATTACAGGAATTTTAAACAGCACACGGCTGTTTAAGTATTCTTGTTGATGAGAATAAAGATAGCGCGGCGGCGTTAACAAATAACAAATATGCTTTTGTCCAGGTTGAGTAATGATGCCTTTAGCCTCGGCGCTAGTAATACTAATCACTAAGTCGTACTCACGTAAATCTAGATTTTCAAAAGCTAAAGGCATTAGAGGCAGAAATAAGCGATGTCGCCGCCGCGCCATTCTACATTTTTGCAAAAAGCTAGTTTTTACCTTAAAAACTTGGGACCATTGGGCCTCTTTTTTGTCATAAACAGAAGTAAAAAGAGTAGCCTCGGGAAATAGATCATGTAAGACTAAGAGAACTTGCTCTGCCCCACCAAAGCGAGTATTAACTCGATCATAAACTAGTGCAACTTTTAGATTTTGCAGATTTTTAAACTTGTTCATAGCCGGCTTTAGTTAGTTTAGCCATTTTTTTCCAACTATACTGTTGAGCAATTTTTTTACCTTTATTAATTTGGGTATTCCGTGTTTTCGATTGCTGAATATTTTTAAGGGTTTGTATTAATTCCTCAACTTGTTGTGGATCAAAATATAATGGGGCATCTTGATAAATTTCATGAAAAACATCAATATCAGAAGCTAAAACCGGGGTTCCAGCTGCCATTGCTTCTATTCCAGTTAAACCAAAACCCTCAGATAATGAGGGCTGAATTAAGGCAAGGCTTTGCTGAATTGTTTTGACTAAATCTTTATCAGACAAATAGCCGGTTAAAGTGACTCTTTGCTCTAGCCCATATTTTTGGGTTTGTTTTAAAAATCTTTTGCTAAAAGCATTACGAGCACTAACAATGACTAATTCTAATATGGGCATTTTTGTCATTGCTTGCAGGATAAGCTCAACATTTTTATGCGGATAAAGAGAGCCTACATAGACTAGCTGGTTTTTCTTGATTTTAGCTGTATTTTTTTTCTTAACTAATTGTGCAAAATGAGGGCTAATACCTTCAAGAGTAACAATAATTCTATCTTCTACTTCAGGGTAGTATTTTGTGATAGTTTTTTTAATAGTTTTTGTTGGAACAAAAATTTTTTGACTTCGATGGACTGCCTGATGGGTAACTAAACGGTAAGCCAGATATTTAAAATAGTAAGTTGCTGCGGGTAAAGTAGTTACCTCTGGGCCAATTTGTTGATGCCAAAGTAAATCATGAATTGTAGTCACTATTTTGCCACCGTATAAAAGAGGAATATTAAAATGAGGCACGTGTAATAAATCCAATTTTTCTTTTCTGAGAATTTGAGGCCATTTTACTTGTTCAGCTAAGGAATAGTGGCGAATAGGAGTAATGATAATCTTGATCTGTGATTGTAATTCATCAGGAATTTGTTGTAAAACTTCCTCAGCTTGTTTTTGATTCCGAAAAAAATAAACCCACTTATGCTTTTGATTATCAACAGGTAAATTTACAGCCAGATTTTCTATATATCTGCCGATACCTGCTGCATATTTTTTTCCGGATAAACGACAATCTAAACCAATTTTCATATATTTTTTAGGCAAATTTTACATTCCGCCTTTTTTAATAAAAATAAATAATCTTAATAAAAAACGATAAATTCTCGGACTAGCTTCTCGATAATGCTTATCAAAATATTGCAGCATTGTATTGTAAAAATGCCTTTTAGTTTGGATGGAGGTAATATCTGATTCAGTTTTAATTCCAGATTTATATTTATGATGAATAATTTCAATTTGGGGAATATAAACAATTTTGAATCCAGCATCGCGGAATCTTTTGCACCAGTCTAAATCCTCTGCGTACATGAAAAAGCGTTCATCTAAATAACCAACTTCTTTCATGGCTGAAGTCCTAACCATCATGGCTGCCCCACTGCAAGCATCAATTGTGTGGGCTGTGTTTAGATTTTTGTAAAGCTGATGATATTGAGCAAATAATTTAGAGTTTGGAAATAGTTTTTCTAGCTTCATAAAATAAAAAAATGATGCCCAAAAAGTTGGTTCTCCTCGATGACAGGCCATGTCCATTTCCCCATCCCCCAGCAGCAGTTTTGGTGTAGCCACTGCTGCATCATGATTTTCATCCATGAATTTTAGCAAAGGATCAAGATTACTTTTTTGGGTAAACTCGACATCATTATTCAGCAGCATGACATACTCAGACTCAATTTTTTTCAGAGCAATATTATTTCCAGCAGAGAACCCCAAATTTTTATCAGATAAAATTAAATTCACCCAAGGAAAATCTTCTTGCACCATTTCGACGCTGTTATCTTGGCTCTTGTTATCAACAACAATTGTTTCTACCTTGTATTTGGTCTGATCTAAGTAAATTTTTTTTAAAGTGGTGAGAGTTTTTTTTAGCCAAAATTGACTGTTATAGTTGAGAATTATTAAACTAAGTTTAGTTTTTTTTGCCATTTTGTTGCTTAATTAGCGTATTAAGGGTTGTTTTTGCTTAACCCATTGATTCGTATATTTTATCAAGTTTTTGAGAAATTAATTGCCAATCATAGTTTTGTTTGACAAAATTTTTGCCATTAGCTGATAATTTATGCCATAAATCAGAATCATTAATAATTTCAACTGCGTAATCTGCCATTTTATCTGCTTGATCTGCAACCAAAACATGTTTATTGTTTTGTACGTTTAAACCTTCAACTGCAGTAGAAGTAGCCACAATTGGCGTACCACTGGCCATAGCTTCGAGGATTTTATAACGAGTCCCTTTTCCGGAGAAGACAGGGGCTACTAACAAGTGAGATTGTTTAAATGCAGTGCGAATATCTTCAATTCTGCCACTAACTTCTATTTGCACATCCTCTTCTCCGTATTTAATGATTTCATCAGTTGGGGCATTGCCTACAATCCAAAGTCTAGCTTGAGGAATTTGTTTTTTGATTCTGGGCCAAACTTTTTTAATTAAAAAGCGAGCGGCTTCAATGTTAGGCAACCATTTAAAAGTTCCGACTGACAAAAATGTTGGGTTTTCGGGTAGTTTCCTAGGCATTTGCTCGAACCAATCACTATCAACTCCATTGGAAACGACTTGAGTTTTTTGGGGTTGATCGATGATTTCATTTATAAACTGTTTGTCATCTTCACTCATGGTGATTAAACGGTCAGCTTGATGCCAGTAGTGAATTTCAGTTCGTTTGATTTTAGCAATATCATAATAAAGAAATGGTTTAAGAAGTGGGTGAGCTTTTTTAGCATAGGATTCATAACCAAGATACTCAATAGTTTGCTCGACCAAGATAGTTGGAATGGTAATTTGAGGTAAATGCGGCATCATGTAAAAAGTTTCAGCGTGGATGAGGTTATATTTATTATCATCAAGTTCTTGCTGAATAGCTGTTACTACCTCGGGAACATAATTACGAATGACTAAAAATGGAAATTTTGATACGGCTGTGAATAAAATATTTTTTAAGGTAAATGGTTTGGAAGAACGTTTAAAAACTCTAACTTTTTGGCAGTATTTTTCTAGCTCAGGAATATATTGTTTTTCAGCTTGATTTTTAATAAGAGCAAAAAGGGTAATTTCGTGTTTATGACTAAGCTTTTTTAACAAATTATAGGTGCGAATCTGCCCACCAGATAATAATGGATAAGGCAGATAGGGGGTAAGCATTAAGATTTTCATTTTTTATTTATGATCGCTTCGTAGTTCTAAATTTTTAGTGTCTTTAATAAAAAAATCTGTTCCATCTGATTGTAGAATTACTGTGGCTAGGTTATATAGTTTGAGTTCACGATATTTTTTAATGTTTTTATATGCTAATTTTACTAGTAAATGACCTATCACTCCTCCATGAGTAATAATTAGAACTTTTTTACCTGGATAGGCTACTGCAGTTTCACGCAGAAAAGTCATAATTCTTTGATTCATTTTCTCAACAGGTTCGATTTTGGTGCCTGCGGGGACATCATTTTCTTTTTTAATTTTATCTAGTTTTTCTAATAGATTTTGTAATTGTTTGGTGAGAGAATCATGGCGTTGACCCTGTAATATACCCAGATGACGTTCCCTAATTAAAGCTGTAGTTTGAATTTGAATGTCTCTTTCTAAAGCAATAATTTCTGCTGTTTCGACTGCCCTGCCTAGATCAGAAGAAAAAATTGCTGCAAAATTTATTTCTTGTATTTTTTTGGCATAATCAGCTGCCATTTTCTTTCCTAGATCAGTTAATGCCGAATCTGATTGACCTTGAAATATTCCCTCTTGATTCGATTCTGTTTGTCCATGTCTCACGATCCAGAGTTCAGCTAATTTTTTATCTGCAGTAGTATAATCATTCATAGGTTAATCTTGTAGTTTCTCTTGTGTTAAATCTAAAATTAAATATTCAGAAGTTTTTTTGACTGTGGCATATCTATCTGCTAGATCGCGAGCAACATTATCATCATTTACAGACACATAATGAGTGGCTCCTTGTCCGATTTTATCTTCAATCTCAACGCCTAGAGGCCAACCTGTGCGGTTAGTTTGAAACAAAAACATAGTATCACCTTGAGCAGGGGCAATCACTTTTGCATCTGCAGGAAGCATGTCATCTACAGCTTTGCCTACGGTAATATATTCAGGGTGATTAATAGCATAATAACCTTTAATTTGCAGCCAAGAAACAAAAAATCCAATACTCATAATAATGCAAGTCAAAAAGCCGGCAGTTAATCTTGAGAGATAGTATTGATCAAATAGGCTTGACTGTTTACGAATTGATTGAACTAAATTATCAATACCCAATATTTTAATTAGTTTAGAGATTTGAGTTTGCAAGGTTAGGTAAAGTAGATAAGAACCTCTACCTAATACTAAGGCGATTAGGGGTAATAATAAGTTCTGATAATAATCATGACGCACATTGCCTGTAGCCACAATACTGACATAAGCCAGTAAACATAAGCTCCAAGTTAGAATAATAATTAAAGTTTTATTAAGTTTTTTAAAGTTAAATAAAGCCAGCAAAATACCGGAAAAACCTAAAATTAATTTAGTAATTCTTTCGTAAAAAATCCAGCGAAACCAAGCTGGTTTAAACCTGATTTTAGAGCCATTTAAAAGCCAATCTGAAGCTGGAATTCCTGTAGGATATTGACTAATCCATTGTCTCCAGGCTAAAAAAGGCATGGCAGCAAAAAAAGGGTAAAGCCAAAAGTAAATATTTTTATAGAATTTTTTATCCTGATAATAAGAGATTAATAAATATAACGGGGCAATAAAGCCAACAAAAGGTTTTAAAAGCAAGGCAAAAGCCAGGCTAATCAAAGATAATAACCACCATTTTAAAAATTTATTTTGCCAGTAATAAGTGAAGCTGGCTAAAGAAAAAGTCATGAAAAATAGCATCGCTGGCTCTGGTAAAATCACACGCGAATAAAAAACAGCAAAAGGCAAGCAAGCATAAACTAGCGCACTCATGATAGCAGTTTGATGGCTATCTAGTTGTTTAATTAGCCAATATAAACTGGCGATGGTACCTAATGAAAACAAGATAGAAGAAAAACGACTGACCACTACTAAATCTAGTTGAGGAAAAGTTTTAATGAGCAAAGCATTTAAGGCATTAATCAGAGGAAACTCAACCATACGATAACCCTCGGGATTAGGCTGGCCAGATTGAATGTTCGAGAGGTCATGATAACGAGGATGAAGCAAATCAATTCCTTGCTTGACATATTCTCTGGTGACTGATGCAGTATCTGCTTGACGAAAAGCGTGCCAATCTAAAACAGGATTACTAATTTTATAAAGTCTCAAAGCAAAAGCAAGAATTAGAACCATTGCCAGTTGAATTAGAGGTTTGTGACAATGTTTGAAGATTAAAGAATAATTCATTTTTTATTCCTTTTTTTCAAAGGACAAAATTTATTACGCAGTTGATGAAACCATTTAATTTTTTTCAATGTATCTTGATGTTTATCTAGAAAAAATAAAGCCATAACAATACCACTTAAAGACCAGTAAGTGAAAGCAACCTTAGAAGCAGCAAAAACGTCAATGTAAGTGGCATTGAGCAGCAGACCCATTGAAGCTCCGATAAATCCAATACTTACTGTGCTAGTGTAAGTCTTATCAGTTTTATAAAAACTATAGGCTAAATATATAGCTATTACAATAATAGAAAAGAATGATATAAGGCCAAAAAGTCCAGTTTCTCCAAGTATCCTTAAAAAGTTATTATCTGTGCTTTCAGCTTCGGTAAAATGATAAAAACTTTCTTTATTTAGAGTTGCATAGCCACTACCTAAGATTGGATTTTTCTTAAATCCATTAATAGCATTTGGCCACAAGGTGTCTAAACGGATGGCTGTAGACAAACCATATTTAAGAGCATTATCAGACCAAACTCGTTCCCGTTGTTCAATCACAATTTGAGTAGATCCGTCAGCGGCTGTAGTGGCAACCTTGACAGGGTCTGGAACGTCAACATAGACATCACTGGGTTTTTTCGATGTTGGGCGTTCATCTGTATCAGTCAAAACATCTCTTTCCAATTCATCTATAGAAATGGCGTTATCCGGTCTCTGACCTAGTTTTCCTTCTTCATTTTCTTTTAAGCCTAGAGCTATTAACGTTTGTTTTTTGACATTTTCCTGTGTGGTTTTGACTGTGTTCATGGCACTAACAAACTGTGGGTACCCTTCTAATACATGCATAAACCGTTCAGCCATGTCAGCGCCAAAGCTAAACATCATAAAAATGACAATGCTTAATAAAAGCGTGAATTGTTTTAGTCCCCAAATTATTTTCTTTTTCAGATTTTTTTGCTCTAGGGCGATAAGAAAAATAACGGTAAAAGCGCCAAATAAATAAGCAATAAACGAAGTCCTTGAGGCGGTCATAATTAAAAGCCAAAGACCGAGTAAATGAACCAGATGGAAATAAGCTTTTTTAAGATTTTGTTTTTGCTTGTAAGCAAAGGCTAAGAGTAAATTTAAGGCTATTACTAGATATGCAGCTAAGTCATAATGTCCAGCAAAAGTTGATTGGACTCTGGCGTGCTCTGTTAAATATAAAACCATGCCTTTGCTAAACTCGCGGTTCATCGTAGAAAAAACCGGCCAGTAATAATATTTTTGTCCGTAACCATACAAAGTGATAGCGATTACAGTTAAACTAAAGATGGTGATTAACTTGCTCACATCCTCTTTTTTTCGGACTGCAGAAAAAGAAATGATAAATAAAGAAAAATATTCTAAATATCTAAAGTAATGAAGAAAGCTTTTGGCTAAGTGAATTGTTTCCAAAGGAATTGTCCTAATCAGAAAAGCAGCGGAAAAAACAGATAAAAGGCCAATGGCTGCATAAGTGGCTATCAGCCAAAACATCACAGTATTCCACTTGATTTTTTTTCTGATAACTTGAATCAGCCAAATAACAGCGCTGAGCAAGACAAAAATATCTTCAAGCCTGACTCTAACTATATAGCCCGGCACAGCATCAAATAAAGGTATTTTCGGATATAAAGGAATAAAAGCCATTAAAAAGCCAGTTAAGAGTAGTAAAATATGCTCGTCTAGCCAGGTCAAAGCTGATTTGAAACTTAATTTTTTAATTTTTTTTGTAGTGATTTTTTTGGATTTTTTACTCATAAAAATATAGCAATTTTCAAAGTTACAGTATATTTTACTGCAATTAGGAGATTAAAGTTAGGGCTTTTTTATAAATGCTGACTTTTTCTTTATGAGAAGGAAAAAAAGAAAAAATGATTATACGTAGCCAGCAGCCAGTGAGTAAAATGAATTTCAAAAAAGGCGTTTGCCAGGCTGGTTTATGTTTAGCCCAGATATAAAGATAGCCTTTAATTTCGCCTAAAAGGGCATTTTTTGAACTGGAACTGGCGCTGCCAAAATGAGTAACCTGAGCTTGAGGATCTATGGCTACATCCCAATGATGTTTTTTAGCCCTTAAGCAGTACTCAACATCTTCACCATACATGAAAATATTACTGTCTAAATCGCCAATTTCTTCCAACATTTTTCTTTTGATCATCATAGCTGTACCGCCTACCCAATCTTGTTGATAAGGTTCTTGATGTTTCAAAATTTTTTTTAGATTAAAGCGTTTGCCAGTATGTTGGGTTGAGGGAAGGAATTTACCAATTGTTGGTAAATCATCTAAAAACCACATGTGTATGGCCAAGTTGAACAAATTGGGGAACGAGCCACCTTGAGGTTGGATCGAGCCGTCTTTGTTTAGAAGAGTGGCGGCAATTATGCCTGGTTTATCTAACTTGCCTTCATGAGAGCTGAGTTGAGCTGTGCTTTCCTGTCCTTGGTATTGAGCAAAAGAGTTTAGTAAATTGAGCAAAGCTTTTGGTTTCAGCTCGGTGTCAGAATTAAGTAGTAAGATGTATTCGCCTTTGCTCTGTTCAATCGCTTGATTATTAGCCGCAGCAAAGCCTTTATTGTCTTTGTTTTGGATGATTTTTAGTTTGGTTTTATCTGCTTTAATTTTTTTTAATTGTGAAATTGTTTCGTCTGTAGAATTATTATCAACCACAAAAATTTCAGTTTTTTCTTGTAATTTTTTAGTATTTTTTATTTGCTTACGGCAAGAATGGACTGCCTGGAGGGTCAACTCACAGGTATTGTAGGAAACAATAATTATGCTAAGAAGAATTTTATTTTCAGGCATGAGTTGTTATGAATTATTGAAATAAACGCGGTCTACCTAAGCGGTAATCAAATTTATCTAAATCTCGAGTGCTAATTTGTTCAGCAGGAGTGCCAGCCATGATGGCCTTGGCTGGTACATCTTTAGTGACTACTGCTCCAGCAGCAATAATGGCGCCTTTGCCAATCTTAACACCTGGTAAAATAATGACTCTCGGGCCAATAAACACATAGTCTTCAATAATAACTTTTTCTTCAATAGGCTTCATGTGAGGATCATGAATATCATGCTGGCTAGTCCAGATCATGACTTCAGAAGCAATGTCCACGTGGTTGCCGATTTCAAGACCGCCATTAGAGTTAGTGAGTTGCTTGCGTCCGTCTAAGGTGGCTTTTTCGCCAACTAAAGTGCCTTGGCCAATGGTGATGTGGCGAGGATCGTAGATCCGAGCCATCATATGAATTGTAGATTGGGGACCAATCCTCATTCCGCAAAGTTTGTAAGCCCAGCGCCGAATGCAGTGAAAAGGCACAAATCCAATTCCCCACCATAAAAAACCAGTGATGAATTCTAGTTTCCAGGCTTTTAAGCGGTTAATAATTTTTTGCCCAATTTCTTGAGAGGAAAGAGCTTGACCTTGTTTGTCTGTCAGAGGCATATTTATTTTTGGTTATTAATCATTTTTATTATACTCTAAGCCCAGGTGAATGTAAGCTTTTTCTGTTATGATTCTTCCCTGCGAAGTTCTTTGCACAAAACCAATTTGAATTAGATAAGGTTCTAAAACTTCTTCCACTGTGCCTGAATCTTCTTGAATAGTGGCGGAAATGGTTTTTAAGCCCACTGGTCCGCCATTATGTTTTTTAATTATTTTTTTTAATAAGCGACGTTCATTTATATCTAAGCCAAGTTGATCAATCTTGAACATATCTAGTGCCTGGTCCACAATGTCAGAAGTTATATTTTCTTCATCGTTTATTTGAGCCACATCGCGCACTCTTTTTAAAAGTTTTAAGGCAATTCTTGGTGTGCCTCGAGATCTTTGGGCTAGTCTTAGAGCGGCTTGTTGATCCATTTGTATTTCTAATTTATTTGCTCCTTGCAGTAAAATTTTGGCTAGTTCTTGGGGCTGATAAAACTCTAAGCGGTGAATAATGCCAAATCTATCTCTAAAAGGCCCGGCTAATAAGCCGAATCTGGTGGTTGCCCCGATTAAGGTAAATTTTGGCAAGTCTAAGCGTACTGTGCGGGCTGATGGGCCTTTGCCAATCACTATATCTAAAGCATAGTCTTCCATAGCTGGGTAGAGAGTTTCTTCTACAGCTTTGGGTAAGCGATGAATTTCATCAATAAATAACACATCGCCATCTTTTAAATTAGTCAAAATAGCAGCTAAATCTCCAGTTTTAGCCAAAGCTGTACCTGAAGTAATTTTGATATTCACACCAAGGCTTTTGGCAATTAAATGGGAAAGGGTGGTTTTTCCTAGGCCAGGAGGGCCATAAAGTAAAGTATGATCCAGAGGTTCTTGCCTCTGGCAGGCCGCTTCAATAGAAATCATTAAAGAATCTTTGATGTTATGCTGGCCGGAAAATTCAGACCAATCTTGAGCACGAAGAGAAGTAATAAGCAGCTCTTCGTCGGAAGTAGTAAGGTTTGGTGTGTTGCTGTCTGTCAAGGTTATCGTTATTTCTTATGTAAATATTTTTAACTAGTTTAAAGTATAACATTAATTGCAAGGCAAAAAAAATCCTCGCTGAGGAGCGAGGATTTTAAAAAGATAATTGCAATAAATACTACATATGATAGAGACCATTACAGCCAGTATCACCAGGTTCTGTTACATCCATTTGAGTATTTAGGCCTTGAGCTAATAATCTGAGCGCAGTTCTTTCTACTCCCGGATGAAGACCCAATTCTTTAATAAGTTTTTCAGCTTTTCTAGCGTCTAACCCTTCAGGAATATCACATCTTGTATTTTTTTCTAAATAATTTCTGGCACATTCAAATGAATAAAATTATATTACAGCTACCCCATCCTTTTCATCGCTTCTTTCACTGCCTCTTGCACTGCTAAATTTTCCACATCCATATTTCCCACCACATCATGTACCTGTGCTTCATCAAAACCTAACTGCAGTAAAGCTTCGGTCACATCTTGCTCTTGCTGTGAGCGAGGTCCTAGGTTTAGTTCTTTGATACTGCCTAACTTAGACTTAAGTTCTAAAATAATTTTTTGGGCGGTTTTTTTGCCAATTCTAGGAATGGCGGTAAAAAAGCTAACAGTAGAGTTTTGCACGGCTTCAATAATGCGGCTGGGTTCTTGATCAACAATATCTAAAGCAGTCTTGGGGCCGATACCCGATACATCTAGCATCATTTCAAAGAGTCTTTTTTGTTCTAAAGTTAAAAATCCATAAAGTTCAAACCGATCCTCTCGCACATGAGAATAAATATAAAGTTCAATTTCTTCATCTGTTTGAATACGGCTTAAAAGCCGTTGACCAGTGAAAACTCCATAGCCGACTCCATTAACCTTAATAATCAATTCATCTTTTAAAATTTGCGGGTATCCTTTTAAATAAGCAATCATAATTTTTTCTTTCTCTGTTTAGAATTGTGTGGCTTCAATTTTTTCTTAAGCATAATACTTTCTATTCTTACTTTGAATGCTGTGAGTCAAAATCACTGCTAAAGCATCAATGGCATCATCTAGTACTTTTTTATTGCGCAGATCAAACTCCATTCTGATCATTTTTTCCACAGCTTTTTTGTCAGCATTACCATAGCCAGTAGTTGTTTCTTTAATTTGTTTCGGATTGTATTGACTGATTTTAAGCCCATTTTTCATCAAGCAAGCAATGACAATTCCGCGCGATTCAGCCACTTTCATGGCGGTGGTGACATTATTGCAAAAAAATAAAGTTTCAATCGCAGCTTGATTCGGCTGATATTGTTCAATAATTTTTTGTAGCTTTTGCTCCATTTCAAGATAGCGTTCAAAAAGATCAAGATTAGGATTGGTTTCAATACAACCTAAATCAATTTGTTTTAATCCACTCCCCTGTTGTTGAGCAACAGCCCAACCTAGCCGTCCATAGCCAGGATCAATGCCAAGAATCGTAGATTGAGCTTGTTGCAAATTTGCCATAAATCTTATTTTTTTCTAGCTACTTGTTTTAATGTTGTTAACACTTTTTTAGCACTTTTCTTCCAGCTAAATTTATGCCTTTGTTCTCGCGCTCTTTTAATCAAGCGGCCGCGCTGATGACTGGTCATTTCATAAACATGTTTTAATGCTTGAGCAATGTGATCAGGTTTATGCGGATTCACTTGCAGACCTGCTTCTCCTACAACTTCAGGCAAACTACTATTATTAGATACAACAGGAATAGTTTTTAAATGTAATGCTTCTAAAGGAGGAATCCCAAAACCTTCATACAAACCAACTAAAATTAAAGCTTGAGCTTGTTGGATTAAAACTGGTTTGATTTGATCATGAACAAAACCTGTCAAAATAATTTGTTCTTGAATCGGTGATGCTTTAATCTTGTCTAATAAAGGTTGAGCTAGCCAGCCCACCTTGCCAGCAATGACTAGCTTGGGAATAGGTTTTTTTTCAGCTAAATTAGCATTATTTTTTTCTTCAAGCGCTTCTGCATAAAACTGTTC
>Ga0272443_10003525_pt1 | contig 18313 bp, 15 predicted proteins | sample SSMAcet12_FD_193581 | JGI IMG/M metagenome (GOLD analysis project Ga0272443, IMG submission 193581) | Marine sediment archaeal communities from Little Sippewissett salt marsh, Falmouth, MA, United States - SSM-Acet-12 | ecosystem: Environmental > Aquatic > Marine > Wetlands > Sediment ... | reverse complement strand
TGTTTCGTGTCCGAAGGAAAGCCGGCCAAAGTTGGCCTCCTTCGTATGTGTGGCGTTGAGACGACAGGGACAGCCCGGAGAAGGTTCGTTTGCGACACTGAACCGCCACTGATAGACTGGCTTTTCTACGCCGCGGCGGCAGCCCCTCCGTTCTACGGGTCGATGCAGCCGCGCGTTTCTCCGTTCGAAGATGGAAGCACGTCGCAGTTCGAACAAGCCGAGGCTCTACCAGGGCTGGGTGGTCCTGGCGGTCGGATTCCTCATCATGGCCTCCGGCTTCGCCCTTCGCAACTCGTTTTCCGTCTTCTACCCGGCGGTGGTCGATTTCTACGGCTGGACCCGTGGCAACACGGCCATCATGTTCTCTCTCAGCATACTCGTCTATGGTTTGCTGTCGCCTTTCGCCGGCGGCCTCGTAGACAGACATAAGCCGCAGTTTGTGGTTGCCGCAGGCATCGGAATCATGGGTCTCAGCTACGCCGCGTGCGGTCTTGCGACCCAGCAGTGGCATTTCTACGTCCTCTATGGCGGGGTTCTTGGTGCCGGCGTGGCCTTCACCGCAATCACTCCGCAGGCGGCGATTATCACCCCATGGTTCGAGCGGCATCGCGCAATGGTCTTTGCCGTCCTCGGCGCAGGATTCGGCGTCAGCCTTGTGTCGGCGTCGCTCATTCAACATCTGATCGGAACCTACGGCTGGCAAATGGCGCTCATCTACTGTGGCCTGACAGTGGCCATCATCATGGTCCCTCTGGCGCTCGCCTTTGTTCGCCGCGCGCCGCGCAAAGGCGATGGAGACTCACAACAGAGCCAGACGACAAAGGGTGCGGAGTCGACGTTGCAGGCATCGGGTTGGCATGCCACTCAGTGGACACTGCGCCTTGCCATGAAGACGCCGCAATTCTGGCTCCTGTGGCTTGCCGGGTTCTTTCAACTGGGCATGGCGGAGAAGGCCTCAATCGCGCACATGGTGTACCTGTTCCAGGATGTTGGATACTCGCCGATGGCGGCAGCCTCTGTCTACAGCGTCTTTGGCATCGTGTTTGTGATTGGCAACCTTGTGAGCTCACTGTCGGACCGACTCGGCAGGGAGAGGGTCTACATCCCGGCCGCTGCCCTAGCCCTTCTCGGTGCGCTGCTGCTGTTCGTCATCGACGACGCCGGAAGCCCCTGGATGGCATACACGTACGCGGTCGTCTTCGGCTTCGGCATGGGTATGATGCCTCCGGTCCTTTTCGCGGCGGTAGCCGACCTCTTCCACGGCAAGTCGTACGGGGCGATACAGGGAATGGTTGCGCTCGGGTTCTCCGCCGGCGGCGCCGTCAGTCCATGGCTCGCCGGGTTCCTCCACGACATCACAGGGACGTATGATGCGACCCTCTTCATCCTCGCCGGATCCATCGTGACGTGCGCGCTGCTCGTGTGGCTTGCTGCGCCACGCAAACTGAGTCCGGTCAGGGCAAGCCGATGATAGTGACGGCCATCGGGTCCTGCAGAAGAACAACATCCCATGCCTGATACGCGGCAGTGTTCCATACGTAGTCTGTCGCTCGGGAAGGGGCGCCGCTGGGTGGTCCTGGCGATTGGATTCCTGGTCATGGCGTTGGGGTTCGGTCTACGCAATGCCTTCTCCGTGTTCTACCCGGAAATCGTTGCCGATTTCGGATGGAGTCGAGGCGGGACAGCCGCGATGTTCTCCCTGAACATCCTCATCTATGGACTCCTTTCCCCGTTCGTCGGCGGAATCGTCGAGCGGATCAGGCCCCAGGTGCTGCTCTCCGCTGGCATAGTGGTAATCGGTGGAGGCGCCGTGCTCTGCGGCTTCGCGACCACTGAATGGCACTTCTACCTTCTGTACGGTGTTCTCGTGGCTGTTGGAGCCGCACTCATCGGGGTGACGCCCCTTGCGGCCATCGTGACCCCGTGGTTCTCCAGGAATCGCGGCCTCGTATTCAGCATTCTCGCCTCCGGGTTCGGTGTCAGCCTTGTATCCGCCTCGCTGGTGCAGTACCTGATTTCGACCTACGGCTGGCGGAATGCATACTTCATCACCGGCCTGACCGTGATCGCTGTTGTGGTACCCCTGACACTGCTCTTCATACGTCGTGTGCCTGCGACCGGGCCTGATGGGACGGCAACCGAGACGACTGTGCAGTCGCAGGGTCGGCCCGAAGGCGAATCCGCTCTGTGGCGGCACGGCGACTGGACGCTGCGAAGGACGCTCAGGACGCCGCAGTTCTGGATGTTGTGGGTGGCAGGCTTCCTGCAAATAGGTATTGCTGAGAAGATAGCGATTGCGCACCAGGTGTACTTCTTTCGAGATGTTGGCTACAGCCCCATGGAGTCGGCGCTGTTCTACAGCGTGTTTGGCGTGTTCTTCGTCGTAGGAACGCTTGGGAGTTCGGTGTCGGACAGGCTTGGCCGCGAGAGGGTCTATCTTCCGGCTTGCGGTCTCAGCATTGCCTCGGTCGTGCTCCTGTTCGTGATCAGGGATGCCTCCCAGCCATGGATGGCCAATCTCTTCGCAGCGTGCTTTGGCCTTGGACTTGGCGCCATGCCACCCGTAATGTTCGCTGCCGTGTCAGACTTGTTCCACGGCAAGTCCTACGGTTCTATTCTCGGGATGATGGTGCTCGGAGTCTCTCTTGGAGGCGCCGTGAGTCCCTGGCTGGCGGGCTACATCCATGACGTAACCGGTAGCTACACTCCGTCGCTCTTTCTACTGCTGGGGGCGCTCACGCTGTGCGGACTTCTCTTCAGGTTTGTCGCTCCTGCGCGGCTTGCGCCCGTGCTTGGTGGCAGGAAGTAGATGGCCTTCAGGCACGTCTTGACTTGGCGCCGCCCGCGTCTGCGCGTAGAATGAACCCGCCATACGCTATGACTTCAGACCACGAGCTTCGAAGGAAATACGAGACAATCTCGCTACCGGTTCCTCCCGACGAGGAGGGTTTCTGGGTATCGGACAGAAACCTGGAGAGGCTTAATCGTGTCGCCTCACGCGCGAACCGTGGAGAGCGCGTGAACGTGCTGGTGAGAGGCCCCAAGGGTTGTGGCAAGACTACATTCGCGCGGGTCTTTGCCGCGAGGAACGACAAGCCCTTCTACGAGGTCCACTGTGGCGCGTTTGTGGACAACGAGCAGTGGTTCGGCAAGGACCGCCTCAGCGACGGGGAGACGTGGTACCGCAAGGCGCGTTTCATCCACGCCGTGGAGACTCCGCACTGCGTTGTTCTGCTCGATGAGATCAATCGAGCCCACCCCGAGGTTCTCAATGCGATACTCGGACTTCTGGACTGGCGTCGCTCACTGTGGAGCGACGATTTGACGTACGAGGTCAAGGTTGCAGAGGGAGTCGTCTTCTTCGCCACCCTGAATGAAGGCGAGGAGTTCTACGGTGTGAATCCTCTCGACGCAGCGCTGCGAGACAGGTTTCCTCGCACGGTCAGGCTGGACTATCCGCCGCAGGAGGAAGAGGCGAAGATCCTCGTTGGACACGGCCTCTCGCAGCGACTGGCGGACAGTCTGAGTGCATTCGCGCACACGGTGCGCAAGGCTGGCCGGCCACTTCCGGTCTCTACGCGGCAACTGCTGGTGGCGGCTGAGGAACTCATGGACGGCGCCTCGCTGCACGATGCCGTGGAGACAGCAATCATTTTCGGCATCGAGGACACCTCCCTGGTGAAGACCGCCTTGCAGGCTCTGCAGTGGGTTGAAGAAGATCCCTACGTTGCGCAGGGCGATGAAAGCTGAGAGAGACAGGAATTCCGGTTCCCGCGTACTCTCAGACTACTGGCGGGTCGACCGCTCAACCGACCGGTCGCGGGAACTGGCGTCCGTACTTGGCGGCATAGCGTCGCAGGCTGAGCTTGTGCAGGCTGCGCTGCGTCCTGAGACAGCCGCGTCCGGCGCCCCGCTTGTGCTGGACCCCACTCTGTTGAACGGATTCTCCGCGCCCTTCCCGTCGCCCGTGGTCGATTGCCTCACCGGACTGGCGGTGCGCGAGGCGGCCGTGCGGTCGCTGTCTGTGGACAGCGCTCTGATGGCAGGTTGGAACGAGCTTCCGGAAGAGGAGCAGAAAGAGCTCGAGAGGATTCACCGTGCCCTCGAAGACGCCTATGCGGTCAGACGTCTCGGGCGCGTCTCGGCCACCCTCGTTGAGTACGTCGCCGCGATGCGTGCGATGATGGAACCTCCACACATCTGTAGCCTGCCTTGCATTGAGCTTCGCGCGACCCGTGAGAACGTACTCGAAGTCTGGCTCCTGGGCGACCGGGGCTACGATGTCAATTCGATTGAGAATGGTGAGTTGATGGAAGCGGTCAAGGCGCTCGACGGCCTTCTCAGCAGGTACTGGTGTGAGGACGACGCCGTGGAACGATTGTCCCTTGCCGACGAGGTCCGGCGCTGGCTGGATGCGTTTCCATCGGCACCCACCATACGCTTGCTGGAGCTGCTCTGGAGCGATGGTGATGACCGGATCGAGGATACGGAGCGTCGTGCCGAACGCCTCCAGGTACGGAGGAACATCGGAGGAGGAGATGCGGGCTCCTTGGTGGACCTGAGCGGCTTCCTTGTAGATAGTCTTGAGACGCCGTTGGACCAGGCTGCTTTTGACAGCGCGGACGAAAGGAACGGAACGGACGGCGTCGCGATTACCCGGGATCTGCGCGAACTTGGCATCCGGGCCTCTGCTACACACATCAAGGATGCCCGCTATGATGCCGACGATCACGAGAGAGTGGCGGCGCAGGTGACGGACGAAATCGAGTCTGTGCGTCATCTATTCACGCGGCTTGACTCGGTGAATTCGAGATGGCGTCACGGACTGAAACGAGGAAAGGTAGATGGCTCACGCCTGACGAAGGCTGCGGTGGGCAAGGAGAGCGTCTTCAAGTTGCGTGACCGGGAGCAACGTCGCTCAATGGCACTCGTCTTCCTGGTCGACGTATCAGCCTCCATGCGCTCCTACATGCCGGTGGTGAACCGCGCGGCGTGCGTTCTTTCGGAGGCCCTGCGGGAACTGGCGCCCCGGGTGTGGTACGAAGTACTGACGTATACGAGTGGAGGGCTTCATCCTGGCGCGCCGGTGCAGTTGACCCGACTGGCGGCACCGGGTTTTCCCCTCGCGTTGAGAGACGTGTGGAGCGATGGGGGTACTCCTACCGGAGAGGCAATTGCTGCGGCGACGCTGGCGCTGGGGGGGCGCCACGCCGAGAGGAAGCTCATTCTTCACTTCACCGACGGCCATCCAAAAGACACGTATGTGGTGCGGCAGGCACTGGAGATATGCAGGCGCAACGGCATAGACGTGTTGACTATATCGGTCGGTGCATCACAGGAAGGCCTCTACGGTGCTGGCAGATGTGAGGTCGCCTACTCCGTGACCGAATTGCCGGAGGTGCTTGCGAGGTTGCTTCCCCGCCTGTACGGACGGAACTGAGAGTCTAGGCGGAGTCTTCTTCCGGGTTGAGGGTACGCCTGGCGTTCTCTACCTCATCGGAGTCGGGCATCATCTTGCGGGACTCGACATACTGCTCAAGCATGCGGCGTTCCTTGTGACGCCTGAGTAGCGTCTCGGCGCCGCGGCACAAGAACTGACTCACGGACTCTCCGCGAGAGACGCTTTGTTCTTCAACGGCAGACAGGAGTTCCTGGCTTATGGCTATCTCAATCGTGACCTTGTTGTCCACTCGTGTTGCTCCCGGCGGGATGGCTGCAATACGGGCATTATAGCGCGGCGAAGGCGCGAACGGACAGGAAACCTGGCGCCACCCCATTCGGTTGACCTGAGATTGGGGTCTATCTATACTCACACATCGCGCCCACGAAGGAGGGTTCCACATGAGCATGCCTGTCTCTCCCGGTCTTGCTGCAGCAGCGCAGGCGGACGAACTTCGAGTACGGAGTCCAAGGTTTCGCGTTGCGGCGGTACAGGCGGCTCCCGTGTTTCTCGACCGGGAGGCAACTGTAGACAAGGCCTGCAGTCTCCTCGCTGAGATCGCCTCTCAAGGGGCGGCGCTCGCTGTCTTTCCCGAGACATGGATACCCGGGTATCCCGTGTGGGCCAACACCGAATCGCGGTGGAACTACGGCCCGTCCAAGAAGCTCTATGGCGAGCTCTACCGCAACGCCGTCGACGTTCCGGGTCCCGCGGTGGACCGACTCTGCCGGGCGGCCCGCGAGCACGGTGTAGCGGTCGTCATGGGAATACACGAGCGTGTCGCGACCGGCACTCTCTACAACAGCATGGTCTTCATCGAGCGTGACGGGACGCTGTTGGGAACCCACCGGAAGCTCATTCCCACGTATCACGAGCGCATGATCTGGGGCAGGGGCGATGGCTCGACTCTGTCGGTATTCGATTCGTCAGTGGGCCGGTTGGGTGGCCTCGTCTGCTGGGAGCACTGGATGCCTCTCGCGCGCTACTCCCTGTATGCCGCGGGCGAGCAGGTACACGCTGCGGTCTGGCCTAGCGCGACAGAGACATTCCTTGTCGCATGCAGGTCGATGGCTTTCGAAGGCAGGATGTTCGTGGTGGCTGCCGCCAGCTATATGACGAAGGACATGATGCCCAAGGGGCTGCCTCTGCTGGACGGGATGGACGAGCTGTCTGATCAGCTATGTGTCGGAGGCAGCGCCATCGTTGGTCCGGACGGCAAATTCATTGCCGGCCCGGTGTACGGTTGTGAGACAGTGGTCTATGGCGACATCGACCTCGATGTCCTTGCGGAAGAGAAGCAGCTACTGGATATCGCCGGACACTACGCGCGTCCCGATGTGTTCCAGTTGCACGTCAACAGGAGGCGCCAGAACTCCGGCGTGCACGAGGTTCTCGACGGCGGCTTCTACCCGATGTAGCCTTCGCGAACCAGCAGCTCAGCGGTCAGCACCGCGCCCCGGGCGGCACCCATCTTGGTGTTGTGCGACACGAGCATGTACTTGATGCCGTTCTTCATCACGGCATCGGTGCGAATTCTGCCAACGGTTGTTGCCATGCCCCCCGCATTATCGCGGTCGCGTCTTGGCTGAGGCCTGAAGGGGTCCTCGGTGACGGATATCAGGTTCTCCGGTGCCGACGGCAGCCCCGCTATCGAGCTTCCGGAGTAGTACTCCCGCAGCGCCTTCGTGGCGGAAGCGACGTCGCACTCCTTCTGCGTAGAGGCGAACACGGCCTCGGTGTGGCCCTCCAGCACCGCAACCCGCGTGCAGGTGCAGCTCACGGGGAACTCCGCCGCCTGAATGCCATCCGTTCCCAACGTGCCGAGTATCTTCTGCGTTTCGCGCTGGACCTTCTCTTCTTCGCCGGGGATGTAGGGAATGACGTTGTCGAGAATATCGAGCCCGATGACGCCCGGACTCCTGCCGGCGCCTGACATCGCCTGCATCGACGTCATGATGACTGAGTCGATTCCGAACGATGCCTGCAGGGGCTTGAGACTGATGGCCAGGCCGATGGTGGTGCAGTTGGGGTCTGGGGTCACGAAGCCCTTCCAGCCGCGGTTCTTGCGCTGAACATCGAGCAGCTTGACGTGCTCGGAGTTGACGCCGGGAATCAGTATCGGCACGTCGTCCTCGTAGCGGAACGCGGACGCGGTGCTCACGACAGGAACCTCCGCCGCATATTGGGGCTCGAGTATCTTGGCGGGGCCGGACTCGATTGCGGAGAAGACAACATCCACGTTGTCGAGCTTCAACTCGGCTGCATTCACAACCGACATGTCCATGACTTCCTCAACCGGAGGCTCGTCGCAGAACCAGCGTACGGCTCCGGACGCCTGGTCTGTGATGGCCTTCACATAGGACTGGCCTGCCGACCTCTCGGACGCTGCGAGCGCCGCGACCTCTATCCACGGATGGTCTTTCAATGCGACCAGGAATTGCTGGCCGACTATTCCAGTTGCTCCGACTACCGCTGCTCTGATCATGGGTGGTGCCTCCTGAGTTGTCCGGTGAATCGTAGAGTTTACCATACGCGACGACGGGTCCTTGTGCCGCCTCCCCTCGAGCGAACAGGGGCGCATGTCGACCTATAGTACAATCGGTGGCAACAGGGCAATTCTCTCGGCAAGGAGCACCATGAGTACATCGAGCCTAGACGCAATCTTCAATCCAAGGTCAGTAGCGGTTGCCGGCGTATCAACCAGGGGCGACTACAGACAACTCGGCGGGAACAGCTACCTTCACGCCATCATCAACGGAGGATTCAAGGGCAAGCTGTATCCGGTGAATCCCAAGGGTGGGGAGGTGCAGGGGCTCACCGTGTATCCCAGCGTGCGCGATATTCCCGGCGACGTGGATTTCGTGATTTCCGCAATCCCTGCCTCCGGTGCACTGCAGTTGATTAAGGACTGCGCTGCCAAAGGCGTGAAAGCTATCCACTTCTTCACGTCGGGCTTCTCCGAGCTGGGCAAACCTGAAGGCATCGAACTCGAGCGGCAGGTATTGGCCGTTGCCCGCGAGCACGGCATACGCGTAGTGGGACCGAACTGCATGGGCGTGTACTGTCCCGCATCGGGACTTTCCTTCCTTGCCGACATGAGCACGGAAGCCGGCAAGACAGGCATGATCTGTCAGAGCGGAGGCAATGCGATGTACGTGGCCCGTGAGGCGGCCCGGCGAGGCGTCCGTTTCAGCAAGGTCGTATCGTACGGCAATGCCAGCGATGTGAACGAAAGCGACCTCATGGAGTACATGGCCGACGACCCCGACACTGAACTCATCATGGCGTACATCGAGGGGGTCAAGGACGGCGAGAGGTTCAAGAAGGCTCTGCAGCACGCCGCCACTCGGAAGCCTGTCCTCGTCCTCAAGGTCGGGGTCACCGAATCGGGGGCGCGTGCAGCTGCGTCGCACACCGGTTCCCTGGCGGGGGTTGACAAGGTGTGGGACGGCCTCCTGTCGCAGGTGAATGCGGTCAGGGTGGACACGCTTGAGGAGTGGATCGACATGGCGGTTACCTTCACCTTCTTCCCCGAGCCGCCTGGAAGGAACGTTGCTCTGCTCGGCCTTGGTGGAGGTGCGACAGTGCTGGCGGGCGATGAGGCAACCAAGGAAGGGTTGGTCATTCCCGGGTTGCCGGACGAACTCCGGGAGAGCACTGCGGGATTACTCGGCTCTGAAGCGGGTACTATCATCGACAACCCGATGGACCTCTCAGCGGAGGCATGGACCGTTGGCTACTATCCTATACTGAAGGTCTTCAGCGAGTACGAGGGCATCGACCTCACAATCGTGCATTTCTCGGTGGGGCTCATAGCGCGTCCTCCAGAGCTGCACAGGGAGATATGGGACAAGCTCATCGACGATGTCACCCGCGCGCATTCCGATTTTGGCAAGCCGGTAGTGGTCGTCATACAGATGATGACGCTTCCCGTGCACTACGACTGGATGGTAGAGGCACGAGAGAAGTGCTACCGCTCGGGCATCGCGGTGTACAACTCGATTCGACATGCTGCCCGCTCGGGCAACAGGCTCTTGCGGTACCAGGCGAAGAAGCGAGAAAGAGCCGGCGGCTAGGCCCGGCGACTGAACAGCTTCTCAATCTGGACCTGTGAGAAGTGCAGCACAGTGGGACGTCCGTGTGGGCACGTCCTTGGCTGGGTGGTCTGCTCGAGTTGCCGGACGAGACTGCGCATCTCCTCGTGAGTGAGTTGCTTGCCGGCCCGGACTGCGGAGTGGCAGGCAACGGTCTCAAGTGCGCGGTCCTGGATGTCGCTGCGGGGTCCCTGTGACAGGTCGCGGACTATCTCTCTCACCTGGCCTGTGACGTCGGTGACGTCCATCGCTGCAGGGACGGTTCGAAGCAGGTAGCTGTGACCTCCGAATGGTTCGAGAGCGAGGCCAAGTTGTGCAAGCGTCTCGAGCAGCCCTGCGAGCAGTGCGCTCTCTGTGGGTGTGAACTCGATGGTGACAGGTTCAAGCAATCCCTGCGTTTCAGTTTGGCCCCGCCGCCGCTGCTCGACGAGCCGGTCGTACACCACTCTCTCGTGAGCTGCGTGCTGGTCGATGAGGTACAGTCCGTCCGGCCCTTCCGCAGCGATATAGGTGGTCAATATCTGTCCGAGTATCCTCAGCGGTGGCAGCAGGGAAGAACCCTTACTGCGTTCGTCCGCAGAGGACGGTGTGAATTCTTCAACAGGCGCGCTCTCTGCAACGCTCCACCGGCTCTGCTCCGCCGGGCCGGAGGGAAAAGCCACGTGTTGCGCGTCCGTGGCGACGCGAGTCCGGGACAACGCTGTCGCGACCGCCTCCTTCACGCTGCGGAACAGGGAGTGCTCCTCGGCGAACTTGACCTGTGCCTTGCTCGGATGCACGTTGACGTCCACCAGTTCGGGCGGCATATCGATGTTGAGCACCGCAATGGCGTTTCGTCCGTCGGGCAGCAGTCCGCGATATCCCTCCTCGATGGCACGCTGCAGCAGCGGGCTGCGGACCCATCGATGATTCACGAACGTGCTCTGGTGGCCTCTTCCTGCACGGGAGAGCGAGGCGGGCGCCACGAGCCCGGTGACATACAGGGTATCCGAGCTGTAGCTGGCTTCCACAAGGGCACGCGCAACTTCCGTGCCGTAGAGTTGGGCCATTACGTCCCGCAGGTCGCCGCTACCGGGCGTACGCAGTGTCACCCTGTCTTCGAGTAGAAGGCTGAATGCGACGAGAGGATGCGCGAGGGCATACTGCGTGACTATCTGCGCGCAGTTGCTGTTCTCCGTGCCCTCGGACTTCAGGAACTTGAGTCGCGCCGGAACATGACGAAAGAGGCGCCTTACAGCGATGGTCGTGCCGCGTGCGCGCGGCCTGCTCTCCTGCTGCACGACGTCGCCGCCGTGCAGGTACAGATACGAGCCAAGGTCTTCATCGCCCGAGCGGGTCGAGATCTCGACATCGGCCACGGCTGCAATGCTGGGGAGTGCCTCCCCTCTGAAGCCGAGCGTGCCAACGTGGACCAGGTCGTCGAAGGAGGCTATCTTGCTCGTGGCGTGACGCGCGAACGCCAGAGACACAAGCGATGAGGGAATTCCGCAGCCATCGTCTGCAACCACGATGAGGTCAACGCCACCGCGGCGACATTCGATGTCTATCTTGAGGGCTCCGGCGTCGAGGGCGTTCTCAACGAGTTCCTTGACGATGGAAGCGGGTCGCTCAACTACTTCGCCTGCGGCGATACGAGAGACGACATCGGGCGGGAGAACGTGAAGCTCCACGGGCCAAGCCTACACGGTTGCGTGTAGGCTGTCAACGGTGCACTAGGCGAAACTGTCGAAGCGTTCTATCTTCTCGAGCTTGGCCATGCTGAAGAGGAGACGCTTGGGCCCCGACTCCTCGAAAGCGACTGTTATGACGAGGTCGTTCTTGTCCGGAAAGCAGTCCATGACCACGCCCTGTCCGAATTTCTTGTGGAAGACCCAATCGCCAACCCTGAACTCGTCGTCCGAGACTCCGTAGGCCATGGGCTGCGTATACACCGCGCCGGTCATGTCGACCTCGTTATCATCCCACAGGCCCCGCGTCGTGATGAGGTCGGGACTGATCCGGTCGAGGTAGCGCGAAGGAGGATTCGCAAGTCCGTTGCCGAACAGACTGCGACGATGTGCCCTGGAGAGGAAGACGTAGCGTTGTGCCCTTGTGAGGCCGACGTAGCACAGGCGGCACTCCTCTTCCATCTCGGCAGGGTCATCGAACGACTTCCGATGGGGCAGGACGCCGTCTTCCATGCCGATGATGAACACGGCGGGGAATTCGAGTCCCTTGGCCTGGTGCAGCGTTATGAGAGTGACGACGTTGTTGCTGTCGTCCATCTCGTCGACGTCAGCAACCAGGCTCACCTTCTCAAGAAACGCGGGCAACGCCTCGTCAGGGGCCATGTCTACGTAGTCACGAGAGACGTTGATCAGCTCCTGCACGTTCTGCCAGCGGTCCTCTCCGTTCTCGTCCTCCATGAGGTACTCGCGATACGACGTCTTGACTATCGTATCCTCGATGAGTTCAGGCAGAACGGCAATGCCGCGCTTCGCGATAAGGCTGTCGATGAGTTCCTTGAAGCGACCGAGGGCGTTGCTGGCCCTTGCCGCAAGGTCCTTCTCCTGCAGCATCTCGCCAAGGGCGTCGTAAAGGGAGATATTCCGCTCCGTAGCCCACGACTGCAACCGTGTCAGTGTCCCCTGTCCGATGCCTCTCCCAGGAGTATTCACGATTCGGGCAAGGCTCACGCTGTCGTGCGGGTTATGTATGACGCGCAGGTACGCCACAAGGTCCCGTATCTCCTGTCGCCTGTAGAACCTCGTCCCGCCGACGAGGCGGTATGGAATGCCGAAGCGGAGCAGGCTCTCTTCAAGCGCCCGCGACTGTGCATTGATGCGGTACAACACCGCGCAGTCGCCATACTTCAGCCCTTCACGCGTGACGAGCTTGTCGATAGCGTTCACCACCGATTGAGCCTCGTCCTTTTCGTTCAGACACTCCATCAGGACGATCGGCTTGCCTTCTTCGTTCTCCGTCCACAGGCCTTTGTCCTTGCGCAGAGCGTTGTTCTTGATTATCTGAGAGGCGGCTCGGAGAATCGTGCGTGTTGAACGGTAGTTCTGCTCGAGCATGACAACGCGAGCCTCAGGATATTCGTTTTCGAAACTCAATATGTTGCGCAGGTCGGCGCAGCGCCATGAGTAGATGGACTGGTCGGGGTCGCCCACAACGCACAGGTTGTGGTGTTTGGCCGCCAGCAACTTCACGAACTCGAACTGGGCCAGGTTCGTATCCTGGAACTCATCGACCAGCACATATTGATAACGCGCCTGGTATTTCTCCAGCACATCCGGGCGCAACTGCAATAGTCGCACCGCCTTGAGCAGGATGTCGTCGAAGTCGACCGCATCGCTCTGAGATAGCAGCGTCTGATAACGGGTGAAGACCCTCTGAACGATCTCCTCGAAGTAGCTGTCGACTCCCTCGGTGTGCATCATCTCGGAGACGAGGCGACTCTTGGCGGAACTGATGGAGGACTGAATCAGCCTGGGAGAGAACTGCTTGGGGTCGAGTTTCAACTCTGCAAGGCTTTGCTTGATGAGATTGATCTGGTCGTCGTCGTCATAGACGACAAACCCGCGAGTAAGTCCAACGGCCTCGCCGTCGGCCCTCAGGATGCGACAGCAGATGGAGTGGAAGGTGCCGACGGTGAGATTCTCAGCCTTGCTGTTGAGCACGCGCTGGAGGCGTGCGACCATCTCCCTCGCAGCCTTGTTCGTAAACGTGACTGCGAGTATCGCGCGCGGGTCGATGCCACACTCGGTAACGAGGTGCGCGACTCTATTTGTTATTACCCGGGTCTTGCCGCTCCCGGGTCCCGCGAGTACCAGCAGGGGGCCGCCAGTAGTCCGGACGGCCTCCTGTTGAGCGGCGTTCAGGGAGGCCAGTTCGTCCATAACGAATAGCGGGGATTATACCACCAGCGCGACTGAAGAAGAAAACAGGGGAGGGTATCTAGTAGACGTCAAGCAGCGAAGCGTCCGTGACAACTCTTCCTGCCGCAGTCGCTGCATCTCGAATGTGCTTCGCGATAGAGAACAAGCCGACATGGGTGGTGCCATCGTAGGCTCTCAGTTGACCGGGTACCCGGCTCGCAATGCGGACATCGATTTCCGCGGGACTCAGGGACATTGGCTGCAGGGTGTCTGACGCGAGAGTGAATCCCCAGAGACTTGAAAAGGACGGCATGTGCATCTGGTATGGAGAAACGAAGGTGAAGACGTCCTGCAATGTCCTGACTATCGCGGCGAACGCGTCGAGATCGTACCAGCGCGATGACTCCGACTGGACGGCCATCGCTCCGCCCGGCGCCAGACGGTCGCGCACAAACGAATAGAACTCTCGCGTGTAGAGCAATTGGGCGGGGCCGGCCTCGAGCGGATCAGGGAGGTCGATGATAATTACATCGTACTTTTGTGTGCTCTCCTGCATGTAGGCCCGGGCGTCGCCGACAATCAACTCAGTGCGAGGATCGTCGAACGCGCCTGCGCTGAAGGACGGGAGATACTGACGACATACCTTCACGACCTCGTCGTCGAGGTCGACCATTGTGACCTTCTCCACCGTGCTGTGCTTCAGGACCTCTCGAAGCGTTGCACCCTCGCCCCCACCGGCAACAAGCACGGAACGGGGATCGGGATGCGTCATCATGACCGGCTGGACGAGAGCCTCGTGATAGACGAACTCGTCCGCCTCGCTCGACTGTATCTTGCCATCGAGTACAAGGCACGTGCCAAAGCTACGTGTCCTGATGACCTCTATCGCCTGGTACGCGCTGCGGCCCGAATAGAGATAGCTATCGACCCTGTGCACCATGCCCAGGTCGGGCGTCAGGCCGTCGTGAAACCAGGTACGTTTGTCTGGTACGTTGTCGCTCATACCTTCACGCTGTTGACTTCGCTCGCCTGCAACAGGCCGCGGCGCAGCTCAACAAGGGAACAGTCTGTTGCTTCAACAGACTCCATGATGTGCCGCGCTGCTTCCTCGGGCTCGACCTTGTCTCCACATGTGAACACATCGCATGCAGCATATCCGCACTCTGGCCACGTATGTATGGAGATGTGGGACTCGGCGATATTCACAACACCGCTCACGCCCTGGGGGCTGAAATGGTAGAAGGAATCACCGACTACAGTGGCGCCACATCGGACAGCTGCGGAGTGGAGGCACTCCTTGAGGAACTCGAGATCATTCAGCAGGTTTGCGTTGCAGCCTTTCAGCTCTATAAGAAGATGTCGTCCCAGCGCATACAAATCACCGTCCCTCCCTTACACCAGTTGAAGTCGTAACGGAGTATGCCCAGCCAGGCTGGGCATACGAAGGGAATTGTAGCGTACGAAGGGTGGGGGGTCAAGGTGAACGTCTCCCGTGTTGATACAGGCCATCCCGCGTATCGTGTAGCTGTGGCACAGGTCATGCCTGCCTGGAGTTCTGGACATATTCTGTGTCTTGCGACGAAAACTGTCGCGTCGATTCAGGTCCGGATTTCGTGGAGGCGCCGAAAGGAGACTCATGGCATTGGACAAGGACGCGTAGCGGGCATGAACTGCATGGCATCCCGGCAATCGCCACGCGCTGTGCCCGAAGGAGCGCAGCAGGTGCGTTGTCGCCCTGCGCATCTGTTAGAATAGCTACGGGCACGATGACTGAAGGGAATGCGCTCGTGGTTGTTCGTACGTCGCGCCACGGCGAGGCGCAGATTCTGAGGGCCCTTCTCGAGGATCAGGGCATACCCGCGGCGCTCAGCTACGAGAGCGCAGGTATTGTCTACGGCCTTACCGTCGACGGGTTTGGCGAAGTGCGCATCCTGGTGCCCGAAGCCTACTACTCACAGGCGCTAGCCGTGCTTGAGAGCAGCGGCAATGGCGACATCGATGATTCTCCGTAGTGGCCCGGTGCCACTGCGGGGCAATGCGCAGGCCGTCCTGCGTTGTAGCACCTTGAAGGGAACACCATGACATCACGCCTCGACAAAGTTACCGAAGAGCGACTCAAGACGATACAGGAACTCAGAGAGCGCGGAATCGACCCGTATCCGCACACATATCATCCCTCTCATACTACGACAGCGGCTCGCGAGCTACTGGATGCCGAAGGGGAGAGGTCTCGCAAGGTCTCGGTGGCTGGCAGGGTCATGGCCAAGCGAAAGATGGGCAAGCTGGCCTTCCTGGATGTCAGGGATGGCGCAGGGAGACTTCAGGCAAGCCTTCGGCGCGATCTTCTGGGTGATGAGGTGTACGCAGTGCTTGGCGATATCGGCGTTGGCGATTTCGTCGGCGTCGAAGGCGAGCTGTTCATCACCAAGACCGGCGAGCCGACTGTAGAAGTGAGCGCCGTGACCATCCTCTCGAAGGCTCTGCGACCATTGCCCGAGAAGTGGCATGGACTGGTGGATGTCGAGACTCGCTATCGACAGAGATACCTCGACCTCATATCCAACGAGGATGTGCGCACTACCGTCGCGCTTAGAAGCCGCATCATCAGCTCCACCAGGCGGTTTCTTGAGTCGGAGGGCTACCTTGAGGTGGAGACGCCGGTGCTCCAGTCAAAGGCCGGCGGCGCGCTGGCACGCCCGTTCGTTACGCATCACAACGCTCTCGACGAGGACCTCTATCTCCGCATCGCGCTGGAGTTGTCGCTCAAGAAGCTCATCGTGGGAGGAATCGACCGCGTCTATGAACTTGGCAGGGTCTTCCGGAACGAGGGTATCTCGATACGTCATAATCCCGAGTTCACCTTGATGGAATGCTACTGCGCCTATGCCGACTACGAGGACATGATGACGCTCACGGAGAGCCTGTTCGCGTCAGTCGCACAGGACGTCCTGGGCACAACCGTGGTCGAATTCCGCGGAAGCAAGGTGCAACTCGCTCCGCCCTGGCGGCGTGTCCCTCTCCGAGACGCGGTCATCGAAGCGAGCGGCATCGATTTTGAGGACTACCCTGACGCGGAAAGGCTCCACGAGCGTATGCTGCAGGAGGGCCTGCATATCGAAGGCAGGCCCAACAGGGGGCGACTCATCGACGAACTCATCTCCGCCACAGTCGAACCAAAACTGGAGCAGCCGACATTCCTTCTTGACTATCCGGCTGAGATGTCGCCGTTCCCCAAAAAGAAGCGGGGCAACGACCGACTAGTCGAGCGATTTGAGGCGTTTATCTGCGGTCTCGAGTTTGCAAATGCGTTCACTGAACTGAACGACCCTGTCGACCAGATGGAACGACTTGAGAACCAGTTGCGCAGCAGGGTCGGCAACGAGGATGTACAGGTCGCTGACGACGACTTCATCGAGGCGATGGAGTACGGAATGCCGCCGACGGGCGGACTCGGCATCGGCATCGACCGACTGGTCATGCTGCTCACGAGCCAGGACTCAATCAGGGACGTCATACTCTTTCCACAATTGAGGGGGAAGCGCGATGCTTGATATCAAGATGATTCGAGATGACAGGGCTACTGTCGAACGAGCGATGGAGTCCAGGGGCATCGCCGGCATCCTGGCGCCCGTAATAGCCGCCGACGAGGAGTATCGACGACAACTGCGCGAACTGGAGGACCTGAGGGCGCATCACAACCAGGCCAGCAAGAAGCTCGGGCAGATGAAGGAGAAGCCCCCGGAGATGTTCGCCGAGCTCCGGGAAATGGGCGAGAAGGTGGGCGAACTCCAGCGCATGACAAGGGAAGCCAAGGAGGCGCTGGATGCGCTGCTCCTGGAACTGCCGAACATCCCCGACGACTCCGTGCCCGTGGGGGCTGACGCCGACGACAACATCGTCGTTCAAACGTGGGGAGAACCTCGCGAGTTCGGTTTCGAGCCGCTGCCTCACTGGGAGATAGGCGAGAAACTGGACATCATTGACTTTGCCCGCGGCGTGAAGCTTTCCGGCAGCAGGTTCTACCTGCTCAAGGGACTGGGTGCCCGGCTTCAGCGAGCGCTGATTGCGTTCATGCTTGACCTGCACACGAAAGAGCATGGCTACACGGAGATATACCCTCCGTACATGCTTCACAGGGAGTGCATGGTGGGCTCGGGCAACCTGCCCAAGTTTGCCGACAACCTATATCACGATGCTGAAGAGGACTACTGGTTCGTGCCCACGGCCGAGGTGCCGCTGACCAACATCCACAGGGACGAGATACTTGAGGGTAAGGACCTGCCGCTCTACTATACGGCGTACACTCCCTGCTTCCGTCGGGAGAAGATGGCGGCTGGCAAGGATACCCGCGGTATCAAGCGCGGACACCAGTTCGACAAGGTCGAGATGTACAAATACGTGCAGCCTGATAGCTCTGACGCTGAGCTTGACAAGATGGTGCATGATGCGGAGGAAGTCCTCCAGAAGCTTGGTCTTTCCTACAGGATTCTCCAACTGTGTACCGGCGACATGGGCTTCGCGGCCTGCAAGACGTTCGACCTTGAGGTGTGGGCTCCCGGCTCGAACGAGTGGCTTGAGGTCAGCTCTTGCAGCAACTGCGCGGATTTCCAGGCCCGTCGTTCCAACGTTCGTTTCCGTCCCGAACAGGGAGCAAAGCCCCAGTTCCCTCACACGTTGAATGGCTCAGGGCTTGCGCTTCCGCGAGTAATGATTGCGGTGCTCGAGAATTACCAGCAGGCAGATGGCTCAGTTCTTGTTCCGGAGGTGCTGGCGAAGTACATGTAGCGAGGTAATGCCCGTGTCGCTGGGCTCCCCGGCTCGACGGTGACACGAGAGGCAGCAATAAGGAGGGAGAAGTAGATGCTCGATTCTGCTCCGTTAAGTTACGCCCACGGTGGTTCCACAACCCATCTCTT
>Ga0272443_10003524_pt1 | contig 18315 bp, 12 predicted proteins | sample SSMAcet12_FD_193581 | JGI IMG/M metagenome (GOLD analysis project Ga0272443, IMG submission 193581) | Marine sediment archaeal communities from Little Sippewissett salt marsh, Falmouth, MA, United States - SSM-Acet-12 | ecosystem: Environmental > Aquatic > Marine > Wetlands > Sediment ... | reverse complement strand
GGCAGAAGAAGAACCCGTCCCTGGTGCAACCCCGCGCGCAGTTGTCGCTCCAGATGCTCTCGGTGACGCCCGTGCCCGGGTGAAAGCCGTAGCCCGCGCAGTTTTCGGCAACGCAGCCCGAGACCAGGCCGCCCCTGCCGGCCTGCAGGCCGATGCCGTCGCCGGGCCAGTTGCGGACCGTGACGTTGAGCACCCGGACGTTCCGACACTCGCGCGAATGCACCGCGGCGACGACGAAGTCGCACTTGGCGCGCCTGTGCTTCCGGATCCCGCCGTCGATGGTGAGGTCCTCGACCGTCACGTCCTGGATATCGCGCAGCCAGAACGCCGGGAACCAGTTGGCGGCGAAGGCCCTGCGCCCCGTCAGGAACCTGCGCCGCCTTTCGCCCCAGAGCACTTCCAGGGAGAGACGCTTGCCGATGACCTGCTTGATCTCGCAGTGGCTGGCCCACCAGCCCTCGCACTCGTCGTCGCCGACGTGTATCTCGTCGCCGGGCCTGAGACCGCGAGAGTTCTTGAGATGAAGCGTCCTGCTCTCACCGTGAGCGTTCTTCGCAAGAAGAGTGACGACTTCCTTCGGGCGAAGGACCACCGTGGCGGGGCCCTCGCCGTGCAGCCTCACCCGAGAGCGGAGCTCCACGCTGCGCCGCAGGCGATACCTGCCGGCAGGCAGGTACACGGAGCCTCCGGACTTCGGCAGCGAGTCGACCGCCTCCTGGATACCGGCGGTGGTCGAGTCCCGCGACGCGAAGTCCTTGACGTTGACCGAGGCTCTTGCCATGCTCGTCACTCCTGCTCACCCAGTCGTACGAGTACGAGTACTCGGGTGCCGCACAAACACCTCACCACCGAGTACGCGTACCGTCCCTGCCGGGACTGAGTACGAGTACGATTCTTACCGCAGCAAGCCCCCCGCGATGACCATGCGCATGACCTCCGACGTGCCCTCGTATATCTGGGTGATGCGCGCGTCGCGATAGTGGCGCTCCGGGGCATACTCTGTCGTGTATCCGTATCCGCCGTGGACCTGTATCGAACGATCCGCGGCGCGGCTGGCGGCCTCGGAGGCAAACAACTTGGCCATGGCCGCTTCGCTGGAGAAACGCTTGGCATTGTCCTTGGCGAAGGAGGCGCGCAGGTAGAGCAGGCGCGCCGCGTCGAGTTCGGTGGCGCTGTCGGCGATCATCCACTGGATGGCCTGGAATGCCCCGATGGGCTTGCCGAACTGCTCGCGCCCCTTGGCGTACTCGATGGCCCGCTCCAGCGCCGCCGTGCCGATGCCCACCGCCTGGGCGGCAATGCCGATCCGCCCTCCGTCCAGGGTGCCCAGGGCGATCTTGAAGCCCTGCCCCTCCCCCCCCAGGAGATTGGCCGCCGGGACCCGGCAGTCCTCGAAGACAAGCTCGGCGGTATTCGAGGCGCGGATACCCAGCTTGTGCTCGGCCTTGCCGACGCTGAAGCCCGGAGTGTCCTTCTCGACGACGAATACGCTCAACCCCTTGGCCCGCGCTTCGCGGTCTGTCGCTGCCAGCACCAGGACAATGTCGGCCACGCCGCCGTTGGTGATGAAGATCTTGCTGCCGTTCAGAACGTAATCGTCGCCGTCCTTCCTGGCGGCCATGTTGGCGGAGCCCAGGTCGGTGCCCGCCCCGGGCTCGGTCATGGCGTGCGCGCCGAGCTTCTCGCCACCGGCCAGCGGCTTCAGGAACTTCTCTTTCTGCTCGTCCGTCCCGTACTTCAGCAGCGGGTCGCAGGCCAGTGACGTGTGCGCGCTCAGCGTCACGCCCACCGAGGCGCAACCGCGCGAGACCTCCTCGACGGCCACGGTGTAGGCGGCGGTGGAAAGCCCTCCCCCGCCCCACTCCTCGGGCACGGGGATGCCCATCAGGCCCAGCTCGGCCATCTCGGCGACGAGTTCCGCGGGGAACTCTCCCTTCTCGTCGAGCTCGGCGGCGATGGGCATCAGCCGCTTCTCCGCGAACTCGCGCGCGCAGTCCCGGGTCATCGCTTCTTCTTCGCTCAGATTGAAATCCATGTTCTCAGACTCCTTTTCTGACCACCAAGACACCAAGGACACCAAGAAGCCCCTTTCTCCTCTGACTTCCCAACAGCCCCAGTGCCTCTTCAGTTGATACGTATGATCTCACAGGGCTACCCGCTTCACGCCGTCTTTCAGCACCTTCGTGTTGAAGTTGATGAGCAGAGCCAGCTTGTGCCCCGTTGCCTTAACTCAACACTGAGTGCTTCCTCGTAAACGCTCTCCAGGTACCCGGGGCCAAGAACCTTGTGAACCTCTATCGCAGCACCGATGACTTGGTGTGCCAACGCATCCGGTTCTGCGGACGGCTCTTCAACTGTAAAGGTCGTCTTGGCGTCCTGGGTGTCTTGGCGGTTCAATGCCCTGCTCCGCAGTTCGTCGGCTACAGCATTTCTATCGACACGGCGACTGCGTTGCCGCCGCCGATGCACAGCGTGGCCAGTCCGGTCCTGCCCCCGCGGTCCCTGAGGGCGTGCAGCAAGGTGGTCAGGATGCGCGCGCCGGTGCAGCCGATGGGGTGGCCCAGGGCAACGGCCCCTCCGTTGACGTTGGTCTTTTCGGGGTCGAGTTCCAGCACGCGGGTCAGGGCCACGGCCGCGGAGCTGAAGGCCTCGTTGACCTCGACGAGATCGAAGTCGGCGATCTTCGCGCCGGTCTTCTCGAGCAGCTTCTTCACCGCGATCTCCGGGGCCATCATGATCCACCTGGGCTCGATGCCGGCGCCGGCCTGTCCGGATATCTTCGCAATCGGCGTCAGGCCGAGCTTCTTCGCCGCCGCCGCCGAAGAGAGCAGCACCGCGCTGGCTCCGTCCGAAAGGCTGGAGGCATTCCCCGCCGTAACCGTACCGTCCTTCTTGAAGACCGGCTTGAGCCTCCCGAGCTTCTCGAGACTGCTGTCGCGCCGGGGGATGTCGTCGGTGTCGGCCACTACCGGGTCGCCCTTGCGCTGCGGGACCTCGACGGGGACTATCTCGTTCTTGAACTTGCCGCCGTCGATCGCCGCCAGTGCGCGCTCGGTGCTCTGGAATGCGAACTCGTCCTGCTGGTCTCGGGAAACCTCGTACTTCTCCGCAACACACTCGGCGGTGTTGCCCATGTGGAAGTCGTTGTAGACTTCCCATAGACCGTCCTTGACCATGGCGTCGACCAGTCTGCCGTCGCCCAGGCGGTAACCCGTCCGCGCCTTGGGAATCAGGTACGGCGCGTTGCTCATGCTCTCGGTGCCACCGGCAATGACCACCTCTGCTTCGCCGGCCTTGATCGCGTTGGCCGCCTCCATCACCGACTTCAGCCCCGAGCCGCAGACGAAGTTCAGCGTCCAGGCCACGATCGAGTCGGGCAACCCCGCGCCCAGCGCCACCTGGCGCCCGACGTTCTGGCCCTGGCCGGCGCTTATCACGTTGCCGAAGATGAGCTCGTCGACGGCCTCGGCGGCCAGACCGGTGCGCTCCAGCAGCGCCTTGACCGTCACCGAGCCGAGCTGCACCGCCGAAGTGCCGCTCAGCGGCCCGAGGTAGCTGCCCAGTGGCGTGCGCACCGCGTCGACGATGACAACGTCGTTGTCGTTGAGATCGGACATTGGGTAAGTCTCCTAGAAGTCCCTTATGCAAGAGGCATCGGCATCAAGCCCGAGAAAGCAGAAAGGAGAGAGGAGACCGCAGGAGAGAACTCTGCGAATCCCTGTGGGTCCTTCTTCAACAGTCGAGGAAACCCACAGCTCTCATTTCTCCTTTCACCTCTCTCCTGCTCCAGCCGGCCGCTTCAGACGGCCTGCTAGCTCTTGGTGAAGATGGCGATCTTGTTGAGAACGTCCTCGCGGGCCTTGAGTATCGAGTCGATCCCCAGCACGCGATCGCGGGTCTTCATCAGCGCGGCGCAGAGCGCGGCCTCCTTGAAGGCCAGTGTCTCGATCACGCTGACGTCGGAGAGGTCCGCATTCTGGCAGTCCTGCACGAATGCGGTCACCGCCTCGACCGCCAGCGGCGCGCTGGGCTTGCCCAGTTTCGCCAGGCGCTTGTCCACGCTCTTGGAGAGCTCTTTCGGGTCCGCGCCTTCCTTCTCGCCGGCGACCTCGTCGCGCAGCGCCTGGTAGCGCGCGGTGTCCAGCCGTTCAGTGATGAGCTTGAGGAGTTCCTCTTCGCCCAAGAGGTCCTTGCCCTCGACGCCCTCGCGCTTCGGGGGCTTGCTGCCCGCAAGTTCCAGCGCCCTGGCGACAATCTGTTCTTCCGGGACCACGGCGTCGACTATCCCCGCCTCGAGCATCTGCTCCGCGGTCAGCCTCGCTCCGGTCGTCCCCATGTACAGGGCGTTGGCCGGCCCGGCCTTGATCGCGACGTTGAGCACCCCGTCCCAGCCGGGAAGGATGCCGATGTTGACTTCGGAGAGCTGGATGCCGGTGTCTTCGGCGGCGACGCAGTACGTTGCCATCAGCGGCCACTCGACGCTTCCACCGAAGCGCTCGCCGTACATCGCCGAGACCGTGACCAGCTTCTGCGAGAGCTTCTTGATCCTCACATCAAGAGCCGTGCCCTGCTTGAGGTAGGCGTCCACCGCTCCGAGGTCGATCTTCTTCCCGTCGCCGGAGGGCGCGATCTCGCCGGCGAACATGTTCACGTCCGCCCCGGCGTGAATCCGCCCCTCGCCGCCGCAGAGCACCAGGAACTCGAGTGAGCCGTCGGCCTCCACCGCGTCGAGGGCCTGACCGATCTCGGTCAGGGCTTCCGGGGGAAGCGTGTTGACCTTGCTCTCCGGATTGCCAATCTCGAGCACCGCCCCCTTGCGCGCGCCGCTCCGGGCTGCCGTGAGAGTGGCGAATCCGCCACTGCCGGCAAAAAGGGTCTCGTCGGCCATTGTTGCTCTCCTTCTCAAGCCAGATAGGCTTCGAGAACCGGGTTGACCCCGCTGGCCTCGTCGCCATTCCACGTGTATACGCCCACCCCGGCCTCCTTTCCGCCGAAGCCGGCCTCGAGCATGCGCCGCAGCAGCGGCGCCGGCTTGTAGGCCGCGCCGAATTCCCGCTCGGCGGCGAGCAGGGAATCGAGCGCCGCGGCCTGGCCGATCCCGTCGAGCGCCGCGAGAATCCCCTGCGGGTGGCCCAGGCAGAACCGGCAGCCGCGGTCGACATCCCCGACGCTGCTGGTGCCTTCCTCGATCACCTTCAGGGACTCGTTGACCATCACCAGCCAGGCTCTCCGGCCGACCGTATCGCCCTCTTCCGTTGCCGGCTCGGCTGCGAGCTCAGCCACTTCGGGGTTCAGGACCGGGGGCCTGCCCCGCTCCCAGACGTAGAAACCCCGGCCGGTCTTCTGGCCGCAGGCACCGGCCGCCACCAGCTTCGAAAGCAGCTGCGCAGGCGCGAAAGCGTCGTCCAGTTCCGCGGCGAGCACCTCGAGAATGTGCTCGATGGTGTCCAGGCCGATGAGATCCGAGAGCATGAACGGCCCCATGGGGTGTTTGGCCTCGGCCTTGCAGAACCTGTCCACGGCCTGGACCGAGCCGATCCCCGCGTCCAGCCCCACGATTGCGTCGTTGAGCATGGGGATCAGCACCCGGTTTATCACGAATCCGGCCCGGTCCTTCGAGAAGGTGATCTCCTTGCCGAAGCGCCTGCCGAGTTCGAGCGTGATCTCGCAGGTCTGCTTCGAGGTGTGCAGGCCCCGGATAATCTCCAGGCCCTTCATGCGCGGCACCGGGTTCATGAAGTGCATGCCGATGAAGCTCGCGGGCTCCGCGACGAAACCCGAGAGCCTGCTGATCGGAATCGACGAGGTGTTGCTGGCCACGATCGCACCGCCCGAGACGGCCTTCGACACCGCGCCGAGGACCTTCTCCTTGATCTCGAGATTCTCGGGCACGGCCTCGACCACGAAGTCGCAGTCGCCGAGTCTGGAGGCGTCGGTAGTCGCCTCGATGGCGGCGAGAGTCTTCGCCTTGGCATCCTCGTCGATCTTGCCCTTCTCGACCAGCTTGCCGAGGTCCTTCTCGATGGTCTTCATGGCCGCGTCGAGCTGGGGCTGGGCGATGTCCTGGAGGACGACCTTCCCGAAGCCGCCGCGCGAGGCGGCAACCTCGGCGATCCCGCGCCCCATTATCCCCGAACCGACTACACCGAAGGACTTCAGCTCTGCCATCAGATACCTCCCCAGTCGAAGCCGGCATCGCGTCCGGCTGCAGGGGGCCTAATCTATGTGTGGGACAGATGTCCGCAACTCACTTTCGAAGGGCCGCGCTGCCGCCTGCGGGGGCTCGCCGAGGACATGCAGGACCAGCTCAGCGTGGCCGACGCTCCCGATCCTCATCCCGCAGAGGCGGCTTCGGCTGCCGGGGCTTCGTCCGCTGCGGGGGATCGCCTCCCCCGCGGGCGAAAACAATTGCCAGCAGGACTCCCAGCCCGAAAAGCCCCGCGCCGGCCAGCCACCACACGGCGCCGGTGCTGCCATCGCTGCGCCTGAGCTCCGAGGGCGATCGCTTGCGCCTGGCGGCCGGTTGTTTGCCGGTGCCCGGGCGCCGGCGCCCGGCGGGCGCGATACTGAGCTTGCTGCTCCCGGGCTTCGGGGAGCAGCCGGGCTCTGGTTCCCGGGTCGCCAGCTGCTCGACGATGCGGTCGCTGACCACCACGGTCCGCCAAGTCCCAAGGTACAGTATAGACACGCGCGGACAGGAGTGTCAACACTCTGGCTCTTTCACCCAGGGCTATCGCATTTAACTCAACAGCATTTTGACTGCGCAACGCCACGGTGACGCAGGAGAAGACCGTGAAGCTCGGGATCAGGGGCAAGCGCCTGAAGGCAGGCTGGGACCGGCAATACCTGTTCCAGGTGCTGGGGCTGGCGGCGAGTTGACAGTGTCAGAGGGTTCCCCTCCCATCTTCTGATATGAGGGGAACCCTCTTCCCGGTCTTGTGGCGCTCCCGCGCCAGGGCACGGCCGCCCGCAGCCGACGCGCCAGCGCGCCAGCCCCCCGCGCTGTCACGCCGGCTGCGTGGGGGCCGATCCGGGCGCCTCTCTGCTGTCGCAGAACGCTGGCGCTCTCTGGCCGACCGGGGTGGTGGCACCGGCGGCAGTGAGGCGCGAAGCGCGCCAGCGCTCCGGTCTCCGCAGACCTTTGATTGCCGTCGCGCCGCGGCCGCGCCCCGCCGCGCGGTCCGGAAGCATCTGCCTTAATTGGATGGGGTTGACTGCGAATCGTCGGCCCCGGGACTGCGGTTGCGAAGTCCAGCGAACGGCGCGGGCTAAGTGCGATAGCCCTGCACCTTCACCGGAAAGCAGCCGCCGCGCTCCTTGAATCCGCGGAATGGCCGAATAGTGTTTGCGCTGAGGCCGGTCGATGCCGGACACCCGGAGTCAGGCTGCGGCCACCGAACGCGGAGGTGATCATGCCCGGCAAATCCCGACGAGGGGACACTGCCCCTCGCTCCGTTCACCTGATCTGCAACGCCCACCTCGACCCCGTGTGGCTCTGGGAGTGGGAGGAGGGCGCCGCCGAGGCGCTGGGGACCTTCCGGGCGGCGGCCGACCTCGTCGAGGAGTTCGACGGCTTCGTCTTCAACCACAACGAGGCCATCCTCTACCGCTGGATCGAAGAGTACGAGCCGGAGCTCTTCCGGCGCATCCGCGCCCTGGTGCGCCGCGGCAGGTGGCGGATCATGGGCGGCTGGCACCTGCAGCCCGACTGCAACATGCCCGCCGGGGAAGCCTTCGTGCGCCAGATACTGCTGGGCCGCGAGTACTTCCGCGACCGCTTCGGTGTCACTCCGCGGGTGGCCATCAACTTCGACCCCTTCGGCCACACCCGGGGTCTGGCACAGATCCTGGCGCGCAGCGGCTACCGGGGCTACCTCTTCTGCCGCCCGCGCGAGGACGACTGCACCCTGCCCGAAGGCGGCTTCGTCTGGGAGGGCTACGACGGCTCGCGGGTCCTGGCGGTGCGCAGCCCCGGGGGAATGTACGCCTCCAAGCTGGGCCAGGTGCGCGAGAAGATAGAGCGGGTGCTGCCCGGGCTCCCCGAGTCCGGACCCGGCGTGATCCTGTGGGGCGTGGGCAACCACGGCGGTGGCCCCTCGCGCCGCGACATTCGCGAGGTCTCGCGGATGATGCGCGAGCGCCGGGACGTTCGGTTGAGCCACTCCGGCGCCGATGAGTTCTTCGCCGAGCTGGGCGCCCAGGCCGGGAACATGCCGGTGCACCGCGCGGACATCAACCCCTGGGCGGTGGGCTGCTACACGTCGCAGATCAGGATCAAGCAGCGCTACCGCCGGCTGGAAAACGACCTTTTCTCCACCGAGAAGATGGCCGCCGCGGCCTGGGCCGGGCAGGCCATGAGCTACCCGTCGGAGGAACTCGAATCCGCCGCCCGGGACATGGCCACGCTCCAGTTCCACGACATACTGCCGGGCTCCTCGATCCAGCCCGCCGAGGAGGCCGCCCTGCGCCTGGCCGACCACGGCCTCGAGAAGCTCTCGCGCGTCCGGGCGCGGGCCTTCTTCGCGCTGGCCGGCGGCCAGCCCGCCGCCCGCGGCGGCGAGATCCCGGTCTTCGTCTACAACCCCCACCCCTTCCCGGTCAGCAGGCTCGTGGAATGCGAGTTCAACCTCCCGGACCAGAACCACAGCGGCACCTTCACCGACGTCACCGCCTGCCACCGCGGCCGGGCGCTACCCACCCAGGTGGAGCAGGAGCTCAGCAACATTCCCCTGGACTGGCGCAAGCGGGTGGTCTTCCGCGCCGACCTGGCACCCTCGCAGATGAACCGCTTCGACTGCCGGCTCGAGCCCGGACCCCGCAAGCCGCGACCGAAGCTCCGCGTCCGCGGCGACCGGGTCCGCTTCCGCACCCGCGATCTCGAACTGACCATCAACGCGCGCACCGGTCTGATCGACCGCTTCCGCGCGAATGGCACCGACTGCCTGGCGCCGGGCGGATGTCGTCTGCTGTCGGTACCCGACGTGCCCGACCCCTGGGGCATGCGCTTCCGCGCCTACTCCCGCCGCGGCCGCGCCTTCCGGCCGCTCTCCGCCCGGGAGAGCGCCCGCTTCGCGGGCGTCCAGGAGAAGAAGCTCGCTGCCGTGCGGGTGATCGAGGACGGTCCGGCCCGCGCGGTGGTCGAGGTCCTGCTGGGCTGCGACCGGTCGCGCGCCTGCCTGCGCTACAAACTGCCCCGTAAGGGCACCGAGGTGGAAGTCGAGCTGCGCGTCCACTGGAACGAGAAGGACCGCCTGCTCAAACTGGCGCTGCCGGTGCCCGACCGCGACGCGCGGGTGCGCGGCCAGGTGGCCTACGGCGCCGAAGACCTGCCCGCCAACGGGGACGAGTTCGTCGCCCAGAAGTGGCTGGCGCTGGTCTCGCGGCGCACGCGCAGCGCGCTCACCGTGGTCAACGACGGGGTCTACGGCGCCGACTTCAACCGCGGATTGCTGAGAGTATCGCTCCTGCGCTCCCCGGCCTATTCCGCGCACCCCATCGGCGAGAAGCGCATCCTGCCCGCCGATCGATACAGCCCGCGCATCGACCAGGGCGAGCGTCACTTCCGCTTCTGGCTGAAGGCCGGGCCGGCAGGCTCGCGCCTGGCGGCCATCGACCGCGAGGCGCTGACGCACAACGAAGAGCCCATGGCCCTGTCCTTCTTCCCGTCGGGCGGGGGAGCCAAACCCGGGTCCCTGGTCACGCTCAGCGACAGCGTCGTTCAGCTCGCCGCGGTCAAGAAGGCCGAGCGCGGCAAGGCCCTGATCCTGCGCCTCTTCGAGCCGACCGGCCGCAGCAGGACCACCACCGTCGAGCTGCCCGCGCTGCGCGTGCGCCGCAAGGTGAAGCTCCGCGGATTCGAGATCCGCAGCTATCGCGTCAATCTGGCGAAGCGCAGGTGGACCGAGGTGGACCTGATGGAAAAGCCGGTCGGGGATTCAGGCCTGCCCTTGGCAGGCCGTTTAGGAACGGCCTGCAGAACAGGAGAGAGGTGAGAGCAGAAAGGAGAGCCGTGGAACCTTTCGCATTGCCGAACATAGACCGCGAGATGGCGGCACTTGCCTCTCCTGCCTTTCGACTGCGCTCAAGGCTCTTCCATACAGGGGCCCTGAGCTCGTGTCGAAGGGCGGTCTGCTCTCTCAGTTCTCCTTTGTCCTCCTGCTCGACCAGCCGAGTACGGGCAGGTGAACGAGGGGAATGTCCAGGGCTATCGCACTTAGCCCGCGCCGTTCGCTGGACTTCTCAACCGCAGTTCCGGGGGCCAACGATTCGCAGTCAACCCCATCCAATTAAGGCAGATGCTTCCGGACCGCGCGGCGGGGCGCGGCCGCGGCGCGACGGTAATCAAAGGTCTGCGGAGACCGGAGCGCTGGCGCGCTTCGCGCCTCACTGCCCCCGGCGCCACCGCCCGGGCCCGCAAGATAACGCCAGCGTTCTGCGATGGTAAAAGGGCGCCCGGATCGGACCCCACGCAGCCGGCGTGACAGCGCGGGCCCTGGCGCGCTGGCGCGTCGGTTGCGGGGGGCCGTACTTTGGCGCGGGAGCGCCACAAGACCGGGAAGAGGGTTCCCCTCATATCAGAAGATGCGAGGGGAACCCTCTGACACTGTCAACTGGCCGCCAGCCAAATCGAGAATCCGCCGCAGGCTCTTGGCGTCTATATCGGCCCGCAGTCAAAATGCTGTAGGGTCAAATACGATAGCCTTGGGGGAATGTCCCCTATTCCTTGACCCCTTCACGCACCGGCCATAGAATCCCGGGCCATCATGACAGAAAAGCCTTCGCACCAAGTGAGCTTTGAAGAGGCCCGCGACGCCTGGAGGGCGAGCTTCGAGGCGTCCCGCAGGATCGACGCCGATTTCGGCACCATCAGCGGCCTGCCGCTGGAACCGGTCTACGCCCCGGAGGCCGACCCGGACGGCGCCTACATGGCGAGGCTGGGTTTCCCGGGGCAGTTCCCCTACACCCGCGGAATCCACGCCAGCATGTACCGCGGCCGGCTCTGGACCATGCGCCAGTTCGCCGGCTTCGGCACCGCCGTCGAAACGAACGAACGCTACAAGTTCCTGCTGGCCAACGGCCAGACGGGGCTTTCCGTGGCCTTCGACTTCCCCACGCTCATGGGTTACGACGGCGACCACGCCCGCTCGCTGGGCGAGGTCGGCCGCTGCGGCGTGGCGGTGCACTCGCTGGCCGACATGGAGACGCTCTTCGACGGCATCCCCGTGGGCGAGGTTTCGACCTCCATGACCATCAACGGCCCGGCCGCGGTGCTCTTCGCCTTTTACGTGGCTGCCGCCGACAACCAGGGCGTCAGCCGCGAGAAGCTGCGCGGCACCATCCAGAACGACATCCTCAAGGAGTACCACGCGCAGAACTCCTGGATCTTCCCGCCGGAGCCCAGCATGCGCCTGGTGATCGACACCTTCGAGTTCGCCTCGCAGGAAGTTCCGCAGTGGTACCCGATCTCCATAAGCGGATACCACATCCGCGAGGCGGGCAGCACCGCGGCCCAGGAACTGGCCTTCACCCTCGCCGACGGCTTCGCCTACGTGCAGGCGGGCATCGAGCGGGGGCTGGACGTCGACAGCTTCGCGCCGCGGCTCAGCTTCTTCTTCAACGCGCACCTCGACTTCTTCGAGGAGCTCGCCAAGTACCGCGCGGCGCGGCGCATCTGGGCGCGGAGAATGCGCGACCATTTCGGCGCGAAGAACCCCAAGAGCCAGATGTGCCGCTTCCACGTGCAGACGGCAGGCTGCTCGCTCACCGCCCAGGAGCCCTACAACAACGTGGTGCGCACCGCGCTGGAGGGCCTGGCCGCGGTACTGGGCGGCACCCAGTCGCTGCACACCAACAGCCTGGACGAGAGCTACGCGCTGCCCACCGAGGACGCCGTGCGCATCGCCCTGCGCACCCAGCAGATCATGGCCTGCGAGCACGGCGTGGCGGGCGTCGCCGACCCCCTCGGCGGCAGCTACTTTGTCGAGGCCCTCACCGACAGGATGGAGGAAGAAGCCGAACGCTATTTCCAGCGCATAGAGGACCTCGGCGGGATGTTCAAGGCGATAGAGGACGGTTTCTTCCGCCGCGAGATCGCCGCGGCCGCAGCGAAGTTCCAGCGTGACGTGGATTCCGGCAAGCGCAAGGTGGTCGGCGTGAACTGCTACCAGGGCGGCGCAGAGACGCCCATCGAACTGCTGCGCGTCGACCCGGCGGTCGAAAAGGCACAGTGCAAGCGACTGTCCGAGCTGCGCAGGAAGCGCAACAACGCCGGTACCACCGCGGCGCTGGACGACCTGCGCGCCGCAGCCGAAGGAGAGGAGAATCTCATGCCCCGACTGCTGGACTGCGCGCACGCCTACGCCACGCTGGGCGAAATCTGCGACGTGCTCCGCGAGGTCTTCGGCGTCTACACCGTTCGCGACAGGATTTCGGCATGAACGCGAAGCGCATACGGGTGCTGGTCGGCAAGCCGGGCCTCGACGGCCACGATCGCGGCGCGAAGATAGTCGCTCGCGCGCTGGCCGAGGCGGGCATCGAAGTGATCTACACCGGCCTGCACCAGACCCCCGACCAGATCGTCGAGGCCGCCCTGCAGGAGGACGTGGCCGGGGTGGGCCTGTCGATCCTTTCCGGCGCGCACGAGACCATTTTCGGGCGCGTTCGCGAACTGCTCGACGAGCAGGGCCTGGAGGACACGGTGCTCTTCGGCGGGGGGATCATCCCCCCCGAGGACGTGCCCGCACTGGAGGCCGCCGGGGTCGACAGAGTCTTCGGACCCGGCACGCCCACCGACGAGATCGTAGCGTACGTGCGGGAAAGAATGGGTTGACGCCGACCGTAGCACTCTCGCACCAGCGAGAATCGTCCTCGTCCTCGTCGTCGTCCTCGGGCCTTCTGTTCCTGCGTTTCGACTTCCGAGGACGAGGACCGCTCGCTGTGGCTCGCTGAGGACGAGGACGACGACGATATGCCCTCCAACAACGACCCCGCTCAACTTCTCACCGACGCCCGCTCCGGCAATCGTGCGGCTGTCGCCCGTTTGATCTCGCTGGTCGAATCCTCGCCTGACCTCGAGATCCCCGGCCTGGCCGGCTCCGCACTGCCCCACGTGGTGGGCGTGACCGGTTCGCCCGGAGCGGGCAAGAGCTCGCTGCTTGACAGGCTCTCGGGCGAACTCGCCCGGCGCGGATCGAAGCCGGCGGTGTTGGGCGTCGACCCCACCAGCCCCTTCACCGGCGGAGCGGTCCTCGGCGACCGGGTGCGCATGAGCGAAGAGACTCTCGGTGCCGGGGTCTTCGTGCGCAGCATGGCCAGCCGCGGCTCGGCCGGGGGCCTGGCCCGCGCTGTGGACGCCGCGGTGCGCGTTCTTGGCGCGTCGGGATACTCGCCGGTGCTGGTCGAAACGGTGGGCAGCGGCCAGGGCGAGGTGGCCGTCGGCGACCTCGCCGACACCGTGATCGTGGTGCTGGTGCCCGGGATGGGCGACGACGTCCAGATGCTGAAGATGGGCGTGCTGGAGATCGCCGACGTCTACGCCGTCAACAAGTCGGATCTCGGCGGCGCCGACCTCTTCGCCGAGGAACTGCGCGCCGCGCTCTCCTCCGGGGGCTCGCCCGGCCGCGCCCGGCGCGAGCTTGCCGACGCGACCGACTGGCCCGCCCCGGTAGTGGCAACCAGCGCCCGCACCGGCGAGGGCGTCGGGGAACTGGCCGGGGCTCTGGAAGCCCATCGCGAACAGCTCGCAGCGGGCGGGATTGGCGATCGCCTGCGCGCCGCGCGCGCCGCCCGGCGCATAACCCGCGCGCTGGCCGAACTCGTGGTCGAACGCGCCGCGAGCGCCGAAGCCGGCGACTCGCAGCTCTCCGAACTGGCCGCCGCCGCCGCGGCCGGCGAGATATCCGTGCTTAGGGCAGCCGCTCAGATTCTCGCATCGAATACATAAGCCTCGATATTGCAGAATGATAGACCAAGGCGCCTTTTGCGCTTTGACATTGCCCTAACAGTTCTCTAATAATTCCCTGACGCGCGCGGCAGCGTCCACAGCCGGACCGAACCGGACACTTCGGGCACACCCGTGAAAGGACAGCACAGAGAAGTGAAAGCAGAACCGAAACGCAGGCTTCGTTCCGCAGGCAGACTGCTCATGCCCGCACTCATCGCGCTGCTCCTTGCCGGATGCGGCTCGGACGAAAGGCCCGTGCCCGCCAAGATCAGGAAGATCGGCGGCGACAACCAGTGCGTTGCTCTCAGCGCCGATCCGCAGAAGCGCAGGGCTCCCGACGTGTTGCGCGTCAAAGTGGAAACCGCCCGCCATCCGGGCATGCTTGGCGGCAAGGGTTCGAGCGAACCGGTGCCCGGCACCAGGGTCCGATTCCGAATCATCGGAAGGCACCGGGGCGCGCGCCTGCTTTCTACCGAAGTCGGAGAACGGAGCGGCCCGGTCGAGCAACTCGAAGTCACTACTGACGGAGGAGGCAGCGCCGCGGCCGCTCTGAGTGTGGGTAACCAGGCCGGAGATATCGCCGTTGAGGTCTCGCTGCCCGAACACCCCTGGAAAGAGGATCCCAAGACCGGCAAGAGTACAGGCATCAAACCTGTGGTCTTTCATCTGTCGGCCGGCGTAACCAGGGAGAACGACGGTGCCGAAGGCGGTTCCGGTCACCGCCTGGACAATGACATCGCCCTGCTGCTAACCGGCCCTGACGGCAAACCGCTCGCGGGCGTGCCCGTTGAATGGCACATCGAGAAGGGCCCGAAGAATACGCGCTTCACCGGCAAGGATTCGAAGACGGACGCCGAGGGACGGGCGGTGGCCCAGGTGAAGATGGGCGACGGCACCGGACAGGTGATCGTCGCCGCCCGGGTCGCCGACATCGAGCGCGGTATCGCGTTCCACACCGTTCGCTTCGGACTCTTCTCCATGAGCCGCTGGGGGGTACTGGTCGTCGTGGTCGGCGGACTGGCCCTGTTCATCATGGGCATGAAGATCATGACCGACGGCCTCACTCGCGTGGCCGGCGCGCGCATGAAGGCGGTCCTGCAGGCCTTCACCAAGAACCCGCTTGTCGGCGTGGGCGTGGGCACCGGCGTCACTGCCGTAATCCAGAGCTCCAGCGCCACCAGCGTAATGGTAATCGGCTTCGTCAACGCCGGGTTGCTCTCGCTCGAGCGCGCCATCGGCCTGATCATGGGCGCAAACATCGGCACCACCGTGACCGCCCAGATGATATCCTTCAAGCTTTCCAGCCTGGCGCTGCCGGCCATCGCTATCGGCGTGGCCATTCAGCTCCTCTCCAAGCGCAAGACCACCCAGAACTGGGGCATGGTCCTGGCCGGTTTCGGCGTGCTCTTTACCGGGCTGAGCACCATGAGCGGCGTGCTCAAGGGCCTGCAGCACAGCCCCAGCATCAGGAGCTTTTTCAGCTCGATCGACTGCACTCCGGCCGACGGCGGATTCATGCCCGCGGGCAAGACCCTGCTGGCCATCGGCATCGGCACGCTGGTGACTTTCATGGTGCAGAGCTCGAGCGCGGCGATCGGTCTCCTGCTGGCACTGGCCTCGGCCAAGCTTATCGGCTTCCACACCGCGATACCCATTCTGCTGGGCAGCAACATCGGCACGACGACTACGGCAATGCTCGCGGTGATCGGCGCCAACCGCGGGGCGCGACGCACCGCAGTGGCCCACGCGCTCTTCAACGTGGTGGGCAGCCTGATCATGTACCTGCTGTTCTTCGTGACCTGGAACGGGCAACCGGTCTTCCTGCAACTGGTCAACTGGATGACCAACGGCAACGCCTTCGCGGACAAACCCGAGAATCTCGAACGGCACATCGCCAACGCCCACACCCTCTTCAACGTGGTCTGCACGCTGGCGTTCGTACCTTTCATCCCGCTGCTGGCCTGGGCCTGTCGAAAGATAGTGCCCGAAACCAAGGACGAGAAGGAAGAGGGCCCGAGGTACCTCGAACCTCACCTGCTGGACACGCCGCCCCTGGCCCTGGAGCGCGCCAAGAGCGAGTTGCTGTACATGACCGGCCTGTCGCGCAAGGCGCTGGTTGAGAACTTCAACGCCTTCACCTCCGGAACCATGCCCGACCGCGAACGTCTCGACCGTCGCGAGGCACGCATCGACGAACTGCAGCACGACATCACCGAATACATCGTCAAGCTCAGCCAGCGCGACCTGCTGGAGGTCGAAAGCCAGCAACTGCCGCTGCTGATGCACTCGGTCAACGACGCCGAGCGCATCGGCGACCACGCCGAGAACCTGCTCGAACTCGGCGAGCGCCGCGTCGAGCGCAAGCTGCCGCTCAGCGACCAGGCCCAGGGCGAGCTGCGCGAGCTTTTCGGCGAGGTCGAAGCCATGTTCCGGCACGTCATCACCCTGCTCGAGGAAGGCGAACGCGCCGCCGCCGAGCGGGCCCTGCACTGCGAGGAGAGGATCAACGGGCTCTCCAGGGAGCTGGGCCGCAACCACACCCGGCGACTCGAAAAGGGTGAGTGCACCCTGACCAGCGGCGTGGTCTTCCTGGACATGATCGCCAACCTCGAAAAGGTCGGCGATCACCTGACCAACATAGCCCAAGCCGGGCGGGAGCTGGCCAGCCTGCGCAACGGGAGCTGACCCCCGGCGCGGACCGCGGCTCCGCACTCTGCCGCGACCGCTCTCAAAGGGCTGCTAACCCCCGGCATTTGCTGGTTTGGAAAACCGACATCTCGCCCCCCCCTAATCACTCGCTAACTGCCAAAGGGTATCAATATGGTGAAAGGCGGGAGGTCGAAGAAAAGGTGCCCGGAACAGCCACTCACAAGACCATCAGGACGATTCGGGCGGGAATAGGCCGCCAGTGGGTCCGGCTGAAGAGGCCGTACGTCTTCAACGGATTCCGCTTCCTGGTGGAGGTCCGCGCAGAGAACGGAGTGGCCTCCGCCCCGAAGAGCCGGCAGGACGTTCGTGTCCGCGGCCCGCTCTGCGTCAGGTGCGGAGTGCCGCTGGCCCGCGTGGAGTCGACTGCCGCCTACGAGCGCTACGCGTGCAGGAAGGGACGCGGTCACTGCGAGCTGTGGGTAGGACGCGTCAGCCACCTCAGCTTCGGGGAGTTCATGCAGGAGCAACTGCGCCCCAAGGTCTACAAGGCCATCCGGGACAAGAGACTGCCGCTGGAAACCGCCGCGATAGGAGCCGCACTGAACATCGCACCCTGCTGACACAAGTCCCGCACCCGGGGTTGGGGCCTCCCATCCCAACCCCCCGCCGCGCGCCAAGGTGAGGCACCCCCACCGGCGCGCGGCATTATTTCCGGAGTTCTTCGGATGCGCCGCCAGGCCGGACAGGCTCCCGCTCATTCCGACTTCCAACCCACCCCGAGGCAAGCGCAAACGGGCGCGAGGCAAACCGGTCCAGGCAAGCTACTGCAACCGGTGCGGGTCCCGGCTCCCCTCAGCCGCCCGCCGCGCCCCACCGGCAAACGAGTAATTAGCCCCCTGCTCACGGACTTCAAATCAGGTGCCCCGAACATGTCGGTAGCACTTTCGAAACATCGCGGGCCGGACAGGGATTCCGTCATGAACATCGGCTTCAGTTCAAAGGCAGTGCGCCCTCGCAGGTTACTGGTGGCAGGCGGATTTCTGGTATCCGTGCTGCTGACCGGCCTGTTGGCTGCGGCGCTCCTCCCCGCGGGCTGCCTGCCTCCGCGCAACCCGCCCTACTCCTACCGCCCGGCAAGGCACGTCATTCTGGTGATAGGCGATGGAATGCATCTCGAACACGAGATTGCCGCCAGTCGCTACCTCCACGGACGAGACCGGGCACTCGCCTGGCACTCCTTTTCGGAAAAGGCCTACGTCACGACCTGGGACGTCGACACCTACAACCGCTACGCGGGGCGCGCCGGGGCCGCGCCCTACTCGGAGGGCGACTTCGCTCCCTTCCTGGGGTACGACCCCGCCCGCGGCGGCAAGGCCCCCTTCCCCGATTCGCTGGAAGGCACCGAACGCTACTTCCTGACCCGCCTGCCGCTCAAGGAGCAATACGGAAACCGTCCCGCGGCGTATCCGGCAACGGACTCCGCCTCGGCGGCGACGGCGATGGCCACCGGCCACAAGACCGACGCGGGCAATATCTCCTGGAGGCGGGGCGGCCCGCCCGCCGGGGGGCTGCAGACGATCTCCGAGCTGCTCGACCGTAAGTTCGGCGCCGAACTGGGCATCGTCACCACGGTGCCATTCACCCACGCCACCGTGGCGGCCTTCGCAAGCCACAACACCTCGCGCCACAACTACTACACCGGCCGCAAGGGGTATGCCGGCCGT
>Ga0272443_10003523_pt1 | contig 18316 bp, 10 predicted proteins | sample SSMAcet12_FD_193581 | JGI IMG/M metagenome (GOLD analysis project Ga0272443, IMG submission 193581) | Marine sediment archaeal communities from Little Sippewissett salt marsh, Falmouth, MA, United States - SSM-Acet-12 | ecosystem: Environmental > Aquatic > Marine > Wetlands > Sediment ... | reverse complement strand
CAGCGCCTGCGTCGGCCAAAGCGAGATCGAGTGGAGGTAGCTGTAGATCCAGACCCAGCGGGGTACCTCGGCCGACTGGCCGCCGGGCCCGTGGATGAAGTGGCCGCTGATATAGAAGACCTCGCGCGTGCGTCCGTCGGGCGTCTCGACAACCTCCTTGCGTCCGTTTTTCGCGTCGCCGCCCAGTTCAGCGTAGATCACGGTGTAGGCCAGCAGGTTGAGCAGGCAAAACGCGATGGTCCAGATGCAGATGCGGTTTCGGGTCCGACGTTGCACGGCTGAACTCCGCTCAGTATTTCCTGAATGCCCGCCTCGAACGAAAACCGGTTACAACGACGTGGAGGAAACTGCCTGCACCGCGTGAACTCCTGTACTCAAAAGCAATTATAAGTATGCCCGGAAGGGGGGTCAATGCGGCCGCACGCTGGCTCGGTGCCCACGCGCGGTTTCGGGCCCTTTGACACGCGGGAACGGAATGACTAGATTGGCCCGCTTTGCAGCGTCCGTTTGATGACGGCGTCTCGACGCGATGCGGAAAGATGCAACAGGGGGCACAAGTGGCCTGGTTCAACTATGACTGGTTCACCGGCGAGGCGTTCGTGGCGCAGAAGCGCGAGGCGCGCCTGCGGTGCGCACAGAAGAAGTTTCCGAACGTTCCGCCCGATCAGGCGGACCAGCATTCGGCCTACCAGACGTTCCTGGGGGAGCTCGAGGTCCGCACCCTTGTCTACCTGCGGGACGGTTTCAGCTATGAGATGACGCGGATGGTCGATATCGGCCAGCGTGCGGACCTGTTCACTTTCGAATGCGAACCCATCGACGAGCAGTACAAGGTCGGCGCGTTTGTGGTCACCCTGCCCTACGATGAGATCAACCGCGTCGAGACTTTTGCCGTCCACCCGTCCGAAAAGCCCGAGGATGTTCCGGTCATCACCGGGTTCCGTTCAAGCCCTGCGGATGCCTCGCTTTATCGGGACGATGCACGCGACACCCGTGACGAGCTCAAATCGCCCGGCCCGGCCGAGGCTGACTCGAACTGAGCGACGATCGCGGCTTTTCTTGAACCGAACTTACCGAAGGGATTCATTGCGACCGACGGCCGGCTCATGCCTCGACGCGTTCGGGGAGCGGCTGGACGTTTTTCCCCGCCGGCAGGATTTGCTCGATCGTCTCGGCCGCGCTTCGTGTTCCTTCCCGCGGTGATTCAAGCTTTTCGGCCATGCTTCTTCGATCGATGGCCGACCGCACGCCCCCGCTCAGCAGGCCCAGTGACTGGACGAGCGCCGAGGCCAACTGTGCGCCGGCCTGTCCCATGATCGCCAGCACCGCACCATCGTAGCGTGACAGGTCCGGCACGACGGCGATGGTCAGCAGCAGGCCCAGGCCGACCGCGTTGCCGGCCGTCACCCAGACGGTTCGGCCGGACCGTGTGTGTATCGCCATCAGAAAATGGTTCATCATCACGATCGCCGGCACGGGAATCAGCCAGACGAGGCAGCGGTAGGTCAGTGCGAGAATGGCTTCGTTGTCGATGCGGAGCCAGTGCAGGAAGATCGCTTCACGCAGCGGTGTTAACGCCAGAAGCGCCGCAGCCAGGCCGATCGTCAACGCCGTGCCCGTCGCGAACCGGAGAATTTTGCGGAGATTGCGCTTCGAGGTCGCCAGCGCGATGACCACCGGCTGGATGGCCATCAGGATGCTCACCATGAGCCACGCCGTGTCGCGGATCAGGTTGAAGGCCGCCCCGTTTTCCCCGGGCTGCCCCGCGCGGTTGATAATGTGGATGAGCACCGGACCGTTCAACTGGTGGCACATGCTGCCCAGCATCAGGGGGCCGGCGTAGCGCATGTAACCCGCAAAAGTGATAACGGGGCCCTCGTCCCCGCGTTTCATTTGCGGCTTGCCGACCAGCAACACAAGGACAAAGACCGTCTCGGCCCCGATCCCCGTCAGGTACGTCAGCCCACCCAGCATCGGACCGGTCAGATCGTTGTGGATGCCCACCCCGAAGACGAACGCCGCCATCGCCAGGAACCGCAGGCCCGTTCCGATGCCGACGAGCACCGTCTGGCCGTTGATGATGTGACAGGCCTGCCCGAGGCTGCGCAGGGTGACGAGGACCGGGATCGGCAGGAAGATCAGCAAGCCGCCGCGGGCCAGAGCGACCTGTTCAGCCGTGCCCCCCAGAAGGGTGCCGAAAACCAGGTCGCCGACCGTTCCTGACAGGCTCACGATCGCAAGGATCGCCGAGGACACCAGCGCCCAGAATAGGAAGAACTGCGCGTACGCCGCCAGCGAGTCCCGATCGGTGATGGTGCGGATGGCCACATTCCGCGTGATGAACATCGGGCTGTAGATGAACAGGGCCGCCACGAACGTCATCAAAAAGGCCGACAGGTGGATCCGTTCGCCCTCGGCCCCGTGCATCCAGGTGATCCCGTTGCTGACCAGCGGGGCGGAACCGGACATCATCAGGAATGTCAGCGCGAGCGGCCAGCTGAACCGGATGAGCAGCGGCGTGGTGAGCCGAGGCTCGTCCGGATTCAGGTGAGGGGGCTGGCTGGGTGTCGAGGACATAAAAAAACCGCCTTGCGACCAAGCGGCAAGGGGCGCATCGGCCCGATCCGTCCGGTGATTGTCGTATGAGAAAACCCGGTTTCTGCCTCAAACAAAACATTGTAACATCCCTAATGGCCCCTGACGAGGCGGCAGGTGAACCATGTTTCCCGACCCCGTGACCTGCGAGGATGACCATGGCCGAGCCGACAAACAACCGGAACCTACTGGAAGGTGCCCGCGTCTACCTTTCCGGGCCAATGGATTTCGTGGCTTCCCGTATTTACGAGAAGCACTGCGGTTGGCGCAATCGGGTGCGTGATTTTCTCAGCGCCTGCGGCGTAACCGTTTTCAACCCCTGGCACAAGCCCTCGGTCAAGGGACGCAATGCCTACGCCGAGGAAGACGCGATGGCAGCCGAGATCCGTCGATGCTGGACCTTCGCTCCGGACGCCGAAGGTGCGCGGTCGCGGGCTCGCTGTGCCGTGAATTTCGGCGAACACGTCCATATCGACCTGCGGATGGTCGATATCAGCGATTTCGTGATTGCCTATTGCCCGACGAACATTTACAGCGTCGGTACGCCGCACGAGATCATCGTCGCCACCCAACAGCACAAGCCCGTTCTGTTCGTCAGCCCCCCCGTCGAGTTTTCGGCTCTCGAGGCGCTCGAGAAGCGACTCGAAGGAGACGTGGAGTTGTCCGCACTGCTCGAACGGGTCAAGGACGAGATCCCCATCCGGCCCAATCCCGCCGGCATCCCGAGCTTGTGGTACATGCCGATCGTCGGCAGCGAAAACTTCTTCGACGGCTTCGGTTATGCTGCTTACCGCGAGCGTTTCGGCTGGACCGAGGAGGCGGATCTCCTCCGCGAACTGAACCGTCCCCCGCAACGCCCCCTTTTTCCATTTCTTGAGCGGATGACCCAGGGGCACTACCCCCAGCGCTGGGACCCGCGCGAAAACCGCTTCATCGACGACAGCGACTGGCTGCTGCTCGAGGACGCGCTCGGCCAAGGCCAGAGATCGCCCGCACCCGATCCGGCGAGGCAGGGAGTGGGGGGTAAATAGAACCAGCGCGCTCCTCGCCCCATGCCCGGCGCGCACGACGAGTGGCCGGTCCAGGCGAGATGGCCTGTAAATCTGTACAAAACTTACCTTTATGGTGAAATAGATGCTGTCTGAGTCTTATAAATACAGCTTTGCTGAAATCAGCAGGAAGTCTCACCTCCTGTCTTCGATTTGTGTTTAAAGCGTGTTAAAATCAGATAGTAGTATGACATGAGCGCCTCGCTGGCCCTTGGAGGGGGAGGCCACATGTCGTCGCGGAGCCCACTACGCAACGTGAAAGAATTGGGGAGGCTATCCATGAGCCCTCGGCTGGTACCTGCGCCCACTGTCCGATGGTCGATTTGTGTATTGACGATCGTGCTTGTCTTGACGACGAGCCCTTCGATGGTGTGGGCGTGGACACCGGTCGCCGACGGGATCGACTACCAGTACTTCCAGTTGCCAGATCCCAACAACGTGTTCGTTGCCCGTATGAGCCGCCACAACAATGACGCCTTCATCGAATCAAGTTTGGCCTACGGCCGGATCGACGGGTCTTATGAGCGGATGAGCAGCCAGTTCAGTCGTTACAATGACGCCATCAACTACTGGGGCCAGGACTGGGGTGGACGCAATCAGGTTGTTGTGGCCATCAACGGTGATTATTCGACCGGCGGGATCCCCCTCGAAGGCCAGATCCAGGGCGGGTGGCACATCAAGGCGGTTGACGGCTATGCGGCCCACTTCGGCTGGACACAATTCTATAAACCGATCGCGGGTGGGGGTGTCTGGCAGTATCCAAGAGTCCGCTACCATACGGGTGCCACTCAATTTTTCGACGACATCAACGTACCGCGCGGCCAAGACGAGTTGATCATCTACACGAACCACTACGGCGCGAACAGCAAAACGGACAACACCGGCGTCGAGGTCCTTGTCGAGATGATGCGGCCGGCCGGCATTTTGCCCTCCGACGATGCGGCCAAGGGGATCGTTCGCCAGATCCGGGCCAACCAGGGCTCGACGTCGATCCCGTTCGACCACATCGTGCTCTCGGCCACCGGCACGGCGGCGACCACTCTGCTCAACAATGCCGTCCTCGGCGAGCCTATCTACATTTCTCAGCAGATAATGAGCACCTACCATGATTGGACGCGGGCATACAGTGCGGTCGGTGGCCTCGGCCTCATGATGTCCGGGTCGCAGTCGGCTTCGGAGCCGATGTCCTTCGAGAAGTTCCTGACGGCCGATACCGACGGTGGGGCGACGGTCTCCTCGAACGTGGTCGCGCCGCGGTCGGCGGTCGCCTACAACCGGGACTACATCTTCTTCGTCGTCGTCGACGGACGCTCCACAGAGAGCATCGGCATGGAGTTCTACGAAGTGGCCGAATTCTGCAGCGATGTTCTCGGGGCGACGGACGGTATCAGTCTCGACGGTGGCGGCTCCTCCACTCTGGTCGTCAACGGTCAGGTGATGAATAATCCCTCCGACCCTGGCGGAGAACGAGCGATACCCAACGGCCTGTTGATGGTCCTCCCGCAACCCAAGGTCCAGTCCACGAGCTTCAACGCAGGTGACACGGTCCGGACAACGACGAATACGACGATGTACACCGGTCCCGGTACGAACTACCTCTCCCTTGTTTCGCTGTCGGCCAACCATGACGGGACGATCCTCGATCATTCGCTGCGGGGCGTTTACGCCAAGGGACTCTATTGGTGGAAGTGCCAGATCGACGGTTACGAAGGCTGGGTCAGTCAGAACGCCCTGACTTTGACCTCGGCCGGGAACCTGCCGGTTTTCACGCAGCACCCTGCTGATACGCACGTCTGCCCTGCGGACGACGCGACGTTCGAAGTTGCCGCGACGGGGACAGGCACCTTGACGTACCAATGGCAATTTCATGGGGCGGATATCGTCGACGACGGGCGTCGTAGCGGTACGGTGACACCTGCGCTGACGATCCAGGACGTCACCACGCTCGATGCTGGCGCGTACAGGTGCCGGGTCACCGACGACGTCGGCACCGTGACCTCGTACTCGGCCGCCTTGTTTGTCAACAAACCCACGGTCGTCTCCGGGCATCCCCAGGACCGGACAGCCTACCCGCTGGGTGGCGTGACGGCGGCAAGCTTTAGCGTGTTTGCCACGGGCGAGGGGGCTCTTACCTACCAGTGGCTCAAGGATGACGACACGGTTCTGACCGATGACGGCTATTATGCGGGCACGGCGACGGCGACGCTGTCGATTACGAATGTCGACAGCCGGCATGCAGGAACCTATCGCTGCCGCGTGACAGGCGTATGCGGGGATGCACTCTCCGATCAGGCTACCTTGACTGTCGTGTCGAGCGACCTGGACGGTGACGAGGATGCGGATATGGACGACATGGCGCTGCTCCAGAATTGCCTGGGAATGACGGACCTGGTGGATGTCGCGCCCGAGTGCGCCAAGGCGGACCTTACCGCGGACAGCCAAGTCCGCACCACGGACGTGTCCGCCTTTCGCAGCTGCTTGTCCGGGCCGGGGATCCCGTTGCCGCCTGGATGCTGAAGCGTTGAAGACTGATGTTTTTATCAACTCCCGTCGCAATGGGGTCCTGGGCCGAATGTAAAATCGAAACATCTTTCCGGACAGCGTCAGGGACCGCGCCGATTCTAAGCCCCACCTGACCGGTGAATTCTCTTTAACCCCCTAGTGCCAAGGCAATGCATCGCATGCGCTCCAACGAGCGGCTGTGCGTAAAACAAATCATGGTTTCCGTTCTTCATAACAGGCCTTATCGAACTTGACGCCTGTGTTTGTTGGGCTTACTTTGCGCTGGCATGTTCGAAAGGGGGAGGTGGAAATCCATCAAGGAACGGATTTACCCGTTTGAGTGAGTATCCGGCTGCAAACCGTCGAGGAGCTGTTATGAGCGAGAACACACACACCTATCCGAAACTTCACAACGCCGCCTGGCCGGGCGTAGTCGGGAAGGGGCCCGGCTCTGCAGAGCCGATCATCGAGCTGGACACGATGCTCGAACTGACAGCCGGCGCCGAGGCTGACGGCGTTCGTTTCGACGGCATCGATCTGTTCCTCTGCGCGCCGCACGTGGACATCGATTCGTCCGACGACGATCTGAAGCGGTTGTCCGAGAGGATCGGTGCACGGGGGCTCGTCATCGGTTCGCTCGTCGCGCCGGTCTGGCCGCCGGCGGGTGGTGGGTCAGCCATGGGCGACGCCAAGGAGCGGCAACAGTTTCTTGAACAGGTGCGCAAGAGCTGTCGGATCGCCTGTCGATTGCGGGAGATCGGAGCCCGGCCCTACGGCGTGGTTCGGATTGACTCGGCGTGCAGCCCGGCCGAGTGGTCGAACGACCCGACCGGCAACACCCGCAAGATCGTCGCGACCTTCAAGGAAGCGTGCGTCATCGCGGCCGATCACGACGAACGACTCGCAGCCGAGGGCGAGATCTGCTGGGGGGGTATGCACAGTTGGCGCCACATGCTGGCCATCCTGGAAGGTGTTGGGCGGCCTGAAACGCTCGGCTTCCAGGCGGACATGGCCCACACGCTTCTCTACCTGCTCGGCTACAACGCGCCGGAAAATCGTATCTTGCCGGCCGACTTCGACTGGAGCGACACAGCCACCTTCCAGGAGTCCTACAAGACGCTCGCCGACAAGCTGCGTCCGTGGACGATCGACTTCCACGTCGCCCAGAACGACGCGACCGTCAAGGGGAGCGGCTCGCACGACAAGACTGGCCGGCACTGTTTGCCGGACGATCCGAACGGCAAGCTCGACATCGTCTGGGCGGCCGGCTGTTGGTTGCGCGGCGACGACGGCCAGCCGACCAGGGCCATGCGACATCTTTGCTGGGACGGGTGCATGTTCCCCAACACCGTCATGACCGAGCCCGAAACGTGGAACTCGATTCTGGCCGCGATGGCCGCGGTTCGCGACGCACACGGGTGGGATGCGTAAGAGCGTGATTCGATCCATGCTGGCTTTGCTGCGGATATAGTCCGCAGCAGGGCCGGTGATGATCGGCTGATTGGTGAAATGCCTTCCACCCAGTTGAGAGGGTTGGCAGGTGAGAGCGACCCCGAGCTGAGTTGCATGCGGATATTCGATGAGCAGGTTTATGCTTACGTCGAAGTCTCAGAGTGTACGATTTAGCCATTTTATGCTGCAGTTCATGCTTTGCGCGGCAGCGTAAAATGGCTAAACCGTACAAACATGACTTGTCTCAAAAAAACAATCGAGGCCGTCGCGCATTCGGCCTCTCGTACCGGTTCCTTCATGCATGTGATAGAGGCGACTCTATTCTTGCAATCAATGACCAATCCGATAGGCTTGTCCCTGGAAATCACTCGTGTTTCGGGTTGAGGGATTGCTAAACGCCGGTACATCCGGCCTGTTGCCCGGGGGCTTTGGTTTTATTTTTTTGTCGGATAGGAATGACAGGATGTCCGTGCTTATCTGCCACGCTGACATCAAGAGGTGACCAATGGCCGAGCGACCTGATCGATTTACGATTGTCACGTGCATACTTGCGTTAGCGGCCACACTGGTTGGGCCCTCACTATTATATCAGCATGCGATCGCCGATCAGGCAGCACCGGCTTCTGGGAGACAAACGACGTCCGCCCCCGATTCCGACCGGCCGGAGCTTCCGCGCGTGTTGCTCATCGGTGATTCCATTTCGGTTGGCTATACACCTGCCGTTCAGCGAGGGTTGGAGGGGGTGGCCGACGTCCATCGCATCCCCGACAATGCCGGCCCCACCACCCGAGGGCTCGGGCGTATCGAGGCGTGGCTGGGCGGCGAACGGTGGGACGTGATTCATTTCAACTGGGGGCTACACGACCTCAAGCAGCTCCAGCCCGGACACCGCCAGGTTCCGCTGGATACCTATGAGGCCAATTTGAAGCGGCTGGTCGCGCGCTTGAGGCAGACGGGGGCGACACTCATCTGGGCTACGACTACTCCCGTTCCCGAAGGAGCGAACCAACGCGAGCTGGCCGACGTGCCCTGCTACAATGAGGTTGCCCTCCGGATCATGCGCGAGAACGGCATTGCCGTGAATGACCTGTACGCCTTTGCCCTCCCTCGGCTTGCCGAGATTCAACGGCCCCAAAACGTGCATTTCTCTCCTGAGGGAAACACGAAGCTGGCCGAGCCGGTCATCGAGAGTATTCGCGATGCCCTGGGACAACGGCTGATAACTGGACCAATTGTTGCGCAACACGACATCTACGAAGCTGAGCTTAACAGCACTCGTCAATACTCAAACCCCTCCATCGAAATCGAGGTGACGGTGGCATTCTTGTCCTCGTCCGGCGAAAAGATCTTGCGTCAGGCTTTCTGGAACGGAGGCGATGTCTGGCGAGTTCGCTTCAGCCCGGATGAAGTTGGGCTGTGGACATGGGAGTCACAATGTTCCGATGAGAAAAACGGGGGGCTGCACGGGCAGCGGGGCTCGTTCAGGTGCGTCGAATCTGCCGGCACGAACCCGCTGCTCGCCAAAGGGCCGCTTAAGCTTTCCACCAACCGACGCCACCTGGTTTGTAACGACGTGACTCCTTTCTTCTGGCTCGCGGACACGGCCTGGAACGGTGTCCTCAAGGCCGACTCTGACGACTGGGATACGTACCTGACCACGCGAAAGTCACAGGGCTTCACTGTCGTTCAGTTCGTTGCAACGCAGTGGAGATTTTACGACGAGGATGTTGCGTATACCGAAAAGGACGATATCCGTATCAACCCCGATTTTTTCAAACGGCTGGATACGAAGGTTAAAGCGATCAACGATCACGGGATGGTGGCTGCGCCGGTCATGATGTGGGCCGTCAGCGGTCGTGACCCGGGCCACGAGTTGAGCGAGACGGATGCGATACGGCTTGGCAAATACATGGTCGCGCGATGGGGCGCTTATGACGTCGTCTGGATACTTGCAGGAGACGGTGTTTATTCGGGGGAGCGCGCTGAGCGATGGCGGACAATAGGTAGGGCAGTGTTTGGAGACCAGCCTCGCAGGCTGGCAACAATGCATCCTCTTGGGTCCCAGTGGATTGCTGAAGAGTTCGGTAGAGAGCCCTGGTACTCGTTCATTGGATATCAGAGCGCTCACCGGGAAAAAAAGATTGCATGGCTGGTGCAGGGTCCGCCCGCTACCGACTGGAAAAAGCCCCCAACACTCCCGGTTATCAACCTTGAACCCAACTACGAGGCGATACGCGCTTACGACACCGGGAGGCCTTTCGATGCTCCGGCAGTGCGGAGAGCCCTTTACCGCAGCCTGCTCGTGTCACCGACCGCCGGCGTTACTTATGGCCATCACGGGATATGGTACTGGACCGAAAAACCGGAATTTCCGCCTACGCTCGAAAAAGCTGGTATCGCGCAGCCATGGGATCAGGCGTTAAAATCGGAAGGTGCTCAATCGGTCGAGCACCTTGCCGGTCTTTTCAACTCGATCAAGTGGTGGACGCTCATCCCGGATCCGGCGCTGGTAGCAGCCCAGTCGACCGATCCGATGAGCTTTGCCCCCGCTGCTCGGAACGACGACGGAAGCCTCGCCTTGATCTATCTGCCGCAGGGAGGCGACATCAAGCTGAATACCAGTAACCTGAGACAAGAATCGGACATGAGATGGTTCAACCCGTCAACCGGCCAATATTTCCCCGCCGGCAAGGTCGAATCGGATTTACTTGAGATGAGGTCCCCGGGCGACGGCGACTGGGTTCTGGTGGTCGGAGGATGAGATAAACACCCACCCCGGTGACTCAAGTCTCCCGGTTTTGTAGGCCCGGGAGATCGGCAGTCTTGTGCCACCCCGTGAACGGCCGCTGCTAGAGAGCCCGCCCTCTGAGATGAAAAAAACATGCGGCAGATGGTCGTAGTCATCTTCACGAAGCCGCGCGAAGCCCGCCCTTCGCCTTGACCGAAAACGACGGATACGGTTAGGATGCCAGCCAATCGTGACGTTTTTCAAAAAAGCGAACGGCATGCGTTGCTGGCAGGAGAGCGCATTATGTCCAAGCCACTGAACGTCGGTCTCATCGGTTGCGGGTTCATGGGCCGCACGCACTCGAACGCCTACCGGAAGGTCTACAGCTTCTTCAAGCCGCCTTACAAACCCGTGCTCAAGGCGATCTGCGACGTGAACGAAGGCAAGGCCAAGGCCTTCGCGGACGCCTGGGGTTACGAATCCGTCGAGACGGACTGGAAAAAACTCATCGCGCGTTCCGACATCGACATCATCGATATCTGCACGCCGAACAATACGCACCGCGAGCTGGCCATGGCCGCCGCAGCCGCTGGCAAGATGATCCTCTGCGAAAAACCGCTGGCCATGAACTCGGCCGAGGGCCGGGAAATGGTCGACGCGGTCGAGAAGGCCGGTGTGCCGAACCTCGTCTCATTCAACTACCGACGCGTGCCGGCCGTCACGCTCGCCAAGCAGCTCATCGACGAGGGGCGCCTTGGAAAGATCTTCCACTACCGCTCCGTCTTTCTTCAGGACTGGACGATCTCGGCCGACCTGCCGCAGGGCGGTGACGCGCTCTGGCGGCTCGACGCGAAGGTGGCCGGCTCGGGCGTGACCGGCGACCTGCTCGCCCATTGCATCGATACGGCCATCTGGCTGAACGGTCCGATTCGCCAGGTGACGGCCATGACCGAAACATTCATCAAGCAGCGCAAGCACAATATCAGCGGCAAGGTCGAGGACGTCGGGATTGACGATGCCTGCGCATTCCTGGGGCGGTTCGCCAACGGCTCGCTGGCGACCTTCGAGTCGACCCGTTACGCGCGTGGCCACAAGGCGCTCTACACCTTCGAGATCAACGGGGAGAAAGCCTCGATCTCCTGGGATCTGCACGACCTGCACCGATTGGGGTACTTCGACCACCGCGACGAGTCGATCATTCGCGGCTGGCGGTCCATCCACGTCACCGACAGCGACATGCCCTACATGGACAAGTGGTGGGTGCCTGGCCTGCAGATCGGCTACGAGCACACATTCGTCCATCAGTTGGCCGACTTCCTCGAAGGCATCGCCCAAAAACAGCCCGTCTCCCCGACGTTCCGCGACGCCCTCGAAACGCAGAAGGTCTGTGATGCCGTTCTGGCCAGCGCCAAGAGTGGAAGCTGGGAGAACGTGGGGTAATCGGTGGGGAAGAGGGGTGCGGTTCACGAAGAGGCTATAGGTTTTTCACGATATTCTGTAGCGGCGCCCCGTGGCGGCCGTTGCACGCGCCGCCTGCTCACAGAGCAATGGTACGCAACGAGACGCCCGTACCACCCTGAAAGCATAACTTCCAATGAAAGCCCCGAGTCGGCCGACTCGGGGCTTTTTTCATACATGCATAGCGGATACGTCATCGCACAGCGAAGACGGAGGCGTTTCCGCCTGGCGCCAGATGCGCCCGTTTTTTACGGTATGCGCAGATTCTCGAACAGGTAGAGTCCGCTCTTGCCGCCCACGACGAGGTCGAGATCGCCGTCGTCGTCGATGTCGGCCAGCGTCGCGTAGATGCCGATGCCGGCCGGCCCAGCCTCCTGGATCGTGTGGCGCGTCCACCGCCGGCTGTCCCGGTCGAAGCTGTAGGCATAAAGGCAGCGCGGATCCTCGCCGCCGGGGTCCCGGCCGTTGTGGGCGTGCCAGCGCTTGCCTGTCACGTACTCATTCTGACCGTCACCTGTCAGGTCACCCGCCAAAACGACGTGCCCCTGCGACCAGGAACGGTCGATCTCGTGCTTGGACCAGGTGCGCCGGCCGTCCACGTCTCGCCCCTGTTCAAGCCAGTAAAAACCGTAGTCGTGTCCGATGCCCCAGACGAGGTCCGCCAGCCCGTCGCCATCCACGTCGTCGACGATGATGGGGATACCGGGGTCGTCCAGGTCGAAGTCGGCGTGCCAGATCCAGGGCCGGTTCGGTTCGTCCGTCTGCTCGGCCCACCCGTGCCAGCCGACGACGTCGGTCAGGCCGTTACCGGTAATGTCACCCGCGCCGATGCCCGCGCTGGCCAGTTCGACGGGGAGCGGATGCTCGATCCATCGCGCGCCGCCCGGGGCGGCCGGGTCCCGTTGGAATTCGTACCAGGCGGCCTTGTCGCGGAAGATGTTGGGCAGCACGTCCGGCTGGCCGTCGCCGTTGATGTCCACGAGGACGGCCGTCTCGTTATTGCCCGTCTCGGCGATGTGATACTCTTTGAGGGGTTTCTCGGAATCGCCCGTGTTGTGGATCCAGGCGACCTTCTTGGAGAACCACGTCGCGGTGACAATATCCGTCCGCCCGTCGCCGTCGACGTCGACCGGCATGGCCGCGAAGTCGTCGTGGTAGCCGTGTGTCGCCGTTACCTCGCGGATGAAATGCTTGGACCACTTGGGCGCCTCGTACCAGTGCGCGCCGCACCAGATGTCCAGCTTTCCGTCGCCGTTCACGTCCATGGCGGTAGCTGCCTCGTAAGGCGAGTCCGCGTTGATGACGTGCATCCGGAATGTCGGCTTGTGCGTGGTGGTGCAACCGCAGACGCTTCCCGTAACCACGAGCGCGCTAATGGTTGCCCACCTGGTTGCATGAAACTTAACCATCGCCTGTCTCCGGTAAATGTTTTTGCGTCTAACCGCTGCCTGGAATGGCGGAAGCAGCGGTCGGTGTTCCTGCCGCTTCTCACGCTTCGGCCATGTAAGGATATCGGAAATCCGTCGGCGGCAGAAACGTCTCCTTGATCGTTCGCGGCGAGACCCAGCGCTCGAGGTTGAGCCAGCTACCGGCCTTGTCGTTCGTGCCCGAGGCGCGTGCGCCGCCGAACGGCTGCTGACCGACGACTGCGCCGGTCGGCTTGTCGTTGATGTAGAAGTTGCCCGCCGCCTGGCGGAGCGTGGTCATGGCCGTCACGATCGCGCGGCGATCCCGCGCGAAGATCGAGCCCGTCAGCGCATAGGGCGATGTATCGTTGCACAGGTCGAGCGTCTCGGCATACTGCGCTTCGGGGTAGACGTAAACCGTCAGGACGGGCCCGAAGATTTCTTCTTCCATGAGCCTGGATTTCGGGTTCCGGCTCTGCACGACGGTCGGCTCGATGAAATACCCCTCCGAATCGTCGCACCCGCCGCCCGCCAAAACCTCCATGTCGCTGCTGCTCTTGGCGTGCTCGATGTATTCGCGGATCGTCTTGAACGCGTTGGCCTCGATGACGGCGCCCATGAAATTCGAAAAGTCCGTGACATCCCCCATCCGGATCTGGGCAACGTCGGCCAGAAGCCGGTCCCGTACCTCCGGCCAGATCGAATCGGGAATGTAGGCGCGCGAGGCGGCCGAGCATTTTTGCCCCTGGTACTCGAACGCGCCTCGGACCAGTGCGGTCGCCAGGGCGTCGACGTCCGCGCTGGCATGGGCGAAGATGAAGTCCTTACCGCCCGTCTCGCCGACGATGCGCGGGTAGGAGTGGTATTTGCGGATGTCCGAGCCGACCGCCAGCCAGATCGTCGAGAAGACGTAGGTGCTGCCGGTGAAATGGATGCCGCCCAGGTCGAGGTGGTTCAGCGCGGGCGGCGCGACGACGGGCCCGGGTCCGGGGACCATGTTGATGACGCCCGGCGGCATGCCCGCCTCTTCGAGGATCTTCATGATGAAGTAGGCCGGCAGTACGGCTGCCGACGCCGGCTTCCAGACGACCGTATTGCCCATCAGCGCAGGGGCCGTCGGCAGGTTGCCTGCGATCGACGTGAAATTGAACGGCGTCAGCGCCAACACGAACCCTTCGAGCGGGCGGTGCTCCATGTAGTTCATCACACCGGGCGGCGAGAGGGGCTGGTCGCAGTAGACCTCCTCCATGAAATGCGGGTTGAACCGCCAGAAGTCGATGAGCTCGCAGGCTGAATCGATCTCCGCCTGGTGGGGCGTCTTGCTCAGGTTCAGCATGGTGGCCGCGTTGAGCGTCGCGCGGTACTTGCCGGCCAGCAGGTCGGCCGCCTTGAGCAGGATGATCGCCCGGGCATCCCAGGGCATCGACGACCAGTCTTTCTTGGCCGCGTTGGCCGCATCGATCGCGGCGTAGACGGATTCCGCGTTGCCCCGATGGTATTCGCCCAGTAAGTGGCGGTGGCGGTGCGGGCAGACGATCGGGGCCAGGTCGCCGTTGCGGACCTCTTTGCCGCCGATGATCATCGGAACTTCAGTGCGCTGGCTGAGCAGATCGTGAACAGTAGCCTTGATCGCCGCGCGCTCGGGTGTGCCCGGTGCGTAACTGAAAACGGGTTCGTTGGCCGGCTGGGGAACCTTGAAGATGCCGTTGAACATGAATGCCTCCGTAGAATGTCCGTAAATGTCCGTAGAGAGGGGAGGTGCGCTCGCACCCTCCGCCGTGCGGAGGGTCGCTTAGTGTGACCGAAGCGCGCGGCCGGGTCAATGGCGGCGGCCTGGTGTGGATCGCACAGGGGCGCACGAGCGCGTGTCCGGACTCGGTCGCCGTGGCCTTGCCCCGGTCCACTTAAGGCATTACCGTTGTTCTTTTGCCCACCCTCCAGGTGGGATTTTCATCACTGCCGCGACCTTCAAACGCCCTGGGACAGACCGATGCGCTTACCCGTTTTGACGGCCTTGATCGCCGGCTCGTTGGGTATCCTGCCCGCGCCCGGCGCGACCACCACGATCCCGACCGCCGCCGGTTCGGGAATACCTCCCCGCGGCCTGCGCCTCGAAGGAACGTTTATTCAGTACCAGCCGTGGATGATGGGGCTAAGTACCGACAAATGGCATAAGGAACTGAACGCGCTTCGGAGGGCTGGGCTCAACACTTTGGTCATTCAGTTCCATGCCAACGGCCCGCACCGATTCCTGGCCGACACGCCCTCGCCCGATGAGACGACGGCCGTCATCCTCGAATACGCCGACCGCCACGGCATGAAGGTGTTTCTGGGCTTGGCCACGGACCGCGACTGGTGGCAGCGGTGGTCGGACCCCGATTATCTCGCGGAGTGCGCCGCCACGAATGTGGCCCTTGTCGATACGTTGTGGGATCGCTTCGGCCATTACGGCTCGCTGGCCGGCTGGTACATCCCCACCGAGACCTGGGACGGGGCATATACGGCCGATCAGATCGCGCAATTGCGCCGCTGTTTCCTCACGATCAGCGACCATTGCCGACGACGATCCGGGCCAAAGCGCCTGCCGGTTGCGATCGCGCCCTATTTTGTCGGCCATACCCCGCCTGAGCAGGTCGAAGCTATCTATACCGACCTTCTGACCGGTGCAGGCATCGATATCGTCATGCTCCAGGACGGTATCGGCGCGCGAGGCTGGGACGACGAGATGAACCGGATCGTGCTCTATTTCCGCGCGTTCCGCGACGCCTGCCTGGCCGCCGGCGTCGAGCTCTGGTCGGATCTCGAGTGTTTCCGAAAAGTGCCGGGCCCGGACGGACGGACCGAGGGTCCGCCCTTCGAGCCGGCCAGCGCGGCGCGCATCGCTCGCCAGCTTGCGACGGCCGCCCCGTTCGTGCGCAAGTTTGTCACCTTCGACGCCTTCCACTACATGAGCCCGTACCGCAACGAGGCAGCCCGCCGGTTGCATGCTGACTATGTCGCGCAGTTCGTCGACAAGCCCTTTTTCCCGGTTATCGGACGGGCCGTCCAGGTCGATCCGAGCTTCGGCTATTACCGCGACCGCTCGCCGGCCAGCATCGCCGCCGAGATCCGCGCCGCCGGTTATTCGATCGTTTACTACGTGGTGACGGCTGACAGCCAGATCGACTCGGCGCTCATCGACGCCTTTCACGACGAGAAGATCGGCGTCTGGTACGCCACTTTCGGCAATGGCGTTTACACGACGAAGGATCTGCCCGCGGGCTGGCAAAACTGGCGGATGGTGACGCGCCACGAACTTGAGGGCGAAGCGCTGGACGACGGTTTCACCCGACTTTGCATGAACCAGGCGCCCTACCGCGCGTGGTTCAAACAGCGCCTGGAACGCGTACTGGAACGCTACTCCTTCGACGGTGTTGCGATCTTCGAGTCGCATTGGCCGGCCTATCCGGGACCCAAAAGCCCAGCCTACAGCTGCTTTTGTAACACCTGCCGCGATGCGTTCGGGGCGATGTTCCCGGAGGAACACCGGCTACCCGACATCCTGGATCCCGATTCTCCGTACAGTGCCCGGAACAACCCCGCCTTATGGAAGAAATGGTTGACGTTCCGCCAGCGCTCGCAGGTTGCCTTCCTGGACGACCTGATCAACGGACCCGGCGGTCTTCGGAATACGGCGCGGCCGAACGTACTGCTGAGCGTCTGGAGCTTGGCGCTGGCCGACGGAGGGCCCGACCGCGTTCGGGAGATCCACGGCGAGGACCCGGCCGAGATCGTCCGGACCGTCCGGCCCGACGTTTTTGGGCTGCAGACGCACTGGCCCGACTGGATACGCGAACAACTACCGCCGGACTATGTGAAAGCCTATGAGCCGTTCATCGTGCGGGCGCGCCAGGCGATGCCCGATCTCCCTTTGCTTGTCCAGGCGGACATCGGTTCTCAGCGGACCTGCAGCCGCGGCCGGGAATGGATCGAGGCGTTCGAAAAGGCCTGCGAACAGATCGGTGTTACGAGTACAACGTTGTATGAGTATTTCATCGGGCTGGACATCTACACCGAGCCGCCCCGGCTCACCGAGGTGCGCCGTGACGGGCCGCGCCTCGAGTTGCGTTTCACCAAGCGACTCGATCCGGTCTCAGCCGGCCAGCCGGATCGCTACCGTCTCAGAGCCTTGGCCGACGAGACAGGCGGTGACCGTGCGAATGCTGTGAAGGGCACCTCAGGCAGCAAACGGGCGGCGGTGGCCAACGTGCAGGTGGATGGGAGTCGAGTCTTTCTGGAGGTCAGTGAAGTGGCAGACGGACGGATGATGGAACTGACTGTTCGGGGGCTACGCGACGATCCGGCCCGGCGGCTTTTCAGAGGCCATGAGGCAACTATCCTGGTTGAGCAGAACGTACGTTTCCGTTAGGGACGACGATCGCGCCGTCGGTAGAAAGCACGCCTGCGACCACCGTGCCAATGCTGAAGCACCCTCCATGCAAAGAGGTGGTGAGAGCGTTTCCCCGGGGCCGCCCACACCGTCCGAACGCGCCAAAGGGTTGTCGTGGCTCATGGCCTTCGCCTCTGTCCCTCACCCCGGCAATGCTTGCCGGTGGGTCCATCCCTTCCGCTTGTCTCGCGACTCCACCTGCACTGTAGCAATCCGCGTTCCAGTACCCCGCGAATGTGTCCTCTTTTCATAAGTTCATTGCTAGAAGCAGGTTATGTGATTTTCTGTGTTTTATCGGTCGAGGAAATCACCTAAGGATCGGCTGAATACAGCCGTTTTCCCCGGCCTGGTGGCTGTAGGCGGCCGGTTTTGCGTCATTTGTATCCCTTATCTGGGGGGTGAATGCAACCGTCACAAATCATATTCCAAAATCAGGGTGTCCGATTTTCGACAGGAGTCAGCGTTTGGCATAGCCCCTGCACGGTTTTTCTTGCTCTGTGAAGCAGTTACATTGTTATTGTAGCTCGTCAGTTTGAGAATAGAATTAGGGGGTATCAGTCCCGACAGTTGTTCGCAGTTTGAAAAAGGTTTTCGATGAAAGTTCGATATGAGTCTTTTGGCGGCATTATCGCTTTGAAAAAACCAGCGGGTACGGTTTATGTCGACCAAGTATTTATGCGCGAGATTGGTTACGTAG
>Ga0272443_10003522_pt1 | contig 18325 bp, 16 predicted proteins | sample SSMAcet12_FD_193581 | JGI IMG/M metagenome (GOLD analysis project Ga0272443, IMG submission 193581) | Marine sediment archaeal communities from Little Sippewissett salt marsh, Falmouth, MA, United States - SSM-Acet-12 | ecosystem: Environmental > Aquatic > Marine > Wetlands > Sediment ... | reverse complement strand
TCGCGGGAATCCGAGCGCGAAAAACTGCGCCGTAAGGGGCAGGTCAAAATTCGTATTCGCGACGCGAGCGGGTCGGCCGTCATCATCACGGCTGAGGCATCCGTTCTGACGCGCGCCCGCTGACGCACGATCGCCGAATCGCTGCCTCTCCACGAAGCCTGAACCGCAGGCGTAAGCAGACCATCCTGCCGGGAGACGGTTCACCGCGCCCCCAGCCCACCGGCTGCACCATCGGATACATACCGGTCGCCTCCTTGCCGGCGGTCGTCAGCCTCGAAAAAACCACGCCCCATTCAGCCACAGGCCTGAAAATACGCTGGAACAGCCCTCGGCCCTTCGTATAGAATACCCCCGGTCACGTCCACCACGCATCACAAGGAGGCTCCGTCATGTCCGAACAACTCATCGGCACCGTCACGCACTATTTCAGCCATGCACACGTGGCGGCCATCGATCTGGCCGGCGGCCCGCTCAATGTAGGTGACACGATTCACGTTGTCGGCCACACGTCCGACTTCACGCAGAAGCTCGATTCGATGCAGATCGAACACGAATCAGTCCAAACCGCCAATGCGGGCGACCAGATCGGCATCCGCGTCGCCGAACACGCGCGCGAACATGACAAAGTCTACAAGGTCGTCCCGGATTGATTCCGAGACTCGGCCATCCGTGATCATTTTGCCTATCCGCGCCGCGGCGGGTCCTCGCACAACGACCGTCTTTCCACGCGACGGCCATAAATATTTGAACGAAGAAAGTTTATGCCGCAGCGCACCAACCAGAGAAACACTCTGACGGGGGCAATTGGGGGCCGCGACTTTGTGAGCCGTGCTCGGCCGTTCCGCACCAAAAGGGCCATTCTCGTACAGTGCGATCCTGCTGGACCGTTTTGGTACGGGAGGACGGCCGCTACAGATCCATTCCGGCCGCCACGGGGGCGGCCGCTACAAGCCCAGTTCGATGATGCCGGGGCGGGCGTATTGCCGCAGGGCATCCGTATCGACCGACACACCCCAGCCAGGCTCGGGCAAGGGGCGCGCCCAGCCGCCATAGCCGAAGCGCACGGCCGGCCGCGTCACGTCGCGGCGCAGCAGGAAGCGGCCGTAGCTGCCCTCAGCCAACGTGATGCCCGGCACGTTTTCGAGGAACCGCCGGCCCACGGCCGACAGGATTCCCGTTTCGCCGACCATGCATCCGAGCTGGACGATCGCCCCGTGGCGTCGTGCCAGATGCGCCAGCTGCAAGCTCGGCAAAAAACCGCCGTTCTTGCTCAAGCGGATGTTGAAACCGTCGGCGATGCCACGATCGATGAGCCGTTCGGCGTCGTCGCGCGTCACGAGCGATTCGTCGTGCATGACCGTCACGTCCACCGCCCTTTTCAGGGCAAGGATGGCCTCGTGGTCGCCGCGCGGGAAAGGCTGCTCGACTGCACGGAGAGGCACGTTGTGCAGCGGTGCAAGCACCTCGATGGCGCGTTCGACGGTCCAGGCCGCGTTGGCATCGAGCCGCAACGACGTCGTGCGGTTGAGCGAGCGGCCGAGGACGCGCCGGACGCACTGGATGCGTTCGGGATCGTCGGGGTAGCCGACCTTGAGCTTGAAGTCCCGCAGGCCGAACCAGCGCATCTTGCGCAGGGACCGACCGAGTCGGCCGACATCATCGCCCGCCAGCACACCGCTGTAGCGAACCTTGCCGAGACTACCGGGCGGACCGAAGCTGGCCAGTCCGAACCACCCGACCGCCTCGCTGAGGGGTTTTTGAAAGTAACGGCTGTAGGCATCCAGCAAGGCCAGCTCGATGCCGGCGCGGGCGGCCGTCATGATCCGGCCGGCACGATCGCGCTCGGGCAAGGCGGCGATCTGCTCGAGGGCATCGGGCAGCCGGGCCGGCCGCATCGGGACAAGACGATCCAGCAGCTCCTCACGGATCGCACGCACGAGCGTCTCGACCGTCTCGCCGGTCACGTAGGCGCGTGGCAATGTTTCGCCGTAACCGCAGGTCGTGTCGGCCAACTCGACCTCGACGATGACGGGGTCAGCCTCGCGGCGGGTGTGGGCCGCATGGCGGAATGCGCGGCGCAGCGGCAACCGCAATGGATAGAGACGAACACGACGGATGGCGGATCGCAGGTACAAGGCTGTCCCGGTGTCAGGAATCGCCTCCACGGTCGGGCGGCGGTGGTTCAGCGGAGGGAGACGGCTCGGAAGAAGAAACCTTTTCGGCAATGGTTTGCAGCGCGGCGGCGGCCAACCGACGGAACATCGTTTTCACGTCGAAGAACCCGCCGATCGCCAGAACGATCGCGAGCGCGAAATAAGCATAGATGGCCACAATTACGACCCAGTACCACAGGAGTGCCCAACCGCTCATCACGCACCTCCTCCGGCCATGAACGACCCCGTGCCCACGCGCGGCCCCTGTCCGGCCTTGTTTCCAGCCCGCTCACCCCACAGCGAGCCGAGATACATCCCGAGGACGGCCAATGGAAAGCTGATCAGCCCCATCGTGCTCTCGGTCAACCACGCGCTGAACTGCCCGATGGTCGAGACGGGAATGTGATCGGCATCGCGCAACTCCGGCTCGACGATGAGCGCGATAATCCGGGCAGCCAGAAAGACCAGTCCCGGCAGCGCACCGCACAGCAGGGCCAGGTAGGCGCCGCGGATGTTGGCCCGTTTCCAGTAGAGTCCCATCGCCACCAGGGCAGCCGCGCCGGACAGGTACATCGTCCCGGTGATGGCCAGGTAATCCCAGATCGGCCCGGGAGTCTTGAACCACAAACCCCAGTAGAGCAGCCAGCCGGCCAGGCCGAGAATGAACACACGCGTCAACCAAATCCGAGTTTTCGTTTTCATCTCGACGCCGAAAAGTTTTTTGCCCAAGGGCGCCACAAGGTCTTCCGTAAGCACGCCGCTCCAGGCGAGCAGATAGCTGGAATGCGTGGACATCATGGCGGCCAGCATGCCGGCCAGCAGGAAGCCCGCCAGCCCGGCCGGTAGGGTCTTCAGGAACATCGGCATCGCCAGAATAGATGATTCGACGCTGTCCAGCGTGCCGCGGTTGCTGAAGTAGGCCAGTGCCGCCACGCCCCAGAGCATCGGGATGACGGCCCGGCCGAAGTAGTTCACGCTCGTCAGCGACCACATGAGCTTGGCGGTGCGGGGCGAATCGGAGGCGGCCGTCCGGAACGCCATCGTCTGCCACGTATTCGTTGCGGTCCAGTGCATCGACTGCCAGATTATCCATGCCAGACCGATGCCGACCACCCCGGTGGCGGTCGTTTTGTATTCCAGCGGATTGAGACCGTAACCGGGCCGATGTTCGTTGACGGCCTCCAAAATCCCCGCGAAACCGCCGACATCCGGGTGCGTCCAGACCCAGTAGGTCGTCAGGCCCATGCCCAGCGACAGGACGATGAACTGCACGTAGTCCGTCAGGACGACCGACACCATGCCGCCCAGCAGCACGTAGAGCAGAACGATAACAACAAGCACGGACATGACCACGCGGATCGCGGCGACTTCGATCGGCTCGCCTCCCGCCCCGGTCAGCAGAGGCAGGGTGAAGGTATCGGGCATGCCCGTGATGATCCGCACGAAGTCGGCCTCGATCTTCAGGAACACGCCGTAGTTCAGGATGCCGGCCGTCGCAATGATGACGCCGCCCAACAGTCGCACGCCGGGCCCGTAGCGTTGCTGGTAATATTCGGCCACGGTGGTCACGCCGGAATTGCGCAGGCCGTGGACCATGAACCCGGTCAGCCCGACGATGAGCGTCGCGCCGCCGGCGATGAGCCCGAGCACCATACCCGACAGGCCGCGCTCGAAACCGTGCTGGGCCATGTACATCACGGTGACGAGGCCCATCTCGGTAGCGGTCAGCGTCGCGGTGGCGAGAAAGACGCTCAGGGAACGGCCGGCCAGCAGGAAGTCGTCCTGACCGTGAACGTACTTGCGGCAGATGAAACCCGGCACGGTCGCGATGAGGATATAGACCAGCAGAATCCACCAGTCTGCGGTTGCAAATGCGAGGAACATCGTGCCGGTCTCTCCTTTCCTGGGAGAACTGCGAGCGAACGGTACGCTTCGACAGGTTATCGGGCGGTATTCTGAGGCCGCTGGAGCGGATTGTCCAGCCGGGCAGCAAGTCACGTCATCCGGACCCGCCGGCCTGCCGATAAGTCTCAAAGAGGAGGTCATCCGCGCATGGAGCGAGCCGTCGTCCTGGTAAGCGGTGGAATCAACAGCGTCGTAGCCGCCGCGGCCGCACGCGAGCAGTACCAGACCGCCTGGATGCACGTCGCCTGGGGCCACCGCAGCGCCGAGCGCGAGCTGGTCGCCTTCGAGGCGACGGCGAACCACTTCAAGGCCGACCCCACCCTCGTCGCCGAGTTGTCCTGCATGGCAGCCATCGGGGGCAACGCGCGGGTTTCGCGGAGAATGGCGATCGAGGACGCGGAGGTTCTTACGAACAAGACGCCGGCTACATTCGCGCCGGGCCTGCTGCCGACGATGATCAGCCTGGCGGCGGCCTGGGCGGCGAGTCTCAAGGCGCGGCGGATCGTGCTCGGCCTGTCCGCGGACCACAAGACGGGGCGGTCTCCGCTCGCGAAGCTCTACCCCGACCACCGCCGCGAGTTCGTGCAGGCCTGCAACATCATGCTGGCCTACGCAACCGCACCGGGCCAGGAAATCCAGCTCGAAACGCCTCTCATCGACCTGAGCCGCCCCGAGGTGATCAAGCTCGGGCGCCGGTTCGGTGTGCCGTTCGACCGAACCTGGAGCTGCTACGCCGAAAACGAAGCGCCGTGCCAACGCTGCCTCGGATGCGCCGACCGCGCCGCCGGTTTCGTGCGAGCCGGCTTACCCGACCCCCTCGCAGCCGCACCGGCCCCTGCGTGTTGACCCACCCGCGCCCGCCGATTACAAAAGCCTGCCGGAAAACCCGGATGCCCGCCGGGTCGTCGAGTCAGCGAACCCCCGTTTCCACCGGCAGGAGCCTGAGCCGTGAAAGAGTTTTTCTCCGATGTGCGACCCATCGTCTACGAAGGCCCTGACAGCACGAACCCGCTGGCCTTCAAGCACTACAACCCGTCCGAAAAGGTTGCCGGCAAAACCATGGCCGACCATTTCCGGTTCTCGGTCTGCTACTGGCACACCTTCAAGGGGCTCGGGGCCGACCCGTTCGGGCCCGGTACGATGATCCGCGATTACAACGCACCGGGCGACCCGATGGAGGCGGCCGAGATGACGCTCCGGGCCGCGTTCGAGTTCTTCACGAAGCTCGGCGTGGGGTTCTGGTGTTTCCACGACCGCGACATCGCCCCGGAGGCCGACACCCTGGCCGAGACGAACAAACGTCTCGACGCGATCGTCAAGCTGGCCGGCCAACTCCAGAAGGACACGGGCGTGAAACTGCTCTGGGGGACGGCCAACCTCTTTTCGCACCGTCGGTACATGGCCGGTGCCGCCACGAACCCCAACCCAGCCGTCTTCGCGCATGCGGCTGCCCAAGTGAAAAAAGCCATGGAAGTCACCCACGCGCTGGGCGGGGCGGGGTACGTTTTCTGGGGCGGGCGCGAAGGCTACGAGACGCTGCTCAACACCGACATGGGCCGCGAGCTGGATCACCTCGGCCGCTTCCTGCACATGGCCGTCGATTACAAGAAGAAGATCGGCTTCGGCGGGCAGTTCTACATCGAGCCCAAGCCCAAGGAGCCGACGAAGCACCAGTACGACTTCGACGCGGCTGCCTGCTACGCCTTTCTCCAGAAGTACGGCCTCGTCGAGCACCTCAAGCTCAACCTGGAAGCGAATCACGGCACGCTGGCCGGCCACACCTTCCACCACGAGCTGGAGTTCGCAGCCGCCAACGGCATCCTCGGATCGGTCGACGCCAACCGCGGCGACCTGCTGCTCGGCTGGGACACCGATCAGTTCCCGACCGACCTCTACGACACGACGCTGGCGATGTACACGCTGCTCCGCTACGGCGGATTCACGACGGGCGGCCTGAACTTCGACGCGAAGGTCCGCCGTCAGTCGATCGACCCGGTCGACCTGTTCCACGCACACATCGGCGGGATGGACGCGTTCGCCCGTGGCCTGAAGATCGCCGCCCGGATCGTCGAGGACGGCAAACTGCCCGGTTTCGTCAAGGACCGCTACAAGGGGTGGGACGAGGCGCTTGGCCGGAAAATCGAAAAAGGACAGGCGACCTTCGAGGAGCTCGAAGCCTACACGCTCGAACACGGCGAGCCGTCCATCCAGTCCGGCCGCCAGGAAATGCTCGAAAACCTGCTCAACGAATACATCCGGTAGCACACTGCACAATCGGATGTGGCATTATGCCATCCGAATCAATCGCTTCGTCGGCGCAGATTGCGCCCGGCTGCATGCACGACCTGTGAGCCTGAAAAAGACAGCGATTTGGATAGGTATGGTGGGCCCGCTTCGCCCCCCCCCTCTTTGCGCTGTTAAGGCCGTCCTGGTTCGCTATCCTCCTGTCGCAGCTCCGGGTGTATGCGTGCCTTGAATGCTTCGAGGCAGTCGCTAGGAATGAACCGTGAAGGCACATCGAATCGCATCCTCTTACCGCATGCGTTGCACAAAAACCATGCTCTGTAGTCCTCTTGTTCACTGGAGTCATCATAGGAGAAGTCCGCAAACCAGAGGGTTCCTTCGTCTTTTTTACACCAGCGGCAGTGGACGCCATCGAACTTGCATTCTCGGATATTCATTAAGAAGTCAATGTGCGAACGGACTCTCAGGACGTCTTCTTTTGTGCGAAGGTAAGACGGCAAAAGGGTTGAAAAGAACAAGCCAAGAATCAAGACGATTCCCAATACATAAAATAGCATGACGTACTGACCATTTTTCATGTACCGCCAAACGCCCCAGAAAGACACAACAAGAATTACCACAGGGGAGACGCATAACCATATTAACCAGACACCCATGCCCAAAGGGGCTTTTGGCTCAGATAATCCGAGGAATATAACGAAGAAGATGTTGGCTGCAATGCCGATCAGCCCTATACCGATCGGAGTGCAGAGGGATGGGAATTTATCTACAGCTTTTTCCGATTCATTTCCAGGCAATTGTGTTGTCATTGCCGGCCCTCGGATCAATCCTGTCACTGAAGTGAGATTCCCCTACAACCTCCGGTCGAGTCTTCGGTACATGATGGCCTCGGAGAGGTGGTCGGGCTGGATGGCGGGGCTGTCGGCCAGGTCGGCGATCGTACGGGCGACGCGGAGGATCTTGTCGTGCGCGCGGGCCGACAGGCCGAACTCGTGCAGCGCCTGCTTGAGAAGCTGCTCACTCGTCGCGTCCAGGGTGCAGTGTTTGCGGAGCAGCCGCGACCCCATTCGTCCGTTGAGCATCGTCCCGTTGCCGCCGAACCGTTCGTGCTGGACGCGGCGCGCCCGGAGTACTTCGTCGCGCATCGCGGCGCTGTCGTGGCCGTCGCGTTCGCTGCGCAGGTCGCGGAAGGCCACGGGCGGCACCTCGATGTGGATGTCGATCCGGTCGATGAGCGGCCCGCTCACGCGCGCGAGGTAACGCTCGACCTGCGGCGGGCTGCACTTGCATGCCCGGACCGGGTCCGTGAGGAAGCCGCAGGGGCAGGGGTTCATGGCAGCGACCAGCATGAACTGCGCGGGAAACGTCGTGGACGCGTGGGCCCGGGCGATCGTCACGACGCCGTCCTCGAGCGGCTGGCGGAGCGTTTCGAGGATCGCGCGGGGAAATTCGGGAAACTCGTCGAGGAAAAGCAGCCCGTGGTGGGCGAGCGAGACTTCGCCGGGCTGCGGGATCGACCCGCCCCCTACCAATGCCGGGCCGCTGGCCGAGTGGTGCGGTGCACGAACCGGGCGGGTAGCCATCAGCGACGCGCCGGCCTGCAGCTTGCCCGCGACGGAGAAGATGCGCGTCGTTTCGAGCGACTCGGCCAGGTTGAGCGGCGGCAGGATCGTCGGCAGCCGCTTGGCGAGCATCGTCTTGCCCGTGCCGGGCGGGCCGATCATGAGCAGGTTGTGCCCGCCGGCGGCCGCCACCGTCAGCGCCCGCTTGCCGGCCTCCTGGCCTCGGACCTCGGCGAAATCCACGTCGTATTGGGACGCCTTCTGGAAGATCGTGTCGAGGTCGATGATGACCGGTTCGAGCGGGAGCTGGCCGGTCAGAAAACCGACGGCTTCCGCGAGCGTTCCGACGGGGATGACCTCGACGCCCTCGACGACGGCCGCCTCCGCCGCATTGTCGCGCGGCAGGATGAGGCCCGCGACATCGCGCTGCTTGGCCAGCAGCGCCATCGACAGCGCCCCCTTGATCGGCCGAACGCGCCCGTCAAGGGCCAGCTCGCCCGCGATAAGGTAGTCGCCGACGGTTTCGAGGCTCGCCTGACCGGATGCGAAAAGGACCCCCAGCGCGATGGGCAGGTCGAAGGCGGGGCCTTCCTTTTTGACGTCGGCCGGCGCGAGGTTGATGACCGTCTTGTACTGCGGGGGCAGGTAGCCGGAGTTGTTCAGCGCGCTGCGTACGCGTTCGAGGCTTTCCTTGACAGCCGCGTCCGGCAGGCCGACGATCACGGGCGGGGCGAAACCTTTCGAGGCGACGTCGACCTCGATCTCACAGGCGACGGCCTCGATGCCGGCCAGTGCCACGGAGTGTAGACGTGATAGCATGGCGGCATTGTAGAAGCCATGCCTGTCACTCGCAATCCGGCGGCCGACGGTTGATCGGCCCGGTAACTCTGCGTATGATGCCCCGCCGTTGCCGTGACGTTTGCATGCCGCCACCGTGAACGCCCGCCTTCGGCGCCGGCTGGATCCAACCGATGACTCCAAAACGCGACTACCCGATCATCCGCTTCGTGATCCGTGCGTTTTACGTACTGGGCGTGGGAATGCTCCTGGGGGGCGTAGCCTTGGGCATCGACCTCTGGTGGCGGGCCGAGGCGCTGCGCAAAGGCGTCGTCGATGCCGGAATGATGGGCGACCTGCTGTACCGCTACAACGCGAGCGAGCTTCTGTTGGCCGCTGCGATAACCTGCACGGTGGGACTGGTCGGTTTTCTCGTATTCGGAGCGCTCGGGCAAATCCTGGCGATGCACCGCGACCGCGCGATGAACTCGGCCCTTCAGGTACTCCTGCTCGAGGACATCCTCGAAATCAACGAGGAAGTGATCAAGTCTTCCTACGGAGGGCGTGTGGATCTGTGCGAGGGGTGCGGTCGACTCGGCGCGCTACAGCAGATCGAATCCAAACAGTGGGTCTGCCGCGAGTGTCGGCGGCAATTGCGCGAAACGTGAACGCCCTGCCGGCCGGGGAGGGACAAAGTGGGCGACTGGATCGCGGTTCTCGATGTAGCTGATCTGCCGCCCGGCACGGTGCGCGCGGTCGATGCGGGCGGACGGCGGCTGGCCGTCTGCAATGATCGCGGCCGATTCTATGCCATCGCCCACGAGTGCCCCCACGCCGGCGGACCGCTGGGCGAAGGCGACCTGGCCAACGGCTGCCTCATCTGCCCGGTCCACCATTGGCCTTTCGATCTGAAGACGGGGCTGAGCGACCCGCGACTTCCCCACGTCCGGCTGACATTCTTCGCCTGCCGCGTCGCGGACGGCAGGCTCTACGTCGATCCGGCCAAGCCGATCCCGCCCGAAACGATCGTCGACCCACGGAGCGATCACTGATCGTCAAGAACACGCGCGACGCACGACTAACCACGTGTGAGCAGGCTGTCCTTTCGGAGGGCGGGCGCGATCAGCCCGTCAGTCGCGACTTGATCCAGGTAGTGGCCGCAGTCATCGCGGTGGAAATGCCGGCCGGGTTCTTGCCGCCGGCCTGGGCGAGGTCCGGCTTGCCCCCGCCGCGGCCGTCGACGGCCGGCGCAATCTCCTTGACCAGTTCGCCCGCCTTCAAACCTTTTTTGACGAGGTCAGCCGTCATCGCCACCACGAGCGTCACTTTGCCGTCGGTAGCCGTCGCAAGACACACCGCCGCGGAGCCCGCCTTGGCGCGGAGCCAGTCGGCCGCCTCACGCACCTGTTCGACGGGAACCTCCGGCAGTGCACCCACGACGACGGCCGTCCCGCCGACGCGCTCCGCCTCATCGAGCAGCGCCTGACGAACGCTCCGCAGCGCACCGGCGGAGGCGGCTGCCTGCTGCTTGCTCTGCTGCTTGACGCGCTGCTGCAGCTCGGCGATCACGTACCGCAAAGCAACGCGGTCGCGAACCGGGATTTCGGCGTCGGCCAACTTCTTTTGAAGCTCGGCCAGTCCTTCAGCGACCTCGTCCGCCGGGCCGGCTTTGATCGCCTCGGCCCGTTCCAGCAGTTCCTTGCCCGCGGCGATCGCCCGTTCGGCCCGCTCGCCCGTGATACCGACGACCCGCCGAATACCCTTGGCGACGGCTTCTTCCGCCGTCAAGGCGAACGCGCCGATCTGGCTTGTCCGCTGCACGTGCGTCCCGCCGCAGAACTCGACCGGGTAGTGCATCCACTCGGGATTCTGCGGGTCGTTCAACATCGCGTCGATGTCCCCGCCGGCCGACACGACCCGGACCATGTCGGGGTATTTCTCCCCGAAGACCGCGCGGAGCGAGTTGATCTGGCGCGCCTCGGCCTGGGGCACTTCCTTCGCGTACACCGGCCGATCCGCCCGGATCTGTTCGTTACAGAGCGCTTCGACCCGTTCGATTTCCTCGGCCGTCAGCGGCTTGTTGTGCGAGAAGTCGAAGCGCGTCCGGTCCGGATCGACGAGCGAGCCTTTCTGATCGACCTTGCCCCCCCCGCCGGCCTCGAGCACCTCCCGCAACGCCCAGTTCAGAAGGTGCGTGGCCGTGTGGTTGCACATCGTCTGCCGACGATGGGAATCGATCGTGATCGTCGCCTGCTGGCCGACCGCGACCTGTCCCCGCGACACGGATCCGAGGTGAAGCACGCAGTCCTTGGCGCGTTTGGTCGTTTCTACGGAGAATTCGCCTGTTTCCGTGGTGATTCTGGCTGCGTCGCCGACCTGCCCCCCCTGCTCGGCGTAGGCGCACGTTCTGTCGAGGACGAGACCCACCGTGGTCCGGTCGCTTTCTTGAAGCGTGCCTTCCGTGACGAACGTGCCCTGCTGAACCCAGCCGACAATCGCCACCTGTTGGGACAAGGTCGCGTACTTGCCGGAATCGTCTGTCGTCGGCAGCTCCCCCGGGATGTCCAGATCGAAGGAAACGTCCGCCTTCCCCCCTGCCCGCGCCCGCTGCCGTGCCTCTTCCATCAATTGCTCATAGCTGTCGATATCGACCGTCATGCCGTGTTCGCGCGCCATGATCTCGGTCAGGTCGATGGGGAACCCGTAGGTGTCGTGGAGCTTGAAGGCGTCCGGGCCACTGATCGAAGGACGATCAAGGCCCGGAAAGCTCCGCCAATCAATTAGTCCAGTGCGGAAGATTGACAGATTGCCTGGCTGCTGACGATCCTTGGTTCTTACGTATTCGTTTATTTGTCTGCCCAGATCCGTACCTTCATTCTGATCGTAGAACCGTCCACTCGCCCGCACAGCCGCCTCTTCGAACAGGGCGATCCCCCGGTCGAGCGTCCGGATGAAGGATTCCTCTTCTTCGCGGACGAGTTCAGCCACGCGGTCGGGCTTCGAATTCAGCTCCGGGAACGCGCTGCTCATCGCCTCGACGACGACCGGAACGAGCTTGCACAGAAACGGCTCATGCGCGTCGAGATACTGCCGTCCGTAGCGGACCGCGCGGCGCAGGATGCGACGGAGCACGTAGCCGCGGCCTTCGTTGCCGGGCACCGCGCCGTCGGTCAGGGCGAAGGTCAGGCAGCGTACGTGGTCGGCAACGACGCGGTAGGCGACGTCCCGCATGACAGCCGTGCGGTCGGGATTCGTTTCATTCCCATCTTCCAGCAGCCCCGTGTAGGGCGCCGCACCGGTGACGCGCGCGATGCCGGCGAAAATCGGCGCGAACACGTCGGTGTCATAATTGCTGATCTCGCCGAGCTTATCGGCCGCCATGCCGTCCAGAACCGCGCAGATCCGCTCGAAACCCATTCCCGTATCCACGTGCCGGGCGGGCAGAGGGGAGAGTTTGCCGTCCACCGCGCGGTTGTACTGGATGAAGACGAGGTTCCAGATCTCCATGACGCGCGCGTCGCCCGCGTTGATGAGCTCGCCGCCGCGCAGGTCGGGCGTCATGTCGATGTGGATTTCGCTGCACGGGCCGCACGGGCCCGTGTCGCCCATCTCCCAGAAATTGTCCTTCTTGTTGCCGGGATGGATGTGCGCCGGATCGATGTCGGTGACCGACGCCCAGAGCTGTCGGGCCTCGTCGTCCGGTTCGAGCCCGTCCTTCGCGTCGCCCTCGAAGTAGGTCGCGTGCAGGCGGCGCTTGTCGATCCCCCAGACCTCGGTGAGCAGCTCCCAGGCCCAGGCGATGGCCTCCTTCTTGAAGTAGTCACCGAACGACCAGTTGCCCAGCATCTCGAAGAAGGTGTGGTGGTACGTGTCGTGTCCCACGTCGTCCAGGTCGTTGTGCTTGCCGCCGGCCCGGATGCACTTCTGGGTGTTCGTCGCCCGGCAGTAAGGCCGACTGCCGATACCCAGGAACACGTCCTTGAACTGGTTCATGCCGGCATTGGTGAACATGAGCGTCGGGTCGTCGGTCGGTACGACGGGCGTGGAGGGCACGAAGGTATGCCCCTTGGTTTCAAAAAAGCCGATGTACTGATCGCGAATCTCGTTGGCGCTTTTGCCGGGCATCTCAACTTCCGTTCTGACAAAAGGTTGCAGGCACGTCGGCCGGAAACCTGACGGACGAGCCGCCGAGCCTGTCGGCTGCGGAAAGTGTTATTTTAGCCGATCCAGGGGGGTCTCGGAAGAGCGTGACCTGATGTGAATAATCAACGCGTCGGCCCGGCGCCCCTTGTGCCGGGGCGCCGGGCCGGGTGGTATACCTCATCATTCAGGACCAACGACAGGAACTGCTCGAATCAAATGCCGTCGGGAGGCGCGATCGGGGTGTCCTCCTGGACAGGCCACCATTCTTGCTCGTTCGCGGTGTCCGGCTTCATCAACGAGGACGGGGCCGTCCCGGTTTCCGGCATGCTCGGAGTTTCCTCAGGCACGGTCGCAGTTTCCTCGGGGGCGATCGGGTTTTCAGCCGGCGGACCGTACTTCTCAATCATCTCGGCCTCGTACTGCTCCATCTCCGCGTCGATCTCTTCGAGCGGACGGGCATTGAGGAAGGCCTCGGCGATCTGCCGGTCGGTGGTCGAGACGCCGGCCAGGCGGTTGAACGTCGCGGCCGCCTCCTCACGCTGCCGGCTGAAATGCTGCACGAAACCCAGGACCAGCAGTGCGTCAGCCGTGCCGGGGTTCGCCTCGACGAAGCGCTCGAGCGCCTGCCGATGATGATCGAAGTCCGTCGGGTTGCCGTAACGGTGCCGGATGTCGAACGGGGCGTTCACCACTTCCGGGTAGGCGCGGACGCCCCGGCGGATCGCGATCGCCGCGATCGAGTAGTCACCCGTCGCGAAACGAGAGACCGCGTAGGCCAAGGCTGCATCCACATTGTCCGGATCCTGCATGGCCACGCGCATGAACAGCCGGGCGGCCGTCTCATATTCACCGGCCTCGAAGGCACGGGTCCCCTCGAACATCATCACGAAAAGCTGTTCGGCGTTCGGCTGGGCATTCGGGTCCTGGGCGACCTCGGTCGGCCCCACGCCCTCGACCGGTGCCTGCACACCCGGTGCGCCCTCGACCTGCCCGTACCCGGTGCCCGGCTGCTCGACGGTGCCGTATCCGGAGGAATCCGGGTAGACAACTCCGCCGCCGGTCGCCGGAGCAGCCACCACGGTCGTCTGGTTGTAGACCACCGGCGTGGACGCGCCATAGTAGACGGGCGAGGCGACTGCGTAGGGATACGAATACGTGTAGGGGTATGCAAAGTAGGGCGAATAGTAATCCGGGTAGCGGGATCGGTTCCAGTAGAAGCCGAAGCCGACGTAGCAATGATGGTGGGAATGGTGGTACGGCCTCTTGAATCCTCGCACCGAAAGATGGACGCTGGCCGGTGCCGCTCGTGGCGGTCGCCCGTGACTTGGCGGCGGACGGTGGGCCACCGACCTCGTTCCAAGGCCGCGCTGGACCGCCAGCGGCTCCGGTCCGCGACCCGTCCGGTGCGACGAACCGGCATAACCGCCTGACCGCCGGGCAGACAAGGCCTCGGCGTTGCTGGTTCCGGGCGGCACGACGGCCGCTCCCGACCGGCTGCTTGTCGGTCGACGGGTGGACAGAAATACGTTGGGCTGGCGGGATGCTTGACTCGATCGTGTCGCACTGCTTCCTCGTGCCGTCGACACACTGCCGCGCGTCACGCTCAGGGCGGTGGGATTGGCGATCCGCGAACTTGCCGTCGGCCGGTCGGCCAAGCGCGAGGCGGCCGTCCGACGGTCGGACAAGCGCGCGCTAGCCGTGTTATTGCTGTTCATAAAGACGCTCCGGGCGGTCCTGCCGCGGGGCATCGCGGACGTCGAGCTTCGGTTGGTCGACCTGACACTCGTCGTAGCGGGCAGGCGAACGGAAGTTCGCGGCTGCGGTGACGCGATGCTGGAGCGCGTCGCCCGGATCGACCTCGAAGGGGCCGCGGATGCCGATGCAGCCGAGCGGGCCGGTATCGACAACGAACGCGTGTTCATGGCGGGCGCGCGGGTCACCGTCCGCGGCGTCACCGTCGTCCGCGCCGTGGAGCGCGGCGCCGCCTGTCGCGTGATGGTCCTCGGAGCTGCAATGCGCGGTGCCGTAATGCGTGCAGAGCTTAAGCTGCGCGCAGAACTCGCTGACCTCGCCGCTGAGATGCGCGAGGCCGCGCTCCTCGCAATCGAAGTACGCGGAACCGAACGTGCGGAAGAGACCCGTGACGGCGCTCTCCGCGAAATCGACGTACGCGGCGCCGAACGTGCAGAAGAAATGCGCGATGACACTCTTCGCGCGATCGATGCGCGCGGGGCCGAACGTCGGACGCTCCGTGCAACTGTTCTGCCCTGACTCTCTACCGGATGCACGAGCAAACAGGCCATCAAGGTCACAATGACATGCCATCGAATTTGAGAGGACCGGATCATGGCAACTGCCCTGGCCTTTCCGAGGGCCGTGCTGGAACCGCGTTCGCGGGTCGCTCAGCCTTGCCGGCATCACCGGCACTTCCGAGCGTTGGGGCGGACAGCAGACCCTCTGTTGTCCGGAATGTTCGCGAGCGTGAGAGAACTGAAACCTCCCATTACCCGCGTCTCAACTTTTCATCGTGGCTTCACGCCACGGCTCCGTTTCTCCTGGGCGACCGACCAAGACGATTGCCCGTCATGGCCGGGCTCACATCTTTTAAAGACCATCCAGCTACAAATATGTTAGTTGCTTTCCGGATAATATTGTATTTCCTGAAGGTTTTCTCATACCGGTGTTGACTTGCTTGCTCTGTAATTAGTGGCGCTGTACGTAAATAAAACATCTCACGTCTTCAGTAAAAATTATCCTTCTTTACTTTAATCTTTTTACTTTATCCCCTCGTATCCTTTTCGGCCCCTCCGTCCCGAGCATAGGCGGCCCTTGTCCAGTGAGAAGTTCCATAAGCAACCGGAGCGTCCCCTGGGCGAACTGGAGGCTGGCGTGGCTGGGTATGTTGAGCGGCCGGACCATCGCGAACCCGACAGCTGCATGGATGATCTGCCAGGCCAGCCACTCGGCCGGCAGGTCGTTGCGGATCTGGCCGGCCTGTTGTGCTTCGGCCATCACGGTCGCCAACGACTCGACATATCGTTCATAGTGGTCCCGGATCGCCTGCTGGATTTCTGGTTCGTCGATTTCGGTCGAGGCATGGAACAGGAGGCGATAGACCTCGGCCGTTCGGGGGTCGGAGGTCGCCGGATTTTGATAGAGTAGCATCTGAAGCTTTTCGAGCGGGCTGTCGAGCCGGCGCGTCGCACGACGCCAGTTCTCGAAGACTTCGTCGGCGACCTTCTCGATGAGTGCGACGAACAGGTCGTGCTTGTTACGGAAGTGGCGGTAGATGATCGGCTCGGAAATACCCGCCTCGGCCGCGATCATGGCCGTCGTCGTTCCGCGGTAACCGTGCTTGGCGAAGCACCGGGCGGCCGAATCGAGCAGTTGCCTGCGGCGGTCGGCCGCCTTCATTCGTGCCATCCTGAGATCCTTCTTTCGAACCGCGCGGACCGTCGGAGCTACGGCAGGATCAAGGGCTGTTCGCTGCGCTCCTGCTCGAACGCCTCAATCTCCTGGTCCTGCTGCCACTTGGCCCGCTCGTAATCGGTGGCCGACATCCATTCGGCCCAGACCTTTCCCTGCTTGTATAGGATGACCGCATGGCCATCCTCTCCCAACAGCAGCGAGATCCGCGGCATGGCTGCGAGGATAACGGGGGCCTCGGTGTTGATCGCGTAATAGCGGTCCGCATCCGTGGCGTAGTACGCCAGCGGCGTATGATGCAACTCCGGCACTTCGGCCGGCAGGCGGCCGATCTCGTCAAGGGTCCCCTGGATGTCCGTAACCGCCTCAGACAGCGTGCGGATCTGATGGTTGACGATCAGGGCGTCCCGGCGCCACGCAACGATGAAACAGAGGATCACGGCAGTAATCGATACGAAGCTCACCATCCGGAAGACCCAGCGGCGGCGCGCCACCGCTCGATCGTCCGAGACGCGCTTGTCGATCGCCGCCCTTCGATGCAACCGACCGGCGGGCGGTGGCGGAGGTGTTGTATAAGGCGATTCGCTCATGACGTTAGAATCGTGGCAAGGCGGCGGTGACCTCTCACCGCAAATAGGCACGTGCTACTCGTACCCGAAATGAGCAGATATACCTTGATTGAGCGTCGAAGTCCTTTCGAAGTGTATTGTAATGGCTCGCGTCGATGCGCTGCAAGCACTCTCCACGTCTCACTCCGCCGGCGAAGCGGTTTACCACGATTCACCCAAGCCGTGCTGCTGCGGAGCGGCCTCGTAGGCCTTCAGCGCCTCGGGCATCATCTCGCGGAGCTGCTCGATCCGACGTTCGACGCCCGGGTGCGTGGATAGAAACTCGGGCGGTCGCGTTCGGGCCGCCGCAGCCATGCGCTCCCAGAAGGGGATCGCCTCGCGCGGATCGTAGCCGGCCCGTGCGGTGTACAGGAGACCGATCTGGTCGGCCTCCATTTCGTGACGGCGACTGTAGGGCAGCATCACGCCCACCGTCGTCCCGACCCCGAACGCCTGAAGGGCGCCCTGGCGAATCATAGGCGAAGAGTCGCGCAGGCCGACGGCCAGCAACTGCTCCAAAATATCCACGCTCATCTGCTGGCTGAGCCGTTCCCCACCGTGGCGAGCGACGGCGTGAGCAACCTCGTGGCCTACGACGACGGCCAAGCCCGCCTCATTGGCGGCCAAGGGTAAGATCCCCGTGTAGACGGCGATCTTTCCGCCGGGCAGGCAGAAGGCATTCGCTTCGGGTGATTCGAGCAGCTTGAACTCCCAGTGGAAATCGGGCTGGTCGGCTGCGTCGGCAATCCCACGCCCCACGCGATCGACGATGGCCGTCGCCTTCGGGTCGTCGCTGACTTTCTCCTCGGCCAGGACCTCCTGGAAGGCCTGCGCACCGAGGGCCTGCTCCTGGCTGCTGCTGATCAGCATGATCCGCTTACGGCCCGTCTCCTGGACACGCGAGCAGCCGGTGGCCGGCAGCATGACCGGCAGAACCAATGCCAGACACATCGAGACAATCGCATGTCGCCGCATGATAACACCTCCAAGCAGATTCTCACTGTTCAAGCACCATCCACCCTTGTAAGGCCCCCCCATGATACGTTCCCACCTGCATGTCGCCGGCTCGCTGCCTAACGAACACGAACGACGGCCTCTCCGTACGCCGTGGCCCTCGGGAAACCCTGCAATGCAGGAATATAGCCCCTTCGGCCTTCGCTGCCCATATCTTCCGGTTCCCGGCAGTCGGCGGCTCGACCACCCCGCCCCGCTGCGCGGTTGAAACCTGCCTGCTCACCTTGTCTTGTAGTATGGGTGTTTTGCATTTACACCCAAAACCGTCCATGATGCGTTTTTTGATCGACAAGCTGACGTCCGTGGGGGAAACTTCATTTTTTCAGACAAGGAACCAGGATGGGAAAGAACATGAGACGGTTCACAGCATCCCTGAGGGCGACACGCTGGTGCGCATTGCTGGCGTGCTCCCTCGCCGCAGCGACGCATCTTCAGGCAAGCGCGCAGGATTCGAGCAGCCAATCGAATGTGCTGGACATCGGCGACCTCCGGC
>Ga0272443_10003521_pt1 | contig 18331 bp, 18 predicted proteins | sample SSMAcet12_FD_193581 | JGI IMG/M metagenome (GOLD analysis project Ga0272443, IMG submission 193581) | Marine sediment archaeal communities from Little Sippewissett salt marsh, Falmouth, MA, United States - SSM-Acet-12 | ecosystem: Environmental > Aquatic > Marine > Wetlands > Sediment ... | reverse complement strand
CATTGCCTTGGTAAGGCAGAGGTCGCGGGTTCAAACCCCGCCCGAGGCTCCACACTATACACCCTTTACCTTCTAATGAATAGATTACTAGAACTTTTTTGGGTATGAAAAATGCCTGCGCATTGCATGAGATAGAAAAAAGGGGGGGCCTTCAATATCTTTACCTAGGTTGGTGTAGAGGTTGAAGTGGTGGGTTGTTCTTGTTGGGGTTTTAGTTGGAAGAAAGCAATTGCCAGTAAAAGAGCACTAATCCAAATCAAAATCAGTCCTACGCCGAATATTATGATCAACACCGCGCCTATGAGTAGCAGCAATCCAGTTGTTGAGAATAAGCCAACACCTGATTTTTCTGAGAGCGTTCCAAAGGAGCGTCTGAAAAAGAATGCTACAAGTATAGAGAATACCCAGAGAACAATTAATACTGCGAAAAGCCCTCCAAGGAAAAGCCCAATATTGCTTAAATCAATATTTGATGGGTCAGGAGTTAGGCCTGAAAGCGCAGTAAAGTCACCGTTCCAGTCTGGGAATACTTCATACAGGAAATCAGTTAATGAAGTTAGAACTGCAATGAATACAACTGCGACTGAAATAAGGACACCAGCTACTCCCATTACTATTCCATAGAGTGCATTGTTGAAAATGCTTCCATCATTGTAGTGTCGACTCAAATCGTATAGTGCAACCATGACAAGAATTATGCCGATAAGCTCGATGGCACCGTAAGAATTGATGTACGGAATAACTCCAAGGAACATCAATAAGGCGCCAATTCCCCCCAAGATTTTGCTAGTTTCTATTGACATTTTTTGAACCCTTAGAACACTCATATTATTGTAGTAGAGATAAAAGCTTTGCTTGGAATTAATTGAATTAAAAAATTTGATAATCTTTGATCTAAGTCGTTATAATGCAGGTCCTTAAGAGGAAAATAGGGGAAGAAGCAAAAGTTGGATACTGAAAAAATTGAGGAAAAAGCTATCCGGAAACGGGTTAAGAGCAGACGCTACAGTGGTAAATATAAGGGAAGGGGAAAGTACAAACCCAAAGACCCTGCATAACATTCATCGTTTCTATGGTATGCTGCTGGAGAATGATTCCACTGAGAGTAAACATGAAAAAAGTTCTTGCTGACAAACTAAACTCTAAGGAACTGAAGCGGATATACAAAAGCTATGATATAGTCGGGGACATTGCCATAATTCGTGTCCCAGATCCACAATTACATTACAGTAAACTCATCGCCGAAGCCATCATGACCATACACCGAGAAGTAAAGTCTGTGTGGCGCCAATCCAGTTCAGTTTCTGGGGATTTTCGGCTCCGAAGTTTAGAGCATATCTTGGGTAAGGAAACAACCGAAACATGCTATCGTGAGCATGGATGCCTCTACAAGACTGACTTAAAGAAAACTTACTTTTCTCCTAGACTCTCCTATGAGCGGATGCGAATTGCTGGGCTGATTCAGAAAAGAGAGACAGTCGTGAACATGTTTGCTGGTGTAGGCTGCTACTCTATAGCTATCGCCAAACATTCCGCGCCCATGAAGGTCTATTCAGTGGACGTGAATCCGTCTGCATTTCAGTATCTTCGTGAGAACATCCGACTTAACAGAGTTGAATCAGTTGTTGTTCCCATTGCGGGAGACGCAAAAGAGGTGATTGAAAAGGGACTACAGAATGTTGCGGACAGGGTTCTTATGCCCCTTCCCAAATTAGCCTATGATTACCTGACCTATGCATGGTTGGCGTTGAAGCCTGCTGGGGGATGGATTCACTACTACAGTTTTGAGCATACAAAAAAGGATGAAGACCCGATAAAAAAAGTCGAAAAACAGGTGATAGAAAAACTACGCAGATTGGATGAGGGTTTTAAGGTGACTAAGGGACGTGTCGTGAGAACTATTGGTCCTCGATGGTTCCAAATAGTTCTTGATATCCACGTAGGAAACTAGCTTGATCCTGCTGTAGTTCGGGGTGCATACAACAGAAGCTATAAACTAGTTTACACATTTTTTGAGTGTCATGAATGAAGACTGCAAAACACAGGTCACTTCCCTCTTTGGTGAGCTTATGAGCGAGTGGAACATCGGAGTTGACATGGTAGAAATTGCCCGCTTTCAACAATTACGTTACACAAACAACAAACAATTCTACAAGCGCGTCTTCACTCCAAAGGAAATCAAGTATTGTTTGTCCTTCAGCAACCCAGCACCACACTTTGCTGTAAACTTTGCTGGAAAAGAAGCAATCTACAAGGCAGTGAACATACTCTGTGACGCTAAACTTAACACAATAGAGATTCTCAGGGACGAAAACGGAGCACCTGAAGTCAACCTGCATTTAGGCAACAAAAAAGAAAAAGGCACAGTGCAAGTCAAGGTTAGCCTTTCCCACTCCTTGTCTCATGCAATTGCCTTTGCGGTTGCCCACAAAAATACTAAACCAGCAAACAGTGACAGAAAAGCAGAGGCGGTATCACACCATGAATTCTAAAAAAACATCTAAAAACGGGAGCATCGAACAGGCAAGTTTGCAGCTACAAAACTGTTTGGATCAGGTTCGGAAAGAGCCAACTCATTTGAACTACTGGAACGCATACAAAAGAATCCAGAAACTTGCCTTTGAAGCTCTGAATGTACCTGATGAGAAGCGGATAAAGGTGGCTCTCTTAAGCTCTTTTACAATCAACCCGCTAAGCATATATCTTGACGTTAAGAGCCGTCTTGTTAACTTGTTTCCTGAAATCTATGTTGCACCTTTTAACCAATACCAGCAAGAAATCCTAGGTAAAAACAGCAGATTGTACGCCTTCAAGCCAGATGTGATTATTTTGGCTGTGCAGGCAGAAGTTTTACTCAACGAAAAATTCTTTTCCGAGTTTGTGAAGCTAAAGGACGTTGGGAAGTATCAAAAGGAAATTCTTGACAGAATCCAAACAATCGTATCTATGCTAGCTGCTAGAATAGACGCAATGATACTAGTAAACAACTTTATGGTGCCGTCATTCACACCCTTCGGAATTTTGGACAATAAAGCAGAGCTGGGATTTCGAAATTTCTTTGTTGAGTTGAATCAAAAGCTGGCGGAGTTGTATAAAGAGAGCAGTCAGGTTTATGTGGTTGATGTCGAAGCTGCTGCAGGCAAACATGGGAAGTTGCGTTGCATTGACCCGAAATTGTATTACAGGGGCTCCTTATTGTTCAGCGAATCTTTCTTGCCAGTGATTGCAGACGAGTATATGGGATACATTAAGGCATTGAAAAATCTCACAAGAAAGTGTATTGTGCTGGATTTGGATAATGTTTTGTGGGGTGGAATCATCGGCGAGGACGGAATAGAGGGAATCCAACTAGGAAACGATTCTCCAGGAAACGCATACAAGGACTTCCAGAGAACACTATTAGGTTACAATAATCGTGGAGTCCTCTTGGCAATAAACAGCAAAAACAATCCTGAAGACGCAATGAAAACCATCAGGGAGCATCCGCATATGCTTCTGCGACAGAAACATTTTGTAGCCATGAAAATTAATTGGCAAAACAAAGTTCAAAACATGATTGAACTTGCAAAAGAAATCAATATTGGATTAGATAGCATGACTTTCATTGATGACAATCCTCGCGAACGAGCTCAAATGAGACAGTCGCTGCCTCAGGTACAGGTTGTGGATATGCCAACTTCCCCGTTTCTATACCGACAAACCATAGAAAGCCTGAACGACTTCAATCTCCTCGCGTTAACTGAAGAGGACAAAAAGCGGGGAGAAATGTATCATGCACGAAAAAAGCGGAAAGAACTCAGACAATCCATCAGTTCACTTGACGACTTCCTCAAGTCCCTAGAAACAAAAATCATAATCAAAGAAGCAGATGAAATGGGACTGCCTAGAATAGTGCGCATGGTAAACAAAACTAACCAGTTTAATTTAACTACCCGCAGATACACTGACGCTGAAATCAAAAAAATGAATGAAACCAACAACGAATTTCTTATCTACAGCCTGCAGGTCAGCGACAAATTAGGAGACGAGGGTATAGTCGGCGTTGCAATATTACGAAAGGAACCTGAAGTCTGGATACTGGACTCCTTTCTTTTGAGTTGCCGAGTTATCGGACGAAAAATTGAGACAGCCTTCCTAGCATCTATTGTAGAAGACGCAAAGAAACAGGGCGCCTCCATGCTTGTTGGCGAATACATCCCAACCCCAAAGAATGCTCCAGTCAAAGGATTCTACTCTAGTCACGGCTTCAAGAAACTGTCTCAGGAAGGAGACTTATACAGGTGGAAGCTTGACTTAACCAAACAATCCATTGAAATGCCTAAGTGGATGGACATAAAGCATGAGTGATAACACAGAAAAGAAACTGAAAGACATACTAGCAAAGATTTTGCTCATTGACGAAACAAAAATCAGCGACAGCATGTCCAGAAAAAATGTGAAAGAATGGGACTCTATGGCTCACTTGATGCTAGTAAGCGAACTCGAATCAGCTTTTGAAGTTACAATAGATGACGAAGACATAATGGAAATACAAACAGTCGCTGACATCAAAAAAACACTAAAAAAACTAGGCATACCCACATAATCAATCAATACTTTCTGTTTCTCCGGGCTTTGACAACTTTTTGATTGCCCGTGCTGGATTTCCTGCAACCATCGTGTATTCTGGCACATCTCTGCTTACAACCGATCCCGCAGCCACAATCGCGCCCTCTCCAATTGTGACGCCTGGCAAGATGATTGACCCTGCAGCAAGCCACACTCCCCGTCCTATTGTTACTTTTTGTGGTCCTTCATGGTAGATTCGGAAACGATGATGGAAGGGGCTGGCGCCAGAGTGAGCCATAATTGTTACTCCTGGACCGATGCTGGCTTCATCTCCGATTTCTATGTATTCTGGGAACTCGCCGTCCATCATAACAAGAAAGCCAATGTAAGCATTTTTTCCGACTTTTACGCCACATTTGCGGTATACGCTAGAACGGAACTGATATACAGGTGCAAGCCATGCAAGAATTCTGAGGACTCGCCCGATTAGTTTTCCCATGAAATTACATCGAGTCTATTATATTTAAAACAAACGTTGTAGGTAATCAAAAAATGTGTAATTGTCTATGTCTCCAGTTAACAGGCAACAGAAGGGAGCAGCATCTTTCCAGTTTCCATACTTGTTCCAGTGATTTACTGCCTCCGTGACTGTTGGGAACCAGCCACCTAGTTCTGTTCCATACTTCACAATACTGTTTAGCACAGTGATGTATTTGGTTTGTCCCATACGTATAGGATGAAGATCAAACATGATTAATCCACCTTTTTCACGTGTCTCTTTGATGGCGTGCTTCAGTTTCTTTTCCATCTGGAGATTACTTAATCCATGTATGTCAATCATGTAATCGTCTGACAATCTGCTGAGAGGAACACAAACAAAACTTGAGTTATGGCCATCTACCTGAATTCTAAACAATGAATTGCCGTTTCGATATTTTTGGTTGAATCCTATTCCGATGTCCCAAAGAAATTCATGTTTCTCTACAAGTTTTGGCGAAGCATCCGTGTAAATGTTATAGGGTGCCCGAAACCCGTAAACCTTGATACCCAATGCCTTGTAGGCTGCGAGAGCCTTCGTAATGTCCTCATCCTGCTGCCTTTCCGTGACGTAAGAATAGTTAACATGATTGAACCCATGAACAGCAACCTCATGACCGCACAGCAGAATTTCTCGAGTCAAGTCAACGTTTTTTGATGCAACAGACGCAACCAAAGGAAAAGTGAATTTTGCCTGATGCCGCTCCAGCACATCAAAAATGTTTTGCAGTAGTGCACTGAAGGGAACTGAATGCAGCCGGAACATGTGCATGGCTTGACTCGGAAGCTTTTCTCCCCGAAAGTCTGCCAGATATTTTATCCACGACAACCGAATCTTCATTTTAGTCCCTGTCCAGAAACATAAAGATGCTGCCTAATTTTCTAACAGTTCAATAACATATTTGTCAGGCGAGTAAACGAAGGCAATTTTTTTTCCTTCAAATAGTTCAGCGGGCACGGGTCCAGAAATGATGATTGCTCCGTTGTTTCTGAAATTTTGTAGGGTTTCTTCAATATTATCCACCAAAAAACATAGATGATAAAGTCTTAGATTTCCCTTCAGAATATTACTAACAGGCGAATCATCCGTTAATGGGGCAATAAGCTCAATCGGGGCGCCATCTGATTCAGGATTTGACAGCAAAACAACGGAAACCTTCTGAATGGGATCATCAACAACCTCAGAAACAGGAACAAAACCGAATAGAGACTTATAGCGCTGAATCCCAGATTCAATATTTTCTACAACAATTCCAACATGATGCAGCTTCATTGGTCATCCCTGATACTGAAGGATCACCTCCTATATTTTTTTAACCACCACAAGATGAATATCTTAAACTGCAAAGCAATTTTGCTGCTGCTGAACGGGTCCAGAATACAGGAATAGGAAATATTGAACAAAGCACAATGGAACTAAGGCTTTGCTGTAAACGCTTTTTCTAGTGTAATACTAATACTTGAGCCTCTTCAGCCCTGCTTCTGAAGTTTTACTTCCCAGATAAAAAAAGGGAAGGGAAAAAGTTGGGTTATTCCTTCTAGTTGGGTTATTTCTTTTTGATGATTGCGTATAGTCCGATTACTATTGCGACAACAACGAGTATGATGACGACCAGATCGATTGTCTGATATGCTGGAATTTCTGGACATGGGTTGCATTCAGGGTAAGATGGAAGCATAGCAATAGTTCTCGAAGCGGCATCAGCTGCGATTTGCTCTTGAGTTGGAACATTTGGGAACGGGGGCATCATTGCTATAGTCCTCGAAGCAGATTCAGCAGCAATTTCTTCTACAGTTGGAGCCTCCGGATATTCTGGCGCTGTGTCTACACCAAAAGTTGTTGTTGCCTCTGATGGACAATAGGATGCAGTGCCTTCAAACATAGCAGTAACATGATACTCGCCGACAATTGAGGGAGCCCACATCAGACTAAACACACCATTGCTATCGGTTGTAACAGTAGCAGAGTACCACTCGCCATTGGGATCTTGGATTTTAACGAATACTTCAACGCCTTCGACATCTGGTTTCTCATATTGCATATACACATATTGCATCCAGTCAGTCATGCATGCGTCAGCTACGGCTGGAACACCGTTCGGGAATCGCATTCTCAAGGCAATGTCTTCTGTGCCAGGAGAAACGTCCGTCACTGTGCCTCGGATTATGACGCTTTCGCCTTGTTTAAGAGCTGTCAGCGGTGCTTCAACAGTCGTTGAGCTTGGTCCTTTGCCTATTGCATACAGTCGGTTATCGTATCCATCTAGTCCTACAATTATGCTATCTCCAATCATTACGTGTCCGCCCCACCAGTTGTTTATCCAACTGAGTTCCCAGAGTGGATCGCCGCTTTCGACATCTAGAACGACTAATGGTCCGCCTCTAGGTATAGGATTAATTGGTGAGTGCTCTGAATAGGATAAGCAGATTTTTCCGTCAGCTAGGAAATGGTATGCAATGTGGAAATTGTGTCCCCAGGTTATTTCGTTGTATTTATCTTGTACATGATAGTCCCATAAGACGTTTCCAGTTTCAAGGTCATAGCAAGTCACCACCCCGCTAACTCGGCCAGTAAAGAATTTTCCATAGCCATATGCAGGACCGTACCATTTGTCATAAAAGGCGCCAATGTAGTTTTCTGTTTCAGTTACCCATTTTGAGCTACCATCTGTCAGTGAGAAAGCATAATATTTTCTGTTCTCTTTAGCTGATACAATCAGAACATCGTTTTCTGGAATAGTATCGGAATAAACTAAGGTCATGCCGGCTGGTTCTATTGTTTCAGTTGTTTGGAAAATCAAGTTTCCTTCGTTTCCTGGAGAAACATCGATTGCCCAGTTAGTGATGTCTGGAGAAGTTCCTCCAAAGATTCCGCCAGATGTACTACCAACTATTTTATCAAATAGATGATATGAACAAACAGATCCAGCTAGATCTGTTGGTATTGGTACAGTCCATTCGATTCCTGAGGTAGCGTTGTAAGTATTTCCTTGGGGTCTCCAGCTGCCCTCGTTTGAGACTACTCTACTAGAGTTCCATAACGACAATGTTCCTTGACTTGTGTTTACGATATATCGATAGATTTCGCCTTTAGGTCCATACAAGTTATAGCCACCAGGCACGTCTGTCATCGTGTATTCCCAACGTCCTGTTAGTGGATCATAGGCTTTCCATGTTCCAGTACCAGCTGTGCCAAAACCACTTGCACCACTATCTGTCCATAGGTAACCGAAAACACCGTGGTAATTGTAGGAGTCCCAGTAGAATGCTTGACCAAACTGTAATCGTTCATTATCCCAGTTCATGACCCAAAGTTCTTCACCAGTTCTAAGATCTACTGCAACAACTTCCTGATCAAGTTCAGGGTTGCTTCCTTGGTCTTCGAATCTGTTGTAATATAAAACTCCATCCAGTATTACGGAGCCCATGAATTTTAGTTCGTAAGCATCTCCCATTTCATACTGAACGTTACCAAGATCGTATGAAGCTAAGCCACCTTGTGTGTACTCTTTTGTCCATAATATATGAGCGGCGTCAGGTGAATCTGCGTTGCCAGCATGATATTTGGCTCTTGGTGGCATCGTGTAACTTCCAGCTGGCCATAACCAATCTCCAGAAATGTCTTTCCATTCATAGAATTGTGCATTTATTGGTCGAGTCCAGTATTCAGTAGGAAGTGAATGGCCAGGATAGTATTGGGCTGGCTCATTGTTTACAACGAGTTCGAGTACTTCAGTGTCGCTAGCTAGATATATCTGATCGTAGGGGTCTCCTCCAAAGAATGGTGTGACGGTTATTGCATTTTCGGGGAAGTGTCCTACACACTCATATGTACCGAGTTTGGTTGGAGTATATTGGACTCCTGTTCCGCCTGTTGAATCAGTTCTGATATCCGTTATTGTTGAAACTAGTCCTTCAGGATCTGTAATTGTAATTGAAAGACCTTCCCAACCCTCGTTAACATTAGTTCTTTGGTGTGAAATTCCTATGTGGAATAATACAGGCTGGTTCACTTGCACAGGATTAGGTATGACGCCTAGATATGGGTAGGTTTGTATTGTTGTTTGAGCGTTTGTCAATGGCAAAACTGTTAGAATTGACGACAGTGTTAGAACTGTTATCACGATAATCATTGAAATTTTAGATATCCTTTTGTTTTTCAAATTTTTTTTCCTCTTTTTGTTTTTGTTGAGTTCTGGTTGCCTCTAGCAGCTGATTATTAGAAATCGATTGTTCCACTGTTCAACACTGAGCAACCTTTTCAGTCGCATCTCACGCAATGTTCATTCCCCAAAGCATAGGTCAGCCGTTAAGGCACCTAACTCATGGGGCTAGTTTTTAGCTGTTTTTTCTTAAAAGATTTTGCTATAAAACAATAGCAGACATAGTATAGAAAGTGTAAAAATCGAAAATAATAACAGCTAGTTCATTGTTCTGTTATACAAAAGTAACATGTGGAGGGATTGGCAATCAAAAAGAAGTTAATGGATATTCTTGCTTGCCCAATCGATAAGTATTATCCTCTTGAGCTTCACGTTTTTGAGGAAAGCGAGGAAATTACAGAGGGCGTAATAATTTGTCCCAAATGTTCGCGGTGGTATCCAATCCGGGAAGAAATCCCAGAGATGCTACCTGATGAATTGCGAGAAGAAAAAGATGAACTGCTGTTTATGCGAAAATGGAAACAGAAATTCCCTGAAAAGATACTGCTTGAAGGCAAACCTTTCAATATCGGAAAAGAACCGTAAAGAAGCAAACACTCCAGCTCAAAAAATGAAAAGCTTGTACAATACTGCAGGCAACGTATCTTTATTTACAACTATTCGTTGGGTTCTGGAAGCTGTGAATAAAAGTCATCCATTGCTCTGTAAACTGCCAGCCGCCTAGCGGTTTTCCAGTTGTCGCTTTCATTTCTTCTAAGCTGGGCAGTAATAACTTATATCTTTAGGTCTGCTTTTCCAGCGATAATGTCAGGTTTAGATAGTCTTGTTTAATATTGCGATTATTATGCAAATGAGAGTTCCTCAGAAGAAACAATCACCCAGAATTTATGCAAGATATTAGATATTATCTATTATTGCTCTTGTCTATCAGGAAGTTTCACATAATCTCCTTCAGGCGAACGATATATTGCCATAATTTTAAGATTTTCCCATTCTTCTTCTACTATTCTACTAATTTGTATAGCAATGACTTCAGCTTTTGGATCTTTTTTTGTCGGAAATACACTCACTGATAAATTACTGCCATCTGGAAGAGGTACTCTAAAATTTGCTTTTGGAGGAGCCATCCTTCATTTTCACCATAGAACATTGGATACGCCATACTTTTTATTTTTTTAGGCTGGCTGTATCAAAACAATCATGCCAGATATTGCAATCAAAATTTGAACAATTACGATTAAGAGTACAACATCTCTTTCGTACACTTTCGCCTTGACTTTTTTCAACACCCATATAGCCAGATGTGTTGTGTCATAGAGATGCTCATAAGGCAATTCTAGCGACCCGTCCGCGTTGGGTTTCGCGAAGGCCTGAACATCCCCCATCTTATCAATGACTCTGGCTCTGAAATACAACAGCATTTCCAAGAAATAAGGCATAAAGAGCCACACTGCAAGTCTCTCCATACTTCCCAAAATAGCTAAGGTAGCAATCATGGCTCCAATAGAATAACTAAACGCGTTGCCAGGAAACACCTTTGCTGGATACCAATTAAAGGCCAGAAAAGCAAGTAAACTAGCATAAACAATGAAGGCAACCAATGCAATCCACAGTCTTCCAGTAACCAGTCCTGTGAAACCGAATACAGCAAATATTACTAGGCTCATGCTCGTTTCCAGTCCGTTGTAGCCTGCGAGGAGATTAAATCCGTTTGTGGAGCCGATTACACCTAATGGAACAACCATCAGCGGATAAAGTAGCTGCAGATCGATGTCTCCCAAAATGGGGAAGTTAATAGTTGAGGTCCCAGCATTTATGACAATTAATGGAAGGGCTATGGGAATTGTTAAAAAAACTTTCTGAACTTGCCCTAGTCCATCTTTCCAGCCTAGCACATCGTCGATGAAGCCTATAAATCCCGCCAGCAAGATTGTAGCTGCAATAGCAAACACCTCAATGACGTGAGTGAATTGGACTCCAATAAGGGAGAAGCTTTTCATGAATATGTAGAAAAATAGAGAGAAACAGATTACTATGGCAACAACTAATCCTCCTGACCTTGGAATCAATGGTCTGTCAGGTTTATTCATGTCCTTGCCAACTAGGTTTGATGATTTAGATGCTCTGATCCACTTCTTTGTTAGAAACAGGGTTAAACCAAAACTGAACAGAAGAATCAGACCCGCAAGAACCATCTCATCTAATTCAACAGTAATAAAATCTAAGAAACCTGCAAAACTTGTAATGAGCCAACTGGTAACAGCGGATAGCAAAGTTGATAATAATAACACAGCCATTTTCATTGCCTCAATTACCTAACAGGCAATCAGATTTTTCCTTTCACCTGTTTCAAAAAGCATCTGTAAACATGAAGACTTAAGCATTGCCCAATAAAAACCAGTGTGTGACAGGAAAATACTCGTTATTTTGTCCAGACGCCTCTTCCGAGTCCACGGTACACAAAACCCGCCCGCTCTGCCTTGACGGGGTTAACAACTTGTCCCATGTCCACTATGGCTGCTGGCTGTTTCATTAGTATCATAATTCTATGCAGATTCATTTTTGTGAAACGTTCATGCGCCACCGCAACCACTAGACAGTCTGCTCCCTCAACGGTTTTTGATAAACTTGGTTCAGCATCATAACCTATATTCAAAAGTTCATTGTGAGTAAAGAATGGGTCATAAACTTTGACTGAAGTGCCCCTCTTTTTAAGTTGGTTAACAAGCCTTTTTGTGGCAGAATTAGTCACTCTTTTGCTGTTTGGCAAAGAAGAGATACCAAAAACACAAATTTTGGACCGTTTCAAACTCTTTTGACACGCTTTTAGTGAACTTCTTATTAGGCGCATGCAATGATCCAATGTTTCATCGTTTATTTTCGTAGCCAATGACAACATGCGAAGTTTAACATCCACAGCTTCTGCTTCTTCAACCAGAAAATAGGAATCTCGAGCTTTATGAAGCCCTGCTACCCTCGAAAATTTCAGCGGATCAATGATATTTAGCACTTTGGCAAAGTCTATTCCCGCTTTCTCGCAGAACTGGGCGAACTCGTTTGCGAAGGCGATGTTAACGTCTTTGTATGATTCTTCAAGAAGTCTTGCTGCTTCTGCGGTTTTTATGCTTTTTACTCTAACGACTTCTCCCTTCGTGATTGTTTCAAGCAGTAGGCAAGCAACTTTCAAGCTTCGTTTGGTGATGCCTCCCACAACCTTTGTTCCGTTAAGCATATCCTTTGAAGGGGTTGCTGAATTGTTTAGTGTTGAAGAATAGGCTAAGCCAAAGTCTGTCCCAGCTTCTAATCCTGAGGCGGTTTCTAAAGTTTCTTTTGCAACAGTTTCGGTCATGCCTGGACCCATTGTGTTTTGAAAGATAATCAGGGAGCCAGCGATTAGGCTCATGCCGACATCTCTACAGGTCTTCTCGAGGCGTGTGTAGTCAGGTTTCTTCTTTTTGTCAAGAACAGTTGGAACGCCAATTATAATGATGCCACTTTCCGAAACAGCTTTCCGTAGGTTGGTTGTTGCCCTGAATCTGTCGTTCCTTATTCGCGGTTCTACAAACTTGCGAAAACTATTTTCAGTGAAAGGAGACTTTCCTTTCTTTAACTGGTGAACTGTGTGACTACTAGAGTCAACACCAATGACAGTGAAGTTTGCTTCTGCAAGAAGGCAAGCAGTAACTAAACCAGTTCTTCCGAGACCTACAACACAGACAGTGAGTTCTTTGCGTTTTTCCTCTGACTCTAAGTCCTTGGCTGACAGCTGCATGACTCTAGTCATTTTTTCTCATCCACACCATTGCGCTTCTAGGTTATTAATAGGTGCCGAACATTTTCGTTTCAAGCAGAATAAATAGATAAAAAATTTTGTAGGCAGAAATTAACAATATCCTGTAAATTTTTCAAGTTTTTTCTGAAAAGCTGTCCAGTTTATATAATGTGAGTGGATTCTGTAACGTTCTCTTTAACTGCTTTGGAGTGGCACACGGTAACGTTCTTGGATACAGTAACGTTGTCGCTGATTGTTACATAATCGCCGATTACACATCCTTCGCTGATTGTTGCACCTTTTCCTATTGTGACTGCTTCTCCAATAATTGCACCCCTTACTGTAGCATTGTCTGAAATTGTTCCCTCAGGAAAAACCACAGAATTTTCCAAATGAACGTTTCTGCCCAAAACCGTGTCTCTTCCAACGATTGCATAAGGGCCTATCTTCGAGTTCTCCCCGACAGTAACTCCTGAATCAACCATAACAGGGTCGTTGACCATTACCTCCGCCCCTAGTTTAGTATAGGGTCCAATAAGCCGCTTTTCTGTGTTCAAGTCAAGCATAACTTTGTTTGCTCTCAGGTAATCTTCTGGTTTTCCGATATCAATCCAGACGTCTGTGAAGGTGTGACCAAAAAGTTTTTCCTTTTCTGCCAGCTTCGGAAATATTTCCCGTTCAATCGAAACAGGTCGCCCAGCAGGAATGTAGTTAAAGATTTCGGGGTCCAGCACATATACTCCAGCGTTGATTAGGTTGCTAGGAGCTTTTCCAAGAGGAGCTTTCTCTACGAACTGGGTTATTCTGTTGTCATCGGTGAGTTTTACGGTTCCGTATCTGCTAGGATCTTCTACTCTGTAGAGTGCTATTGTTGCGACCGCTTCGTTTTCTTTGTGTTTCCGTATGAGTTCGGTGTAGTCGATTGTGGTGAATATGTCTCCATTCAACACCAAAAACTGGTCGGTATGACCAATGAGTTCTTCAGCGTATTTTATGGCTCCGCCTGTCCACATTGGTATTTTTTCTTTTGAATATGAAACGGTCATTCCATTTGTTGATTCGCCGTAACGTTTCATGAAGTTGTCAGCCATGAACTTGACAGCCAGGGTTACTCCATTAACGCCTGTTTCAGCCAGCCTTTCCAGCGTATGATCAAGGAGAGGCTTATTTAATAGGGGAAACAGAAGCTTGGGTCGTGTGCAGCTTAAAGGTCGTAGCCTAGTTCCTACGCCTCCAGCGAGAATTATTGCCTTCAAATCTGGTTCAGTCCTGAAACAGTAGATGTGAGTTACAGTCGTAAAAATTTTGTGAAGGAACGGTAAGTTCCTGTGAAACAGTTTTTGGGTGAAATCGACTTTTCGAAGATAAGCTTTAATTTGGGGCTTTCAGGTATGTTATCTCTTGTTGTCTAATAGGCGGGGGTTGCCAAGCCAGGTCAAAGGCGCAGCCCTGAGGCGGCTGTCCCGTAGGGGTTCGAGGGTTCGAATCCCTCTCCCCGCACCATACCTTTTCTATATATTCGAACAGTTACTCAGTGGTTGGAGGCATATACACCCAACCAATTCACCCGATGAATGGACATACAGCGATATAGATCACTTCAAGTCTTCCATTGTCGAGACTGAACAGTCAGGTAAATAACAGTTTATAATCAAAACAATGAATCAAGAGTGTGTACAGAACTCATGACCCAACGTAGAATGACAAATCACCGAGAAACCGTACGTCTACAATTTTTCCGTCTGCTCGAAACTATGCCCTTGCTATCCTGATATGACCCATTGTAGCCTTTCTTTGCTGCGCTTCCGAGTTCATGAAAAACTATCTGCACTATACGCTCCCCTTCCATTATTTTAACCTCTTTATCGCTGACGTTATGAAGATTAAGAGTCAACTGTCCACGGAAGCCAGGATCAACCACAGCAAAACTTCCTATAACCCCTTCCCGCGCAAGGGATGAACGGATGTGAAGATAAGCTGTTACATTCAAGCCCAGTTCCACAGTTTCCAGCGTAGCCACCAGCTCATACTTTTTGGGCTTCAGAACCACGCTCTTGGCACATCTAAGGTCATAGCCTGCAGGATTCAAACATGCAGAAATGTCAGAGGGTTCAAGTTTAATTTCACCCGTTTCCAGATGTTCTAGGATTTCGGAGTCAGACAACACAGTCAAGGGAGTTCACAGCTTTCCATGAAAGACATTGAACAAAAAGAATCTTTCGATGCCCTGGCTGTTATTGGATTTCGATATCCTGAAGCATCTGGCAGGCTCTGCACAGGTCGCCAAGGGTTGGTTCTCCACACAGTCTGCAGTTCTGCAGCTTCACTTTTTTTGTTGCAGCTTCTAGGGCAGGTCGTATTCTTTCTATGGAACGGAAAATAGTGAATAATGTTCCAGCATGCTTGTATTCCATCTGAGTTAACATGTTCCTTACGTCGTTCCTTAGGGCAGTTTGAGCGTACGGACATGTAATGGATTGAAACTCTATCCCCTTCAGATAAGCATACAGCACAACTTCTTTCTCTGGCACCATACACAAAGGTTTCACACGCTGCACAAAATTAGGATGAATCACATCTAAAACTGGCTTCGAACGGGCAATCCGGAGGGGGTCGCCATGGATAACATTCAGGAGCATGGTTTGGGTTTCATCGTCTAAACTGTGGGCGACAACAAGCTTGTCTACACCAGCCTCCCGAGCCATTGTGTTAAGGGCTTTTCGTCTGAGCACTCCGCAGTAGCTGCAGGGTAACAATCCCGTTCCTCCTCTTTCTTGGGTCAACTTCACGATTTCATCCATTGTGTACCCAAAAAGCTCTTTGAAGGAGGTGACCACATGTTCTATTCCAAGCTTTTGGCAATTCTTTTTTGCTATTTTCAGTGCCTCGTCCCTGTAGTGCCGTATGCCTTCATCAACTGTGCCCGCGCAGATATGCACATCTGGAAAAATTTTTTCGATTTTTGCTAATATGTAAAGGAGGGTGACGCTGTCTTTGCCTCCGGAGACACCTATCATGATTTTGTCTTTTGGTCCCAGCATTTCATATTTGGCGACTGTCTTCCGTACCTTCTCTTCGACTGTTTTGCAAAAGCATCTTCCACAAAGATTCTCCCCTGAATAACTTCGACCATAAACGGCTTCGTATCTTCCACATAGGGTACACAACATGATTTCGCGTCAACTCGCAGGCATAGAACAGCTTTTTAGCTTTGCTCGGTTAATCTTAACTTTGCCTTTCTTTTAAGGGCTTTGAACATTCTATGAAAATGTCATATTCAAGTCGTCAAAAAGATCCTGAATATTTGTTCAGTTTTTTTTGTTTTTAGTTATTATTTTTTCATGGTTACGGAAATATTTATATCTTGTTTTCCCGCTATTGTTGTTAAAACTGAATAAATTAGTTCAGAATATAGGTTTATTGAAGAAATCAGGAGAATTTGAGATGAAAGTTGCAGTTTCTTGGAGTGGTGGAATGGAATCAGCTGTATCCTTGAACAGGATATTAAAAGAAGGAAAACATGACGTTGAATACCTTGTTGCCTTTGTCTCTGAAACATGGCCCGCCAACTGTCACCCAGTTCCTATCATGGAACTTCAAGCTAAATCCATAGGAATTCCCCTTCTGAAGCTTCCAGTTAAAGAACCGTTCGAAAAAACCTACCATGAAGCATGCGCAAAATTAGTTGAAATGGGCATTGAAGGCATTGTTACTGGAGACATTTACGTAGTAGATGAGTTGCATGGACGATGGATGGACAAAGTTACTGAAGGGCTTGACCTTAAAGTCATCATGCCTCTGTGGGAAGAAGACACCGGAAAGGTTCTAGATGAAGAAGTTTCATCAGGTTTCAAATCAGTTTTCACATGTTTGTTAAAGAAGTATTTCACCGAAGAGTGGGCAGGACGAGAACTCAACATGAACTCTGTCAAAGACTTAAAGGCACTAGCAAAAGATAAAGGCATGGACCCATGTGGCGAAAACGGTGAATATCACACTATGACAATCGATGGTCCAATCTTCAATGAAAAAATTGAGATAGGTCTATTCGCCAAAAAACAAACTGATACACGTTTATATATAGAAATTAGCGAATTTTGCCTGAAACCAAAAAATTCTTAACACTATCAGTATCGAGCATAGCTCTAGAAAACTTGCGCCAATTTTATTCAAAGGTTTTAAGAACAAATCCTAGTATATCAAACTAGGATGGAGGTGATTCGATGATTGGAGCAGTAGTGTTCGTCATAGCTTTCGTCCTCTTTCTGTTGATATCTCTTGCGATTCCAGGAGTACCCCCAGGTGAGATGATATTGAATGCGCTTGTTCCCGACATTTACAATCCAGCAGTTGACCCTATGTATCAGCAGTTGGCGGAAGGAATCATAAACGGTGTAATCTATGGTGTCATCATATGGATAGTCTACTCTGTAGCCATAAACATCTATAATCAGATGCGCGGACCAAAAGAAGTGGTTGTCAAAGTAGAAACAGAAAAATGAACAATGAAAATCACAAAACTCTGAAGCTCAACCTGTGATGTGCCTTCAGGGTTCACAATTTTTCTATACTATCCTAGCGAAGCAAAAAATGCTTTTTTCTAGTTTGGTTGACGGATACTGACATATTAAGCCAATATATCTCTAAACCCGAATATTTCCAATGGAACAACTTCATAATTTTCTCATGGAAGCATTTCTGTAGTCAATTAACGTTGTATACGCATTCCGGATTTATCAAAACTAAATACGCTGGTAGCGTCATCCGTTTTATTCCGCTAAATCCTCCTTTTTTAGACTAAACTTTATGTTTTTCAAGTTTAGATAGGTAGTAGAATGCAATCAAATAGACTATTGTTGCAACGATTATAATTCCTAAACCAAAAATTGGATCATCTTTTTCTGATCCTGAGGGTATACTTAAAAATCCGCCCCAAATACTGATGGAGACAATAAACACTGCATGAAGAACATAGTATTTGTGTTTGGTTTTCAAATTGATCTGAACATAATTATCTATTACTTCTAAAAGAAAGTTTTCATCTCTAAACCTCCTTTTTTTGAAGGTTAAATCTTGATTGCAAATTCAAAATGCCTATTATTTAGAATAGATTTTGAGATATTTGGTTGATTTAATTTGTTTCGGGGAGAGAAAAGAAGTTTATTTTGGGTTGGTTTGATAATTCTGGCTTTTGCTTCAATAATTCTCTTTGCAATTTTGTGGCAATATGCATATGCAGTTACTGATAGGTATATGGATGTTTCTTGGATGTTCAGGCAATCATTCCCGTTAATCTTAGGTGCCACTGTTT
>Ga0272443_10003520_pt1 | contig 18337 bp, 18 predicted proteins | sample SSMAcet12_FD_193581 | JGI IMG/M metagenome (GOLD analysis project Ga0272443, IMG submission 193581) | Marine sediment archaeal communities from Little Sippewissett salt marsh, Falmouth, MA, United States - SSM-Acet-12 | ecosystem: Environmental > Aquatic > Marine > Wetlands > Sediment ... | reverse complement strand
AAGCGTCTGTAAATCAAAATTCAAGCCCGCTTTTCCCTTCATTATCAGCAATGATTCCGCATTCCCATGTACATCATCGAGAGGTCATGAGTCGCTTTGCTATTTCTAATAGAACCCTCTGTAACTCGCTGTTCTCCAGAGTTCCCTTCAGCTTCTGTACCGAATAGACATCTTTAAACTGGTAAAAACCGCCCTCTATGTCCTTCTGTGCGATGGCATCACTCAGTGCTTTCTTGGAACTGAAACAGACCAGGATGTGAGCTTTGACATTCGGGAGGATATCAATCCCGTATAACCTGTCCTTGCTCAGAAAGAAGTCAAGGAAAATGATATCTATGTGATTTATCTTTTACTTGTTGAAGAGTTCAAATGTATCGAAATGAAATATGTTGTAATTATTTAACTCCCCTTTGGGGAATACATATTCTATCTGTTTCAGTGCGTTATCTTTATCATCTAATACTACTATTGTTTTCAATTCTTTTCCTCATAAAAATTATGAACTGCCGATCTAATGAGCTGCCTATGGTGCTTTGTACTGGAGCCGGACACTCCCAGGGACCTATTCCCATTGTATAACTAAAAGTCAGTTTTACCGCACAAACAATTCAATAGCGTTGATGAGTCTGAGTGTCGCGTTTTTCAGCATTAATAATGAGAAATCCAGGTTGTCTGGCCCAGGGAGATTTTGGCCGCGATCCTTCACTGGCCAGCCTTCTCAATTGCATTTATTGATGCCTCGAAGCGCTCCGGGCCGTATTTCTCGATGAACCTGCAAATCGGCATTACCCGGTAGAACTCCAAGAACATTCCTGTATATATCCGAAGATTATGAGATTCTATCATTCTTTCCGGCCGATAAAAATAGTGAGCGGATATTTTCCTTCTCCAAGTAAAAACCTATCATATATTCCGTACAATAATCTTGTCTCCACAATAAATCCGGCCTCTCTCAGTAGATCATCCCATGCTGCCTGCGGGAAAAGGCCTGCCAGGGAGTCTTCAATATATTTTGTGAGTTTCCCTTTCTGCCGGATTAAATACACCATGGTAATTTCATATGTATTTGGTGCGTAAGGATTGATATAATTGTTCTCCAGCAAAGTCACATGTATATCATCCTTTTCGCCGGTGTAGGCAAAATTATTATTCTGAAAGGTCTCTTCTGTTTTGGCGGCTATCAATAAAACACCGCCTGATTTTAAATGTACTGCAGATGTCTGTATCGCCTGTTTCAGATCATCCAGGGATACCATATAATCAATACTGTCAGGGATAATAACACAATCGAACCGACGATTTAATCGAATAGTCCGCATATCACCTTCTATGTATTCAATTTCAGGATTCGTTTCCTTCGCTTTGTCCAGCATTCCGACGCTGATATCAACACCGGTTATTTGAAAGTGTTTCTTGAAATATCGATCGTGCCCGCCGGCACCGCATCCCAGATGCAGTATTGTGTGTACTGGTTCAGCTGATACACCGCGTATAAAAGAAGTGAACTCCTTGACTTCATCTTCGTAATCTGACGGATCGGCCAGATAGTCTTCTGTCCAGGCAAGTTCATTATATGCAATCCAATCTGAGGCCATAGTTGTTACCTCCTTTATCAGATTGTTCAATCAAAGCCCTTTTTTTATAATCAGTTTACCTGATTTGAGCCTGCTAAGGAGGAGCTTACAGGCTTGCTGCAGTACCTGAATATGTAGGCATATCCCTTGCGGGAAAAATTCTCTCCCTTCATACTGTTCAGCACCTTTTTCTTATCAATTGGTCTCCCGTCTTTTTTTCTGAAATATTCATCCAGCTTAGAATCAATTATAGTGAATTTTTCACCCTGCCGTTTGATAACACCCGCGAAAATATATTCATAATCGAGATACGCGATACTGGCGTCTCCGTGGCTGTTATTGCAGACCAGTATTCCATTTTCCTTTAGATACTTTTTACATGATTGTGATATAAAGCCGGCATACAATGAAAACAGTACATCAAAAGATTCTTCCTCAATCGGCAGTTCGCTTTCATAATCAGCCTGAAACCAATGTACCAGGGCATTCTCACGATACGTCTTGTTTTCGTCAATGTATTTTTGTACATTCTGATCTGTAAAAAATTTTGAAATACGTCTGTCCGCATCGATATAGGTCATATCCTGAATGAAGAAGGACGGAGTGATATGGACGAAACTGCCGGGATACAGTCCCTTCCGGGGATGGTATCGTTCCTCAATTATGGAAAAGAGCATTCTGCGTTCATCTGATTTATCAGTGAAATAGTGCTGATAGAGCGGTGGAATTGACACTCTTTTCATTTAGCCTCTAAACCAATTACCATTTCTCAGATCGGACTTCGGATCCTGGCATCAAGCTTTATTTGAATTCGAACTCTATTCCCCAGCTGATACCGTATGTATCAATAAGACTTCCGTACACTGAATTCCAAAAGGTTTTATCAGCAGGCATAGTAATCTCACCGTCTTCAGATAACCTTTCAACAATATCATATACATCTTTTTCATTTTCTACAGTGAGGTGTATAGTACAATTGTTTCCGATTTGGACCGGAGAATCTTCCCAGGTATCTCCGAAATAGAGCACATTACCGTCTTCAAATGTTAATGAGCAATGCATCACCCTTTCTTTCCAGTTATCACTAACAGGTATTCCTGCTTCTTCCGGGAGATCTTTGAATCGGATAATTTCAATCTTACCTCCCAAAACAGACTGATAGAACCCAACTGCCTCTTCACAATTACCATTAAAAGATATGTAGGGGATTGCTTTCATACTATTCCTCCTCTGTATGCTTAAAATATCTGCATAGAAATCACCAAACACTATGCGAATATAGAAAGCATTAGATTCGTCCGAGTGAGAGTACGTGCCATAAGTCTTTCGATATACCGGCGGTCTCTACTGGATAAAGCTTAGAAAATTACTATTATAATATCAATGTTTTTCACACTATTTTCATCTTTATATAATGAACCGCCCCGGGTTTGCCGGAGTCTGTTTTATGTGAGTCCGGCCAAAGCGGCATGAACCTCAGATTCATTATAGTATGCTCTTTCGAATTCAACAGGAGGAGTATCTCCTAAAGGTTCTGAAATTCTTCTATTGTTGAACCAGTTCACCCATTGCAGAACAGCGTATTCAATACTATCGATGCAGCCTGCTGCCACGGCAGGAAGAACAGCATCATCACTTCGCTTTCGGAAATAAGGGAGAGTCCGAAGGGGCCGATGATGATCTCCGCGATCAGGCAGCCCAGGATGCAAGCCAGGCCCAGTTTTTGGCAAGGGGAACGGCAAAGGGAGGGAGCCACTCCATCCCGCAGTGCCTGGCAGTCGCTCTGAAAGGTGAAGTCAGCTCATCGATCATAAAGACGTTGCCCCCCTCTTTTTCGTAGGTGCTTTCATTCCCTCCGGCTTTCAATTTCACAAGCCGGGAATAGTGCTGTATAATAATCTCAATGAAATCGACGTCCATGCAGAAGTTTCACCCTCTTATACAGGAGTGGTTTATATTAAAATATAAGATACCCACGGAAATTCAGGAAAGAGGCTGGGACGAGATAGCCGAAGGGTCTCATACCCTGATGACCGCGCCAACAGGAAGCGGAAAAACCCTCGCGGCTTTCCTCTGGTCCATAAACCAATTGGTATCCGGCGAATGGACTGCGGGAACGGTCAGGGTTCTCTATATTTCGCCGCTCAAGGCTCTTAATAATGATGTAAGCCGGAACCTGACGGAGCCTCTTGGCGAACTGAAGGCTTTTTTTGAGGAGCGGTCGGTGCCTTTTCCCGACATCAGAGTAGGTGTAAGAAGCGGGGACACGAGTTCTTCCGAGCGGCAGAAGATGCAGAGACATCCCCCGGAAATTTTTATTACCACACCTGAGAGCCTCAATATACTGCTCACTTCCGGAGCCGCCGATAAGATGTTTTCTGGGCTGTCGGTAGTAATTCTCGACGAGATTCATGCTGTTGCGTCAAACAAGCGGGGAGTCCATCTGATTTCGGCGGTGGAAAGGCTGACGCTGTCCTGCGGTGAGTTTCAGAGAATCGGTCTTTCGGCTACAGTTCACCCGATGTCGCTCGTCTCAGCCGTCCTGGGCGGATTCTATCCAAGAGAGCATACGGACGAGGTCTGTCGTGCCAGACCTGTAAAGATGATCCGCTCCGACATAAAAAAGCAGTATGATATTAATGTCAGTTTTCCGGAAAACCCTGAGGGTGAAGAGTCACACTGGCCTGTTGTAATCGAGAAGTTTGTGGAGAGGATACAGGCAAACAGATCGACACTGATCTTCTGCAATGCAAGGCGTCAGACCGAAAAAGTGACGCGAATGATTAATGAATATGCCGGCGACACCATCGCTTATGCTCATCACGGCTCTCTTTCACGGGAAATACGATATTTTGTGGAACAGAAGATGAAGGAGGGAGAGCTGAAGGTCATCGTCGCAACCAGTTCTCTCGAGATGGGAATAGATATCGGCAATATAGATGAGGTAATTCTTATTTCAGCCCCGAATGCAGTCTCATCCGCTGTTCAGCGAATCGGACGGGGTGGGCATAATGTCGGAGATATCAGCCGCACTACCATTTTTCCGATGTTCGGGAATGATCTGATCCGCTCCGCGGTCACTGCGAAGGCTGTCATGGAAGGAGATATCGAGGAGCTGCATGTTCCGGTAAATCCCCTGGATGTACTTGCTCAGGTTCTTCTCTCCATGTGCTGCACGAGAGATTGGAACCTTGATGAGCTGTATCTCTTCATAACCACTGTTTATATGTGGCACAGTCTCCCTCGAAAGCATTTTGATTTAGTTATGGAGATGCTGAACGGCCGTTACGCCGATACCCGGATAGGTGAGTTGAAGCCCCGTCTGAATATTGACAAGGCTGAAAATACCGCCAGGGCCCGGGACGGTGCCCAGAGGGTGATATATATGTCCGGGGGAACCATACCTGACAGGGGATATTATGAGCTGAGAATTCGCGGCAGCGGTGTCAAAATCGGTGAGCTTGATGAAGAGTTTGTCTGGGAGCGCTCTCATGGAGACTTCTTCACTCTAGGCGCGCAGACCTGGCGGATTGATAATATCGACGACCGTTCGGTGGAGGTCAGTCCATCCGATTCAAAGGGAGCCATGAGTCCATTCTGGAAGGCCGATCCCAACGGCCGCGGGTTCTTCTATTCTGAGAAGATTATGAGCCTCCTTCAGTTCTGTGAGCTCTGGCTTGGGAAGCCCGGAAGCGCGGGAGGGCAGGTCATTCTCGAAACGCTGAAATCCGAATATTTCCTCGATGATGACGCTGCAGAGGCCCTGCTCTCATATCTGAAACGGCAGAGAGAACATGCCGGGGGCGAGCTTCCTCACCGCAACCATCTGTTTATAGAGCACTTCAACGATCCGCTGAATGTCAGGGACTGTCACCAGGTAATCCTCCACACCATATGGGGCGGAAAGATGAATTTCCCCTTCGGAGAGGCCCTATCCCAGGCCTGGGAGAATAAACACGGTTTTCCCCTGCAGGTTTTCAGTGATGATGATGCGATTATTCTCGATCTTCCCCATGAGTTCGATGCTGAGGATGTTCTTTCTCTGGTAACCGGCGATAACCTTGAGAAGCTGCTTCGGCAGAGGCTCGAGTCATCGATGTTTTTCGGCGGACGCTTCAGACACAGCTCGTCTGTTGCTCTACTACTGCCGAGAAAATCCTTCAAGCAGAGGACTCCCCTCTGGCTGACCAGGCTTCGGACAAAAAAACTGCAGCAGGCTGTCAGCCGGTACGAGGATTTTCCGATTCTCACCGAAACCTGGCGCTCATGTCTAAATGATGACTTCGACATGATTTCACTCACCCGGATGCTCGATGAGATGAGAGAGGGTATCATAAAGGTCAGCGAGGTGATGACTAAATCTCCGTCCCCCTTTGCCGCAGGTATTGTATACAGCTACACCGACCAGCGGATGTACGAGTATGATACCCCTCTCGGCGGACAGTCCAACTTAAGAGAGGATCTCATCAGGGGAATAGTACATGAATCGGGCCTCCGTCCGATGTTGTCCGAAGATCTCGTGGAAGAGTTCAACAGCAAGCTGCAGAGAACATGGCCGGATTACTGTCCACGGACCGCGGATGATCTGTTTGACTGGGTAGAGGAGAGATTTTTCATCCCGCTCAGCCAATGGGAGGAGCTTAAATCGGCCATGGAACGCGACATCCCCGGTGCTGCTCAGGAAATTCTGAGCGGAGTTGAGAAGAAACTTGAGTTCTGGGAATCGCCGAAGAGCAATGAGGTTCTCGTCCTCTCGAAGACCTATAGAAAAAAGTACAGAGAGGAAGGTTTCTCAATAGAGATTGATTTTATCCTTCCGCTTTGGATAAACTTCTACGGTCCGGAGAAGGTAGATTTTCTTACTGCGGTTTATCCGGCAGACGAGCAGTCAGTACTGGATGTTCTTGAAAACATGAGAGAATCCGGAGAGCTGGTCATCGATGTCCTGACCGAAGAATCCGACTCAGACCAGTTCTGTACTACTGAGAATCTGGAAATCCTGTTCAGGCTAAAAAGAAGGAAGGGCCGAAGCACCTTCAAAGCACTGCCGATCGAGAAGCTTCAGCTTTTTGTTGCTCAGCATCAGTCTCTGAATCAGGCAGGTTCGGGGAAGGAGCAGCTGCAGGATGTCCTGGAAAAGCTGGTCGCATTCGGTGCAAAGCCGGCTCTCTGGGAGAGTGATTACCTGCCGTGCCGGATACGGCCTTATTATAAGACCTGGCTGGATTCTCTTTTTCAGGAAAGCCCACTCATCTGGTACGGCTGCGGCAAAGAGAAGATAGCCTTCTGTTTTGATGAAGAACAGACCCTGTTTAATAAGAGCCGAAAGAACGATGAGGATCTGATGCTCCTTCTTCCCGACAGAAGGGGGAGTTTCTCCTTCTGGGATATAAAGGAGCACAGCGGTATGGGAAGCAGTGAGCTGATAGCCCTGCTCTGGAAGCAGTGCTGGAAGGGTCTGGTCAGCAATGATCATTACGAGGCGGTGCGAAAAGGAATACTTAATAAATTCAGTGCTGAATCCCTGAAGGACATGGAGCAGAAAAGCAGAGGCCGCAGAATCAGCAGAAGCGGGTATAACAGATGGCGGGGTTCGAGGGCTGTGGAGGGCCGCTGGTTTCTCACCGAATCGATTCCGGAGGGAGAGGATCTGATAGAACAGGATGAGCGTGTCCGGGATATTATCAGGCAGCTTTTTATCCGCTACGGCGTCCTTTTTCGTCATATTCTGGAGCATGAGACCGAACCCCTACAATGGAACGCTGTCTTCCGGACCCTGCGTCTGATGGAACTGTCCGGGGAGTGCGTATCCGGCTACTTCTTTGAAGAGATCAGGAGTATCCAGTTTGCCAGCTGGGAGGCTCTGAGGGAGCTCTCCGAACCTCTGGATGAGGAGGGTATGTATTGGATGAACTGCACTGATCCGGCCTCCCTTGCGGGAGTTAAGATCGATGCACTCAAAGGGAAGTATCCAAGCAGACTTCCCGGCAGCCATATGGTCTTCAGAGGAGAGAAACCGGTTCTCTTTTCGAAGAAGAACGGGAAGGAGCTGGATTTCTTTGCTGATGTCGAAGATCCGGATTCTATAGAATCACTGAGTTTTTTCAAGATTCTGCTCGGCCGTGACTTTGATCCCCGTAAATCAATCAGGGTGGAAACCGTAAACGGCCTACCCGTTTCAGAGAGCCCTTATAAAGAGGTCCTGAAACAGGCCGGGTTCAGGGATAATTTTGGCACCTTCCTTCTCAACAGGATAAGCCGGGACTATAATCTCAGTCCTACCCGCCGATCACAATGAGTGCCGACCCGGCGTAAGTATGCTGCAATCATCCCAGAGGTATTGGATCACGTCCAAAAAAATTCGCAATTTAGATAAGCAAAAGGAGCCACTGTTTCCTCCGAAGGTTTAAGTAGCCAAACCAAAACCTGAAGGAGAGAGAGCAGGGGATCATTTCGTAGAAATCCCAAAAACAATAATTGGGCATAACGTTTGCGGATATGATAAGTTACACGACCCGGAGGGTTGGCGCAGCTCTATCTGCTCTACCCAAACCTATTCTATCACAAGCAAAAGCTGTGACAAAGTGCAATTTGTGCGTTGCCGCAGGCCGAAGCTGCATATTCGCTGTTAGATGATGCTATTTCCGTTGTCCGTATTTTGGTTTCTTATTCATGCTTCTTTTTCCATGTTTAATAATCCAAAGTGTTTCCTTCCCAGGATTACTATTCTCCCATTCTGATATTATCTGATTTGCCAATGTTGAATTTTCCTTCATTAAGTCATTCAAATTATTTCCCACAGATTTTTGAACAAATTTCTCTTTATCATCTTTTAAGTTAGAAAGTATCTTTTTATACAACTCAAACTCACTGACCGCAGAAAGACTTTTCTTTGCCCAGGGAAGGCGGATTCTCATACATTCGCTCGAAAGCCGTCTGACATGTACATTTTTATCCTTGCTCCATTTCAAAACTACTTCCAAAGTCTTTTTTGGATTCTCTGAAATAAGTGGACGCATGGCAAATTCTCCAGTAAATCTCTTTGTCATCTCATAAATGAATTCAAGACTCAATTTGGGGTTCTTAACACCATACAGTTCAACATATTTTCCAATAGGCCAAAGCCACCAACCATCAGTAAACATACCTTCGAATTTTTCAAGTTCAGGACCAAGAATTTTAAAAAAGACACTAATCTTATCTTCATAATCCCCATCTATGAAAGACTCAAACGCTCCGGCAAAGATTTCTTGCCTTTCTGAGAATTCCTTGTCTACAATATTTCGGGATATGTGGTCAATAAATTCATTTGAAGCAAAATTATTAGTGACTTTAAGGATTTTTTGCGAGAGCAATTTTGCACAATCAGAATCATAATATTCTTTGAATTTTTTACCCATCCTATTCCTTCTTCCCCCTTCTTAATATATCTAAGGAATAATTTCATCTATCGTTCCGCGAATATGCGAAGTCCTGAGCAGCTCGAAGGATTTGGTCGAAGGCGCTTGGCGCCGCAGCCGGATACTCGCTGCTATACGTCGTTCAATCGCCTGGTTATTTCTGCCGAAACCCTCCCGAGCTCTTTATTTTCAAAGGTACTTTTTTGCTTCTGTATTGAGTACACATTCTTATATTGAAAGTGGCCACCCTTAATTGCTTCCTGTGAAATAGCATCACTCATTTCTTTCTTTGAACTGAAACAGACTAAAATCTTTGTCTTTAAATTTGCTATAATATCTTTACCATAAATCCTATCTTTTCTCAGAAAGAAATCAAGAAATTGAATATCAATTTGGTTAATTTTCTGTCTATTATATAGTTCAAAAGTATCAAAATGGAATGTGCTGTAATTGAACCACTCTTCATTCGGAAATTCGTATTCAACTGGTTTTAATGCATGATTTTTATCATCTAAGATAACTATTGTTTTCATACTATTTTCATTCCTGCATGGCATATAACGTTCCGCCAGTAACGGTAGTTGCATTGCGTACTCGCGAAGGCAAATTGGGCAAAAACGGTATTCTACCGGAACTGGCTACTTGCTGTTAGCCGCCAATTAGACTATAGGTAATGTAAAAAAGTCATCAGCTGATCCGATGTTTTTATCATTCACTGCTTTATTTACAATATCTCTAATTTTAGGTATCCCTACACCGATACGTTCAATTTTATTTTTATATTATCAGTATCAAGCATTTGCCTAAATGTGGCAACAAAAAAATCTTTCATAATGTTATCAGCAGAATCCAGAGTATCTTTCATTGTTTCCCAAAAAAATATATCGATACAGATTCCATTTTCATTAAAACCTTGGATAAACTTAATCTGAGGATAAACAAGAGAAAGCTCACCATGTTCATATGCTTTTGCGAGGTAGTAAAAGTAAAAGGAGTGAATTATCCCCGAGGCAATGATGTGTGGATACACTTTGTTGAAAGCCATTTTTTCAGGAGCAAGAAAAAAAATGAACGGAGTAAATACAACACACGCCATTGCCAGACCGTTCCAAATGGTCGCGAGATCACCGGTAGCTTTTTTAGTGAAGAAGTTCCAGAGTGTATGAAGAGTAGCTGCAAGAGCAACTAAAAGAAAAGCAGTTGAAGGCATGGATTATATTGACCTTAATTGTATCGATGAATTTGTGGATTTCTTACAAAGCTTCACTGATATACGATATTCGGCTAAGTTGAATGCGTCGAATCAGGGTTGAGGCGCTCTGCTGTCAAACCGGGAACTCTTTGTTAAGCTATGTGCTGTATTAGTTTCATGTTTGTGATGCATCCTCGTCCATAATATATCCGCTTTATCAATTCTGGCAAGCTCTAAGTATAAGTGAATGAATCCGGGGGAAAGGTTCCCCCTCCGATAACCCTTAAAAAAATCAATATATGTAAAAGATTAAATGTCATCAACGAATTTCTTCGAGAGAAGGACGGACTAAAAAACACAATTAGAAAAAGGCATAAATTAGATACAATGTTCAAAGAATGCTGTCGCAGCTCACCCCAGATCAAGAGTCAGCGTGGTGTTTTTCTTGAATTTGAAACCGATACTTTCGTAGAGTCTGCGGGCTCTTGTATTTCGGGGGGTAACCTCTAACTGCAGTGCGACTGAGCCGCCGAACCTGTTCTCAGCCAGGTGCTTGATAAAATGGGATCCAATGCCTCTCGAACGGAACTCCTTCTTAATGTACAGCTCGTCAATGACGACGATGTTCCCTCCGAACTCATTGCTCCAGATATTGATGAGTATCGAATAGCCGATGACTTCCCCTCTATGTTCAAAGACCATGATCGCTCCGCGATCCGGATGCTGAATGAGGGAATCGAATGTGTTCTGGATTTTATGCAAAGACACCAGCTTTTCACTCGGGTCTTCCCGGTACAGATTTTGAATAAGTTCGGCGACTATTTTGCAGTCCGTGGTTTTAAATTGTCTGTATTGTACGTCCATATTTGTATTCTAAGGGAGAATAACATTCCGTGCAATGTAGCGGGATATGTGAATTCCCGTGCATCGCGGACGATTTGGGCAATCGCCCCGCCAGCACAGACGTATATTCGCTGTTCGTAGCCTCTACTATTTTCTTTGAAACATCTCGTTTCTATTGAAAATGGTCACAAGACCTGCAAAAATCAGATATCCTGTTGATATGTATATCAGCAGAGGGAGAGGATCAATTATTACAATTTTCAGTAAAAAGTTAAACCAGAAATGCATCCACATCGCTATTAGAATGTTACCGGTTTTATTATAAAAAAATGTTATTACGACTGAAAATGAAGTAATTCCAAACATAAATGCGATTAAATAATACAGCAATTCAATACCGGAATACCCGGATAAAATCATTAGCGGAAGGTGCCAGAATCCCCATATTACACCGATTATCAAACCGGCTGTAAACGGAATATATTTTTTCTGCAGGATATTTATTGCATATCCCCGCCATCCAAGTTCTTCACCTAATGCACCGCTTGTCAAATCCATGATGATAACAGGAATAATAGATGAGATAGTGATAAAGGTCATTGTATTCAATGGTCTGTTGTTCATCAGGAAAAACGCAAGAACAGCCGTTACTACTAACAATACCTGCAATAAAAACGATGAGATAAACATCCCCGGATTTATTTTCTATTTAAAATGCAGCCTCAGATATTCTTCAATAGTGATGCCGTATTGTTTCAAAGATTTTACATCTTCTTTTTCTAGCATAGTATTCTTCTCTTCCTTCTGTATGGTATGGCGTCTTACGCTCCGGCACCCATTCATCCTCGAATATCGCGGGCCGCTGCATCCGCCTGTATCAGCCCCCGGCCCCTTAGTTGAACTCCCGGACCTGGCGGAGCCAGATACGGAACTTCTCATCGTTGCTGAACACCGCAGTGCCGGCTGGGCCGGCGACGATGAAATCATCCGTATACCAATCCGCGAGTGCTTCGGGATCGGAGTCCAGCGACGCTATCGCGTACCCCTCGAAGAACGACCATAACTGGTCGTCATCCATCTCGCCTCCTATTTTCAAAACAAATACCATCACTGTACGGACTATGACCTCTATTGAAAAAACCTCATCGGCTTGACCTGCTGCTATAGATTTTATGGCTTAATTGCTCTGGTTGCAATGAACGTGTTGATATACGGGTCTAAAAGATCTCCGCCGGCGGAATCTTCATAAAACCCGGTTATTATAAAACCAGCATCAATTTGACCACCAATTTGATCCTGCAATGAATGCCCGTATTCTATTGGTTCCTTATTTTCTATCCTTACTTTTAGCTGTTCTTTTGGAAGCTGATCTAAATCGCAATACGGAATAGTATATCTAACTGATAAATTTTGGTTTTCATCCCATTCATTCAGATCAAAAATGTATGTTATAGGGTTGCAAAATCCAGCCAATAAAGCTCCGCCTTTCCTTAGAACTCTATAACACTCTTTCCATACTTTATTCACATCGTCCGTGAAACAGTTTGACACCGGGTGAAATATTAAGTCAAAGCTTTCACTATCAAACCTCGATAAATCTCGCATATCTCCCAGCTCTATTCTAAGATCGATTTTATCTCTTCTTGAGACCAATAAATCTCTGTCAAGCTGAGATTGACTATTATCAAGCACTGTCACTTCTGCTCCAGCTGCAGCTAAAACAGGTCCTTGCTGGCCCCCGCCTGATGCTAAACATAATACTTTTTTCCTAGCAAGCATGCCGAACCAATCTGAAGGAACAGGTTTGGTAGGAGTCAATACTATGCTCCAAATCCCGTTTTTCGCGTCTTCTATTACTTGTGAATCCACAGGCTTTGTCCAGATATTGCCTTCTTCAACCAGCTTGTCCCACGCTTCACGATTATGATCTAAAATTTCCATTGTTCCACCGCCTATTTATTATCAATCTATTCTAATTTATAACTCCTGAAGTACAAACTATTCTTTCATAACCGGCGCAGGGATGCGTTATCCTTGTATGGTATGCAACGTAACGGTTAAAAGGCTGCACGCACAATACAATGAGTACCATTTATTCTTCCCTGTAATTCCCCGACATCATTTCTAAAATATAAATTCTCCAGGTCGATTGAATTTTTCATCTCTTTCACTTTTAGTGAATACTCTTCCAAAAATAGTTCAATTTCTTCTTCCTGTATTCCAAAAGTCCATCCTTCACCAGCGGTAGATACATATTTCGATATATCCTTTTCCCCGTAATATCTGTGTTCTTTGTTCAGAACAGAAGCATAGACGAAATCGAAAACAATTTCGCTTCCATTTATGGTATTATCGCGAATAATGTTAAGAGTTGTGTTCACAGAACTAGAATCCAGGTACATCAATAATCCTTCTAATAAGAAGAGTGTCCTTCTATTTTTATTGAAACCAAACTGATCAAGCTTTTCAATTACAGATTCTTTATTGAAATCTATTGGAATGAAATTTATGTTATCAGAAATGGAAATTCTTCTTTTCTGCAATTGAGCTATTTTAGCATTCTGAGTTATTGGAACATCCAATTCAAATACTGTGGTCTTTGGATATTCAGCAACAAATCTCAGTCCCCGGGAATCAAACCCTGCGCCAAAAATGACGACTTGTTGAAAACCATTTTCTAAAGATTCAATATATATAGAATCAATATATTTTGTACGGGCTATTACATACTCATAGATCCCTTTTGGAGAAATAACGTTCCTGTAAAAATACCTGATTATCGACATTTTAATCAATGGAAGCATAAAGACCGGAAGTAATTTAGGAGCGATGAAATCATCGCTTTTATAACAAGGATTCTTTTCAAAAAATGAAGCAGCTCTTGTAACGCAAGTCATTTCAGCAGTTCTTGATGTTTTTGAATCGATTCGTTTTGACTTTTTCTTCATTCTTCTATCCTTGAAGTATAGATTTTTCACGGTATTACATAAAACGTTCCAGGTGTATATGACGTTTTGCCGAGCGAATGCGAAGGTAAAATGTGCCGAAGGCCAAGTGCGTTAGCCCGCAGCATATACGCCCATTTATCTGTCGTTTTTCCTTCAGATGTCAGTCCAGGAGTTCAGCACTTGTTATAAATTTTTTTCTCTTCTTCTTTGAATCATTGATATAGCTTTCAATAAAACGTATATCCTGGATGTCCTCGTATAACTCAAACATAGATTTTTTTAAAAGGGTTGATTTGTCTTCATGGAAATAATCAGTAAGATATTCTAAAATCTTTTCTTCTTCGTCGTTTAGTCTAACGGATACTACGGCCATTTTCTGTAAACCTCCGATCTCTTTGCAATTGCCAGGACATATATATCTTCATTTTCCATCCTAAAGGTAGCACGATATTTGCCCTTCCTTAATCTGTAATAATTTACTGAAGAATCAGAAACCAACTTCTTGATATCAAATAAGTTTAGGTCTTTCGTTGAATCAATAGATTCAAAGGCATGAACAAAAAGCTTTACAATTTCTTTTGGAAGAATGCACTTCTTTATATCTTTCCTGATGTCTTCATCATAATAGACCATAGATAGAATGTAGTGCATTGTCATACATTTGTCAAGGTGATTGTTTGGAAAAATGGCAGATAACGTTACTAGAATACCCGAAATTGCGACCACAGGGAGCAATTTGGGCGTAGCGTAGCAGAGCCGGGTAATCGCTGTTATAAGCCGTTATAGCCTTTCGATTCATTAAAGTCCAAGAGCATTTTTCCTTTCTCTCATCGCAGCGAGCAGGATATTCTTAATTTCTGGGGATTCTACCATTTTCAAATCTTGTAACTTGATGTGTCGGAGTTTCTTACCTGTCCCTTCGAGTAATGTAGATTCTGTATCGATATTAGCACCGTGATAAAAACCGAGATTAGCATATGTCTTTTGTGGCATAATATAAGCATATGCTTCTGACATTTTTTTCTCACCGTAGCCATAAGCAACTGATGGCTCACCGGGCCTTGGAACTTCGATACAATCTGGATGCAATTCGGATATCAAAGATCTAAGTGTCAAGCAAATCTCCTTTATATCATTTGGAAAATCTTTCACCACGTCATCAAATATTCCTAGTCTTTTTATAGTTATCATCTATTTAATCCTCCCTTAATGCCCAACAAATATAGAAATATATACCTAAAAACGGTATATAAAATTATAATATACCTTAGGCAATAATTGCTTCTAACGTTCCGTGAATATATGAAGTTTTTGCGAAACGCAGTGTAGCAAGAATTTGAGTGTAGCTAAGCGGAACCATATAGCCGCTGTCAGGCGAAGAAAAATTACATCTCAACTTTATCAGCATCTTTGGTTTCTCGTATCATTGCCCACATGGGTTGATTAATAACCGGTAAGTTGATTTGCTCAAGTGTCTTAAAACCAAATCGCTCATATAAACGAACATTACTTTCTGTTTCTGTTTCCAGATAAATCGGAAGTTTGACTTCATCTGACATAGCTATGAGTTCCTTAATTAATTTCCCACCATGTCCTTTTCCTTGATTTTCTGAAGCTACACCAATAATTTGTAAATAGGCAAAAGACTTGTTTTTCATGTGTTTTTTTCTTATCCCATCCATAGGACTGAGCGCACTGGCTACCATCATAAATGATTTAAAGCCAATTGAAAGAAAGGGAATAATACTGCCACTTCTAATCATGCGCCATAAACTCATATAACTATATTCATTTTGAGTGATCGCCAGAATGCCTTCAAACTTTTCTGAAGAAGTGTATACATGCCCATATTTATGACAGTACCTAATCATAAACTTAGCAACTGAGGTATACTTATATGAATTTTTTAAAGCATCGCCAAATAGTATTTTAAACAGCGGATCTTCTTTAAAAGCATCTGCTAAAACTAAAGCTGCTTCCCGAATTTCACTTTTATTAATTTTACGAAGATTTTTAATTTCAACTATGGAAACAGTGTTTGTTTTACCTGTTAACAATTTATTCGTTATAATTTCAAAAATAATTAGCAAAGTGATTGTTATGCCCGTACTTAAAGCAATGCTTGCCCATGATGACTCCAAGCCAAATAGTGGTGTAACCAGCCTTCCAACAAATAGACCTAGGGCCACTGCCAAGATAACTTTTAATAAAACCGAATAATTTTTCATCATTAATACCATCTTCTTTAATCTCATCTACTGTCCATGTTTTTCGCCTAACATTTCAAGTTTAACCAAAGTTGGCTTGCGCAGCAAGACAATTTGGGCGTAGCGGAGCCGGCTAAACTTTGTTGGGTACCGTTTTATTTCAAAAAGCCGAAACTGATGTAAGATAGTAGTATTGAAAGAGCTTAAATAATTATGTCATTCAGACACATATTTTTACACCCTTTGCTCTCATAGTAAGCGAGCATTTCGGGTATTTTCTTCTTATCCCAACTGGTAACGCAGTCTGAAAATACAGTAACCCCATAATTTGCCTTTCGTAAATTGAGACAGGTTGATTTAACACAAATAGTCGCATCTGCTCCTGTAATGTAGAAAGCATTTATATCATTTTTACCAATAAAGTCACTGAATCCTGCACTGGTTAATGCATTACTTTTGTTTTTTGTAAAGACATTCTCTGATGCAATTTTCAAGTCTGTAGCTAATTCAGCCCCAAATGTATTGGGTTTAAGCACCTTCGAACCGGCAGATAGATTTTCATGCCTTATATAGACTACATGAATATTATTATTTACTGCCCAATCAATAGCTCTATTAATATTGCCAATAACATCCTTGTTATTCTTTGTTATGTCATTTTGAATATCGATTACTAACAAGGCTTCTTTCTGCATAATGTTTCCTCCTCATAAGCAGATTGATATCTTTACTTTCCAATTATGCATATAATTGTTGACAACAGTATGGCAATAATATAAAAATAGTTGGTAGGCACCTATCAGATGAAAATTGACAGGCTTATTAGCATTATAATGATACTCCTTGACAAAAAGCGTATTGGCGCACAGGAGTTAGCAGATCTTTTCGAAGTATCGCCTCGTACAATCTACCGCGATATAGATACCATCAACATGGCGGGTATTCCCGTTTGTTCAATCCCTGGTGTAGGTGGTGGCTTTGAAATTATGCAGAACTACAAAATTGATAAAAATGTTTTTTCAACCACTGACCTTGCGGCTATTTTAATGGGGCTTTCGAGTATTTCCAGCATGATACGAGGTGATGAACTGGTAAACGCTCTTGCTAAAGTTAGGAGTTTTATCCCTGCAGATAGAGCGAAAGACATTGAATTGAAAGCAAATCAAATCTATATAGATTTAAGCCCGTGGATGGGTAACAGGAATATAAAAGCATATTTAGAAACTGTTAAAAGAGCTATACAGGAGAAAAAGCTGCTTTCATTTAAATATACAGACCGCTACGGAAATGTTACAGCACGTATAGCCGAGCCATATCAGCTTGTATTAAAAAGCAGTCAATGGTATTGGCAAGGCTACTGCCATAAAAGAGATGATTATCGCTTATTTAGATTATCCCGGATATCAAACCTGCTAATAACAGAGGAATCTTTTGTGCCACGAGACTATCCAAAACCGCAGATAGAGTTTAATGATATTTTGGAGACTATGCAAACAACCATCAAAATTCGTATTCATAAATCTGCCATGGAAAGGGTTCTTGATTTTTCTACTTATGATAACTTTCTGGCAGACGGTGATGAGCATTACATTATTAGTTTTCCATTCATAGAGAACGAGTACTACTATAATATTCTTTTAAGTTTTGGTGATAAATGCGAGTGTTTGGAACCAATACATATCCGCAAAGAAATGAAGCGTAGAATACTTGGGATTGCTTCCATTTATGAAAGCAAAACTAAGAAATCATCGTAATTGAGCAACATAAAACCCATAAAAATTATTTCGAGAGTGCATTTGAATGATTTTTCTTTATGTCCGCCATGGACTGCGGGTTCTTCCAAACCAATTCCAACCATGAAATAAATTGCATCTAACGTTTCGCGAATATACGAAGTTGACCGTAGGGTAATTTTGGTTCAGCGAAGCGGAACCAGGCATTCGCTGTTATAGGCTGTTATGTAGCACTCTGTTTTATATCCTTTATAAGTAATATTTCTAAAGGTTCCAAAGGTAGAACAAAACCACCAACATCAGTATAACCAATTTTTCTATAGAAATGCTGTGCATCTTCATTCGCTAAGGTACTAGTTAAAAATCGTGTATATCCTTTTTCTATCAACAGATTCTCCCAATGATTGACCAGCATTTTACCGTAGCCTTTTCTCCTATAA
>Ga0272443_10003519_pt1 | contig 18346 bp, 18 predicted proteins | sample SSMAcet12_FD_193581 | JGI IMG/M metagenome (GOLD analysis project Ga0272443, IMG submission 193581) | Marine sediment archaeal communities from Little Sippewissett salt marsh, Falmouth, MA, United States - SSM-Acet-12 | ecosystem: Environmental > Aquatic > Marine > Wetlands > Sediment ... | reverse complement strand
TGACCGCGCAGAGGGCCTCGCCCGAGGCAATCTTTTCCTTCAGCAGTTTCTGGTGACTCATGCTCTCCCCCCGCTCGATGCGCGAAACGTCGGCGCCGATGCGCCCCGTTACCAGCATCGACCCGGCCTAGTTATCTTCTTCATCGACAGTGGATTGCGGCCATTCCTTGAGTTCCCGCCACAGTTCCCGGATCTCGCGCCAGAGGTGGCGGAGCCTCAACAGCAGGAACAGGAAAAGCACCCCGATGCCGATCGGCAAGAGCCATGCCCGGCTGCCGAACTCCTCCAGCAGACGCACGCGCAGGAGCTGGATCGTGGTGTAGAGGAGCCAGATCATGGCGATGTAGAGCAGCAGGGCCACGATTCCCTGGACCACCTTGGCGCTGAATTCCTCCCGGACCCGGCTCCGCGCGCGGAAGCGCGAGAGGCGCTTCGACGAGCGCCGCGTGGAACGCGGCCGGAGCATGATGGGGCTCACGGCCGGTCCTCCTCCTCGGCGTCGGCGACCTCCTCGAACTCCGCGTCGCGGATCTCCCCCGCCGGGAAGCTCCGGTCCGGCGGCGATTCCGCCGCGGCGTGACGGGATTCCGTATTCGGTCCGCGCCGCGTCGGGCTCAGTGTGCGCACGAGGAGCCGCACCAGCCAGACGACCAGGAGGATGAGGAGAAGGCGTGACAACCAGATCATGGTTCCTCCGCGGTTGCGGTCGGCGCTGGGCTTCGCGGCGGCGTGACTCTAGCAGATGGCGTCGTGACGGTGTAGGGAAATGCCGACACCTGAAGCGTTGCATGAAATCGCCGGCGCAAGTCATTGCGCCGGCGTGAATTCGGTACGCCCGGCAGGATTCGAACCTGCGGCCTCATGCTCCGGAGGCATGCGCTCTATCCAGCTGAGCTACGGGCGCGACAGGGCGAAATCTAGGTCATCGAAGCCCGCATTTCCAGGCCAAAAACGGCAGCACCTAGGATCGACGGCGGCTCCGGGCGGCACGAGCGCGTCCCAGGCCCGCTGAACCACCGCCAATGCCGGCATCCGGGGCCGCCAGCAGCGACGCGGCCAGGCGCCGCGCGTCGCTTTCTCCGTCCCCCGCCTCCTCGCCGAGCATGCGCGCCAGCTCGGCGACGCGGGCATCGCCCTCGAGACGTTCGACGACGGTCCGCGTGCGCTCGCCCGCGTAGCGCTTGCGGACGAGGAAATGGCGCCGCGCTGCCGCGGCCAGGGGCGCCTGGTGGGTGACCAGAAGCACCTGGCGGCGCGCGGCCAGCTCGCTCAGGGGGCCCGCCAGGGCGCGCGCCGTGTCGGCGCCGAGCCCGGCGTCCACCTCGTCCAGGACCAGGACCGGCGGCGTCCCGTCGCCGATGTCCAGGAGGTGCAGGGCGAGGCTGATGCGCGACAGCTCGCCGCCGCTGGGCACCTCCCGCAGCTCGCCCTCCGGCAGGTCGGGATTGGTGCGCACCAGGACGAGAACGCGGTCCATGCCGGCATCGCCGGCATGGAAGCGGCGGCCGTCCCTCTCGATCCAGCCGTCGGCCTCCTCGCGCGGGATCACATCAACGCGCAGGACGCTGCGGGCTAGCCCCAGCTCGTGCAGGCGAGCCTGCCAGGCCTCGCTCAGCCGGGTGGCGGCGGCGGCTCGCGACGCGCTGAGGGCGAACGCGCTCTCTGCCAGCGCCGTCTCGGCCCGCCGCCGGGCCGCGGCGCGCTCCGCCAGGAGGCGCTCGCCGTCGGCGAGCCCCTCGAGCAGGCGGCGCTGCTCGACAGCCCATTCCAGGATCTCGTCCAGGGGCGCGCCGTGCTTGCGCTCCAGGGCGTGCAGCCGTCCCAACCGCTCCGCCAGGCGCTCGCCCTCGTCGGCCCTGGCGGCGACGGCGTCGCGCCGCTCGGCCAGGGCGGCGGCCATCTCGTCCAGCTGCTCGGCCATCAGGTCCAGGGGCGCGCCGGGCAGCCCCGCCTCCAGGCGGTCGAGGCGCTCCAGCACGCGGCGCAGGCCGGACAGCCTCGCGCCGAGGCCGTCCTCCCCCTCCAGCAGCCGAAGCCCCTCGGCCAGGGAATCCTGGATGCGGGCCGCGTTGCGCAGGAGCCGCTCGCGTCGGACGAGCTCCTCCATCTCGCCGGGGCGGGGATCCAGGGCCGCGATCTCGTCGAGCTGGAAGCGCAGGTACTCCTCGTCACGCCGGACGCGCGCCAGCTCGCTGTCCAGGCGTTCCTCCTCGGCGCGGCGCTCGCGCAGGGCGGCCAGGTCCGCCCGGTAGGCGTCCAGCAGCCCAGCGTGCCCGGCCCAACGGTCGAGGAGCGCCCGCTGGCTCTCGGCGGCGAGCAGGTCGAGCTGCCCGTGCTGGTCCTGCCGCTCCAGGAGCAAGGCGCCCAGATCGCGCAGCCGTCGGACCGACAGGGGGAAGCCGTCGAGGAGGGCGCGTCCGCGCCCGTCGGGACGTAGCTCGCGCGCCACCTGGCACTCGCCGCCTTCCACGTCGAAGCCTGCCTCCCGCAGGCGCTTCTCCTGGCCGGCGTCCAGCTCGAAGAAGGCCTCCACGCGGGCGCGGTCGGCGCCGGGCCGGATCCAGTCCGCGCGCGCCCGGCCGCCGGCCACCAGGGACAGGGCGGCCAGGAGCACCGACTTGCCGGCGCCCGTGACGCCGCTGAGCACGTTGAGGCCCGCGTCCAGCTCCAGGACGGCCTCCTCGACCACGACGAGATCGCGGATGCGCAGGTGGGTCAGCACGGCTCAGGTGAGCTCCGGTCCGCCCCAGCGCAGCTTCTCGCGCACGAGGCTGTAGTAGCCGAAGCCCAGGGGGAACAGCACGGGCTGGGTGCAGTCGGCCCGCCGGATCCTGACCTCGTCGCCCTGCTGCAGGAGGACCTCCACCATGCCGTCCAGTGAGATGGAGGCCCGGCCGCTCCGGTCGCCGATCTGGACCTCGATCTGCTCCTCGCCACCGACGACGATGGGACGGATGGCCAGGGCGTGGGGGCAGATGGGCGTGGCCACCAGGGCGTTCATGGTGGGATGGATGATGGGGCCGCCGGCCGACATGGAGTAGGCCGTGGAGCCCGTGGGCGTGGCGACGATGAGGCCGTCGGCGCGGTAGTTGCCCAGGTACTGCCCCCCCACCGAGATGATGAACTCGACGAGGCGGCTGCCGCGGGCCGTGTGCATGACGGCGTCGTTGAGGGCCGTGTAGCGCTCGAAGGGCTCCTCGCCGCGGTAGAGGGTGGCCTCGAGGAGCATGCGCTGCTCGATGCGGTAATCCCCGGCGAGGATGGCGCTCAGGGCGGCGGTGACGTCCGCCAGGCGCAGGACCGTCAGGAAGCCCAGGCTGCCCATGTTGATGCCCAGCAGGGGCACCTTGCAGGCCTCCAGGGCACGGGCGGACCGGAGGAAGGTGCCGTCGCCGCCGAAGACCAGCACGAGCTGGGACCGCGCCGCCAGATCGGCCAGGTTGCGTCCCGAGGGCTCCTCGTCCAGCCAGTCGGCCATCTCGGGATCCAGCAGGACCTCGGCGCCCCGTTCCCTCAGAAAGGACATCGCCTTGCGCGCCCAGCGATCGGCACCGGGGATAACCTTGTTGGCGAGGATGCCCACGCACTCGATGGGTTCCACGGTCGCCTCCTCAGGCCCGCCGCCGGGCCAGGATGAAGTACTCGCGGTTGAGCTGGTCGGGACCGCGCGGCGCCTGCCCCCGCGACGTGCCGCCCCAGCCCGAAGCCTCGGCGGCGGCGGCCACCGCATCCAGGACTTGCTCGGCGTCGCGATCGCGGCGCACGCGGCCGCTGGACGTCCGCGCGCGCGCCGGCAGCTCGAACTGGGGCTTCACGAGGGCCACCAGCCGCGCGCCGGGTGCCAGGGGCAGGCGCAGGGCCGGCAGCACATCACGCAGGCTGGGACCGCTCAGGTCCAGGAGCAGGATCTCGCAGGGCGCCGGAAGGTCGTCGAGGGTCCGCAGGTCGCACCTCTCGCGCACCACGACGCGCGGGTCGCCGCGCAGCTCCGGCGCCAGCTGACCCTCGCCCAGGTCCACGGCCACCACGCAGCGGGCGCCCCGCTCGAGGGCGAGCTGCGTGAAGCCGCCCGTGGCGGCGCCGCCGTCGACCACCAGTCGGCCCGTGAAGTCCAGGGGATGCCCGTCCAGGAATGCGCGCAGCTTGTCGTAGCCGCGGCCCACGCGGTGCCGGCTGGTGCCCGGCATTAGGGCCAGATCGGCGTCGGCCGCCAGCTCGTGGCCCGGCCGGCGGCAGGCGGCGCCGCCGACCAGCACCCGGCCCGCGAGTATGAACTCGCGTCCCTGGCTGCGGCTGCGCACGAGGCCGCGCCGCACGAGGAGCTGATCGAGGCGGGGACTCACCTGCCGCCCCCGCCCGCCTCGCCGCTGGCCAGGGTGGGCCGTCCGGCGAGGGCGGAGCGCACGCGGCGGGCGACGCCCTTGCCGTCCAGGCCCAGCTCCGCCAGGAGCTCGCCGCGCGATCCCTGGGGAACGAACTCGGCGGGCAGGCCGAGGGTCAGCAGCGGCGTGGGCAGATCCCGCTCTCGCAGACAGGCCGCCACGGCCTCGCCGAATCCACCGCGCAGAGAGTTCTCCTCCAGGGTCACCAGAAGCCGCGCGCTGGCGGCGGCGGTGGCCAGGGCGGCCTCGTCCAGGGGCGCGGCGAAGCGCGCGTCCACGACGGCGGCGGACACGCCCTCGGCGGCGAGGCGTTCGGCGGCATCCTCCGCCGCGGCGACGAGACTGCCCAGGGCCCACAGCGCGATGTCCTCGCCCGGGCGGACGACGCGGGCCCGACCGATGGGAAGAGGCTCCAGCTCGCAGGTCTCGCGGAGGCCGCGGGCGGCGCCGCGCGGGTAGCGCAGGGCAATGGGGCCACCCTCGTGCGCCAGCGCCGTGGCCAGCATCCGCCGCAGCTCGTTCTCGTCGCTGGGCGCCATGACCACCATACCGGGTGCGAGTCGCAGGAAGCTCATGTCGAGGGTGCCGTGATGGGTGGGGCCGTCCTCCCCCACCAGGCCGGCGCGGTCCAGGGCGAAGACGACGGGCAGGTCCTGCAGGGCGACGTCGTGAATCACCTGGTCGAAGGCGCGCTGCAGGAAGGTCGAGTAGACGGCCACCACGGGACGGAGGCCGTCGGCCGCCAGTCCGGCCGCGAAGGTTACGGCGTGGGGCTCGGCGATGCCCACGTCGTAGAAGCGGTCAGGAAAGCGGGCGGCGAAGGCCTGCAGGCCGGTGCCCTCGGGCATGGCGGCGGTGATGGCCACCACGCGCCCATCCTTCTCCGCGAGCTCGACGAGGGCCTCGCCGAAGGCCTGGGTGTAGCTGACCGGCGCGCCCTCGGACGCGGCGCGCTTGGCCCCGGTCTCGCGAATGAAGGGCGCGAAACCGTGGTACTTGGCCGGATTCGCCTCGGCGAAGGTGCATCCCTTGCCCTTCTGGGTCAGGACGTGGAGCAGCACGGGCTTCCGGATGCGCCGCACGCGGCGCAGGGTCTGGACGAGCAGCGTCATGTCGTGCCCGTCGATGGGCCCGTAGTAGGTGAAGCCGAGATCCTCGAAGACGTTGCTCGGCACCACCAGCGACTTGAGTCCGTAGCGCGCGCGACCCGCGAGCACGCGCAGCTTGTGGCCGATGCGCGGGATGCGCCCCAGCGCCCGCCAGGCACCGCCTTCGAGGGTGAGGTAGGCGTTGGTGGAGGTAAGCTTGGTGAGGATGCGACTGATGGCGCCCACGTTGCGGCTGATGGACATCTCGTTGTCGTTGAGGATGACCAGGAGCCGCCCGGCGTGGCTCTGCACGTTGTTGAGCGCCTCGTAGACCAGGCCGCCCGTGACGGCCCCGTCGCCCATGATGGCCACGGTGTGGCGGTCCTCGCCGCGCAGGGCGGCGCCGGCGCTGAATCCCAGGGCGGCGCTCAGGGCCGTGCAGGCGTGACCGGCGCCGAAGTGGTCGTGAGGGCTCTCGTCGCGGCGGCAGAATCCGCTGATGCCATGGCGCCGACGCAGGCCGTCGAAGCGCGCGCGCCGGCCCGTCAGGAGCTTGTGGGCGTAGGCCTGGTGGCTGGTGTCCCAGACGATGCGGTTCTCGGCCTCGGGGAAGACGTGGTGTACCGCCACGGCGAGGTCCACGGCGCCGAGGCTGGCGGCCAGGTGGCCGCCGTTGAGGGAGCAGACGCGAATGATCTCCTCGCGGATCTCGTGGGAGAGGAAGGGCAGCTTCTCGTCGGGCAGGGCCGCGACGTCCCGGGGCGAGTGGATGTGATCGAGCAGCATGATTCCTCTCGGTTCCGCCAGGCCCGAACGCGTCAAGCCTAGCAGGACTAGGTCAGCAGGGCAAGCCAGGCCCGCTCGATGGCGATGCCCAGCAGGGCGCCGCCGAAGGCGGCGAGCAGCGCGCGGGCGGGGCTCTGGCCGAGGAGCTCGGTCAGGTGGTGCTCCAGCGACACCTCCCGTCCCAGGCGCTTGAGGATGCGCGCCTGTCGCCCGGCGGCGCGCTTCACCCCCATCGTGTCGTAGAGCACGATGCCGGTGAAGCCCATGGTGACGGCGGCGGACGCGCTGCCCCAGCCCGCGACGTCGCCCACCTGCCAGCAGAGGCAGCCCGCGAGGAGCGGATGCATGCTGGGGAAGCTCTCGAAGTCACCCAGCCGGTCGAGGCGCCAGCGCCTGGCGCGCAGGCTGTGGAAGAGCAGCTTCAACAGCTGCCCCGCGATGCCGGTTCCGATCACGGGCACCATGATCATCACGACCGCCTGTGTACCAGGGCTTCGGCAAGTTCGCGCAGGGGCGCCGCCGCCCGCCGCGTCGGCAGCGCGGAGAGGGCCGCGGCCAGCCATGCCTCGGCGCGGCGGCGCGTCTCCGCGGCTCCCAGTAGCGCCGGCAGTGTCAGCTTGCCCTGGGCGGCGTCCTTGCCGGGGGTCTTGCCCAGCTCCTCGCGTGCGCCCTCGGCGTCCAGAAGATCGTCCACGGCCTGGAAGGCCAGGCCCAGGAGGCCGCCGGCCCGGCCGAGGTCCTCGATCTCGGCCTCGGGCAGGCCGCCGAAGCGGCCGCCGATGACCAGGGCCGCCCGCAGGAGCGCCCCGGTCTTGCGCTCGTGGATCCACAGGACCCGCGCCAGATCCTCGCCGCCCGGCGGGGGCGCCAGGTCGCCCACCTGCCCCCCCACCATGCCCAGCGCTCCGGCGGAGCGCGCCAGTTCGTGCAGAACCTCTCTCGCCTCACGTGGCGGCAGGTCCGCCGCGTCGGCGGCGTGGAGGAGCGTCTCGAAGGCCAGCGCTTGCAGGGCGTCACCGGCGAGGATGGCCATGGCCTCGCCGAAGGCGCGGTGGCAGTAGGTACGTCCGCGACGCCAATCGTCGTCGTCCATGGCCGGCAGGTCGTCGTGGACCAGGGAGTAGGCGTGCAGGCACTCCAGGGCCGCGCCGGCCCGCAGCACGGGCGCCGGCGCAGCCTCGCCCAGGGCGGCCGCGGCGGCCAGCAGGCGCGGGCGCAGGCGCTTGCCCCCGCCCAGCAGGGCGTGGGCCATGGCCGCGCGAAGGTCGGGATGGCACTCCACCGCGGGCGGCAGGCAGCCGGCGAGGACCTCCTCGAAAGCCTCGGCGGACCAGGCGCGCGGATCGGCGGCCACGTCAGGCCCCCGCCCGGCCGCGCCAGGCGTCCATCGTGTTGCGCATGAGCATGGCGACGGTCATGGCCCCCACGCCGCCGGGCACGGGTGTGATGGCCGCGGTGCGGGGGGCCACCGCCTCGAAGTCGACGTCCCCCACGACGCGGTATCCCCGCTTGCGGGACGCGTCCTCGACGCGGTTGATGCCCACGTCCACCACCACGGCGCCCTCCTTGACCATGTCGGCGGTGACGGCGCCGGGCCGGCCCACGGCCGCCACCAGGATGTCCGCGCGGCGCGTGTGGGCGGCCAGATCCGGCGTTCGGCTGTGGCAGACCGTCACCGTGGCGTCGCCCCGCCCCCCCTTCTCCAGCAGGAGCAGGGCCAGGGGTTTCCCGACGATGAGGCTGCGCCCCACCACGACCACCTGGCGGCCGCGCACCGCGATGTCCTCGCGCTCGAGCAGGGCGAGGATCCCCGCCGGGGTGCAGGGCCGGGGGCCCGGCAGGCCGGCCACGAGGCGCCCCAGGTTCACCGGGTGGAAGCCGTCGACGTCCTTGTCGGGATCCAGGTGGGCCATCGCGGCGTCCGCGTCCAGGTGGCCGGGCAAAGGGAGCTGGAGCAGCAGGCCGTGCGCGTCCGGATCGGCGCTGAGGTCGTCCAGGACGGCCTCTAGCTCGATCTGGGTCACGCCGGCGGGGAGATGGCGGTGCTCGCTGCGGATGCCGGTCTTCCGGCAGGCGCGCATCTTGTTGCGGACGTAGACCGCGCTGGCGGGATCCTCGCCCACCTGCACCACCACCAGGCGCGGCAGGCTGTCCGCGGCCGCGAGCTCGTCGGCGATGTCGGCGAGGATGGCGTCGCGCAGCGCGTTTCCGTCCAGCAGTCGCATCTAATCCTCCAGGGGCAGATCGATGGGTTCCAGGGCGAGGGCGCGCCCGCTGTCCGCGTCGAAGTCGAGCAGGGCGCCCTGGAGGCGGATGCCGTCGCGGCAGACCTCGAAGCGCCGCGGCGTGCCTTCGAGGAAGCGGTGCAGGGCCGTCTCGGCGGTGATGCCGATGACGCCGCCGTGGGGCCCGGTCATGCCGGCGTCCGTCATGAACGCCGTGCCGCCGGGCAGGATGCGCGCGTCGGCGGTCTGGACGTGGGTGTGCGTGCCGATGACGGCGGTCACGCGCCCGTCCAAATGCCGCGCCAGGGCGATCTTCTCGCTGGTGGCCTCGGCGTGGAAGTCCACGAAGACCGGACCGCGCCCCCCCCACTCGGCCAGGACGGCGTCGGCGTGTCGGAAGGGACAGTCGATCGCCGGCAGATAGACGCGGCCCTGGAGGTTGATCACCAGCAGCTCTCGCCCGCCGGGTAGGGGCAGGCTCGCCGTGCCGCGCCCGGAAGCGGCGGGCGGGAAGTTGTCCGGCCTCAGCGCGCGCTCGGCCGTGGCCAGGTAGGCCGCGCCGTCGCGATTGTCCCAGCTGTGGTTGCCGCCGGTGAGCAAGTCGGCGCCGGCACCCAGCAGCTCCTCGGAGGTATCCCGGGTGAAGCCGGCGCCGCCGGCGCTGTTCTCGGCGTTGGCCACCACCAGGTCCGGCGCGTGGCGCTCGCGGAGAAGGGGCAGCAGGCGGGCCACCGCCTGGCGTCCTGGGCGTCCGAAGACGTCGGCGATGAAGATCAGGCGCATGGTCACCTCGCCGTGTCCGTGGCCCGTGTCTCCCGGATGACGACCACCTTGATCTCCCCCGGATACTCGAGTTCGCCCTCGATGCGCCGCGCTATCTCGTAGGAGAGCGTGTGAGCCGCCTCGTCGCTGAGCGCCTGGGCGTCCACGACGATCCGCAGCTCGCGTCCCGCCTGGATGGCGTAGGAGGTCTCCACGCCCTGGAAGCCGGCGGCGATCTCCTCGAGGCGCTGGAGGCGCTTGACATAGTGCTCGAGGGATTCCCGGCGCGCGCCGGGGCGGGCGCTGCTGATGGCGTCCGCGGCCGAGACGAGCCAGGTGATCAGGTTCGTGGGCTCGATCTCCTCGTGGTGGCCGGCAATGGCGTTGACGACGACGGCGTTCTCGCCGTGGCGCTCGGCGAGCTGGGCGCCGATGGCGGCGTGGGTGCCTTCCATCTCGTGGTCCATGGCCTTGCCGATGTCGTGGAGCAGACCCGCACGGCGGGCCAGGGCGGCGTCGAGTCCCAGCTCGGCGGCCATGAGGCCGCTGAGGGCCGCCACCTCGCGGCTGTGGGCCAGGGCGTTCTGGCCGTAGCTGCTGCGGTACTGGAGCTCCCCCAGGTGCTGGACGAGCTCCGGGTGGACGCCGTGCACGTCCAGGTCGTAGAGGGCCTGCTCGCCGGTCTCGATCACCTTGCTCCGCAGGTCGTCGCGCGTCCTGAGGACGATCTCCTCGATGCGCGTCGGATGGATGCGCCCGTCCTCGATGAGGCGCTCCAGGCTCAGCCGGGCGATCTCGCGGCGGAAGGGATTGAAACCCGACAGGATGACCGCTCCCGGCGTGTCGTCGATGATCACGTCGACGCCCGTGGCGCTCTCGAAGGCGCGGATGTTGCGGCCCTCGCGGCCGATGATGCGCCCCTTCATCTCCTCGCCGGGCAGCTCCACGACGGACACGGTCGTCTCGGTGCAGTGGGCCGCGGCGTATCGCTGGATGGCCATGGTGATGATGCGCTGGCCCTCCTTCTTGGCGGTGCGCTCGGCCTCGGCCCGCAGGTTCTGGAGCCGGCGGCCGAAGTGATGGCGCACCTCCTCCTCCATGTTGGCCAGGAGGCGCTGCCGGGCCTCGTCTCGCGACATGCCGCTGATGCGCTCCAGTCTCGCGTTCTGGTCCTCGATGACGCGATCCAGACGCTCGTGCTCCTGGCTCAGACGGGTGCGCTGCCGCGCCAGCTCCTGGCGCCCGCGTTCCTGCTCGGCTTCGCCTGCGGACAGTTCCGCGGCGCGCTTTTCCAGGCCCTCGGCGATGCGCTCCTGCTCGCCTGCGCGCTGTTCGATGAACTGGCGCTCCTGGCGCGTCTCGGCATCGAACTCGCTCTGGAGGCGCAGCCTTTCCTCGCGCGCGGCGAGATCCGCGTCGCGCCGCAGGCGCTCGGCCTCCTCCCGTGCGTCGGCGAGGATGTCGCCGGCCAGGCGGCGCGATCGCGCGAGGAGCAGACGCTGGATCAGGAAACCCGCCGCCGCTCCGATGATGAGGAAGATGAGGGCGGCCAGCAGGGCGCCCGGAGACAGGGAGAGGAACTCGGACATGTCGACCACCCGCTGCGCAGGGGGCCGGGCTCAGGCAAGGAACAAGAAGAAGAATCCCCTCTCATTGCCGTGCTGGAAGCGTCAACATGGGCCTTTGACCCATGGTGGAAGGCCTCACGAGCGGTTCGGGAGCCCGGCGTCGGGCGCCCTCGCCCGCCCGGATTCGGCCCTCCATGACATCAGTGTTGGCTCAATTGTCAACTTCCCGCACGAGCACGGAAGGGAATCTTCAGTTCCAGTATAACAGGCGTCGCCCGACTCCATCAAGGATCGTTGCCCTTCGTGTCGTTCGCTTGCGCGTCTTCGTCGTCGAACAGCTTCAGCAGTTCGGCGGCCCGCTTCTCGGCGCCGCGGCCGGTCTCAGGATCCTGCCCGCGGACCTGCAACAGCTCGTCCGCGATGTTGAAGGCCGCCAGGATGGCGATGCGCTCCGTCGAGATCGTTCGGCCGCTGGCGGCAATGTCGCGCATGGTGCTGTCCACGTAGCCGGCGATTTCCTGGATGTAGGCCTCGTCCGCATCGCCGCGCACCCGGTACTCGTTGCCGTAGATGCTCACACGCACCGGCACGTTGGCTTTCATGCTGTCTTCTCCCGCGACAAGACCGGCGTCCTCCTCAGAGGTCCAGCTGGTCGAACTTGGACAGGATGGCGTCCACGCGCGTGCGGAGGGCCGCCAGGTTCTCGCCCTCCGACCGGGAATCCTCGACGCGGCCCTGGAGGGCATGGAGATCGCGGCGGAGGTCGCTGTTCGCGCGCGACAGCTCGTCCACCTGTCCGGTGAGCTGCTCGCGTTCCGCGCGCAGCTCCTTGTTCTCGGCCTTCATCGATGCGAGCTTCTCGAGCGCGGACGTGATCTTGCGCTCGAGGGCGTCGAGGTTCGATATCTCAGCGTTCACGGCTCACCTCTCGGACCATGGTGTCACGAACGCAGGCGCACCTGCAAGGCATTATCGAGCACCTTGAGGACGCGCTGGAGCTGCTTGTCGGCCTGCTTGTCCGTGAGCGTTTTCTCGTTCGAACGGAAGGACAGCCGGACGGCGTAGCTTGCGTGCCCCACCGGCAGCCCCTCGCCCCTGTAGACGTCGAAGAGCTCGCAGCTCTCCAGCAGGCGCCCTCCCGCCTCGGCGATGGTCTCGGCGACGCGCCGCCAGGGGAGCCCGTCGGGCACCAGCAGGGCCAGGTCGCGCAGGAGCGCCGGATAGGCGGGCAGGGGCGCGAAGCGGCGACGTGCCGTCCCGCGGACGCCGGAAAGGTCCATTTCCAGGGCGAAGACGTCGCGCTTCTGCTTCAGGTCCTTCGTCAGCGAGGGCCGCAACAGTCCCGCCCAGCCGCAGTCCACATCGCCGTGGCGCAGGCGCAGGGCCGCGCCGGGGACCAGGCAGGGCTCGCCGCCATCGTGGTCCGGCGTCAGGTCGGCAAGTAGCTCACGCAGTCCCTCGATCACGCCCATCAGATCGGCGAAACTCACGGGAGCCGCGGCTTGGCTCCAGTGTGGCGGCTGGGCGTGGCCCGTCAGGAGCACGGCGAGGCGGTTCGGCTCCTCGGGCAGCGGCTCCCCCCCGCGGCCCTGATAGACACGCCCGATCTGGTACAGGCGCAGCTCCTCCTGACCGCGGTGGAAGTTGGTCTTGAGCACCTCGAGCATCCCCGGCAGCAGCGTGGTGCGCATCTGGGCGTTGAAGCTGACCAGGGGATTGCGCAGGACCACCAGGCGGCGCCGCGGGTCGTCCTCCGGCAGGCGCATGGCGCCGAGGCCGCGTGCGTCCATGAAGCTGCTGGTGACGACCTCCTGGCAGCCGAGGCCAGCCAGCGCCTCGTGGAGGCGGTCCGCGAGGCGCTCCTCGGGAAGGCGGGACGCGTAGAGCGTGTTGCGCACCCGGTTCTCGAGGGGCAGGCGGTCGTAGCCGTAGAGGCGGGCCACCTCCTCGATGAGGTCGATCTCGGCCTCCAGGTCGCGTCGGAAGGAGGGGACGGTGACGGCGAGGTCGTTCCCCTCCGCCTCGGCGGGCAGCTGCAGGCGTTCGAGGAGTCGCGCGACGGCGGGGACGTCCAGGTCCGTTCCCATGATGCCGTTCACCTTGGCCACGCGCAGGGTCACGCGCCGCGGCTCGGTCCGGCCGGGGTAGTGGTCGTCAGGCGCGGCGGCGACGCGGGCTCCGGCCAGCTCGGCCAGAAGGCGGCAGACGCGGCGGCTGGCGAAGTCGGCCATCCCGGGATCCGCGCCCCGCTCGAAGCGGTAGGCGGCGTCGGTGGCCAGGTCCAGGCGCTTGCGCGTCCCGCGGACGAGGCCGGGATGGAAGCAGGCGCTCTCGAGAACCAGCTCGCGGCTGTCCCCGGTCACCAGGGAGTTGGCGGAGCCCATGACGCCGGCCACGCAGACCGTGCGCTCCGCGTCGGCGATCACCAGGTCGGCGGGATCCAGCGCGATCTCCTTCTCCTCGAGTGTGACGGTTCGCTCGCCGGGCCGTGCGCGCCGGACGACGATGCGCCCACCCGCCAGCTTGGCGGCGTCGAAGGCGTGCAGGGGATGCCCCGTCTCGAAGAGGACGAAGTTGGTGACGTCGACGATGTTGTTGATGGGCCGCAGGCCCATGCTCTCCAGCCGGCGGCAGAGCCAGGCGGGGCTGGGGCCCACCGCCACGTCCGCCAGGCGCCGCGCCAGGTAGCGCGGGCAGTCCGCCGGATCCTCGATGGTCACCGGCACGGGCTCCATGTCGGCCAGGGCGTCGGCGGGTATCGACGCGTCCGGCAGGCGCAGGTCCCGCTCGTAGAGTGCGGCCACCTCGCGGGCTACTCCCAGGCAGCCGAGCTGGTCGGGGCGGTTGGGCGTCACCTCGACGTCGAGTATCCAGTCCTCGTGGCCGAATAGCTCCGACAGGGGCGTGCCCGGCGCGAGGCCGCTGTCCATCACCTTGATGCCGGCGGCGTCGTCGCCCAGGCCCAGTTCGACGTCGGAGCAGATCATGCCCTCGCTGACCGCGCCGCGTATCTTCCCCTTCTTGATGAGGGTGCCGTCGGGCAGCATCGCTCCGGCCGGGATGACCGGCACCTCCTGGCCCGCCCGGACGTTGGGCGCGCCGCAGACGATGTGGCGCGGCGACGCCTCGCCGATGTCCACGGTGCAGACCGAGAGCCGGTCGGCGTCGGGGTGGCGCTCGCAGGTGAGGACGCGGCCGACGCGCAGGGCCGCGAAGGGATTGGGCCGGTGCTCGACGCCCTCCACGTTGAGGCCGAGCATGGTGAGGTCCTCCGCCAAGCGGCGGGGTTCCTCCTCGATGTCAACGTACTGTCGCAGCCAGTCCAGGCTGATCAGCATGGCACCCTCCTAGAACTGGGACAGGAAGCGGACGTCGTTCTCGAGGAAGAGCCGGATGTCCTCGATGCCGTAGCGCTGCATGGCCATCCGCTCGATGCCGATGCCGAAGGCGAAGCCCGTCACCCGCTCCGGATCGTAGCCCACGGCGCGGAAGACGTTGGGATGCACCATGCCGGCGCCCAGCAGCTCGATCCAGCCGGTGCCGCCGCAGATGCGGCAGCCCTCCCCCCCGCAGCCGAAGCAGAGGACGTCGGCCTCGGCGCTCGGCTCGGTGAAGGGGAAGAAGTGTGGCCGGAAGCGCAGCGCCGCCTGCGGGCCGAAGAACTCCCGCGCGAACTGGCGCAGGGTCGTCTTCAGGTCGCCCATGGTGACGCCCTCGTCGACGTAGAGTCCCTCGAGCTGGAAGAACTCCGCGGCGTGGGAGGCGTCCACGGCCTCGTTGCGGTAGACCCGGCCGGGCGCGACGATGCGCACGGGCGCCGGGTGGGACTCCATGTACCGCACCTGGACGGGGCTGGTGTGGGTGCGCAGCAGCACCTCGTCGTCGACGTAGAAGGTGTCCTGGCTGTCGCGCGAGGGATGGTTGGCCGGGAAGTTCAGGGCCTGGAAGTTGTAGTAGTCGGTCTCCACCTCGGGGCCCTCGGCCACCGAGAAGCCCATGCCCCGGAAGATGTCGATGATCTCCTCGAGCACGGACGACAGGACGTGCCGCCTCCCCCGCAGGGGCCGGCGCCCCGGCAGGCTCGGGTCGAAGCCGGCCGGCAGGCTCTCCTCGGCGCGGGCGCCGAGTTCGGCCTTGCGGGCGGCGAGACCGCCCTCCACCACCTGCTTGAAGGCGTGGATGGCCTTGCCCATGGCCGGCCGCTGGTCCGGATCGGCCTTGCCGAGCGCCTGGAAGAGCCCGGCGAGGACTCCCTTGCGGCCGAGGTAGCGCACGCGGAGCTCCTCCAGGGCCCGTTCGCCGTCGACGCCGGCGAGCTCCTCGCGGAACCGATTCTCGAGCTGTTCGATCTCCGCTTGCATCGCGGCGCCTAGCTGGCCTTGGCCAGCTCGGCCTGGACCATGTCCGTCAGGCGGCCGAAGGCGGCGGGGTCGTTGACTGCCATCTCGGCGAGCTGCTTGCGGTCGATCTGGACGTCGAGCTGCTTGAGGCCGTTGATGAGGCGGCTGTAGGTGAGGCCGTGCTGGTGCGCGGCGGCGTTGATGCGGATGATCCACAGGCGGCGGAAGTCGCGCTTCCGGGTCCGCCGGTCGCGGTAGGCGTACACCCCGGCGCGGTGGACGGCCTCGGTGCCGGCGCGGATGCTGTTCTTTCGCTTGCCGTAGAACCCCTTGGCGCGCGTGAGGATCTTCTTGCGGCGGGCGCGCGAGGCGACGTTGTTGGTGGCACGGCTCATGGCGTATCTCTCCTGGGCTTCGGGTCGCTGTCGGTCTGGGGGCTCACTTGGAGAGGATCATCCTCTTGATGCGCGGACTGTCCGGCTGGCTGGCCAGCGTGGCGTCCCTCAGGTTGCGCTTCCGCTTGGGCGACTTCTTGGTGAGGATGTGGTTCGCGTAGGCCTTGTGACGGCGGACCTTTCCCCCGCTGGTCGTGCGGAAGCGCTTCATCGCGGCGCGGTTGCTCTTCATCTTGGGCATTGCTCGTTCCTCCTGCCTGTTGGTGCTGGCCGCGTCAGGCGCTCTCGGCGCCCTCTTCCTTGGCCTCGGCCGATGCTTCGCGCTGGCGGCGTTCCTTCTCGCCGAGTGGCGTGAGCATCATGACCACGGTTCGCCCTTCCTGGCGTGGCGCCTGCTCCACCTTGGCGACGTCGACCAGATCCTCGAGCAGGCGCTCGAAAGTTTGCATGGCGTAGTCCATGTGGCTCATCTCGCGACCGCGGAAGCGCATGGTCACCTTGACCTTGAAGTCGTGGTCGATGAAGCGCACGATGTTCCGCACCTTGAACCGGTAATCGTGTTCGTCGGTCTTGGGGCGGAACTGGACCTCCTTGATGACGATCTGGTGCTGCTTCTTCCGCGCCTCCTTGGCGCGCTTGCTCTGCTCGTACTTGTACTTGCCGTAGTCCATGATCCGGCACACGGGCGGCCGGCTGTTGGGCGCGACCTCGACGAGATCGAGGCCGCGTTCCTCGGCCATCTGCATCGCGATGGCCGTGGCCACGACGCCCACCTGGTTCCCCTCCTCGTCGATGAGACGGATCTCGGGGATGCGGATTCGCTGGTTGACGCGCGGCTCGTCGGAGTCTCTTCTGATGGGATGCACCTCCTGATTACAAAAACAAAAAAAGAGCGGATACAAAGACCCACTCGTCGCAGCGGCCGAGCCGCGGCCGCGAAACGCTGACGTACACGCCGCAGCGGTAGTCAGGTGAGAGGGTCCCTCTGCTTTCGGTATTCACTTGTGAAGCAACAGATTAGTCCTTGCGGGCCACTTCGTCAAGGGCCCGCGCGATGAATTCCTCCAGGCTGGCGGCCCCCTCGTCCCCCCGCTTCTTGCTGCGGAGGGAGACGGTCCCCTGCTCCATCTCGCGGGAGCCGACGACGAGCATGTAGGGCACCTTCTGCAGCTCGGCCTGCCGGATCTTGTAGCCCACCTTCTCGTCGCGGGTGTCCAGCTCCGCCCTCAGGCCGGCCTCGCGGAGGCGCTCCACCACCTGGCCCCCGTAGTCCCGGAACGGAGCGCTCACGGGCAGCACCGCGACCTGGACCGGGGCCAGCCACAGGGGGAACTCCCCCGCGAAGTGCTCCGTGAGGATGCCCACGAAGCGCTCCAGGGAGCCCAGCAGGGCGCGGTGGATGATGTAGGGATGCCGGTGCTGGCCGCTCTCGTCCACGTACTGGACGTTGAAGCGCCGCCCCAGGTTGAAGTCGAACTGGATGGTGGTCGTCTGCCACTGGCGGCCGATGGCGTCGCGCAGCTTGAGATCGATCTTGGGCCCGTAGAAGACGGCCTCGCCCTCCATGCGCTTGACGGCCAGACCCACCTCGTCGGCTGCCGCCTTGAGAGCGGCCTCGGCCTCCTCCCATTCCTGGTCGCTGCCGATGTACTTGTCCCGGTTGGCGGGATCCCGGACGCTCAGCTCGGCCTGGAACTCGTCGAAGCCCAGGTCGCGCTGCAGCTCCTGGGAGAAGTCGATGAGCTTGGTGACCTCGCCCGCGAGCTGCTCCGGCGTGCAGAAGATGTGGGCGTCGTCCTGGGTGAAGCCGCGTACGCGCATCAGGCCGTGCAGCGTGCCGCTGCGCTCGTAGCGGTAGACGGTGCCCAGTTCGGCCAGGCGCAGGGGCAGGTCGCGGTAGCTGCGCAGCTCGTTCTGGAAGACCAGGATGTGCCCGGGGCAGTTCATGGGCTTGACCACGTAGGTCTGCCCGTCCTGGTCGAAGGTGTACATGTTGTCGGCGTAGTAGTCGAGATGGCCGCTGGTCTGCCAGAGCTCGCCGCGGAAGATGTGCGGCGTCACGATGAGCTGGTAGTCCCGGCGGCGGTGCTCGCCCTTCCAGTGGTTCTCGATCTGCTCGCGCAGCACGGTGCCCTTGGGATACCAGAACACCAGCCCCGCGCCGGCGTCCTCCTTGATGCCGAAAAGCCCGAGCTGCTGGCCCAGGCGCCGGTGGTCGCGCTTCTCGGCCTCGGCCAGCATCGTCAGATGGGCATCGAGGTCCTTGGCCTTGAACCAGCTGGTGCCATAGATGCGCTGCAGCTGCTCGCGCTTCTCGTCGCCCTTCCAGTAGGCGCCGGCGACGCTCATCAGCTTGAAGGCCTTGAGCAGCCCCGTGTTGGGCACGTGGGGCCCCTCGCAGAGGTCGATGAAATCGCCCAGCTCGTAGATGGAGATCTCCTCGGCCTCCGGCAGATCGTCGATGTGCTCGACCTTGAGGCCCTGGCCCCGCTCGGCGAAGAAGCGCTTGGCCTCCTCGCGGCTCAGGACGCGCTTGACGAAGGGCAGCTTCTCCCGGGCCAGCTCCTTCATCCGTGCCTCGATGCGCTCCAGGTCCTCGGGGGTGAAGGGGCGGTCGACGAGGATGTCGTAGTAGAAGCCGTTGTCGACGTCGGGCCCGAACGCGAAGCGCGCCTCCGGGAAGAGCTCCTGGACCGCGTAGGCCATGAGGTGAGCCGTGCTGTGGCGCAGCACCTTCAGGCTGTCCTCGTCGCGCTCCGTGAGGATCTCGAAGCGGCCACCCGCGCGAAGCTGGGAGTGG
>Ga0272443_10003518_pt1 | contig 18355 bp, 16 predicted proteins | sample SSMAcet12_FD_193581 | JGI IMG/M metagenome (GOLD analysis project Ga0272443, IMG submission 193581) | Marine sediment archaeal communities from Little Sippewissett salt marsh, Falmouth, MA, United States - SSM-Acet-12 | ecosystem: Environmental > Aquatic > Marine > Wetlands > Sediment ... | reverse complement strand
CGATGACCCCTTCGCGCACGTCGTCGCGGTCGGGCAGGCCGAGGTGCTCTTTCGGCGTGACGTAGCAGAGCATCGAGCAGCCGAGGCTGGCGATGAGCGTACCGCCGATAGCCGAGTTGATGTGGTCATATCCCGCAGCCACGTCGGTCACGAGCGGGCCGAGGGTGTAGAACGGTGCTTCGTGGCAGTGCTTGAGCTGCATCTCCATGTTCTCACGGATCATGTGCAGCGGCACGTGGCCGGGGCCTTCGATCATCACCTGCACGTCGCGCTCCCAGGCGCGGAGCGTCAGCTCGCCGAGGGTTTTTAGCTCGCCGAACTGCGCCGCGTCGTTGGCGTCGCCGATGGAGCCGGGGCGTAGCGCGTCGCCGAGCGAGACCGCCACGTCGTAGCTGCGCAGGATGTCGCAGATGTCGTCGAAGTGGGTGAACAGGAAGTTCTCCTGATTGTGGGCGCGGCACCAGCGGGCCATGATCGAGCCGCCGCGTGAAACGATGCCGGTCTGCCGCGCTTCGGCGTCGGGCAAGGTGGCGGCGAGAATGCCCGAGTGGATGGTGAAGTAATCGACTCCCTGCTCGGCCTGTTCGACGAGCGTGTCGCGATAGACCTCCCAGCTCAGCTCTTCGGCCTTGCCGCCCACCTTTTCGAGCGCCTGGTAGAGCGGCACTGTGCCGATCGGCACTGGTGAATTGCGCAGAATCCACTCGCGAGTCTGGTGAATGTTCGCGCCCGTGCTCAGATCCATCACCGTGTCCGCGCCCCAGCGGCACGACCAAACCGCCTTTTCGACCTCCTCGTCAATCGACGAACCGAGCGCCGAGTTGCCGATGTTGGCGTTGATCTTGACACGGAAGTTACGTCCGATAATCATCGGCTCGATCTCCGGGTGGTTGATGTTGGCCGGAATGATCGCCCGTCCCTTCGCCACCTCGTCGCGAACCATCTCCGGCGTCACCGGTTTACCACCACACTTTTCGATCCACTCCTCCAGCGCCTGATTTTCACGGATCGCCACGTACTCCATCTCCGGCGTCACGATGCCCTTGCGGGCGAAGTGCATCTGCGTGATCGCCTCGCCTGACTTCGCAACACGAGGCTTGCGCCCGGTCATCGACAGCTCGCCCTTCACCGACTCCACCGAGCCGTTCTCGAAACCCCAGTGGTCGCGCACCGGCTCCAGCCCTTTGCGCACGTCGTGCTCGCAGGCCGGATCGCCGAACGGGCCACTGGTGTCGTACAGAGGCATCGAGGCGAAGGGGATACCCTTGCACTCGTAGTTTTGTTTGAGGGCTACGCTCCGCATGCCGACTTCAATCGGCCACGTTTTGCCTTTAACATACAATCTGGATGATGCGGGGCCGAAAAAATGCCTGTCGGGGCAGGATGCGCTTTCTGGATTCATGGAACGAGTCTGGAAAAAAGGAACACAGGCCGTGTCAGCCGTAAAGGGATGGTGAAGCAGAGCGATTGGGGAGGTCGTGCTTCATCTTTCCTTGCGTCAGCATTACCTGCATCAAGTTATAGGGGTTTGATCTCAGCTTTGTCAAAATAAACTTTGGCAAAGCACCCCCAAGATGATTTCCGGTGCCTTTGATGAGGCACCGATTTATACAAAAGACGATAACCAAAAACGGCCTGAATTGCAAGCTGTGAGCTGTTTAGAGAAAGAGCGCCTTTTGTGTAAATTGCGGCTCACAATTTACAGTCCGTAACGTTATTTCCCTGTGCTTTATGAGGCAGTTCAACCTTGTTCGTCTCGCTCTGTTCCAGATGGGGTTCGGCATCATGCTCGGCTTTTTGCATGTGACCCTGAACCGGGTCATGACCTCTGACCTTGGCATTTCATCCACCATCGTATTCGGACTCATCAGCCTCAAGGAGCTGCTGGCTGTATTCGGCGTCAAGGTGTGGGCGGGGAATATGTCGGACAAGTCGCACATTTTCGGCTACAAGCGCACGCCGTACATTCTGCTCGGCCTTGTAAGCTGCGTCTTCTCCTTCATGCTGATGCCGTCGCTCGCCTACGAAGTGCAGATCGCGGGGGTCGAGCTTGCCGAGCTTCTTCCGGCCATGATGGGTGACTTCGCGCTCTTAAAGCTGGTTGGCGTCTTCATCGTGTTCGGCTTCGGCCTCCAGGTCGCCACGACCACCTACTACGCTTTGCTGGCAGATTATGTTGGCCCGGAGCGGCTCGGCAAGGTGACCTCGGCGAGCTGGGCGCTGATGGTGCTGACCTCGATCATCTTCGCCATCACGGTTGGCAACTACCTCGAAGTCTACAGCCCGGAGCGCCTGGGCAACGTGGCGTTCGTCGGCGGCCTGATCGCGCTCGGCATCGGCCTTTTCGCCTTTCTCGGCGTCGAGGAGCGTAATGCTGAAACAAGCGGCGATGCCAAAGACGAAGAGGCGCTCAGCTTCGGCCAGTCGATCAAACTGCTTGCCGCCTCGCCTAAAACCCTGCTGTTCGCCTTCTACATTTTCGCCTCCATCTACGGAATTTTCGCTTACGAAATCGTGATGGAGCCGTTCGGCGCCGAGGTGTTCGGAATGCCCGTCGCGGTGACCAATAAGCTGTTCGAGCCAACCATTAAAGGCATGATGCTCGTCTTTATGCTGCTGGTCGGGTTTTTTCTCAACCGTATCGGTCAGAAACGCGGCGCGCTGTTCGGCAATATTTTCGGCATGATCGGGTTCACCATCGTGATCATCGCTGGTTTCAGGCTTGACGAAACCCTGCTGCGCGTTGGACTGGTGATCGCGGGTATCGGCCTCGGATCCGCCGCCATCTCCAACATCACCATGATGATGACCATGACCGCCGGACGCAGCGGCGTCTACATCGGTCTCTGGGGCACCGCGCAGAGCCTGGCGATCTTCATGGCCCACTCCGGCGCGGGCGTGCTGCGCGACTTGATGCTTTTCTTCACCGGCAACCACATGCTGGCTTATGCCTTCATATTGGGACTCGAAGTGACCGCCTTTCTGGTCTCCAGTCTGATCTTGCCGAAAATTTCTCAGAAGGAGTTCGAGGAGGAGAGTAAAGTCAAGGTTGCCGAGGTACTGGCGTCAAAATAGCCGCTCGTCACCGAATATCAATTCAACTACGCATTTTCGATGAACTACGTTTTCGGGCCTGTTTCATCCAAACGGCTTGGCCAGTCGCTTGGCGTCGATCTGCTGCCTTCCAAAAGCTGCACTTGGAACTGCATCTACTGCCAGCTTGGCCGCACGAAGGAGTTTGTGACTGAGCGGCAGGAGTTTTTTCCGAAAGAGGAGATTCTGGCCGAAATCCTTGAAACGGTCAACAGCGGCAAGCCCATCGACTGGATCACGTTCGTCGGCTCTGGCGAAACCACGCTCTACAAAGGGCTGGGGTGGCTCATTGCCGAGGTCAAAAACGCGACCTCAATTCCGGTTGCGGTCATCACTAACGGTTCGTTGCTTTCCCTGCCCGAGGTGCGCGCAGAGTTGCTCGACGCCGATACCGTGCTGCCGTCGCTCAACGCTGGTTCGGCGGAGCTGTTCGAGCGCATCGACCGGCCCGCGCCCGGTTTCACCTTCGAGCGGCATGTTGAAGGGCTGCGGCTTTTCAGGCAGGAGTATGCCGGAAAGCTCTGGGTCGAGGTGATGCTCATCAAAGGCGTGAATGATTCGGAGGAGGCGCTCCGGGATCTGGTTGCGGTGCTTTCGGACATTAAGCCAGACATGATCCATCTGGTGCTGCCCACCCGCCCGACGCCTGAAGGCTACGCGCCGGTGCCCGATGAAGACCGGATCCGCCGTGCGGTGTTCATGCTCTCCGCAGCCGCGCCGGTGAACCATCCCGCCAAAGGCGAAATGACGCTCGGCTCGGCCGACAATCTGCTTGAGACCGTCTCCGGTATCGCCGCCCGGCATCCGTTGCAGGAGCGGGAGCTGCAAGCGGCTCTCGAAAAGCTGTTTGAAGAAGATAGCGCAAAGGCGGAACAGTCGATGGCGGAGCTTTTCTCATCCGGGCGTTTCGAGAAGGTAAATCAGGGCGGCGAGCTGTACTGGATTATCAAGTCCTAAGTTCAGTTTTTGGCTAGAGACTCGCAGTAGCGCCGGACCTCCTTCAGAATGGTCGGCAGATCCTGGCTCTGTACGAAGCTCACCACGAACTGGGGCGCGAAAAAGCTGGGCTTGACCTCCGCCTGGTAGGTTAGCAGCGTGCCCGGCCCGTTGTTTCCGTCAACCGCTTCAAGTTGCCACTCTCCTTCATAGACCTCAAAATCTCCATTGATCTGCGAAAAGTAGAGGTGCTCCGGATAAACCTCCTCCACCTTGAGAGTGAAATGCACCGTCCTTTCGAAAATGAAAATTCCTGACTTTCCCGACTGGTCGATGACTTTGGTGTGGTTGTTTGCCTCCACCAGCTTGCTGGCAACGACTTTGGGCATCGTTTCGTGCAGACGATTGTAATCGCTTAGCATCTGCCAAACAATCGACGGGTCGGCTTCGATGAACACTCTGCCGCTTGCGCCGATCACGCCATCCGGCAACCACTCCAGATCGATGAGAATTTCGCGCTGCAGGAGCTTTGCCAGTTGTTCGGGAGTGCGTGCCATCGATGAAGGGGTTTTCGTATTGCCAAGGGGTCAGGAGTGCGCTAAAGCTTTACTTACAATGTAGGTTACTTTCATTTCAGCCGCAAAGAGCGATTGCTCAGGCTGGTTTTGCTGCGGCAGCTATTTCCTGCAGGCTACTCACGATTGCTGTCGGACGGAACTCCCAAGGATCGAACACGGCATCGGTCGAGCGCTGAACCCAGATCGCCTGTATACCGACGGAGCGAGCGCCGGTGACATCGAAGGGATTCGAGGAGATCAGCCAGCTTTTTTCGGGGGAGCTTTCGGCACGTTGCATGAAATGCCGGTACACATTGGGATCGGGTTTGAAAGAGCGGACTTCGTCGACGCTGACGATGTCGAGAAAATATTTCCTGACTCCGGCATGAGCGAGCACCGATTCGACGTCGGATGCCAGTCCGTTCGAAAACGCATAAAGCCTGAATCCCGCAGCCTGCGCGCGTTCAAGCCCAGCAGTGACATCCGGAAAGGCAGGAAGTCTGCGATAGCCTTCAAGAAGCGCCTGGTGCTGCTGTTCTGAAGGTGTGACCTGATAGGAGTTGCAGGCAAATTCCAGCGCCTCCGCGGTGCATTCGGCAAAGGAGCGGTAGCGTTTCATGAGTGCCCGCCGGAAGGAGTATTCAAGCTGCTTCTGCCGCCAGAGTTGGGACAGGGCAGCAGCATTTTTACCGGCAAACGTTTCAAGCATCGATACCAGTCCGTGCGTATCGATCAACGTTCCGTAAACATCGAATGCGAGCGTTTGTGCTGATGGAGAGCTCATGCCGGTCGGGTTTTGGTGTTCGTTGGAGGTCATAAAAACGGATATAGTGCCAAGGCGCAATTATGGAAAATTGCTTCGTCAAAGCGAGCGGACGGCTGCTGAAAAGAGCTCTTTTGGCCCAGAGTCGGAGAGCAGTCACTACGCCTTCCTGTCTTTGAAGAGGCGGTCATACTCTGTGATGGTTTCCGATTTTTTCCCGACATGTTCGGCGATCAATTGGTTGATCAAATCGTTGACGCTGGTCTGCTGCATGTAGGCGACCTTGGCAAACTCTTTCAGGAGGCTTGGACGGATCAGCAGATTCAGCCGTTTACTCTTGGTTTCTTTCTGTTTTCCAGCAGAAGGGGGATTGAGCGTCGGGGCTAAAGCGTGTTTTTTTTTAGCTTTAGTTAGTGTATCTGTATTGTGTGTCCCATCTGTTCTTTTTGCTTTTTCTTTTCTCTCAGTGTCTCTTTGATCTGCCTCTGCTGCCAGGTTTGATTGGTCTGGCGGAACAGGTACATCAGGCTCTTCCAGCTTAAGCTCACTGCTCTCTTCGGTATCATTGAAGAGCTCGTCGTCAGCAGCAAAAAGATCTCCTGTAAAACTCTTCTTTCTTGGCATCGGTTACTGGCGGATAGGGTTTAAGTAATTTAAATAGATTCGTTTATCTGATGATCTTTTTGTGACTATTGTGTGTATGATATGTATTTCTTGATCTTTTTCCAAGCCTGTTCACGATGAGCAACGCACAATTTTTCTGAGCATTGGTAATGCCTGGTTTTCTTCTTTTTGTTTACCGCGTCATTGTTTCAGATCCAAGATGGGTTTTGCCTGTCAGAAGATTGTTTTTTTTGTGTTGGTTATGTGTTTTATGTGTATTTGTTTGGGTAGTTGTGGGTCAAGTTTTTATGCTCTGTTTGAATGAGTGTCAGCAGACCGGAAATTTTCCTGCGGCCAGATTCTGGCAGAACGTCTCGATGTTGTCGAGTTCGCGATCGATGATTGCGGCGGTCTGCTGTTTCAGCTCTTCAAAATCGGCATCACGCTCGGGCGTGATCTGAGCTGAGGCGACCATCGGGCGGTCTACCGGATTGCCGATCTGGCTGCACAGTGAAACCACCACCGCCTGCACACCTCGCAGCTCGCGGTGGATTGCTCCGGCGATCTGGTGGCTCAGGACGTTGTAGATTTTGCCGACGTGGTTGACCGGATTTTTGCCAGCTGCCGCTTCGAGAGTCTGCGGACGGTTGAAGGCGATCAGCCCGTTGACCCGATTGCCGCGCCCGACCTGACCGCAGTCGCCACCTTCAGCCGAGGTGCCAAGTACGGAGAGGTACATGCCCCCCTCGCCGCGTGCAGGGTCGTCGAGGGTGTTGATTTCGATGGTGACCGAGTCGAGCTGGTGCTTGCGGCTTTCGATGAAGCCTTGGAGCTCGTCGTGCAAGGCGGCTTTTCGGTCGAAATAGTGTGCTGGATCGGAAATGAAACGATCTACGAAAGCAACGGCTACCGTCAGGGTCAGGTGTCCGTGAAGCCGGTAGCCCATGATCTTGATGTCTTCGCCAACTTCCGGGAACTGCTTTTTCAGGGCTGGGGAGTTGAGATGCTGCTCGACGGCTAGCACGAGCTGCTCAGTTTCGCTCAGCGGCGCATAACCCACGCCAACCGAAGTGTCGTTCGCTCCGATCACCTTTCGTTTGAAGGCATCGGTGAGTTCGGGCGATCCGGGTTTGATTTCATTCTGGATAATCAGGTGCTTGTCCGGATCGACGAACCGCAGGTTTGCTTTTATCCACCGCTTGGCAGCCGCTTCGGCAATATCGCCAACCGGCACCAGCTGGTCGTTGCAGCTGTAGGTTGCTCGGTCGCCGAAGATCAGCTTCATCGGTTCGAGGAGCAAACCGCCACCTGCCTTCGGAATGCTGCGTCCCGCAACAAGCAGCCCCTTGTCGATATTGTGGTGGCAGATGTGGCCGAAGTGCTGCTGGTAGTAGCTGCAAAGATCGACGCAGACCGCCTCCATGATCGAATCGCAGATCGTGTCGGGGTGGCCGGTGCCTTTGCGCTCGACCAGCTCGATCGGCTGCTCTTCCATCGGGGTGCCGAAAGCCCGTTCTACCGTGATGTTTCTTTGGGTTTTCATGCTTGCCATCCTTTGTGAAATCGTGTGAGCGAGGAAAGGTCAACGAAGGTTATCCATAAAAATAAATCTACGGATAACCTTCGGATGTGGCAATATGGCGCTTTTCGGTGGTCAGCTGACGGGCTTGGGGGCTTCGGCGGGTTGTTCCTCGATTTTGGTGGCGAGCACCTTGTCGATGCGCTTGCTGTCCATGTCGATCACTTCGAGTCGCCAATTCTCCCAGAAGGTGATGTCGCCGGTCTGTGGTAATCGTCCGAGCAGCCACATAACCATGCCGCTGAGGGTGTGGTACACGCCCTTGTCCTCCTCGGGTACATACTTCAGGTTGAGCTTGTCCTTCAGCTCCGGCACCGGAATGAGGCCGTCAAGCAGCCAGGAGCCGTCCTCGCGCTGCACGGCCCACGAGTCTTCGAGATTGTGCGGCACGAACTCGCCCGTGACCGCTTCGAGCAGATCCTGCAATGTCACGAGGCCCTGAATTTCGCCATACTCATCGACCACGAACACCATCTGCGTGCCGGAGGTCCGGAAGTGGTCGAGCAGCTCCATGCCGGTCAGGGTTTCGGGCACGTAGACGCACGGCTGGAGGTGGGTCGCCAGGTCGATGACGCCGTCCTTGATGGTCTGGGCGAGCAACTGCTTGGCGTTGATTACGCCGAGCAGAGACTCCAGGCCGTTCTGGCAGACCGGGAAACGCGAGTGCTCCGACGCGCCGATCCGCTGCATGTTCTCTTCGATCGGCAGGGCGGTGTCGAGAAAGATGATCTCCGAGCGTGGCACCATCAGCGAGCCGAGCTGCCGGTCGTCGAGGCGGAAGACGTTGCGCACCATCTCGTGCTCCTGCCGCTCGATGATGCCCGCCACGGAACCCTCTTCGAGCATGGCGTGAATCTCCTCCTCGGTGACGCTGGGGTTAGTCTGCTGGTGCTTGCCCATGAGCTTGAGCAGCGTGTCGGTCGAGAACGAGAGCAGCTTGACGAATGGCCGGGTCGCGGAGGCCAGAAGCTGCATGGGCTGCGCGACGATACGGGCGACGCTCTCCGGGTTGGACTGACCGAGTCGCTTCGGCACCAGCTCACCGATGACGATGGTGAGGTAGGTGATCGACACGACCACGATTGCTGTCGAAGCTGCGTGGCTCGTCTCAGGCGCCATGCCATACGATTCGAGTAGTGCGCTCAGGTGCGGGGTGATGGACGATTCACCGATAATGCCGTTCAGCACTCCGATGACGGTAATGCCTATCTGCACGGTCGAGAGGAATGCTGTCGGCTGTTCTCCGAGTTTCATGGCCGCCAAAGCTGCCTTGTCGCCCTGCTCGGCCAGCCTTGTCAGCCGTGTGCGTTTTGCAGTTATCAAAGCAATCTCCGACATGGCGAACAGGCCATTCAGGAGAATGAGGAGTAAAAAGAGAAAAAAGATTTCCATGGATTTGGGTTAAGTGCAAGAACTGTATCCGCTCCAGAGGACGAATACGCGTACCGCATAATACGTTATCGGCAGGATATTAGAAAGAGGCGGTATTCAGCAGTTGGGTAAGGTTCGATGGGCGTTCACGAGCCTCATTTTTTAAGAGTGCTGGTGTTTTACATGGTTTTTACCAGCTGAGAAGCTATTTTATTTGGTGAAGGCCAGTTAACTGCATTGAATGTATGATTTTATGTGCGTTTTTCAGGCTTTTTCGGGTTGCTTTTACGGCCAGGCAGACTGATAATCGTTGACTTTACTTTTTACGGAAACAACAACTAACCTTTTCAGGAAGGAGTGGAATATGCAAAAGGAGAATTGGGAATGCCCTAAATGTGGCAACCGTTATTTTGAAACGGGTAAATTCGCAGCGACAGGCGGTTTGTTTGCAAAAATTTTCGATGTGCAAAACAAAAAGTTTACCACCGTTACCTGTACGCTTTGTCAGTACACCGAGATTTACAGGGCAGAATCGAGCAAGCTTGGCAATATTTTTGACTTTTTCACGAGCTGATTAAATGAAGCCTCTCCCGGAGCTGAGAATTGGTTTTGGGTGACTCGCCCCCGTTAACTAGAGCACTTGTTTTTGGAATTTTTTTGCCTGTTGCATCAGAAATTCTCCCGGAACTGGCCTAATGCACTGTGCGGACGAAGAGCATAGTATTCTTCTCGCCATTGTCCGATGAGTTTTCGGGCGTGATCCAGACTTTTGAACCAGTGCATAGTCAGGCATTCATCCCTTAGTCTGCCGTTGAAGCTTTCAATATAGGTGTTATCGACCGGTGTGCCCGGACGGTTGAACAGCAGCTTTACATCATGGCCAGTTGCCCATTCATCCAAATCCTTGCCGATGAATTCCGGGCCGTTGTTCGCTGTGATCAGTTCTGGCAAGCTTTTAAGTCAGGCAATTTTTTCCTGCACGCAGCATACCCGCTTGTTCCAGTCGACTACGTCGCCTGGAATCGCAGCGCTCACTTCGTTCGGCCTTGTCCCGTCGCCTTGCGCCGGAACAAGGCACTTCACCTGACGGCTCAGCCGTCGAACCTGCGGTTCGCCGCCTGCTCCGCAGGTGAGCGCCGCGATTATTGATTAAGGTATCGATTTCGGACCCTGGATAATTTCTGCTGTAGCTGTCCAGCACATTGAGCTCTCGAATACGACGACCATTATACAGGTTGTCCGCTTATGAAATCCATCGCCGAGTAGTGGGGCCTCTGCTTTGGTGTTGGCGGGGTGATACAGCTCTCTGTGGCCATCTTTCTTCGCCTATGTTTTCTTCCCAGTACAGTCGTATTATCCGTTTGTGGTTAATCAGAGCACCTTCTCATCGTAAAACAGGTAATGCAATAGCAGGCTACCCCAGTGTTTGCGTTCATCGGCCTCCGTAACTGCTTTTTGACTGGCTCGTTGGTATCTGTTTTGGGCTCGTAATGCTGGCTCGAGCGGTTAAGCCCGATCGGGATACAGAGATATCTCAGACTTTGTCCGAAGGTTGCGTGCACATGCTTGACGGCATTGCGCTTCGAGGACGCTTATGCCAGTATACTTCGATTTTAAGTGGTATATCGTCGCATAGCTAACACCGTACTTGTGGTAGAGCTCCTTGACCGGCATGCTTGTATCGTTTTCTTTCAAGGATGCCAATGATCTGTTACTTGCTGTAACGATTCGTTTTCATATGCGTAACCTCCTTAGGTGATATTAAGCCTTTTTTCTACAATTAAGTAGTCTACTTACATGGACTTACGTCCAGACCTCTATTCTTGTCATGCCTCACATTGCTTGTAGTGTTAAGGAAAAATATGAGTAATATAGGTAGCTTTTTATTCAAACCAATGTGTAGGAGAATTCAAACTGAAAAGGTATTTGCGTTATATGAACAATAGGAAAATATTGGATTATTTGTAAATTAAGTAATGGTAGATCCAGATGTGTAGAAATGGTCAGTTATTGTTGTATGGGGTCTTGAGGTTTGTGGTGAAACCTCAATTCTTGGCTTAATGTTGGTCTAGTATTTTATATTTTTTGGATGTGTTTGATATTTTTGTGGATATGATTTTTTAATATAACTTAAGCGGTATAGTTGATGATTAAAAGGCCTATAGTATTGCTTGAAAATGTTTCAAAATATTATATGGTTGGCGAATATCAAATATGTGCTATTGATGATGTTAGCCTTTCACTGTATCAGGGTGAAATGAAGGTGCTAGTGGGTAATTCCGGTAGTGGAAAATCAACGCTATTGCATTTAATTGGCTGTATTGATAAACCTGATAATGGGTCAATTGTTATCGATGGCTTTAATACAGATTTAAAGACGCTTGAAGAGTTGTCATCATTACGATTAAATAAGATAGGCTTTATATTTCAATCATTCAATCTTATTCCGGTGCTGACAGCAGCAGAGAATGTTGAATTTCCACTTTTGTTTAGAAAAAATAATAAGAAGTCGGTAGCACAGCGCATTGATGAAGTTCTTGAAAAAGTTGGTTTGCAAGATAGAAGAAATCATTACCCACGACAGCTATCTGGTGGTCAGCAGCAACGTGTTGCTATAGCAAGGGCACTGATTGGTGATCCTTCAATTCTTATTGCTGATGAGCCAACAGCTAATCTTGATAGTCAAACAGGTATGGGTATACTTGATTTAATAGAGTCGATAAAAAAAGAAAATAATCTAACTGTTTTGGTGGCATCTCATGATTCGGTTGTTCTTGATAAGATAAAAGATAAAATTTATATTAAAGATGGTAAAATTGTTTTGTCGGAAGTTGGTGCATAATGCATGAATAATTTTTTCAATGTTGTGTTGCTTTTTTGCTTATGACTGTTGTTAAGCTTTTAAAGCTATCTCTTCGAAATCTTCGGCGTAACAGTAGGAGGTCTCTTATAACTATATTGGTTTCTTCTGCAGGCTTTGCCGCATTATCTATATTTGCTGGGTATATGGAGTTTACGTTTTATGGTCTTCGTGAGGCGACTATTTGTAAGGGATTTACTTCAAGTAGTGGATTGGGGCATTTACAGGTGATTAGAAAGGAATCCCTAAGCAATAGTGAGTCATATCCTTTTGAATATGGTCTTGAAAAGTATGATAAGCTTCAGAATGAGCTTGAGAAACAAAAATATGTTTATAGGGCCATACCAAGAATAGAGTTTGGTGGTATTGTTTCTAATGGAGAAAAATCAGTTTCCTTTTTGGGCGAAGGGATTGATCCTGTAAAAGAGTCTGGATTTATTGAATACTGGAATAGCTTGCGATATATGGTTAAAGAGATGACAATGTCTGACTCTCTATATGTTAATCTACAACAAAAAAAACCTTTTTCTGTGATTATTGGGGAGGGTATGGCCAAGGTTCTTAATGCAAAAGAAGGGGCTTCATTGATGCTGATTAGCACAACAGTTGATGGTGCTGTGAATGTTGTTGACGTCATTGTTTCCGGTATCGTTAAAAACAATTTAAAAGCTGTTGATGAACATTTTTTGGTGACACATCTTGAATTAGTGCAGGATCTTATTCAGACGGATAAAGTGTCAAAAATGATTCTTCTTCTTGATGATACAGAGAGAACCGCTCAGGTTAGAGAGAGGTTAAGTAATGTGAAAATTTTTGATTCATATGTTTTTATGCCTTGGGATAAGTTAGCTGCATATTATAAAGGGGTTTCTGATGTCTATGATGTTATATTTGGTTTTACAGGTCTTGTTGTGATCTTTATTGTGTTTTTGAGTAGTGCGAATACCATGTTGATGGCAACAATGGAAAGGGTTAAAGAAATCGGTACTATGAAAGCTATCGGTATTAAAGATCATTTTATATCAATTATATTTTTATTTGAAGGCTTTTTTTTGGGTTTGATGAGTCTACTTGTTGGTTTCTTTATTAAAGAGCTCTTTTCTTTTTTGGTTAATACCATGCGAATAAAAATGCCCCCACCGCCGGGTATATCTATGAATTATATTATGCAGATATTCCCTGCTTATTCATATATGCCTTTAATAGGTGGACTTGTTTTAGTAATAACGACTTTGTCGGCATTGGTCGCGCTTGCAAGGATAAAAAAGATAACAATAGTTGAATCATTAGTATATGTATAGTTTCAGGTATAGTTTTTTGATGCTTTTAGTTTTGTGGCTGTTTATAGGTAGTAGTTTAAATGCCTATTCACAGGATGAAATAAATGCTCAGAATATTCTTGAAAAGGCGGATGAGAGTAGAGCCCCTTGGGGTGATTTTTCAATGAATGTGATGATTGAGAATGTTGGTAATCGAAATAATAATACTAAACATTTATTTCGTGTTTTTATAAAGGATTATATAAAAAGTCTTGTTTATTATATTGATCCAATAAAACAAAGGGGAAATCTTCTGCTTATGGTTGGAGATGATTTGTGGTTTTATGTTTATAGGACGCAGCGCCCAGTACGTATTACTCCAATTCAGAAGCTTACGGGCGGTGCTTCTTATGGTGATGTTTCTCGGTTAAGTTGGTCTATAGATTATATAGTCGATTCGCTAAGTGAAGAGAGGGTTGTGATAAATGAAAAAATATATGATTCTTTGCTTTTAAAGTTGATGGCGCGATCTAAAAGTGCTACTTATAATAAAATCGATCTTTATGTTGATAAAAAAACATTTCTCCCTTTAAAATCGTTTGTTTATTTGTTTTCTGGGAAGAAGATGAAAACGATTTATTATACAGGATTCTCAAAGATAGCCGGAAAAACGATGAATACGAAAGTTGAGATTGTTGATCATTTGTCAGATGAGAAAAAAACTGTTATGCTTTTTAGTGATGTTGAAATAAAGAAAGTGCCAGAAAGGTTTTTTATAAAATCTAATCTTCATGAGTTGTCTGGGAGTATTGTTCAATAAAGAGGAGTTATTATGAAAGGGAAAAAAAATAACCATAAGACTCAAGCTTTATTTGGCGCAATTGTTGCGCTGTTAAGTTTGTATGCAAAAACACTTTACTCTGATGATCGTTCTCATTCTGAGTTGAAAAAAACAAATTATACGGTACAAATTCTTGGAGAGGGAGGTTTTACCACTTTGTCTGGTTCTCCAATGAATCCATCAAATATTTTGAGACGTCGTGAAAAGCGTACAGAAGTATTTTCGCTTATTAGTGGAAAATATAAAGTTTTGGGCGGTAAAATTGGTACAGAGTTAAGGATAGGGTATAAATATGAATGGGGAGAAAAAAAACAGGACTTGTTTACAGATAAATATCTGGATGAAAGAGTTAATCAACTGTATTATTCATATACGGATGGTCCATATTCAATTGTTATAGGAAGGAAAAAAATCAGGTGGGGTGTCGCTTACTCATATAGTCCGACTGATCTTATAAATCAGTTTAAAAATCCAGAAGATCCAGAAGACCGTTTGTTTATGGTAAAGGGGAGAGATGTTGTCCAAGCGTCATATGTGTGCAACAATGATCAGATTGATATTGTTTATATGCCTGATGTAGACTGGGGTTTCAATGAGAAGTATGTTGAAGATAATGCAATTGGACTGAGGTGGTACAGGTTTGCTGACCCGTTTGATTTGGCTATTGTTGGAAAAGCAAAAACAAACGGAGACTGGGCTGCTGGATGTAATGCAGCAGTTGCTATAGGTAATTCTTTAGAGTTACATGCAGAATATTTATATGATTCCAAAAATCAAAAAAAGTATCCTGATCAAAATACTGCTTCAGAATCCTTTGGATATCCGTATTTTATTGGTAAAAAAAAGTCTGTACATAATCTCGTTGTTGGCGCTCAATACACTTTTGATAAAATAAATCTTACGTTAGAGCATATCTTTAGAAGCTCAGGTTATACCGGTGACGAGTTTGTTGCTTATGCTAATCGGACGGAGTATCTTAATGAGCGAATGGTAGATGCTGCGGAAATAGCAGAACCATTATTGTATGATGTTGCTAAAAATTATACTCTGCCAATGAGAAAGCACTATCTTTTTACAAGATTGTATGTTTCTGAAGTTTTCTCTTCTGTTTCTTTTGATATAAATACTCTTATCAATTATGCTGATGGTAGTGGATTGTTGGTTTTTATGCCAAAGTATAATGGTGGAAAAAACTATGAAGTCTATTGCAGGATAGAGAAATTCTGGGGAGGAAATGATACTGAATTTGGTTTGGTTCCTGACGATTTTAGTGCTTTTTTGGGCTTTTCATACTTCATGGGTAGTTAAATACAAGGATGTGTTTTGGTGCTTAAGGTGAGTCGAGTTCATATTCTCGCTTTAACTGTGAATGGGGAAGTGCTTTTTTATTTAGATTAAATGGCGTTTTTTAAAAGTCTTTTTTATACCATGCACATTTTATCATCTATTTAGACAAACACATAAACTGTTCGATTCACAGACATCGTTTCAATGGTTATTCTGTTTGAATAGACCCGGAAATCAAAAAAGGCCTGCGCTGGATTCAACGCTATGAACGCATGGGCAATGCGGCATTTCACGCCCCACCCTGCGAAAATGGTTGAATCGTTACGAACGTTGTGGCATTGATGGCTTGAAAACAGCGAGTCGGCGACCGTACACCTGACCAGCAATTAAGGTTACGCCAGAACTGGAAAAGCTGATTCTGGAGATGTGTCAAACCAGAAAGCTTGGTTACCGACGGCTTTGCAATGAACTCAAACGCCTTCATGATGTTTCGCTTTCCGTTGCAACGATTCACAAAACCCTCAGAAAACATGACGAGCCTTATCTGCAAAAAGCCCCATTATCGAAAAAAGACCCGTCGCTATAGCCGACCCGTTCCAGGCGATCAAGTCCAACTGGATGTCTGTAAAATTGCAAACGGCAAGTATCAGCGCACAGATCTTGATGACTGCTCACGCTACCTGATCGTCTCGCTGTTCACAAGAAGAACAGCTGCAGCCTCTGTGATATTTCTGGAACAAGTGCTTGAAGAAATACCTTTTCCCATACAAAGAATTCAGACAGATCGAGGTCGGGAATTCTTTGCCGAAAAACTTCAACGACAACTGATAGAATGGTGGGTCAAGAGCAGAATGACAAGCTCGATTTACGGATGCAAAAATTGAAACGATCTCTATAAATTACACAACTAATATTCTTTCCCGATTTTCGTACTTTCGAACATAGGTCATTGTAGTAATTTGTTTTGCAGATCATGAAAATCGGTATTTCCTGTCATCATACGTACGGCGGTAGCGGGGCAGTGGCGACCGAGTTGGGGAAGGCGCTGGCCACGAAAGGCCACACGGTGCACTTTTTCAGCCAGGCGGCTCCGTTCCGGCTCGGGCTTTACTCCAAGAACATCTTCTGCCACGAGGTGGAGGCGATGCACTATCCGCTGTTCGAGAGTCCTTTTTACTCACTGGCGCTGGCCTCCAAGATCGCCGAAGTTGCTTACTACGAAAAGCTGGATGTGGTGCATGCCCATTACGCGATACCCCACGCCATCAGTGCTGTACTGGCTCGTCAGATGCTGGAGGAGCGGTGCCCGGAGTCGCAGTGCTTCCGGATCGCCACCACGCTGCACGGCACGGACATCACCATCGTCGGGGCCGACAAAAGCATGAAAGATGCGGTGCGGCTAGCCATTAACAAATCGGACGGAATCACTGCCGTGTCGGGCTATCTGCGCGACGAGACCATCAAAATGTTCGACCCGCGCAAGCCTATCGAGGTGATTCACAACTTTATCGATACGGCGCTGTTCAAGCGTCTCGACGATAATCGACCGAAGCAGATGCTCGGGCTGGATGGCGGCAAGGTTGTGATTCACATCTCCAACTTTCGCCCGGTCAAGCGCATCATGGATGTGCTGGCGGTGTTCGAGCGCGTGCAGCGCGATATCGACGCCACCTTGCTGCTGGTGGGCGACGGGCCGGATCGCGGCGAGGCGGAGACCTGGGTCAGGAACAACGGGCTTGGCGACAAGGTGCGGTTCCTCGGCAAACTCGACGACATCGTTCCGCTGCTCTCCATCGCTGATCTGATGCTGATGCCGAGCAACGTCGAGTCGTTCGGTCTTGCAGCGCTCGAAGCGATGGCGTGCGGGGTGCCGGTGGTGGTGACCGATGCGGGAGGATTTCCGGAGTTCGTGCGGCAGGGGATCGACGGCTACCTGCACGACCACGGTGACATTGAAGGCATGAGTCGCAGCGCGATTTCAATTCTCAAAGACGATACCGTCTGGCAGCGCTTTTCGGACGCGGCCGTAAACCAGGCAGGGCGGTTCGAGACCGCCCTGAAGGTTGAAGAGTATGAAGCGTTTTATCGCAGGCTGATTGGCGAAGCCCGCAAGCGCAAGGCTCAGTAGCGCTTGGTCGAGAGCAGCACCGAGCGGTAGTTCTCCAGATCTTCGAGCACTGCACCGGTGCCGCGCGCCACGGCAGTCAGCGGGTCTTCGCTGATGTGCACCATCAGTTTGGTCTCCTCGTTGATCTTCTTGTCCAGCCCTTTGATCAACGCGCCGCCGCCCGCTAGGAAAAGGCCGCGGTCGAGAATGTCCGCCGACAGCTCCGGCTTGGTGACTTCGAGGCTCTTCTTGACCGAGGTGATGATCTGGCTGATCGGGGTTGCAATGGCTTCGCGGATGGTCGCGGAGTTGATTTCCCGCTCCTCCGGCAGGGCGGTCACCAGGTTGCGGCCACGCACCATCATGGTCAGCTCTTTGTCGAGCTTGTAGGCCGATGCGATCCTGATTTTCACCTCTTCAGCCGTGCGTTCGCCGATGGCGAGGTTGTAAGCTTTACGGAAGTGGCGGATGATGGCGTTGGTGATGTCAGTGCCTGCCACGCGCAGCGATTCGCCGGAAGCGATGCCGCCGAGCGAGATCACCGCGATTTCAGTGGTGCCGCCGCCGATGTCAACGATCATGTTGCCCATCGGCTCTTTCACGTCGATACCGATGCCGATTGCGGCGGCCATCGGTTCAGCCACCAGATAGACCTCTTTGGCGCCGACATGCTCTGCCGAGTCGCGCACGGCCCGTTTTTCCACCTCGGTGATACCCGACGGAATGCCGATCACCATGCGGCGGATGCCGAGTGAGAACTGCTTTTTGGTCTTGTTGATGAGGCCGCGAATCAGCTCTTCGGTGGCCTCGTAGTCGGCGATGACGCCATTGGCCAGCGGTTTGATGGTTACGATGCCGGGGTGCGTTTTTTCGTGCATCAGCAATGCGTCGTGGCCGATAGCGACGACTTTGCCGGTATTGCGGTCGCGGGCGACGATGGACGGCTCGTTGAGCACAACGCCCTTGTTGCGGATGAAAATGAGAGTGTTGGCTGTTCCGAGATCGATGGCGATGTCTCTGAACAGGCTATTGAAAAAGCTCATGATGAGTAAAAATCTTGGTATGGTGCATAGTGGCTTGAAAAGAGCTTTTTTCTGAG
>Ga0272443_10003516_pt1 | contig 18359 bp, 14 predicted proteins | sample SSMAcet12_FD_193581 | JGI IMG/M metagenome (GOLD analysis project Ga0272443, IMG submission 193581) | Marine sediment archaeal communities from Little Sippewissett salt marsh, Falmouth, MA, United States - SSM-Acet-12 | ecosystem: Environmental > Aquatic > Marine > Wetlands > Sediment ... | reverse complement strand
GCAACGCTTCGGAGGTCGCAGCCCGGAACGCGATCTCAGACGAGTCGACCGGATGAAATGACCCACCGAACAAGGTGGCTCCGATATCGGCCAAAGGATACCCGGCCACCGGTCCGTTTGTCAACGTCGCCCGAACGACACTCTCGATCGGGCTTCTGTACTCCTTCGGGATCTCTTCCACGGGAGCGGTGCAGTCGAACTGAATCCCGGATCCTCGCTCCAGCGGGGTCAATCGGATGCGCACGTGCCCGTACTGCCCGCGGCCGCCCGCCTGTTTGGCGAACCGCTCCTCGACCTCGATCGGGTCTCCAAGCGTCTCGTGATAGGCGACCTGCGGCTGGCCGACGTGAACGGAAAGCGCGTACTCCTCACGAAGCCGCCGGACGAGCACCTCGAGATGCAGCTCACCCATCCCGGCAATGATCGTCTGGTTCGTCGTCTCGTCGACTCGCACGTGGAACGTCGGGTCTTCTTGCGCCAGCTTGGTCAGCCCGTCCATCAACTCGTCGAACTCCGCCTCGGTTCGCGGCTCCACCGCGACGAAGACGACCGGCTCGGGAAACTCGATCTGCTCGAGCAGGATCGGAGCCGACTTGTCGCATAGTGTATCCCCGGTCGCGATGGGCTGGGAGCCGACGATCGCCGCGATGTCTCCCGCCTGCATGCGCTCCACGGCTGTGCGTCGATTGGCGTGCATGCGGAAGATCTTCGTCAGGCGCAGCCCCTTCTCCGTCGACGCGTTGTACGCGTGCCCGCCGACCGCAACGCTTCCGGAGTAGACGCGGACGAAGACGAGCCGACCGGCGTACCGGTCGGTGACAACCTTGAACGCCAACGCGGCAAACGGCTCCTCCGGATCGGCGTGCCGCTCCTGTTCGCCGTCCACCGATCGGATCGGCGGAATGTCCGTCGGCGACGGAAGGTATCGCACGATTGCATCGAGCAGCAGCTGGATCCCCTGGTTCGCGAACGCCGAGCCCCCCACGACGGGGACGACATCTCCTTCGATGCAGCCACGACGAAGGGCTTCATGGAACAGCGCCGGCGGGACGTCGTCACCTGCGAGGAACAGCTCCATCACGCGGTCGTCGATCTCGGCGACCCGCTCCAGGGCGATCTCACGGAGCCGGGCACACTCGTCCTCCAGCTCCGCAGGGATCTCGCGGCGTTCGAACGCCGCGCCGAGCGATTCCTGGTCCCAGGTGATCAGGTCGCATTGGATCAGATCGACGAGCCCAAGGAGCTTCCGATCCTCGTCACGGTACGGACAGACGAGAGGGACCGGCCGAACGCCGAGCCGCTCCTCGATCATCTCGACCGTTCCGGCGTAGCTCGACTCGACGCGATCGAGCTTGTTCACGAACGCGATCCGCGGAACCGCGTAGCGATCGGCCTGCCGCCAGACCGTCTCCGACTGCGACTCGACCATCTCGACACCGGAGAAGATCACGACGCCGCCATCGAGCACGCGAAGGGCCCGCTCGACCTCGGCCGTGAAATCGACGTGGCCGGGCGTGTCGATGATATTGATCGTGTGGTCGAGCCAGGGACACGACGTCGCGGCTGACGTGATGGTGATGCCGCGCTCCCGCTCCTGCGCCATCCAGTCCATTTCGGTGTCACCCTCATGGACCTCGCCCATCCTGTGGATCTGACCGGCGTAGTAGAGGATTCGCTCCGTCGCGGTGGTCTTCCCCGCGTCGATATGCGCCATGATGCCGATGTTGCGGATTCGCGCTAGGTCTACCCCTCCGGCATCCGGCATGACGCCCTCATTTCGTCGTTCAGTAGCGGAATCGGCGAACGAGGGCGCTTCCTACCAGCGGTAGTGAGCGAACGCCTTGTTGGCCTCGGCCATCCGATGGGAGTCGAGGCGCTTTCCGTAGGCCTTACCCTCTTTCCGCGCAGCTTCGAGGATCTCCCCGGCCAACCGGTCGGCCATGGTGTTCTCACCCCGCTCGCGCGCTGCGCCGACGATCCAGCGCAACGCCAGCGCGACCTGGCGATCCGCCGGGACCTCATACGGAACCTGGTAGTTCGCACCACCGACACGGCGCGTACGGACTTCGAGCCTCGGCGAGCAGTTCGTGACGGCCTCGTTGAACGCATCGAGCGGTGTCGACTCGCTTCGGCCTTCGACGATGTCCAGCGCCGAGTAGACGACCCGTTGAGCCGCCGCCTTCTTGCCATCCTGCATGACGTAGTTGATCAGCTTCGACAGGAGCTTGCTGTTGTTCCTCGTGTCGGGAGCCACATCCCGCCCGGGTAGCTTCATCGCGGCCTCCTAGCTCTTCTTCGCCCCGTACTTCGAGCGACCCCGGCGGCGACCTTCGACCCCTTCGGCGTCGAGCGTGCCCCGCACCACGTGATACCGCACGCCGGGCAGGTCCTTCACACGACCGCCCCGGACGAGCACCATCGAGTGCTCCTGAAGGTTGTGACCCTCGCCTCCGATGTACGCCGTCACTTCCTTCCCGTTGCTCAGGCGCACTCGGGCCACCTTCCTCAGCGCGGAGTTCGGCTTCTTCGGCGTCCGCGTCGTGACGCGGGTGCACACGCCGCGGCGCTGCGGACACGCATCGAGCTGTGGAGCCTTCCTCTTCTTCGTCTTCGGCTTTCGCCCTTTTCGAATCAGCTGATTTATCGTCGGCATATCCTCTCCTGAGTCGGGCGGATTATAGGTGCCGCCCGGGTGACCTTCAACCTAGTTCTGCTCCGCGCTCTCCTCACCGACGGGGATCGCTTCGCCTTCCGCTTCGAGTCCCTCTTCGTCAAGTCCGTCGGTCTCCGCCAGTCGATCGTAGAACGCGAAGCCGGTCCCGGACGGGATCCGCTTGCCGACGATGATGCTCGGCTTCAATCCGCTCAGCTCGTCGACCTCGCCGCGCAGCGCCGCCTCGGACAGGACCTTGGTTGTACGCTGGAACGACGCGGCGGAGAGCCAGCCCTTCGTCTGCAACGCCGCCTTCGAGATCCGAAGCAGCTCCCGCTCGCCGTCGGGGAGGCGCTTGGCGACGATCGGCACTTCGATGGTCTCCTCGTCTCGCCGGATGCGTACGACCTCGATGCCCATCCGGCCCGCCCGCGCGATCGCCTCCTGCGTCACGGGCTCGCCGGCCGTCGCGACGATGTGCCCGCCGGCGGCGATATCCTCCGCCAGAGAGATCCCGATCGAGTCGCTTCGCAACCGCTCGGCTTCCTCGTTCCATTCGACCAAGTCGCGGATCTCCTTGCGGAACTCCTCCAGCGTCACCAGGTCACCGATCAGGAACCGCGAGTCGCCCCGATCGATGATTCGCACGTTGTTCAGGATCTGCCGGATGATGACCTCGAGGTGCTTGTCGTTGATATCTACGCCCTGCTGCTTGTACACCTTATGGATCTCGTTCATCAGATACTGGCGTGCCTTCTGAACGCCCGCCGCTTCGAGCAGCGTGTGCGGTGCGACGACGCCCTTCGTCAACAGGTCGCCCTCCTCCACCTTGTCGCCGACACGAACGGTGACCGCCTTGTCGATCTTGACGACGCTCTTCGGCTGGAAGTGGACCGTGCTGATCCCGCTACGCTTGTTGATCGCGTCGACGCGGACCTGGCCTTCGTGCGCGATCTCCAACGCGACCAATTGCTCCCCCGATTTCACCGCGGCGCCGTGCCGCTTGAGAGGCTTCAGATCGCTGGTCAGCGGGATCCGCGTCGCAAGGCCGTCGGGGTTGTAGATGACGACTCGATCGCCGAGGACCTCCGCCGTGCCCTCGCCCTCGGCTGCGATGAAGATCGGTTTCGAGCGGGACGTCAGCTGATCCCCTTCCTGGACTGTGGCACCCGGCTCGACCATCAGACGCGCGCCATAGGGGATCTCGTGCTCGACGACGCCGCCGTCATCGTCGACGAGCAGGAACGTCCGCTCCCCTTCGTCCGGCAACTGAACGGTGCCCCGCCGATCGGCGACGACGCCCTCCACGTTGAAACGCTCCGTCAGCGCGTCGCCCTCGGCGACCCGATCCCCGGTCTGCACCTTCGCCCTCGCCACCGGCGGGAGGATGTACGATCGATCGCCGTTCTCCGCGTCGATCACGAGCAACTCCTGTCCGCCTTTCGCGACGTCAACGAACAGCGCCTCGCCGGCGCACGGACTGGCCGCGTCGATCAGCGCGCCGGCGTCGATCTCGTCTCCGACCTCCGCCTTCACCAACGCCGATGGGATCCGAGCGGTGCGCAGATCCCCGGTGACCTCGACCTGGTCCTCTCCGCTCGAGATCGTCGTGACATCCGTGACGTATCCGTCCAACGGCGACAGTCCCGCCTCGCCGCTCTTGATCGTCTTGCGCGCTTCGAACAGCTCTTCGGCACGCGGTAGACCCTGCGTGATGTCCTCCCCGGCCACGCCGCCGGTATGGAACGTCCGCATCGTCAACTGGGTGCCCGGCTCGCCGACCGACTGTGCCGCGATCACGCCGACGGCGGTTCCCATCTCCACGGGACGGTGGTTGCTCATGTCGTACCCGTAGCAAAGCTGACAGATGCCGTTGGCGGTCTCACACGTCATCGCCGACCGGATCACGATCCTCGGCCGGACGCGCAACGTCTTGATCCCCGCCTTCTGCAGCGCCTCGATCAGCCGCGGGGTGATCAACTCGTCGGCCTTCATGATCACACGCTGCCTCTTCGCATCGCGAACCTCGCCGACGGTCTTCGTTCCGATCAGCTTCTCCCGCTGGGCGGGGGAGCGCAGCGGCAGCTCGCACTCGAGACCGCCGACGCGCGACGCGAGTTCCGATGTGATCCACTGGTTCGCCTCGACGAGGATCTCGCCGGTGCTCGGGTCGATCACCGGCTGCGCGGTCACCCGTCCGTAGATTCGCTCCTCGATCGTCTCCATGATGTCGGTCCGGCTGAACCGGAGCGGATCGACATCGATCCCCTGCGTCGTTCCACAGTCGAGTTCCAGGATGATCGTATCCGACGACGCGTCGACGAGCCGCCGGGTCAGGTACCCGGAGTCGGCCGTCTTCAGCGCCGTGTCGGCCGCACCCTTTCGTCCGCCGTGGGTGGAGATGAAGTACTCCATCATGTCCAGTCCCTCGCGGAAGTTGGAGATCACCGGTCGCTCGATAATTTCTCCGGACGGGCCGGCCATCGGGCCGCGCATCCCGCACAGCTGTTTCACCTGATCCGGGCCGCCGCGCGCCCCGGAGGTGACGATTCCGTAGACCGAGTTGAAGCGGTGGCGTCGGAGGTTCTCCATCGTCGCGGCCTCGACGTCGTCGACGGTGCGTCGCCAGACACGGATCACCGCGAGTCGACGCTCGTCCTCGGTCGAGAGACCCATCCGATACATCGTCTCGATCCGGCGCACGACCGCGAGCGATTCGCGGATGATCTCTTCCTTCTGCTCGGGGATCAGACAGTCGGGGAGCGAGATCGTCAGCCCCGCCTGGGTCGCATAGTGGAACCCCAGCTCCTTCAGGCTGTCGAGCACCTCCGCCGCCTTTTCCCATCCGAAACGGTGGTGGCACTCCATCACGAGCCGCTTGATTGCGCGGCGGTCCATGACGATGCCGTAGTCGCGGACCTCCACCGGAAGCTTCAGATTCAGCTCCGCACGGCCGAGGGTCGTCTGAATCCGCTCGCCGTCGATGCGGATCGTGACCGGGCTATGCAGACCGATGATCCCTTCCTCGTACGCCTTGCGCGCCTCGTCGATGTCGCGGAACGCCTTGCCCGCTCCGACGCCGTCCTCGACCTCGAGCGTCAAGTAGTAGTACGCGTATACCGGGTCCTGCGTCGGCAGGCTGATCGGCTCCCCGTTCGACGGGGAGAGGATGTTCCGCGGCGCCGCCATCAGGCTGCGCGCCTCGGCGATCGCTTCCTTCGACAGCGGGAGATGAACCGCCATCTGATCGCCGTCGAAGTCCGCGTTGTACGGCGGGCAGACGAACGGGTGGATATGGATCGCTTCGCCGTCGACCAGGACCGGCTCGAACGCCTGCATCGAAAGGCGATGCAGTGTCGGCGCCCGGTTCAGCAGCACCGGGTGCTCCTTGATCAATCGGTCGAGGATGTCCCACACCTCGGGCATCTCCCCCATCAGCGCGCGATTCTTGATCTCGTCGAAGTCGGAGAAGGTCGTCGTCTCCAGGTGATGCAGGATGAACGGCTTGAATAGCTCCAGCGCCATCTTCTTCGGCAAGCCGCATTGGTCCAGCTTCAACGTTGGATCGACGACGATGACCGCGCGGCCGGAGTAGTCCACGCGCCTCCCGAGCAGGTTCCGCCGCAGGCGGCCGTGCTTGCCGTGGATCCGCTCCGACAGTGACTTCAGCGGACGGTTGTCCCGGCCGCGAATCGGGCTCTCCTTCTTCTCGTTGTGGATCAGCGCGTCGACCGCCTCCTGCAGCATCCTCCGCTCGTTGCGGAGGATGACTTCCGGCGCGCCCATGTCTATCAGCTTCTTCAACCGGTTGTTCCGGTTGATGATCCGCCGGTACAGATCGTTCAGATCGGTGGTGGCGAACTTGCCTCCCTCGAGCTGGATCATCGGGCGAAGGTCCGGCGGGAGCACCGGGATGACCTCGAGGATCATGTCCTGCGCGTTGTTCCCCGATGCCCGAAGCTGGTCGACGATCTCCAGCCGGCGGATCAGCCTTCGCTGGTTGCCGACCGCCGTCTCGCGGCGTAGCTGCTCCATCAGTGCTCGATGCAGCTCGTCGAAGTCGATCGCCTCCAGCAGGCCCTTGATCCCGGCGGCGCCGGTTCGGGCGATGAAGCTCTCGGGGTAGATGCGATCGTACGCCCGCATCTCCAGGAAGGTCAGCCGGTCGCCGATCTCGAGCGGCAGCTTCGGATCCTTGATCCGCGTCACCAAGAAGACCAGACTGTCGAGAATCTCCTGATCGAGGACGATCCCCTGGACGGATGCACCGTACCGGTCGACCAGCATCTCGTAGCCGGTCTTCGAACAGAGTTCGTCGACGGGACGCTCCGCAATCACCGTATCCGCCTCGATCTCGTCCCCATCCTCGACCAGCGGCTCGACGTCGCCCATCAGCGGATACTCGACCGAGCCGACGACGACCGAGATCACCTTCTCGCCGTTGGTCAGGAGCCGGTCTTCGATCGTCACGCGTCCCGCCTCTTCTGCGAGAACCCGTGGCGCATCCTCGACGTAGTACGCCGGTTCGACGTCGAACGAATACGTTTGGGAGAGGATGTCGACCTCGGAGGTATGGAGCGTCTCGCGCGGACGGACCTCCTTACAGTCGGAGGACGTGACGATAAACAGTGCCTGCTCGATCGGCTCCGTTTCGTAGTAGGCGATGCGCTGCAGTTCCCGCTTCTTCATCCCGAGCAGTCGACTGAGCAGGCTGGACACGCCTTTCAGGAACCAGAAGTGCACAACCGGGCTGGCAAGCTGGATGTGCCCCATGTTCACACGGCGCACCGAGGAATCGGTGACCAGGACGTGACACTTCTCGCACGTGATCCCCTCGTACTTCTTCCCCTTGTACTTACCGCAGGCGCACTCGTAGTCGTTGGCCGGCCCGAAGATCTCCTCCGCGTACAGCCCGCCCCGCTCCGCGCGGTGCGTTCGGTAGTTGATCGTCTCCGACTCGGTGACTTCGCCGTGCGACCAGTTAAGGATGACGGATGGAGGAGCCAGTTGCAGCTTCACACGCTTGATGTCATCGCCCGAAATCACTCATCTCACCTCGTTCGATGCGACGGAACTGATTCGCCGATCCGAGCCGTGGGCCCGCGCCCGCCCCGACTCGGTGGCACCGTGATGCTCAATGAAGGGCGATCCTGACTCGCCCGGGGAACTCGGCCTTCGATGCCGCTGCCGTCCTTTCGCCGTTCGCACTCCTGTGTTTCCTTACGCTCTCGATGCTGTAATGGTGGTCGAGCTTCGGCTCAGCTGGTTTCGCCTACGTCGCTGGATACGGCATGAAGATCCACAGTCCCCCTCGGACACGCCCCCGCATCCCTTCCGATCGGCGACAAGACGGTGGCAACCTCCCTGCAACCACACCATCCACAACAGCAAAAAGACACAGAAACCCCTCTCCCGTCTGGGGTTCACTCGTATTCGTTCCTCTCTCACTTGGGACGCACGCGCAACGCACTGTACGCGCCAATACCGCACCGCGGAGTATAGTCCGCCCCACGCCAGGATGTCAACCGACGGCCGTACCTTGCTGCCCAAGCGGGATCATCTCGACGTCTTCCCACCGCGCGATCGCAGCCTCGTCCTCGAATGGGTTGACATTCAGCAGGTGGGTCTCGTCCTCGCTCTCCAATCGGTAGTAGATCGGAACCGTCTCGGTTCGCTTCGGCCCGGCGAACGTCGCCGTGATCCGCGCCGCGAGCTCGATCACCATCTGCTGCTCCGTCCCTCCTCGACGACGCCAGTCGGCCCGAACGAGGGTCATCGGGCCGTGCGGCGTTGCGGGGTACACGCGCAGATCCTGAGGAAGGAATAGGTTCTGGAGTTCGCGCTTCTCCTGCTCGTCCCGGGCGAGCACGATCTTGACGTCCGAACTAACCTTGTAGAAAAGCGGAAAATCCAGCAGGCGGAGCGCGTTGAGCGTGAATCCCGCTTCGCCGAACAGGCTGGCAACACGCTCGCCGAAGCCTGGCGTCATCAGCTTGCAGCGATGGCACGCCGCCATGGGATCCGCCGCGTCCAGTCCGACCCGTTCCGCCAGCTTCGCGAGCGTCACACTCGCTCCCCGCGATGGAGCTCCATTGCCGTCGCGGCCGGCCCATCTCTCCAAGCCACGCTTCCGCGACGAGCCGACGCAGAGCGGCCGGAGGATACGATCCTCGACGCCGAGTTCTCGAGCAATGCTGCGGAGCCGCTTCGTCACGCTCATGCCTTGGCCGGGCACCTCGCCGGAAACCAGGTAGTCCGCCTCGATACGCTCCATGTATCGAACCGCCTTGGCGAGGAGCAGCGATCGGCAGTTGTGGCAACTGAGCGCGAGGGAGAATTCGCCGTTGTCGGTGATCTGGACGAGTCGGCGGTACTCCTTCTTGATCGATTGTGTCCGGTAGATCGCATGCGGCCACTCGGTGCGGACGAGCTGTCGGAGGTCCTCGAACTCACGCGAGAACGGCGAGCGGAAATGCAGGAGGTAGACGCACTCGACATCCGGGTGCTGTTCGACAATGCGAGTCGCTACCCGGCTCGCCAGGCTTCCGGAGAACAACGACAAGACTTTCGCCACGCCCTTACCCCGCCCCTGCTGCTGCCTACCTCCGAGGTTCGATCAGCCCGTAGTTGCCATCGCGTCGGTGGTAGATGATCGCCACCTGGTCGGTTTCCGAGTTGACGAAGACCAGGAAGTTCTTCTCGATGGCATCGAGTTGCAGCGCCGCCTCTTCGGGAGACATCGGCTTGTGGAAGTACGCCTCGGTGCGAACGATCTGTCGCCCGCCCGCTTCGCCATCACCTGCGGTCGCGTTCGCGGAGGTGGGTACACCTCGCTCCCGAACGTCATGGAGGTGATCCTTGAACTTCACCAACTGCCGCTTGAGCCGGTCGATCGCCTTGTCGATCGACGCGTACATGTCGCCCGACTCCTCCCGCGCACTAATCACCTTGCGATTCGTCAGGTGCGCGTGGAAGTCGGCGATCTGCCGCTCCTTCTCCACAGAGAGCACGACATCGACACTGACGATTCGATCGAAGAACCGCTCCAGGGCTTCCGTCTTCTCGATGACGTAGCTCCGGAGCGATGGACTCGCATCGGTATGCCGCCCCGCGATCTTGATCTTCACCGCTTCCTCCCTCCAAAGCGACTATAGCAGGAATGGAGGGAACGGTCAATGGAGCGGACTTCGCAAACAACGAACCCAACTAGCTATGCGCGTTCGCCAAGTGGCACGAGCCGCCCCCGAAGCATCTGCGTCACAGCATGGAGGCCGCCGGTACCGATGTCCGGCTGGTAGACCTCGAACTCGCGATTCACGAAGGCCCGCAACGCGCCGCGGTAGTGAACGCCATCGGTCCGACGTTCGCGACAGATCAGTCCCGCATCGAGCAGCTCGCGCGGCGGCTCCTCCTCGATCATCTCCGGCGCGCAGCCGGTCCACGCCGAGATCTGGTCGACCGAGTACGTTCCCGGCGCGTGCGAGATCAAGAACCCGAGCAACCGCCTGTGTGCGACGGCACGTCGCTCGATCCGCGCGACAAGCCGATCGACATGACGAACAACCGCCGGTGGCAGGCTCCCCACCGGTCGACTCGACTCGACCTCTCCGATCGCATCGATCGTCGGCTCCTCGCTCGATTCGATCTCCCGATCCTCGCGGACGATCACCGGTCGATACGAGCCATACGGTAGCGCCGTCCCGCGAGTCGGGCCGGCCGACGCGAGTGTCGGCGCCACCGACGGTGGGAGCTCTAGCTTGATGTAGCCGAGAGTGCGTGCGACCTCCTCGAGTTCGGCGATCCGGTCGTCCTTCGTCGTCAGCATCTCCTCGAGCCGCGCGATCCGGTCCCGCAGTTCGTCTTCGGCGCTTTTTCGCTGCTTCCCGCTGCGCGCCTTCTCGATCGCCTCGATGATCGACTCGCTGACCTTCTTCAGCTCCGGCGACTTGACCGACTCGAGCGACGGCGTGAAGCCGGCGTGGAACGTCTGACGCTCGCGCACGTAGATCGGCAGGATCCGATCGCCGTTCATGTAGATGCAGTCGCCGGTATCGAGCGAGTTGACGATCTCCTTCACTTCGTTCTTCCGCCACGGAAGGAGTTCCCCGTAGACGCGCATGTCCACCTCGTGGACGACCCGATGCAGAAACAGCATTCCCGCTTGGCTCAGCACGTCCTTGTCGACCTTGGCGCTGCGCTGCGAGACGATGATCCCGCCGAGCCCCCGCTTGCGGCCCCGGAGGGCAATCCGCGCAATCATCTCCTTCAACTCGTTCTTGACACCCTGCGGGATGAACTCGTGCGCCTCTTCGATGCCGATGATGTACGGTCGCCGGAGTGTGCCGGCCAGGTTCCAGAGGCTCGACAGGTACGCCTTCAGGAGTTCGGTCCGCTCGTCGGACAGGAAGCCGCTCAGATCGAGGACCACCGGGACGTTCTGCTCCATGCTGACCTGCGCGATCTCCCCGGCGCAGTCGGCGTCGATCTCGATCTCGACTCCGTCGCCGGTTCCGACCACCAGCACCTCGTACTTCTCCTTCAGGCCGAAGTACTCGCCTTCGATGTCGACAATCGACATCGGGTACCGGTGTCGGAGCAGTTCCTCGAAGATGACGCCCGCCGTGTTCGACTTCCCCGACCCTCGAATGCCGAGGATCGCGACGCACTGACCGATAATCTCCTCGAGATCCAGATCGAGGTCGCGGCTGATCTCCAACGCGGTGCCCATCCCGGCCCCTCCCCCTTGCGCGTGATGAATCGAAGGTAGACCGGCGGGCCGTCGGCCGCCAGGGCGACTGTCCCGTCACGGACCGTCGTGCGTCTCGTCCATCAGCCGGCGCGCCGCGGCGCGTGCATCGTCTCGCGAGGTAATCTGCCCCGCGAGGATCCGATCGTGCAGCGCGCCGAGGATCTCTCCGAGCCGCGGACCGGGCTCGACGCCGAGCTCCATCAATGCATGGCCGTCGATGATCTCCCGCGCCCGTCGGAGACCGCAGACATGATCGATGTGCTCCACGACATCGAGCGTCTCCTGCAGGATCGGTGCCCAGCCGGTGGAGCGGTGCGCGCTCGCCTCGCAATCCGCGACGAGGACCTGCAGCAGCTGGAAGAACAGCGGGAACCGCTCGGACGGACTCCTCCCGGCATCCCTTTCGCCCTCGCTGACGAACCGAACCTGCTTGCCCCGGCCCATTGCCGGGAAGTCGGCGATGCGCATGTGGTGTCGCACCAAGTAGTGGAGCCGGAAGACGTCCTGCCGACTGAGCCGGAGCCTCCGACCGACATCGCGCGCCATCCGGGCGCCGATCGCGCAGTGCCCTCCCATGTTCTCGCCGCCGCTCCGCTCGAGCGCGCTCGGCTTCCCGATGTCGTGCACGGCCACGGCCAGCTTGACGATCGGATCGCGGACGAAGCGATCGGCAACGCAGACGGCGGCGAGCGTGTGGACGAAGACGTCCCCCTCGGGGTGGTACGCCTCCGGTTGGGGGACTCCCTTGCACGCCGTGAGCTCCGGGAGAATCGGCTCGAGGAGCCCGAGTTCGTCCATCCGCGCCAGCCCACTCGCCGCTCGGGGCAACCGCAGGATGCGAAGCATCTCCTCACCGATGCGCTCGTTGGAGATCGCGCGGATGCTCCCGGCGGCGGCCGCGATGGCGGCCGCGGTCGCCTCGTCGATCCGCCCGTCGATCTGGCAGGCAAATCGGATCGCCCGGAGCATGCGGAGGTAGTCCTCCGCAAACCGCTGGCCAGGATCTCCGATCGCGACGATCCGCGACGCCCGCAGATCGTCGACGCCGCCGACCAGGTCAATCACTTCGCCATCGGCCGTCGCCGCGAGCCCGTTGACGGTCAGGTCGCGTCGCTGCACGTCGCCGGCCAGATTGCGAACCAGTTCGACCTTCCCCGGCCATCGCCCGTCGTACTCCCCCTCGACGCGGAAGGTCGCCACTTCGTACGACTTCCCGGCCGGCGCAACGATCAGCAGGACACCGAACTCCTCCCCCAGCCCGATGATCTGGCGATCGGGGAACAACGCGCGGATCTCGTCGGGAACCGCGGACGTGGCGATATCGACGTCATCCGGCGGGAAGCAAACCGGGCGCCCCATTCGGTGTTGGAGACCGTCTCGAACAACCCCGCCGATCAGCACCGCCTCGTGCCCGGCTCGGTGGAGGCGCGCCAGGATCTCCTCCACGAACGGATGCTCGGAAAGCACGGCTGCAACGTCGATTCGCTCCAATCCGGCCATGGCACGGCCGACTATACCGGCTCGGTTGTACCCCCCGCAACCGGCATTTGTCCTTGATGAAGGCGAACCGAATCGGACGATGAGAACGGCAGACAGCCGTCATGATTCGTAGGGGGTACGCATGAGCAGACGCATGGTGTGGGGGGTGGTAGCCGGCCTGGGGTTGGTCTTCGTCGTCGCGGGCTGCGCCCTCCTCGGAAACCTTCATCCGATCGCGAGCTTCACCGCAGCGCCGAACAGCGGGAACAGCCCGCTCTCGGTCGACTTTGATGCCTCGGCATCCTCGGACCCGGACGGCACCATCGACGCCTACCTGTGGAACTTCGGCGATGGGCAGACCGCATCGGCCACCGTCCCGACCCTGACCCACATCTACACGAACGTGCAGAGCAATCCGCAGGTCTACACCGCGATCCTGACCGTCACCGACAACGACGGAGCGGATGACACGGCCGTACAGAACATCACCGTCAATCCGTAGACGGGAGAGAGTCCGAGAGCGGGTCCTCGCCGCGGCGGCGTAGGTACGACGCCGTTACCAGGACGTTCATCCAGGCGATCAGCAGGGCGCTGCCGACCACGGATCCGACGTGAACGGCGGCGCTCGACGCGTAGGATACCAGGAGGACGTCGCCGCCGAGGACACACGCGTAGAGCAGCGCGAGCCCGATGAAGAGCCCCCCGATCGAGCGCCAATCGTCCGTTCGCGCCAGGGAGTCGCGAAGCGACGCGGTCATCGCCGACCGATCGAAGACGATCGCCTGCTTGTAGTAGATCAGCCGCATACCGATGTAGATCCCCGGGATCACGAGCAGCAAGGCGCCGATACCCACGGCAGCGCCGACGGCGATCTCTCCGACAAGCAGACGAGGAAAGGCGCCTTGCCAGTCGCCAACGGCGGACCGCCAATCCGAACGCTCGTCTCGCAGCGCGGCAGCGATCATCGGAAGCACCAAGGCGTGGTAGACCGGAGACAGCAGAAGCAGTGCCCCGGCCGTCACCACCCAGAACGGGTTCGTGACCTCCAGCAGCCCGGCGCGAAGGATCGTCGCGTACAGCGTCCCGGCGTAGACCAACGAGAGCGCCAGGACCGCCGGGGATCGGAACGGAAGCGACAGGAGGCGACTAGTCCGAGTCCAGGTCCTCATCGTCCTCCCGGAGCAGCTCTCCCAACCGGATCGATCGCTCCACCGCCTCGTCGACCACGAACTGGAGTTCCGGTGTATGTCGCAGCGCCAATCGATCCGCCAGTTCGCTTCGATAGAAGCCACGATCGCGCAGGAGCGCGGCGTGGAATGCTTCGCGTTCGATATCGGCTCCGGCCGCGACGTACACCTTCGCGTGCCGCGCATCGGGCGAGAGCTGCACTTCCATCACGGTGGGGAACGCCTCACGAACCACCGGATCCCGGCTCTCGAACTCGACGATCGCCGCCAATTCCCGCTGTATCTCTTCGCGCAGCCGGGACAGCCGGCGTTTTCCGGTCATCGGATCTCGATCCTCGAGTCGGCGACCTCATAGCCGTCGCCCCGCTCGATGTCCGTCAGCAGCCGAGCCAACACCGACTCGGTGAACCGCGGGTCGTTGGAGAGGTGCGCAATGCAGAGCGTCAGGTGACGCAACTCGTCCTGATCTCCGGCTTCACTGGCGGCAAACGCCGGACCACGACGATGAATGTCCGCGAGGAGGCGTTTCACGATGGAGCGCTTCTCCTTGATCGATCCGATGCCGTAGAGCCGAAACCGGACGGTGGCAAGGCCGACGTTCATCCCGCGCTAGCGGACGACCTCTTCCATCTCGAAGATCTCGAGACGATCGCCCACCTCGACGCCGTCGAAGTCGCGAATCCGCAGACCGCACTCCCGGCCGGCCTGCACCTCCCGCACGTCGTCCTCGAACCGCCGCAGCGACGCGATGTCGCCGACGAAGACCTCTTCGTCCTGACGCAGGACCCGGACGCGCGCCCGCCGCGTGACCCGTCCGTCGGTGACGTGGCAACCGGCGACGACGCCGCTCGGCACCTTGAACAGGTCCCTTACTTCGATCATCCCGATCCGACTCTCGGTGTACTCCGGCGCCAGTCTCCGCTTCAGCGCGCGCTCGACCTCTTCGACCAGCTCGTAGATGATTTCGTAGGTCAGGACGGTCACCGACTCGCGATCGGCCATCCGCTCCGCCTTCGCGTCCACCTTCACCCCGAACCCCACGACGAGGCACTGATCCGCGACCGGCGATGCGAGAAGGATGTCGCTCTCCGAGATCACGCCGACGCCGGCGTGGAGGATCTCCACCTCGACGTCGCCGACGTCGAGCGCTTCGATCTCCCGGCGCGCCGCCTCCAGCGCACCCGTCGAGGCTGCCTTCAGCACCAGGCGCAGCTTCTCGGCCTCCTCGGCCAACGCGAAGAAGTCGTCGAAGCTCTGCGGCCGATCGACGATCTGGCGCTCCTTCTGCTCCCGCTGCCTCGCCCGGGCGAGCTTCTCCGCCTCCGCCTTGTTCTTCGCGACGCGGATGCTGCTTCCGACCTCCGGCACATCGCAGAAGCCGAGGATCTCCCCCGCCATGCCGGGCGCCAGCGTATCGATGCGCTGTCCGGCTTCATCGAGGAGGGCCTTGATCCGTCCCGATGACGTCCCGGCCACGACCCAGTCCTTCGTCCGCAGCGTGCCGTTTCTCACCACCGCGACCGCAACGGGACCTCGTCCGCTCGTCAAGTGGCTCTCGATGATGACCGCCTCTACCTCGCCCTTCGGGTCGGCCCGCAGATCCTCCATCTCCGCTACGAGCAGAATCATCTCCAGGAGTTCCTCGATGTTGAGGCGCTCGAGGGCCGAGATCTCGACGGTGATCGTGTCCCCTCCCCACGCCTCGGGGGTCATACCCCGTTGCGCGAGATCGTTCATCACGCGACTGACGTCCGCGTTGGGCCGGTCGATCTTGTTGATCGCGACGATCATCGGGACGCCGGCGGCGCGGATGTGATCGATCGCCTCCACGGTCTGATCCATGATCGAGTCGTCCGCGGCGACGACGAGGATGGCAATATCGGTCGCCTGCGCCCCACGGGCACGCATTCCGGTGAACGCCTTGTGCCCCGGCGTGTCGATGAACGTGATCCGCTGTCCGTGGAGCTCGGCCTGGTACGCCGCGATGCCCTGCGTGATCCCGCCCGCTTCCTTGCCGGCGAGATGGGATTCGCGAATCGCGTCAAGCAGGGTCGTCTTGCCGTGGTCGATGTGCCCGAGAACCGACACGATCGGGGCCCGAGGTTCGCCGCCGGTCTTCCGCTTGCGCTTCGCCGGCGTCTCTGCGCTCGTCGCGGCGGCCGGTTCCGACGGCGGAGCGGTTCCCGTCGCCGCCGGCGTTTCCGCTTCGTCACGGAACAGGTGGACGATCAAGGCGGACTCCTCCTCGTCGACGGAGTTCGCCGCCTTCAGCCCGGGCATGCCCATCTCGTCGAGCTTCGCGATCAGATCCTTGCTGGACACGCCAAGCTCTTTGGCAATCTCATAGATTCTCTTCTTGTTGGCCAACCGCAGTCCTCGCTTTTCGTATCGATGCTCTGTAAACGCGATCCAGACTATACGGGATCGCTCTGGGACCGTCAAACACCGGTCTGGATCGGCAATTGCTCGGCTACCGCCCGAACACCCAGATCAGCAGCACGACCAGCCCGAATCCCCCGGCGATCCAGATGAGGATCCTCCCGCTGAGGAAGCGGATCCGCCGCTTCTCGCCGCCGGAGAGGTTGAGGTTCTTCGGGTACCGCAACGCCATCCGCTGGGATTTCTTGTACGTCTTGACGTACTGCGAGATCTTCTTCTGCCGCTTGTACACCACGGCAAGGTTGTGCATCGCGTTGACGTGCTTCGGATCGATCTCGAGCGCCCGATTGTACGCGTACTCCGCGCGGCCGAGGTCCGAGCCGTCGATATAGACGTTGCCGAGTCGGTAGTAGAGGTTCGCCTTGTCGATGCCGTACTGCAGCGCCTCGACGAGTAGTGAGATGGCCTCCTTGTGCCGCTTCTCCCTGCGCAGCCCGTCGGCCGCTTCGATCGCCTCTCGGACGAACGCCTCCTGCTCCTCACGCGTCAGACGTTCCGGCGTACTCATCGAGCCACTTCCTCACCTTCCGGATATCTTCCCATGTCTGGTACTTCGGGCTGCCCTTCTCCCGCGACGGATTCCGAAGCAGGTAGCTCGGATGGTACATCGGGTACAGCAGGATCCGCCCACGCCAGGTGTAGAACGTCCCATGCGATTTCGTGATGCCCGGGGCCTCCGGGAGCAGCCACTGCGTCGACGTATTGCCGAGCGTCACGATCAGCGCCGGCTGAATCAACGCGATCTGCGCCTCGAGATAGGGGAAGCACACCTCCATCTCAGGTTTCGTCGGAACTCGATTCCCCGGTGGCCTGCACTTGACGATATTCGTGATGAAGACGCTCTCGCGCGCGATATCGACCGAGGCCAGCACCTCGTCGAGCTTCTGTCCCGCAGGGCCAACGAACGGCCGTCCGGTGTTGTCTTCGACCTCCCCCGGCCCCTCGCCGACGAACACGATCGTCGCGTCCGGCGACCCATCGCCGAACACGACGTTCGTCCGCGTCTCGGACAGCTCGCATCGTGTACACGACTCGACGCGAGGACGAAGCGTCTCCAGGGTCAACGACGGCTCGGGAGGTGCGTTCATCGGGAACCTCTGTTCGAACGGACGAGGCCTAACATGAAGCTCGACACGAAAGCGGGCAACGGGATTCGAACCCGCGACCCTCAGCTTGGGAAGCTGATGCTCTACCACTGAGCTATGCCCGCGTAGGTGCAGAGGATTATAGCGATCGCGGTTCGCACCAACAACGCTACGGCATCAGCGCTTCCAGCGCCGGGAGGTGCTTCCCGCGCAGCAGCGCGAGGCATGCGCCGCCTCCGGTCGAGATGTACGAGACGCGTTCGGCCAGGCCCAACCGAGCGACCGCCTCCCCCGTCTCTCCTCCGCCGATCACGGAGAACGCATCCGAGTCGGCCACCGCCTCGCCGATTCCGCGGGTTCCGCCCGAAAACGGTTCGATCTCGAACGCGCCGAGCGGACCGGTCCAGACGAGCGTCTTCGCCGCGCGGATCCTTTCGGCGAACCGCTCGACCGTCTTCGGACCGATGTCAAGCCCCTGCCATCCGGCCGGGATCGACCGCGCGTCGCATGTCCGCACGTCCTCGGTCGCCGAGATGTCGGTGGCGATCACGACATCCTCCGGGAGGCGGATCGTCGTCTTCTCCCGCAGCGCCGCGTCCTCGATCTCGTGGATCTCGTCGAGCAGTTCCTCGTCGACGATCGAGTCGCCGACGTCGGCGCCAAGCGCTCGCAGGAACGTAAACGCCACGCCGCCGCCGATCAGGATCTCGTCCACCCGAGAGACGAGGTCCCGCAGCGCGCCCAGCTTGCTGCGCGCCTTCTTCCCA
>Ga0272443_10003515_pt1 | contig 18363 bp, 12 predicted proteins | sample SSMAcet12_FD_193581 | JGI IMG/M metagenome (GOLD analysis project Ga0272443, IMG submission 193581) | Marine sediment archaeal communities from Little Sippewissett salt marsh, Falmouth, MA, United States - SSM-Acet-12 | ecosystem: Environmental > Aquatic > Marine > Wetlands > Sediment ... | reverse complement strand
GACCCGGTAAGAGAGCTTGAGGTGATGATAGGCAGCGAGGAGGGTGTTAGAAGGGGAGACCTTAGAATATTGATGAACAGGCTGGATATGGGGCCCTGATTCATTTTATGCTCTCTAGTATGCTTGTCGCGTTCCAGATCAGGGTCCTGCCGTGCAGTGGGATGTTGGGATCGTTCGATAGGTCCTCGAGGACCGAGACAACGCTGGCGCACCTCAGGTCAAGGGCCTCGTTCTGATCGAAAAGCCTCTCTTTGGAGTCCTTGGCACCCTTTCTGATGTTCCTCGGTACGGATGTGTCCTCAGCCAGCATATCCAATATAGCTGCCACGTTATCAAGCTTCCTTTCAACAGATTGTTCCGACATCTGACAGCCCCCTTTCGATCAACGGTTGGGAATATGGGAGGGATTATCATAGACTATTTATACATTTCTCTCGAAAAAAGGATGTTTTATCACAACACATCAGCGACATCCTGATTGCTGACGAACCGTCCTTTGGAAGGTCATCTCTCAACTAATTCGAAAAAAGGGGGCCAGTGGCCCCCTCGGATCCTCTCAGCGGCCCCGATCATTTCTTCTCGGGTATCACCAGGGTCACCCCGCATTCCTTGCAGGGGACCTCGGCCGGTCGGCTGTCGATGTTCACTATCTGCTCCGTCTTGCACTTGGGACACTGTACCCTGACCATCTCCTTCTTTCCGCCCTCCTTTCCGGCCTTCTTCTCGTCCCTTGCGGGTAGGGAAGGAGCCGCTCCTGCGCCGGGCGCGGATGGCAGACCTGAGCCCGCTGACTTGGGGCCTGCAGGTGCTCCTGGCGCCTCTTTGATGACCTTTCTCGGCCCTCCCGGCCTATCGCCTCCGATATTGGCTTCCCTGAGTTTTGCGGCCAGTGCCTTTGCCTCCCTGTTCTTGTTTACGGCGAACACCACCATCAGCAGGAGAAGGAGAAGAGCCACTATTGCCACGATCAGGAGTATCGTCGAATCCAGGTATTTCTCTATCTGGAAAGCCGAGATGCTTCTCTCCGTCTCAACCTCATTGTTGTCCTCGTTCGATTCTAGGACGCTGAACCCCTCGTTTACCACGATCCTCAGATTGTGATCCCCCGATGAGGCTGTCCACTTGAACTCGAACTTGGTCCTCCCGTTGGCCGAGACATCGTCCACTGATGTGCCCACCTCGACATCATTGTCGTAGAGCACCACCGTGACGTCGTCCGCGGACTGCATCCCGCTGTTTCTCACATAGGCTTTGATGGTGTACTCGTTTCCGTCTATCGGGTCGGAAGGCACATCCACATCATCCTCGGAGATGGACAGCTCCGGACCCGTTAGGTTCACGTACATGCGGAATTCCACCTGTGCCTTCCTGCCGGTGAGGGACCCCTGGTCCGGCTGAACCTGGAACCTGAGGGATTCAACTCCCAGTGCCAGGCCGTCTATCTGGTAGAATGTGATCGTCGCGGTCACCTGCTTGGAATCACCCATGGGCACGCTCAAGGTCGTCGGGCTGACGGATATCCGCCATCCAGTCGGCATCACGGAGGGCGGCTTTATCTTGAACGTGTCGTCGGTGTTGCCAAGGTTCTCCACGTAGAACTTGATCTCAAGGCTGTCCCTGTCGTTTACATCCCAGTCCTTGGGGCTCTCCTGGGTCGCCTCGTCGAGCTCGGGAACATTGACGCGGAACTCCTGCTCCACGTCCACGGTGAAGGTCACATCCTCCATGTCGTTCTCGTCGTTGGATGAGGCCACCTCCACGGTGAAATCATATCTCCTCGCCTCGACGTCCACCCCGTCCAGCTCGTAGGGCCTCGTGTCCCCGGTCTCGGGCCTTCCGAGGATAGGTACGGTGACGTTCAGGTAGACCAGCTTCTCCTCCTCGGGTTCGATCGAAAGGGTGTAAGCGGAAAGCCGTCCCCATTCCTTCCTGGTCCCGAGTATCTTCAGCTCGTACTCATCCACGCTGTTCCCCCTGTTCTTGACCTTGAACGAGAAGGAAACGGTCTCCCCCACCTCTGCATCATCCGTCTCCTGGTCCGTGGAGATGTCATGGTCGTAGTTCTCCTCGATGTCCACGGTGAGTATCCTCCATTCCCAGGCATATTTCCTCTCGTTGTCGGTCCTCGCGTCCCTCCTCACTGTCACGTTGAAATCGTACAATCCGGCAATGGCCTCCTCGTTCTCGGCCGGGATATCAATGGTTATGGTGACCTCGAGGGACTGGGTGCTGCTGTCCTTGGGTCCGAGTGTGAACTTGGTCTTCGATGCCAGGGCCCATCTCTCCTTGGGATTGGGCTCCTCGATCTCTATCTCGAAATCGTCGTCCGCGTTTCCCAGGTTCTGTATGGTCAGTTTGAACTGTGTCTTCTCCCCCACCTGACCATCCTTCACCTCCTGGTCGACAACGACATCCACCCCGTAGGTCTGCTGCACCTCGATGCGGATGTCCTCCCAGTTGGTGACGTAGTCCTCGGTCTCGGAATACTGTGTATCGTCACCCTGGGATATCCACCTCACCATGAAATTGTACTTCTCGTTGGGTGTTGTCGGTGGAAGTTCTATGGTTATTGTGATCTCACCGTAATCACCGGGCTGGATGGATGTTGCATACGTATCATCGGTTATCACGTCAGCATCGCTGGGCAGCTCGTCCTCGTCTATCTCCAGCTTGAAGGTGTCCACGCCCGTTCCCGTGTTCTGCACTCTGACCACGAAATCCCGGTAGAGTATGTTCTCGGTCTCGATCCTGTCCCCGAGGGTCTTGGCGGATGGGATGGGGACGATGATGTCACCCCCGTAGGTCTGCTGGATGTCCACCTTCAGCGTGAGAGGTTCTGAGTACTTGTCATCCTCCGTTGTACCGACATCCCCCTCGGAATAGGCCCATATTATGAAGGAATGGACCATCGGATCATAGTAGTTCTCCGGTATCTCGACCGTCACGATGACCGCCTCCTGTCCGTTCTTGTCGATGGAACCGGTCTTTGTCTTCTCCAGGGTCACCCAGGTGGGATTAATGGTCTTCGGAATTCCCGCCCAGTCCTCGGGCGTTATGGTGGGCGGTCTGATCGTATCCTGGTCGATTATCTCCAGCTTGAACGAGTCCCTGTCCTCCCCCTTGTTGGCCACATAAACGGTGAACTCCACCTCGGTGCTCTTCTTGTCGACCTCGGGGGTCACATCCTCCGTCGCAACGGATGTTAGAAGCTCCACATCCCTCCTTGCCGACACATCAACCGACATCGTGATCTCGTCGTCTATCGCCTCGTCGCCCAGGGACTTTGCGGTTATCGTGAAGTCCTGGGGTCCTGCAGGAGCGTTCTCGGGGATGTCCACCCGCATCCAGATCCTCCTTATGCCGTCGATTGGTACGTTCTCGGTGAGGATGTTATTGGTCTGCACCGATCCGTTCATGAAACCGAAGTTGCTCTGAACCCAATCCGTTTTGGTGGAACTCAACTTGATCTCGAAATCGTCCATTATGTTTCCCTTGTTCTTCAGGTTGATCATGAAGTTGACAGTATCGGTCGGGTCTGCCTCCACGGATTGGGTCCCGTCCGAAACGTAGAGGTCAACCTCGTATTCCTCCTCTATCACAACCTCGAACTGGGCCGTCTCGAATATTGTGGCGTCGTTAGCGGTCGAGACCTGGAAGATGAACACCTCCTTTCCGGCCATGGCGGTGGTCGGAACCCTTATGTCTACGAGGACGTCGACCGATCCATCGGCCGGAAGGTCGGAAACCGTCGAGGGGGATATGGTGGCCCACCTTCTGATACCGGACTCGGTGGAGAGGTCCACGGCAACGTTCATCGTTGTGGGCTCGTTCCCCTTGTTCGTTATATTCAGCTTGACATCGTTAATGGTGTCGCCTGGATCGACGTTGGCCGAACCCGCCGGGATGAGGAACTGGATCCTGTAGACGGGCATGACCTTCAATTTGAGGGTCTCGTTCCCCACTATCACATCATCGGTATCGAGCCCCGCGGTCTCGCCCTGGGAGGTGGCCTTGAAGACTATCTCGTATATTCCGCTATTCACTATCTCGTCCTCTATCGACGGGACGGTGATGTTGATCGATATCCTGGCTACCTGATTGGGTGCAAGGGTCACGGTGGAGGGTTTTATCTCGATGTTGTCGAATATATCGTCCCCCTTGCCCGGCTCCACCTCGATCTTGAAGGTGTCGGAATCCCTGGTACCTGTGTTCCTCAGTGTCAGATTGTACCATGCCCTGTTCCCGGGTTCGGCCTGTTCGTAGTTGTCGGTAGTGGAGAGGTCACCCGAGAACTTGTCCTGGAATGTCGCCGTGAAGAACTGGACCGTCTCCACGGAGGAGTCGGTCGGATGTGTCGCCTTGAGCTTCACCCAAACCTGTCCGATGTTCGGATTGGTCCCCTCCGCCACGTTGATGGTTATGTTCACCTCCTCTTCATCAAGCGGGCTGAGGGTTTTTGTCCTCTGTTTCGAGATCTGGTAGGTCACCCCGTCTATCAGGGGTTTCTCCAGGGCCAGGAGGTAATACTGTGAGGAGGTCCCAGTATTCAGGATGGTGGCCGTGAAAACAACGGATCCGCCTATCTCGACCTTGCTCGTGTTGCCAACTGTAAGGATCTCTATGTCGTGAAGCGGTTTGAGGACAAGGGTCAAACTGATATCGGAACTCTTGTCATCGTTGGTGTTCTGCTGGGTCCCGTTATCCGATATGGCTTCAACAACGAAAACATAGGTGCCCGCGAGGACATCGGAGGCCCTTGTCGGCATGTTTATCTCGAGCCTGGCAGCCTTGGAGCTCTCATACGGTATGGATATCTTGTTCTGGTCGTTCTCGGTGAAATATATCGAATAGAGACCGGCGAAACCCTGGGGGGCGGTCTTGACCCTTACCTTGACGTTCGGGTCCACGCTGGAACCCTGATTGAAAACGTTCAGGTCGAAGTACTTCACCTTAGGATCACCTGTGGTGTTGGAATAGCTGCCGGTGATGGTCTCCTTGTTGGCCGTTATATCCACCCCGTATATCGTCGGGATGCTGACCGTGAGGTTGATATCCGAATAGGAGCCGTCCGAGGCGCTCGCCTTGACGTAGAACCGATAATCACCCTGGGTCGCGTTGTTTGGTGCGGAGACGGACACGTTGAAATTGAACCATGCCTCGGAATTAACCTTGGGGTTGGAAAGTGTAGTGATGTAGGGCGTCCACGAGACATCTATCTGGGGGGTGGACCCTTCGACCATGAGGCTGATGGTGTCCTGCCCGTTCCCGGTATTCTGGACCCTGAGCGGGAAATAATAGGTATTACCAGGTTCGGCCTTGTTGATAACTGTGCCGCTGAGGGCGTCGATGTAGGTTCCGTAGTTCTGATTTATACTCACCCTGAAGGGTATGGACTGGGAGACACCGTTGTCGGAGTCTATGTTGAGTGTGAACCCGTAGGACTGCCTCTTGACGACGGTCTCCTGTGGAATGGTGTTTACCGAGATCAGCCTGCTCCCGCCCGCCGCGATCGTGGTGTAGAGCGGGCTTACACTTGTATCGAAACCGACAGGGCTGTCCACGGATATCGAGTAATCGTCCTCGGCATTACCTGTATTGTTAAGATAGAACCTGAAATAGACACCGGTCGCCGAATCGGGATCGATCCTCTGGGTGGACGGGTCCCTGTTCTCAACGGTCGCATCATAATAGGCCTTGATCTTGGCCGATACATTGCTCTTTCGTATAAGGGAGGGCTCCTCGGTGGAGGAGACGTTGATCTGGAACTCCCCCTTCTCGTTCATCAGTGGGTCATTTGCTTTGGAGGGGGGTGTTACTTCGAGTGTCAGGGTGCTGCTCGCGTTCGCGGCAAGGTTCACTATGGTATCCCTGGATATGCTTGCATCCCAGCCCCTGTCGCTGTTCTTGGACCAGCAGGTGACCTTGTACGAGTCGAGCCCGTTTCCCTTGTTGGTAACCTTTATTGCGAACCTGCCTATCTCCCCGCTCTCGGAAACGTTCAGGAACATGGAAGTGGGGGATGATTCGATTATCACGTTGTAGGTCTGGTTAATGAATACCTGGATCGTCCTGGTCGCAGTTGCGTTCTTATCCTTTATGGATGTTGCCTTCACCTCGATTATGTTCGTACCCGCCTTTGCGAGCCTGGAGGCGATTATGCTCAACGTGGCCAGTTTCTGGGATCCTGATACAAAGGTCGTAGTGCTCCAACCGGCCGTGGCAGCACTCAGTCCGGAGGGGGTCGATGTGACCTCGAGGTCAAAACCGTCCTTTACGTTCCCCTCGTTCTTTACATAAAAGGCAATTGTCTTCTCCTGGTTGGGGTTCATCCTGATGGTCCCGGGGGATGTGATCGAGGCACCGTATGTGGGTTTTATGAGTGTGGACAGGAGCACCGAAGCTTTCTCATTACTGTCCGATGTGGAATTAACATATATGGTTGCATAACAGTACGAACCTGAGGTGGTGTTGGAGGAAGGGGCCCGGACGATAACCGTTATCTGAGCTGACGAACGGGATGCCACGGTAACCTGGCTCTGGCTCTGGGTCACGACCCAGGAGGAAGGGCTCTTGCTCACCGATCTGGTTATGTTGTATGTGGTCTGGCTGGAACCCAGGTTGTTTATCTTGATAAGATAACTTGCCTGGCCGCCCTCTGCGATCTCCCTGGAAGCGCCACCGGTACTTGTGACCTCAAGGGTCACATCACCAGCTCCCGCATCGGAGAGGGGCATGTAGTATATCAGAACGCTCATTGCGCTCATTATCATCAGGGTCGCGATCGCGATGTTCAGATATCTCTTACCTATTGACATGATAATTACCTCTGTACCGGGTGGACATAATTTTGCTTATATAATTGTTGCCCAGAGTTATTCTAGTACTATTGAATGATAATGCAGCAAAAATTCCTTTTTCCGATGCGTATTGTAATCACTTTATAATATCTATTGCAGACAAGCTTTAAATGCTCAGTAGGTCATGATGGTCAAGGGCGTTCGATCATGACCGAACTTTTAAGCATCAGGGTGAACGGGACCACCAAGAGCTCATTGAACCTCTCTTCCAACCTGACCGAGATGCCGATCTCGAAGGTCCTCGGGCCGTTCCTGGAGGAGAGCGCCCGTATCGCTCTCGGGTCCGCTGTCATGTTCCAGATAGATAGAGCCGGCATATTCCAGAGGGAGCGTTTCGAGAGGTTCGTGACGCTCCTGCTCGAACCGAAGATATCCGGCTCCTCCCTTATGGCAGATCTCGGCATGGAAGATATCAGGGCCTACAGCCCCCAGATCATCTGGGATTTCCTCGAGCTCATAACAGAGGAGGAGGAAAAAGGGGACTTCTCATCGATATTCGAGAACATAGAGCTCTCCTCGGGATTCTTCATCAGCACGCCCTTCCTGAGGTCGATCACATACGACCTCGGTTCGGTCTATATCGCTTCCGGAGTCGGGCTGGACAAACTCGACTACGGCACGGCAACGAGGGAGTTTTTCCATCTCATGATGAAGCATTACTACAGGTATAACGCGAGGGGGACCGCAAAGGCGATCAATTCCCAGTGGTACACCCATCAGAAGGATGTCAGAAGGGTCGAAGCTGAACTGCTGGACAGGTATCTCCAGAGGACCAAAAAACGGGTGGTCCAGGCGATAGTCGTCACCGAAAAGAGCAGAAAGGGCGTTAGAAAGGCGGCGAAACAGAAGGTGGTTAAGAAAAAGGCAAGTGCCCCTGGATAGTGGCACCCGGCTTCCCGATCACCCGTACATCGACATCGTAGGACGGGTCTTCTTTCCACCCGGTTTGCTCATCGTCTGCATGCCCTTGAGCTTCGCCTCCAGTAGATCGGCCTCTGCGAAGAGGGGGGTCAGGTCCATCTTGAAGTACGGGATCAGGTCCTGCATCGTCTCCAGGATCTTGGCAGCCGCCCGTGCATCCGGTATCTTGTCCCTCGCCTCCGCCAGAAGGCAGGTAACCTCGAAGTTCCTCCTCTTACCCTCGTTCAGGAGGACGCCCGGTATGCCGGATATCAGACCCTCCGGGAATATGGGAATGTCCGCACGCCCCAGCTTCTCCCGGCCGGACGGAAGGGACGAGAGGCCATAGACCTGTTTCTCGGAACCGTTACCGACGGGTGACATTGTGTTGTTGCCCTTTTTCCTCTCATTTCCTCCCCCCATGTTCTCCTCGGCCTGTTCGTCATCCTCCCCCCCCTCCTCATCCGTCTCTTCGGCCTCCTGAGAGGTCAATACGGGCAGCTCACCCTCAACAACGAGACCCTCGGGGGATATCAGACAGGCGCATCTCTGGTCCTGGACCCAATCCAGCATGGTGTTGCAGATCATCTTGATCAGGTTTGCGGGGGGCTGGAACTCGGAGAGGAAGACGACAAGGCGCGTCCAGTCCCCCTCTGGGCCCTCCAGGTCACCCGCGTAGAACCTAACAGGATGGTGAGGGTCCCCGTCCCTCACCACCGAGACCGTTGGAAAGTAGACCGAATCCATCACACCTATAAGCTCCATGTTCAGAGAGGAAACTACATAGCTGGCCGCTATTGTGCTGACCAGGCCCACGCTTGGAAAGCCGTCCAGGACCACGGCATCCCTAAGGTCAAGTCTTCTGTACTCGTAGATCTCGATGTCCTCCATCTGGTCCACCGCCTGGTATCAGCATCCTAGAGCAGATTTCCCTATTAAGGGTGTCGATTGTAGATCGTGGCTGTAAAGGTTATTATGTCCCATATCGCTACCCCGATATGGCCCGGCCGTTCATACATCTCAACTGCGCCTCGACGGCGGATGGCAAGTTGTCATTCCCGGACGGGACACGTCTGAGGATATCGGATGAATTCGACATGCGCCGGGTAAACCGGCTGAGACAGAAGTACGGCTGCATACTGATCGGAGCCGGCACGGTCCTTACCGATGACCCTTCCCTGACCGTCAAAAAGAGATACGTCGACGGACCCAGACCATTGACGAAGGTCGTACTCGACGGAAAAGGGGTGGTATCCCCCTCATCGAGGTTCCTCAAGAGCCCCGGGAGATCGATAATCGTCACAGGAGACGGCTCCGACCCGTACTGGGCCCTTGAGATAGAAACGATGGGGAAGTTCGATAAGAGGATGGTGGAGTTCATTAAATTGAGCACCGAGGGGGAGGTATTCTCCCTGAGTGATGCCATGAACCGCCTGTACGGCATGGGTATAAAGGGGATACTGGTGGAAGGCGGGTCGTATACCCTGTGGAGCTTCATCTCGGAGGGCCTCTTCGACAGGTTGTCGATCTACTACGGACCCATGATAGTGGGGGGCCACGGCCCCACACCTGCCAGCGGTATCGGGACCCTATCCCCTATCCCGCTCTCACTCCACACCGTCACGAAAACGCCGTTCGACGGCATGATCGTGGAATACCTGCCGAAAAGGGAAAAAGGGAGCCGTTGAATCCGGGGGCCGTCACACCTTTGGCTTTAAGACCAACCCGCAGGAACAGATGGAACGACCTTCATGTGAAATCCTTCCTCTCGCCCTGTGTATCCCTCAGCTTCTTGATGAGGGACCTTTCCTTGATGGATGGTTTTGACGGGATATCCACCTTGACCCTGACGAACTGGTTACCATATCGGCTGGGATTCCTCAGGTTGGGCATTCCCTTCCCTTTCAGCCTCAACACCGTGTGAGAAGCGGTGCCCGAGGGTATCTTGAGCTCAACGGGCCCGTGCAGGGTGGGTACTTTGACCTTCGTTCCCAGTACCGCCTGGGGATAGGTAACAGAGACCTCGCATTTGAGGTCGTCCCCTGACCTCTCGAAGAAGGGGTGGTCCTTCACTCTGACAATGAGATAGAGGTCTCCTGTCGGGCCGCCGCGCTGGCCCGCATCACCCAGGCCGGTAACCCTCAACCTGTTCCCGTCCTCAACTCCCCTGGGTATGTCTATGGCCTTTTTTGTCCTCTGCTTGACCGAACCCCTTCCTCTGCACTTTGGGCACCTCTCCTCGATTATGGTCCCCTCCCCGCCGCACCTGCTGCAGGTCGTGGTCGTCACGTACTGAACGGGGCCGAGTCTCTTCACCATCCTCCTTGCACCCGAGCCTCCGCAGTCCGGACAGTCCACCGGGGATTCACCGTCCTTGGAACCTACGCCTCCACAGTCCGGGCAGTTCACCAGGTGGTCCACCGTGATCTCGCGGTTCAACCCCTTGAAGGCATCTTCCAGGGTTATTGTCAACGTCATGACCCGGTCGTCGCCCGGGATAGGACGCCGCCTCAAATACCTGGTGTCCCCCTCATCCCCGAAGATGGATCCGAAGCCGCCCCCGAAGGACCTCATGAACATGTTCAATGCCTCATTGAGGTCCATGTGATGATACTGGTAATGGGGCATCTCGCCCTCTTCCGTGGCGAAACCGTACTGGTCGTACTGGGCCCTCTTGTCATTGTCCGAGAGGACCTCGTAGGCTTCGGTGATCTCCGTGAACTTCTTTGCCGCTGTCTCATCACCCGGATTCCTGTCCGGATGGTACTTCAGAGCAAGTTTCCTGTAGGCTTTCTCAATCTCGTCCTTGGTGGCTTCCCTTGAAAGGCCGAGTATCTCATAGTAATCCTTGCTCATGGGGACACTATCCCTGCTTCAATGGAAAAGGGGGGTTGATGGACCCCCCTTGGACATGGCTCAGTCCGCATCCTCCGCATCCACATCAATGAAGTCCTCATCATCCGATGGGGGTGCCTTGTCGGTCGTCTCTTCGTCCATATCATCTTCCGGGCCAGCCGCCTTGGAGGCCTCCTGGTACATGTCGGCGAACAGTTTCTGGGATGCCTCGGAAAGAGTTTCCATGGTGGTCTTTATCCTGTCCATATCGTCGTCCTTTACGGCCTCATCGCAATCCTTGATCAGCTCCTTGACCTTCTCCACATCCTTCTCCTTGAGCTTGTCCTTGTAGTCCCTGATGGCCTTCTCGGTGGAGTAGATGAGGGAGTTGGCCTGGTTCTTCACCTCGGCCTTCTCCAGCCTCTCCTTGTCCTCATCCGCGTGTTTTTCGGCATCCCTGGTCATCTTGTCGATATCATCATCGGAGAGGGCGCCAGTACCGGATACGACAATATCCTGTGAGTTACCTGTTGCAAGGTCTTTTGCAGTGACATGGACTATTCCATTGACATCTATCTCGAAGGTCACCTCTATCTGCGGGACGCCTCTGGGCGCCGGGGGGATGCCGGTCAGGGTGAACACTCCAAGGGTCTTGTTGTCGGAGGCCATTGCCCTCTCCCCCTGAAGCACATGTATCTCCACCTGCGGCTGATTGTCCGAAGCCGTAGAGAAGATCTTCGATTTCTTCGTCGGTATAGTTGTGTTCCTGTTTATCACTTTGGTCAACACCCCTCCCAGGGTCTCTATTCCGAGCGACAGGGGCGTCACATCCAGCAGAACCATGTCCTTGCCCACCTCGCCGGATAGAACACCAGCCTGTATCGCGGCCCCTATCGCCACGCACTCGTCGGGGTTTATGTTCTTTGTGGGCTCGCCCTTGAGTATGTCCTTGATCCTCTCCTGCACCAGGGGAACCCTTGTGGAGCCACCCACGAGCAGGATCCTGTCAATGTCCTTGGGTTCGATCTTGGCATCTTTCATTGCCCTCTTTACCGGCCCAACCGTTTTCTCCACCAGGTCATCTATGAGGCTCTGGAACTTCGATCTGGTGAGCTCCATCTCAACGTGAAGCGCACCTTCATCGCTCTGGGCGATGAAGGGTATGCTTACCTGGGTCGTGGGAGTGCCGCTCAGCTCTATCTTAGCCTTCTCCGCGGCATCCTTCAACCTCTGGACCGCCTGGTTGTCCTTCATCAGGTCCACCTTGTGCTCCTTCTTGAACTCCTTGGCGATCCATTCCATGATCCTTCTGTCGAAGTCGTCCCCGCCCAGGTGGTTGTTACCGGAGGTCGCCTTCACCTGGAAGACCCCATCGCCGATCTGGAGTATGGAGACATCGAAAGTACCCCCTCCCAGGTCGTAGACGAGTATGGTCAGGTCCTCCTCCTTGTCGAGACCGTAAGCGAGCGCGGCGGCTGTCGGCTCATTTATTATCCTCTTGACGACCAGGCCCGCGATCTTGCCGGCGTCCTTGGTGGCCTGCCTCTGGGCATCCTCGAAGTATGCGGGCACCGTTATGACGGCCTCTTTTACCTCCTCCCCGAGGTATTCCTCCGCATCCTCCTTCAGCTTCTGGAGTATCATAGCCGATATCTCCTGCGGCGTGTAGGATCTGCCTCCCATCTTCACCTTGGACTTCTGACCCATCTTCCTCTTGATGGATGCTATCGTGTTCTCGGGATTGGCCACCATCTGTCTCTTGGCGAGGTCCCCTACGAGCCTCTCTCCCTTCTTGGTCTCACCCACCACGGACGGGGTGGTCCTTCCACCCGCCTTGTTGGGTATTACAGTGGCCTGACCGCCCTCCATGACAGCCACGACCGAGTTGGTCGTTCCCAGGTCTATTCCTATGATCTTTCCCATTTTACATCACCTCACTTTGTTTTTTTCGATCTTGATCCTCTACCTTTTTCGCTGCTTGTGGACTCGGGCACCCTGTTCACCACCACCTGCGCTGGCCTGAGGGCACGCCCTTTGTAAACGTAGCCTTTTACCCTCTCCTCCACTACCACCTGGTCCTCTTTTTTGGGGTCATTGACCTGTCCGACGGCCTCGTGGAACTCGGGGTCGAAGGTCCCTCCCAGGGATTCGACCTCGTGTATGCCCATGTTCCTGAACAGGGTGAACACGTGGTTCTCGACAAGCGATAGACCCTGAAGTATGTTGTCGATGTTCCTCTTAGGGCAGCCCGAACCAAGAACCGAGTCCCTGGCCCTCTCGAAATTGTCCAGCACCTCGACCAGTCCGAGTGCAAGCTTCTCTATCTTGCTGTCCGCTATCCTCTCCTTCTCCGTCTCATGCCTCCTCTTGAGGTTCTGAAAGTCCCTCTGAAGGAGGTTCACCCTCTCCTCGAGGGAATTCTTCTCCTCGGAGACCTTCAGAAGCCTCTCCCTCATCTGCGAGAGCTCCGTCTCCACATCCTCGAGTGGTATCTCCGGGGTTTTTTCCTTTGTTTCCACCTGCCCCCCTTTGCTACACTCCTCCCCCATGATATCGGGTTTACTCTCGGTCCTGCTTTCGTGAAGCATCACCTCCAGCACACCCTGTGAATAAGTGACGGCTACCCTTTCCGGGTCCGGATCGAAAGGCATCACCTGTATGGTCTTGAAATGTGCCCTGCTTCCCTTGCCCTCCACGGTTACGAGGTCCTTGCTGACCTCCATCTTGATCTGGTCCTGAGGGACGCCCGGCATCTCAATTACGAGCATCGCCCCGTCGTCGGTCTCCAGGATCTCCGTATGCGGCTCCCGATAGGCCTCCTTCTTCCCGTCCATTTGCATCAACTCGTATACAACCCGCGGTTGTAATCTTCTCGTATTGTGTATGAGGAGGTGCTATTTAAAAGTTATGCTTTATGGGCCGCATGACCCCGACGAAAAGACCTTTTCCAACCTATGCGATAGGGCTCCGATGGCAATGATCGACGGCGGTCTGGTGGTCATACTGCTGATCCTTGTGATGATCGCATGCGTGCCTCTTGCCATGCTGTCGAAATACGCATGGAGGAACAGGGCGCTGACGCTGCTTTTCGCCCTGATCGGCTCGGGTGCCTTGGTCCTGCTGCTGGTCCTTGTCTGGTGATATCATGGGGGATAAGGAGAGACTCATGGATACGCCCAGATCGAGGGGCCCCGACCCGAGGTGGATATTTCCCACCAGGAACGATGTCAAATGGTACCGCCGTGGGAAGATCGTGGTGCTGGAGTACCCAAAGAACTTCTCGGCCTTCGAGAGGAAATTGCATAAGGTTCTGGGGGGCCCGCAGGTAATAAAAAGGCCCCTGGATGACATAGGGACCCTCCTCTGGGAGATGGCGGACGGCAACAACAGCCTGCTCGAGATCTACCTTGAGGGGCAGAGGACCTTCAAGGAGAGGGTGGAACCGGTCGATCGGATAGTGGGGGGCTTACTGGAAACCATGCTGGAACTTAACCTGATGAGGTTGGAGTACAGGCCTCATGAAAACGAAAAGGAAGGAGAAAAAGGGGACCAAATAACAAAAAATGATGGCGTTCAGAATCTACACTTTTGAATTTGGACAACTCATCTGGGTAGGGTTTTTGGACTTGAGATCGAAAAGGGTGGGTCCGACCTGATCCGGTTCATGACATTATCCGACAATATGGATATATGTATTACAGCAATGTTTTTATTAAGAGGTCCTTCTTATGGTCGATGCCAGTCGGTGCCCTGCCGACAGGTGAGAACCATAACCCGGTGATCCAATGTACAGGAGTGCTGCCCCGTTCCGCCTCGTGCTGACCATATCGGTCCTACTGTTCATGACCCTATCCCTCATACCCTCCGGGCCCCTGGCGAGCGGCGATTCCAGCGTTCCGGAAGGAGCGGAGAGCGTCTCCTACAAGGAACTCACACCCATCAACAAGGTGGCGATCGTCAACCACGACAGACAGGGGATCGAGGACGACCTGGCCTTCATCGCGGAGGTCCCCGCCTCCGTTTTCCATTCCAAGGAGCACGATCGGGTATTCATGAACCCTGTACTGTTCTACGAACCCCCCTTGGAGACACAGGAGACCGACCGCATACACGACACATTCCCGGCCGTGGACTACTTCATGGAGGACATGGTCACCATATCCGACGGTGAGCTGGACAGGATCGAGCTGATCGGTTTCGACGGGTCCACCCCCGGCATAATAGGGGACTCGTGGAAGGGCTCCGACGTGGAACATATAGGGTCGGGGGACCCCTTCGATACGGCAAAGGAGATAGCGCTTACCAATTGGAGGTATTCGGACACCGCCGTGTTGGCGGTGATAAAGCCCGACCAGGACTCGGAAGAGATACCTTTCGAGGGAGAGGTCTCGGGCACAACACCCGACCTGAGCCCGGTGTCCGATTCCGTATCCGGCTCCAAGGAACCCTCCCCGGTGAACCCCAACACGCACGGTTTCGCCATACCCAACGATTACAAGTTCATCACGTCCCAGCTAACCTGGGGACAGGACTGGAACCCGCTCTCGGATATCTCCGAGAGGGGTAAGGACCCTGACCTGCAGCTTTACGACCTCCAGCTGGGGCAGGTGGGTGCGAGCGAGAAGTGGAACGTCCTCGAGGGCGCCTCCGAGGAGATAGATTCCTACCTATACCACTCCGGGGACTGGGAGTTCGCCGTAACCTACATGCCCACCGAGAACTCCCTCGAGGCCATGAACGACCCTGACGGGTGGGGAGGGGTGCCCGATCCCTCAACGGTGACCCCGGAGGAGAGGGAGGCCTGGAGGTCGGAAAGGATCAGGAATATCATGGACAAGAGGGCGGAGAACGGGTTGTCCCCCGACGCACTTTTCGGGGATGAGGTGGAGTACACGATAGACTACACGATCTACCCCGGCGTCGACGTCCCCGAGACCATCCTCACCCCGTTCTACTGCAGGGATGCCGTCTTCACCCTCGAATGGCAGGACGGGGGGCAGGACCTTGGCTTGATACTGCGGGGGCCTTCGGGGGCTGAGATAGAATCGGCGGTGGCGGCAACAAGCGGGAACAGGCAGACCATAGAGGTCCAGGAGCTTGGGCAGGGCGAGTATCAGGTATCCGTGATCAATCTGGCAAGTAACTCCCAGCCCACCGACTTCACCGTAACCTACGAGTTCAAGCACAAGAAATGCATCAAGGAGGGGCTATCCTGGGCAGGGGCGACCAACGGTGCGGTACTGGCATCCGAGCTGAACGCCCCTCTGCTCTACACCGACACATCCGGCCTCAAGGAGGCCGCGGGGGAGGCCATGAACACGCTCGGTGTCAAGGAGGCGTACGTTATCGACCTGGAGGGGATTGCTTCGGAGGAGGTGTACGACGGCATCGACTCCCTGAGGGGCTTTCTGATGCCCGAGATCGAGGTGCAGAAGATAAGGGACTTCGACGCACTGTATGACACGGTCCAGGAATTCTCGGACAGGGAAAGCTACGATATGAACGACATCGTATTCTCCACGATCAATCCGTGGACCTCATGGGATGTCATCACGGGCAGGGACACCACCACGAATCCGAAAGAGGAGGTCCCGGGGGCGCTCTTTGTGGGCCCCGCGGCACTTGCCGGTGCCGTGCACGGGGGACCGGTCCTGCTTACCGACGTCCACTCGGAGCTATCCTGCGCCCAGGCCTGGCACAACACCTTCTGGAAATACGCTTATCATCACGGCAGGGCGCCTCCTTCGGTCGCCTGCATGGTGCTAACGGGAAAGGCGATGTACAGGGTGCTTGACCGGTACGGGCTGGACAAGAGGTCGCCCACCGACGAGAACGGCAAATGCAAGGAGTCGATTATAACTGTCGCTGACCAGTTCGATATCGGGTCGTCCTGGGACAGAACACTTGTGGGGGCCGCCAATCCGGGCAGGATAATGGGGACCCCGGTCGATGCGGCGGTCTGGATATCGAGGTCCGGCATGTATCCCAAGGTCATCTACGCGAATCCCGGTGTGGACCCGGAACTGGACCCGCACGGCGGACTCAGGATCCAGGGCTCGGAATCCACAAGGGGCCCCGCGGGAAGGCTCGTCATAGAGACCGAGGAGAGGGAGACCGTGGAGGAGTACCCCGTGGCCCAGACATGGGTGTCCTATCAGTACAGGTTCAACGAGCAGGCTTCGGATTACTGGGGATGCCGCTACACCACGAGGACCGGGATAACACCGTTCTTCGACAGCTCATCCGATACCGACCCTGACGGGATCGACCTCGGTGGGGTCTACCCGGACCTGCACACATCCGAGATAATACCGAACTACCTGGAAGCAACAGGTTACGGTCAGGCTTTCACAACCACTTTCGAGTCCACCGTCGAGAACCTCAACAGGGGGGTCATAATGTGGTACGAGGTCATGCACGGGGGCCACTCGAACTCCGGCGTGGTCGGCTGGTGGGATGAGAGGGGGGCCACGGAGGAGAACCCCTGGAGAGGCTACGAGGAGACCGGGGTTCCCATGGCAGGGACCAACCTCATGAGGCTGAGGGGAGCGACCGACGATCCCGATGTGGTGACCATGTCAAAACACGTGGGACTGGACGTCACCCCGGGATACGGACCGATCACGGGGGCTGGCATCATACCCGAACACCATGACGGAATAATAATCGCCATCGCACAGCAGGGCCAGACCGAGTACAGCGAGGACGGCCTCGTCATCGACGACGCTCTGGAGAACATCCATTCCATGGGCTTCTCGGCGGGAAGCTGCCTGATAGCCAACACCTTCCTTCATCTATCCCTGATGAGGCACGGGTCCGTATTCCAGGTGATCGATCCATGGCTCACCTCATGGTACAGCGCTTTCGCCATGTCCATGTTCGCCCGGGACATGTACTACGGTTATTCGGTGGGTGAGGCCTACGAGAGGGGAATAGCCCACGTGGGCATCGAATACCTTGTCGACGGCTGGTGGTGGGACATATTCGAGAACCTGGTCTACTACGGGGACCCCGACCTGAAGATGTTCACGCCGAAGAACGCATGGACCGAGCCCGTTTCTCTTTCGAAGGGTGCCACGATAGGGGGACATGCTCCCTTCGGGGCGGGGGACCACCCGCATTCGATGAGCAGCGGGATCCTATGGGATGTCCTCTTCTTTGCGGGAGCGATCGGCCTCATCGGTGCGGGGGCCTATCTGTTCTTCAGGTGGAAGAAGGGCATGAGCATTCCCCTCCTGAACAGGCTTCCGAAAAAGAGCGTCAGCTGAGGGGCACCCAAACCTATTATACACCATAATTTAATCAGGGCCCTCAAGGGACAGTGTTCTAGGAGGTGTTCATATCATAAATATAATCCTAATAATTTTCATATCATGTTGCTGTCTTATTTCACTTATCACTCTTATTGGTATTATCGTTCTAATCGTATGGCTTGTCAAGGAGAACAAAAAAAAGAAAATGGAATCCAGGAAAGGCGCCAAAAAGAAGAAGGGGAAGAAGAAAAAGGAAAAGGGGTTCGAGGAGGGTGTCGATGACGTGGACGAGAAGGTCATAGAGGCCGACTTCGAGGAAAAGGAGGAGTAATCGGATAAATGATTCCGGAGGGGACCAATGCTGCTTACGAACCTTGAGAACGTGCCCGGGAGGGGGATAAGGGAGGTGAAGGGGCTGGTGTTCGGCCATGCCCTTGTCAAAGGTGACAGGAGGGGAAGGCTGTACATCGAGGGCACCGATCGTGACTGGCCGTGGGCGGACACGCCCGAACATTTCG